>Ga0209025_1001646_pt1 | contig 27568 bp, 25 predicted proteins | sample AraplaMF_Col_mLB_FD_184256 | JGI IMG/M metagenome (GOLD analysis project Ga0209025, IMG submission 184256) | Arabidopsis root microbial communities from the University of North Carolina, USA - plate scrape MF_Col_mLB (SPAdes) (version 2) | ecosystem: Host-associated > Plants > Roots > Endosphere... | reverse complement strand
GACTGTGACAAAACCAGAACTAGTGATTGTCACGCCTGTGTACGAAGATCGGGCGGCTTCGCGCATCCTGTTTCGCGACATTGCCAACCAGTTTGGCGCGAAAGTCCTCGTTGTGGCGGTGGATGACGGTTCCGTGCGCGAGCCGGTGGAGCTGAGCGCGTTGCAGGATGCCGGTGTGGCTGGACAGGTGCTGCGGCTGCGCCGGAACGTCGGTCATCAGCGCGCGATTGCGATTGGTTTGAGCTATGTGTCTGAAAACGTGCCAGGTGTCGATCGCGTGGTCGTGATGGATTCCGATGGCGAGGATACGCCTGAATCGATCCATGCCCTGTTGGCTGAACTCGAGCATGACAGTGTGGACATCGCTGTCGCGGAGCGCCGCAGTCGCGTCGAAACCCTCCGGTTCCGGGCGTTCTACGTCGTCTACAAGTTCGTCTTCGGGCAGATGACGGGGCGGAAAATCAGCTTCGGCAACTTCATGGCCATGAAGCTTCAGGCGCTTCGTCGGCTGACGTCGATGGAGGAGCTTTGGACTCACGTTGCCGCCGCAGCTCTGGCTTCGAAGGTGAGACTTGGTCGGTGCTCAATTGATCGAGGCGCCCGTTACGCTGGACGGAGCAAGATGAGCTTCGTAGGCCTGGTTCTTCACGGCTTCAAAGCATTGATGGTTTTTGCAGAGGACGTGCTGGTGCGGGTCGGCATCATGTGCGTGCTTGTATCAGCGCTTGCGATACTGGGTGCGATTCTCGCGGTTGTGCTGAAGGTCTTTGGTTTCGCTACTCCGGGTTGGTTCTCGATCGTGCTTGGCGTGCTCTTCCTGGTGTTCCTGCAGACAGCCGCCCTGACGCTGATGACGCTGATGCTCAGCGGCGTAATGAAGGGAGGCGGGCTGATGGGCGATCGCTATCGTGGGTTCATCGACAGTATCGAGTTCACCAGTTGACATGATGTCCTCGACCGTTCTTCGCTACGTCTTGAACGGATTGGCCGCGACAGCCGTTCATTACCTCGTGCTGGTATTCAATCTCGAGGGAGTAGGGATGGAGTCGGCAGGGTTGGCGAACCTGATCGCGGCTTCCTGCGGGATCACTGTGTCGTTCCTGGGTAGCCGGTACTTCGTATTCCCTGCCGCTGGAAATTCCCTCGCTTCGCAGGTGGCCCGTTTCTCGCTCCTTTACGCCATTCTTGCCCTTGTCCATGGAGCGGTGTTGTTCGTCTGGACCGACAAGCTCGGCCTGGACTACCGCGTTGGATTTCTCATTGCCACTGCGCTCCAGATCGTAGGGAGCTATTCCGGCAACAAACTCCTGGTTTTCACACGATGAAGTACATCAAGGCCACGTGCGCTACGCTCGCCTACATACTGGTCCTGCTGACCCTGTATTACGTCGATGTGCGCTTCGGCAAGGTAAACGTTGTCTTCTACAGCGCTCTGGCCTGCGGATTGCTGGCTGCTTTGATCTGCGGAGCGTTGCTGTATTGGCCGAGACTTTTCGCCGAGTTCAGCCGTTTCGAGAAGGTACTTCTCACGTTGATCTGGGTGCTTGGCGGCTATGCGTTCGCGATCTCCGTGCCGACCGTCATTGACAGGTCGCTATCCTTCTACATCCTTGAGAAGCTTGATCAGCGGGGCGGTGGGATTCGGCAGGATCGGTTCAGCGACGTGTTCGTCAAGGAATACGTTGTCGAGCACAGGCTGGTCGACGTGCGCCTTACCGAGCAGTTGGAGTCGGGAACCATCGTTCTGGACAACGGTTGCGTGAAGTTGACCGAGAAGGGGCGCGAACTTGCCACGGCCAGCCGCTTCTTTCGTCGCCACCTGCTGCCCAAACACCGACTTCTGCTGGGGCAATACACTGACGACCTGACGGATCCATTTCGCCACAGTTCCCAGCAGGTCGATTATCTATGCAGGTAGGTGGCGGAGCATCGCGCGCACCTGTTGTGCCTCGGTAAGCAACGCCGGCGAGCCGGTTGCACTCGTCCTGGTATCTGGTACGCACGCGGCCGCATGGGCCGCGTGGTCCGCGAGCGGTCAGGGCTTCTGGAACAGAATCGTGTGCTGGCCGCAGACCTCACCAACTACCTCGTGCACCTGCAGGCCGGCAGCGGACGCCAGGCGGACGAAGTAGTTTTCCGAAACCTCGATTCGATCTTCGGATCCGAAGTACTCGTAGCCTTCGGGTGGGGCAACGTGAGTGCTAAGCAGGGCCTTGCCACCTCGCTTCAGAACCCGGCTCAATTCCGCGAGATAGTGCTTGGCGTCTGGCTCCAGCAAATGCGTGAACAAGGATGCTGCGAAGGCGTAGTCGATCGTCTCGCTCGCTATCGGGAATGTGTACTCGACCGACTTGATCCGGCCACTTGGATTGTAGGTGTCGCTATGGCCGTCGAAATGGAAAAACTTAAAGCGATCGCCGGTCATGGGCGGAAACGTCGTATTGCACCAGTCGATACTCGCCCGGAATATATCGATGCCCACGTAGTTCAGGCTGCGCAGATTCAGCAGGAATCTGGCAGTGCGGCCGCAACCACAACCCAGGTCCAGAATGGTCCCATCCGGGGGTAGGTCCTTGGAGATGACATGGAACCAGGCCTCTCCGACGAGCAGGAAATTCTCGATGCTCGGGGCGCCAACCGAGTACATCAGGTCGGCGCTTGGAAGTGGCAGCACGCGGTTCCATGAAGGGAACGCATGATGATTGGCTGGGACGACCGCCTGGAAATCAAATGCCATACTTCCCCCAAGTATCATTGACTATCGGCTGAGGAATGCTGCCCGGAGGCCGCAAGCCTTTCGCATCCTAAGCCCTGGCACAGTCGTTTGCCAACGAAGGCGGGGTGTGGACCTGGGATAGGCAGTCCTGTCTCCAAGGGGGGGCGGCCGCCGGCGCGCGGCTCACCGCGGCGCCGTGCCGGCATTCACCGACTGGGTTCGACTGCGCGCTCCTGGAGCAAGGCGTCGAAATATTCGATGGTCTTGCGCAGGCCAGCCTCCAGGTGCACCACCGGTTCCCATCCGAGCTTGCTCCTGGCGAGCTCGATGTTGGGCTGTCGCTGCATCGGGTCGTCCTTGGGTAGATCGCGGAACTCGATCTTGGAAGACGATCCGGTCATGTCTATGACCTTCTCGGCCAGTTCGCGGATCGTGAACTCGCCAGGATTGCCGAGATTCACCGGTCCGGTGAAGCCATGCTCCGTATCCATCAGCTTCATGAATCCGCTGATGAGGTCGTCGACATAGCAAAATGACCGGGTCTGCTGGCCCTCACCGTAGATGGTGATCGGCTCACCGCGAAGCGCCTGGACGATGAAGTTCGATACCACGCGACCGTCATTCGGGTGCATGCGTGGGCCGTACGTATTGAAGATACGTGCAACTTTGATGTCGAGATTGTGCTGGCGGTGGTAGTCGAAGAAGAGCGTTTCGGCGCAGCGCTTTCCTTCGTCGTAACAGGACCTGGGGCCGATCGGATTCACATTTCCCCAATAGCCCTCGACCTGCGGATGGATCACGGGATCGCCATACACCTCGCTGGTGGATGCCTGGAAAATCCGGGCGCGCAGTCGCTTCGCCAGCCCCAGCATGTTGATCGCTCCGTGCACTGACGTCTTGGTCGTTGCAACCGGGTCATGGCTGTAGTGAATGGGCGATGCAGGGCATGCGAGGTTCCAGATCTGGTCGACCTCGACGTAAAGAGGGAACGTGACGTCGTGGCGGACAAACTCGAATCTCGGATTATCGTGCAGGTGATCGATGTTGCGTTTTGTGCCCGTGAACAGGTTGTCCACGCAGAGCACCTCGTGCCCTTGCTCGAGGATGCGGTCAATGAGGTGGGAGCCGAGGAAACCAGCACCACCGGTTACCAGGACACGCTTGCGGACGTCGTAGTTTCTCATTCTTGATTCCCGATGGTGATGTTCCTGGTCGTGCGATCACGACCATTTCCGAGACAGGCGCTAGCCTGCTACGCAGGACGCGCTCGTCGCGTAGGGATCGCGGGCCGGTTCGCCGGCGACCCTTCTCGATAAGGCCGCATCGTGACGCGCATGGCGTTGCTCGCCGATTCCGCTCACGGCGCGGTGATTTGCCGTTCGATTTCCGGCAGCAGCAGAAACAAGTCCCCCACCAGGCCGATATCCGCAATCTCGAAGATCGGCGCATCAGCATCCTTGTTTATCGCCACGATCGTGCCGGCGTCCTTGATGCCAGTCAGGTGCTGGATCGCACCGGAGATGCCGATAGCGATGTAGAGCTCCGGCGCGATGATCTTGCCGGTCTGGCCGACCTGCAGCTCGTTGGGCACATAGCCGGCATCTACCGCTGCGCGCGAGGCACCGACCGCGGCACCAAGCTTGTCGGCGAGGTCGTAGACGATCTTGAAGTTCTCGGCCGAGCCGACGCCGCGACCGCCGGAGAGGACGCGCTTGGCGCTCTGGAGGTCGGGGCGGTCGGACTTGCCGGCGGCGAGGCCGACAAAGCGGGTGTGGGTCGGCAGCGAAGCCTCGACGGCGAGCGATTCGACTGCCGCGCTGCCACCCTTCGCCGCTTCCGGCCACGAGGCCGTGCGCACGGTCGCGACCACGGCGTGGTCTGCGGGCGCCTCGACGGTGATGATCGCGTTGCCGGCATAGATCGGGCGCTTGAACGTGTGGCTGCTTTCCACCGCCATCACGTCCGACACCTGGGCCACGCCGAGCAGGGCGGCCACGCACGGCATCAGGTCCTTGCCAAAAGTCGTGCTGGGACCGAACACGTGGCTGTAGCCTGCGGTGGCCTTGGCCACCTGCGGCGCGAGGACCTGGGCGATGGCATTGGCATTGGCGGCGTTGGCGACGGTCAGGACCTTGCCCACGCCGGCGATCTGCGCGGCCTGTGCGGCGACGGCAGCCGGATCGGCGGCCAGCACCACGATGTCGATGGTCTCGGGCTTGAGCGCCTGCGCGGCGGACACGCACTTGGCGGTCGATGCATTGAGCTTGCCGTCCAGGTGTTCGGCGACGATCAGTACCTTGCTCATTACAGCAGCCCCTTTTGCTTGAGTGCGGCGACCAGTTCGGCCGCGTCCTTCACCATCACGCCCTTGCTGCGCTTGGCCGGCGCGGCGTAGTGGGTGGTCTTGAGGGTGTCGCCGGTGTCGACACCGAGGTCGGCGAAGGCGATGGTTTCCATCGGCTTGCTCTTGGCCTTCATGATGTCGGGCAGCTTGATGAAGCGCGGCTCATTGAGGCGCAGGTCGGTCGTGACCACGGCGGGCAGGTCGACTTCCAGCGTTTCCAGGCCGGCATCGACCTCGCGGGTGACCGTGGCCTTGCCGTCGGCGACCTCGAGCTTCGAGGCGAAGGTCGCCTGCGGGCGGCCCCAGAGCGTGGCCAGCATCTGGCCGGTCTGGTTGGCGTCGTCGTCGATGGCCTGCTTGCCCAGGATCACCAGGTCCGGCTGTTCCTTCTCGATCAGCTTGAGCAGGGCCCGGGCGGCGGTCAGCGGCTGGATCGGGGCGTCGCTGACCACGTGGATGGCGCGGTTGGCACCCATGGCCAGGCCATTGCGCAGGTGCGCCTGGGCGTCAGCCGGGGCGATCGTGGCGACCACGACCTCGGTGGCGATGCCCTTGTCGCGCAGGCGCAGGGCCTCTTCCAGGGCGATTTCGTCAAACGGATTGGGCGACAGCTTGACGCCGTCGGTGACCACGCCGGAGCCGTCCGGCTTGACCTGGATGCGGACATTGAAGTCCACCACGCGCTTGTAGCCGACGAGGATCTTCATGGGGGAGCCGAGTCTTTGGGATCAAGCGTTCAAGTATATCTCAGGGGTTGCCACGCCTGAACCAGCGTGAAGCTCGCCCCGCTGGCGGCAATACGGGCTGTGCGTCGGCGAAATGGGCATCTTCTCCAGAGCTCTCCCGCTGCGCCGCCTTGGCGAGAAGCAATCTGTCTTCCAGGCCGGAAAAGGCGGCATTGCGGAACGACACGAAAAACTCGCAGCCAACCGAATCGTGAAAACTCTCTTCCTGGATATTGAGGAATCCCAGTTCATTGAGATCACGGATGATCAGGCGGAACGAACTCGGCGTGAAGACCCATGCGTGTACGTCGACATACTCATCCGACTTTACGTACTGATCGAGCATGACGTTGCCGAACGTAGGCGGGTGCAGGAATTCCAATGAGCCGGTGCTGTCCTTCGACCAGGCGATAGAGCCATTGAGCTTGGTGGCCATCGAAAACGAGTCGAAAATCTGCCCTGGCGTGTGGCGGATTCGGCCCTCGAGGTGGGCCTGAATCACCTGCCCCGTCGACGACGCAGGGCGAAGATAATCGAAGCAGTAGCGCCTGTCCGGAATCGCCAGAGAAATGATTCCATCGGGTTTGAGGATGGATTGACACTCCCTGACAAAGCGGATCAGGTCCGGCACATGCTCGATCACATGTGACGCGATGATCCAGTCGTAAATCCCCTTGCCGCCGACGAGTTCGTCCAGAGGCTGTCCAGCCCAGACAAAATCGACAGGTTCGATGTTGTCGATATTGACGCCATGGCCTACGTACTTAGCCTTGAGTTCGTCCTGGGGCAGGTGGTCGACGATATGGACGTTGTAGCCGCCGGCCTTCGGGGCGACCGGGTCATGGGATGGCCCCACTTCAAGTCCCAATCCGGAGAGATTCAGGCTGGAGGTAATGGTTTCCTTGCGATTCATGAAGCGTGCTCCGGTGCGGGATCTGTGCCCATGCGGCTTGCAGGGCCAATCTGGAATTGAGAAGGGCGAAGTAAGAAAAGCGGGTTCGGTGCCGTTCCAGAGCGCTAGCTGAGCGGGAATGCAGTCGCGAGTCAACAAGGCGGCGAAATGCCATCCCGGCGAGACGGGGATACGCCCTGATGGTGGCTGGGCAGCAACCGTGGACTGGACCCGGCAATCAGGTACCCTTTCTCCGCCTTCCACGCGCGGAGTCGAAATGCTTCATCCGGTCATTCTCAGCGGTGGCAGCGGGACCCGGCTGTGGCCGCTGTCGCGGCAGAACCAGCCCAAGCAGTTCCTGGCCCTGATCGGCGATCACTCGCTGTACCAGGAGACCGTGTTGCGGGCGAGCAAGCTGCCGGGCGCACAGGCCCCGGTGACCGTGTGCAGCGAGGACCACCGCTTCATGGTCGGCGAGCAGCTGCAGGGGATCGGCGTGGCCAGCGGTGGCATCCTGCTGGAGCCGGTGGCGCGCAGCACGGCTCCGGCGATCGCCCTGGCGGCCCTGCACGCGTTGCGCAACGATCCGTCAGCGACATTGCTGGTCATGCCTGCCGACCATCTGATCGAGGACGAAGGCTCGTTCCGGGCTGCGGTCGAGGCCGCCACCGCGCTGGCCGTGGAAGGCTGGCTGGTGACCTTCGGCATCACCCCGGACTACGCCGAAACCGGCTACGGCTACATCCTGCGCGGCACTTCGCTCGGAAATGGCGGCTACCAGGTCCAGCGCTTCGTCGAGAAGCCCGACCAGGCCACCGCGCAGTCATATCTCGCCGAGGGTACGTATGCGTGGAACTCCGGCATGTTCCTGTTCGGTGCACAGCGTTACCTCGATGAGCTCGCGCTGCACGCGCCGGCGATCCTGGACGCGGCGCGTGCGGCGATGTCGGCTTCATCAAAGGATCTGGACTTCATCCGCATCGACTACGATGCGTTCGCGGCCAGCCCGAGTGACTCGATCGACTACGCAGTGATGGAGAAGACAGACCGCGCCGCAGTGGTACCGGTCAGCTGCGGCTGGAGCGACATCGGCTCGTGGTCGTCCCTGTGGTCGGTGGCGCAGCGCGACGACGAAGGCAACCGCTACGAAGGCGATGTCATCGCCGTCGACACGCGCGACAGCCTCGTGCGTGCTTCCGAGCGGCGCATGATCGCGACGATCGGCGTCGAGGACCTGGTCATCATCGACACGCCCGATGCCACGCTGGTGGCCCGCAAGGACCGAGTGCAGGACGTCAAGACGGTCGTCGACAAGCTCAAGAGCGCGGGGCGGCAGGAACACCTGTTCCACCGCAAGGTCTATCGGCCCTGGGGCAGTTACGACTCGATCGGCGTTGGCGAACGCTTCCAGGTCAAGCGCATCGTGGTCAAGCCGGGTGCAGCGCTGAGCCTGCAGAAGCATGCCCACCGTGCCGAACATTGGGTGGTCGTGTCGGGCGTTGCGGAAGTCACCTGCGACGACAAGGTGTTCGACCTGCACGAAAACCAGAGCACCTATATCCCGCTCGGCAGCGTCCATCGCCTGCGCAACCGCGGGACCGAGCCTGTGGAGCTGATCGAAGTACAGTCCGGCAGCTATCTCGGCGAGGACGACATCGTCCGTCTCGAGGACGTGTACGGGCGCTCCTGAACCTTGCGCCCTAAGCCCGTGCCCTGAGTCCTCAGGAGGCTGACGCGCCGCGCCGCAGCGTGTCCGCCATCAGCGCCGCGAAGCGGTCCGCGCTGCCGGCCGCGTGCACGAAGAACAACGACGGCTCGCACAGTTCCAGTTCAAGCAGGCGGGCATTGCCATCGTCGTCGCGGATCAGGTCCACCCGCGCATACGTCAACGTTGATTGCAGGTGCAGGCAGTGTGCTGCGGCTGCCAAGACCCTGTCCGCCAACGCCAGCTCGTCCTTGCCCGGAATGCGCGCGGTGATTTCCTCGGCGGCGAACAGATGTTGGGTCGGCCCTTCTTCGCGCTGCAGCAGCGGCCCCTTGCGGATGGCATGGCTGAAGCGTCCTTCGAAGAACATCAGTGCGGTCTCGCCATCGCGGTCGACCGAGGCCAGGTACGGCTGCAGCATCGCGCTGCGATCGGCCTCCAGCAGTCGCGCAATGTGGTTGGCTGCGGCGAATTCCTGATCGCGCGAATAGCGCTGCGCGTCGCGCGAGCCGGCGCCTACCGCGGGTTTGACCACGAACTCGGCGGCATCGGGATGTTCGGCCAGGAATGCCTGCAGGGTCGGCAGCGGGTCCATTTCCGGCTCGACAAAGCGCGTGGCAACCACCGGCACGCCATGCTCCGCCAGCGCGGCGAGGTAGTGCTTGTCGGTGTTCCAAACGACCACCGGCAGCGCATTGAGCAGGTTGCTGCGCGTCGATACATGCCGGCACCAGCCCAGGAACTCGCTCAGCCGCTCAGTGTAGTCCCAGGGCGAGCGCAGCAGGACCGCGTCGAACCGCGACCACGTGACGGAAGGATCGTCCCAGGCGCGGACCTGGGTGGCGATGCCGGCACGCGCGCAGGCGTCCAGCAGCGGCACGAGGTCGTCGTCGAGGGCGGCGGCGGCTATCGCGGTGACGAGGGCGAGGCGTGGCATGGGTCGAAGTCTAATGGCAGGACCGGGTAGCGGTGGAGCCAGCCATGCCCGAAGGTACGGTGGTCGCAGCAGGGTAGCGGGGTAAACTGCCCGGATTCGCAGACCCGAACCGGAGTGCCCCCATGGCCGCGACGCAAGCCGGCGCCAGCAGCAAGTCCAAGGTTTTTCCCGATGCCCGTAGCGCCCTCGCCGGCGTGGTTGCCGATGACCAGACCCTCGCGGTCGGCGGTTTTGGCTTGTGCGGCATTCCCGAGGCGTTGATCGAAGCCCTGCGCGACAGTGGAGTCAAAGGCCTGACCGCGATTTCCAACAACGCCGGCGTCGATGGTTTCGGCCTGGGCCTGCTGCTGACGACGCGACAGATCAGGAAGATGATTTCGTCGTACGTCGGCGAGAACAAGGAGTTCGAACGCCAGTTCCTCTCCGGCGAGCTCGAGCTCGAGTTCAACCCGCAAGGCACGCTGGCCGAACGCCTGCGTGCGGGCGGCGCCGGCATCCCGGCCTTCTTCACCCGCACCGGCTACGGCACGATCGTCGCCGAAGGCAAGGAAACGCGCGAGTTCGACGGCCAGCACTACGTGATGGAAACCGCGCTCAAGGCAGACGTGTCGCTGGTGAAGGCGTGGAAGGCCGACAAGTCCGGCAACCTGGTCTTCCGCAAGACCGCGCGCAACTTCAACCCGGCGTGCGCGATGGCAGGCAAGGTCTGCATCGTCGAGGTCGAGCAGCTGGTCGAAGTGGGTGAGATCGATCCCGACCAGGTGCACCTGCCGGGCATCTACGTGGACCGCATCGTCCACAACCCGACCCCCGAAAAGCGGATCGAGCAGCGCACCGTGCGCGCCGGCTGACACCACGAATTCAGAGGATATAGACCATGGCCTGGACCCGCGACCAGATGGCGCAGCGCGCCGCGCAGGAACTCACCGACGGTGCGTACGTCAACCTCGGCATCGGCTTGCCGACGCTGGTGGCCAACTTCATTCCCGACGGAATGGACGTGTGGCTGCAGAGCGAGAACGGCCTGCTCGGCATCGGCCCGTTCCCGACCGAAGCCGAAGTCGACGCCGACCTCATCAACGCCGGCAAGCAGACCGTGACCGCGCGTCCGGGCGCGAGCTACTTCGGCAGCCACGACTCGTTCGCGATGATCCGCGGCGGCCACATCGACCTGGCCATCCTCGGAGCGATGCAGGTCACCGACCAGGGCGACCTCGCCAACTGGATGGTGCCGGGCAAGATGGTCAAGGGCATGGGTGGCGCGATGGACCTGGTCGCCGGCGTCAAGCGCGTGGTGGTGCTGATGGAGCACACCGCCAAGAGCGGCGAGCACAAGATCCTGCCGCAGTGCACGCTGCCGCTGACGGGCGTGGGCGTGGTCAATCGCATCATCACGGAATTGGCCGTGATGGATGTGACGCCGCAAGGCCTGAAGCTGGTCGAGCTGGCGCCCGGCGTCGACGAAGCCGAGCTGCGCACGATGACCGGCGTGCCGCTGGCCTGATACCGCGGCGGGCCTAGGCAGCGGGTGCGGGCGGCTGCATGACCACCGACCCGCGACCGCTGTAGTGATCGTCCACCGCCATGCCCTGGTGCCATGCACCGGGGCGCCACAACCCGGTGCCCAGGCAGTGCAGCGGCTGCTGCACCAGCGAGGGGTCGAACTCCATTGCCAGCGCATCGGCGCCGACGATCCCGCCCACGTCGGCGATGAATTTCTCCACGCCCAGGTGAACCTTCGACAGGTTGGCAAAGTCCGGGGGCGCGCCTGCGTCCGTGGCGTAACGCGGAACCAGTTCGTCCCCTACCAGCTCGAAGTGGGAGAACTGCGGATCCGGCGCCGTGAGTATCGATTCCAGCAACAGGTCGTGGCGCAGGATGGCGCTGCCTGCGTCGGGGTGGAGGCGTTCGTCGTGGAATCGCGCGACGGCGCGTCCACCATGCAGATCGGTCTGGCTGGCCCTGGCGGTGAGGGCGAAATACGCGCCCGTCAGGCGGCTGCCGGTGAGCTTGGCCAGGTGTGACTGGATGGTGCCCGCGTAACCGACATCGGACACGATCACCTGCGATCGCTCCACCTCCTGCGCCCAGTACGCAAGATAGGCATCGCGCTCGCGACTGGCCACTGCCAGGATGCGCGTCGCTGCAGGGCGCACCATCTCGATGATCGTCGCTCGCATTTCCGGCAGGAACACTTCCGCTGAAGCGGCGTGTGCGCCGATGACCTCGGACACTTCATCGGCGATCTGCTGGCCCAAGCGCGCCCGCAGCAATTGCTTCAGCGAGCCGTTGAACGTGCCGCCCAGGAGCCCGTCGATATCCTCCAGGCTGCGGACAGTCGTTGTGCCGATCGCCCGGCGCGATGCCAGCAGGTAATTGCCTTCGAGCTGCGCCATTGCCGGAACCCAGGGCCGCAGTGCCTCGTAGGCACGCTTCAGCAGGTAGCCTTCGCGGCTGAGGAACAGGATCTTCCCCGCACCCTCGTGCAACGCAAGACGGGTTGTCCAGGTCAGGTAGTCCAGCACCAGCGGCCCGAAGACGGCATAGCCGAGCATCTCCGGGTCGTCCAGCCGGATGCTCTGGCCGAACGCATGCGGATCGCGGTCGGCCAGGTCCGCAAAACGATTGGCAACCAGGCCCAGCCAGAGCTGGTCGGCCCAGCTGGCGGACTGCTGGGCGGTCGGCCGCAGGCGCCGCAACGCCGGAACCACTTCAAGCAACGATGCCGGCCTGAGCACATGCACCGGTGCGATGAAGCCCATGTCGTGCGGAAGTTGCTTGTCGGAATGCTCGTTGTCGCCGACGTGCAGCCAGGATTCGCGGTTGACACCGATCATGTCGGGCAGCTGCCGCCACGCGTCTCCGGTGTCCTTGCGCCAGCCGGTGTCGCTGGAAACGTGGAACTGCGCAACTGCGCTACTGACCGTGGCAGGCAGCACCTCGCTCAACAGCGCCTGGCCCAGGTACATGTCGGAGATGGCGATCACGCGCTTGCCCGCGCGGGCCAAGCGGGCGGCGCTGTCGCTGACCGCTGTCCTGGCGCGCAGCTGCCTGCGCTCCAGGTCCAGTTCCATGCGCTGCAAAGCGGCCAGGTCCAGGTCGCGGCCTTCCACAAGCATGGCAAGCTCGTCGTAGATCGCAGCCAGTCCAACATCACCCTGGGCCTTCACCCTGCCTCGCGCTTCGGCCCGTTGGCGCAGCTGCGCGAACTGCTCGATTCCGAACTGCTGCCTTGCCTGGTGTTCCAGGTAAGACAAGGAACCTGCCGGAGTCAGGAAGGGGCGCAAGACCAGCGTGTCGAACACGTCGAACGAAACGACCTCGGCATCGATCGACCGGGTGAGGATCTGCTCGGCGATGGCAATGTCGAAGTAGGTGTGCCAGTTGCGCGCGCCTTCGGTGTGAAGCACGAGCTGACCATCCGCGGGCAGGATGCCAAGCAGGTTGTTTCCATGTCTGACGACTTGGGCCAGCAGGCGTTCCATCGCATGCTGCAGCGTGCCGTCGTTCTGCCGGGCTTCTTCCGGGAAGCTGGAGACGGTCAAGCCAAGTTCGAACAGCGGACGAAGCGCTTCAACCCGTGCCCAGAACATCGATCCGGCCGGAAAATCCAGGTACTCGCAAGGGTCGATCGCCATGCCGATGCGATCGCCGATCTGCCGTGCCCGCTCGACATTGCTCAGCCAGGTGTGCGCGGCGAGCGACACCGACCGGAAGCTCTCCGGATACACCATTCCCAGTTCGGGCATGGCCTGGAACATGCCAAGGATCCAGCCGACGCGCTCGCGGGTGCCGAGCAGCGACTGCAGCAGATATCGACGCCAGTCGCTCTGTTCGCTGCCGGTGTACAACGATTTCTTGGTGTGGATGTGACAGACGAGGTCGAGCGCCAGGATCTCTTCCCGGAAGGTCACGAGCAGCGGCGCGATGTCGCGTCCGCGATTGGGAACGACGCGCACATGCAGTGCCGACACCTGCGGCAGGCGCGAGAATCGCGCCTGCGCCTTGCGCCTGGCGTCCTCGTCGATGACCGAAACCATCAGCACGAAGGGCAGGGGAATGTGCTCGAGGTACTCGGCGAATTCCTCGATCAGGTCGGGATAGAACACGTGTGCCATCACGCCGGCCTTCAGCGTGATTTCCGCAACCGGATGCGGTTGCGGGAAGGCGAAATCCGACACAGGCGGTGGCGGCGCAGTAGTGCGTATTGCCGCACCGCTGATGCGCCGGAGCAATCCGCCCAGGCCCAGGGCGCGCAGGACCTTGTAGCTCCTGCGTATGACCGCAACGCTACCGCTCCACCCGCCGCCGTGACGATCCACGGCTTCGCGCGCGGCAGCAAGTACCTTGCCGATCGACCTGGCCATCAGCACTTCCTGGACAGAGGGGACGGGACCGTCACAGGTTCTGGTAATTCGGCCCGGAGCCGCCTTCCGGCGTCACCCAGTCGATGATCTCGTACGGGTCCTTGATATCACAGGTCTTGCAGTGCACGCAGTTGGCGGCGTTGATCTGCAGGCGCTTGCCAGCCTCGTCGTTGACGATTTCGTAGACGTTGGCAGGGCAGAACCGCGTGCACGGGTTGTCGTACTCCTCGACGCAACGCGTGACGCAGATCGAGGTGTCGCGCACCTTCAGGTGCACCGGCTGGTCCTCGTCGTGCTCGGTCGCGGCGTAGTAGACGCTCTGCAGGCGATCGCGCGGGGCGAGGTCGCGGTTGACGTAATCGCGCTTGGGCGATTCGTGCTCGCCGACCTTGTCCAGCGACGACCAGTCCGGCTTGACCTTCAAGGTCCACGGCGACAGGCCGGCGGTGATCGTCTCCCACGCGGAGTTGAGGATGCCGAACCACAGGCCGCGCTTGAAGCCCGGCTTGATGTTGCGGACCTTCTTCAGCTCGGCCATCGCTTCGGAGGCGCGCAGCTTCGCGTCGAAGCCTTGCGGCGCCAGCTGCGACGCGGCCAGGTGCTCGGCGGCGAGCATGCCCGAGCGGATCGCCTGGTGCGTGCCCTTGATCTTCGGAACATTGAGCAGGCCGGCGGTGTCGCCGATGAGCAATGCGCCCGGCATCTCGACCTTCGGCAGCGACTGCCAGCCGCCGCAGACGATCGCGCGCGCGCCGGCCGAAAGGATGCTGCCGCCTTCCAGCAGCGGTTTCACCGAAGGATGGTTCTTCCATTGCTGGAAGGCCTCCCACGGCTTGTATTCCGGGTCCTGGTAGTCGAGGCCGCTGACATAGCCCAGGGCGATCCGACCCTTGTCCAGGTGGTACAGGAAGCTGCCGCCGTATGTCTTGCTGTCGGCCGGCCAGCCGAAGCTGTGGACGATCTTGCCCGGCTCGACGCGGTCTTCCGGCACCTGCCACAGTTCCTTCAGGCCGATCGAATAGCACTGCGGGTCGCTGTCGGCGTCGAGCTTGAACTGCTTGACCAGGCGCTTGGTCAGGTGCCCGCGCGCACCCTCGGCCAGCACGGTGACCTTGGCGCGGATGTCGATGCCGGCGGTGTAGCCGGGCTTGTGCGATCCGTCCTTGGCCACGCCCATGTCGCCGATGCGCACGCCGACGACGGTGCCGTCGGCGTCATGCAGGGTCTCGGAGGCGGCGAAGCCGGGGTAGATCTCCACACCGAGCGCTTCGGCCTGCGGCGCCAGCCAGGCGCACATCGCGCCGAGGCTGACGATGAAATTGCCGCGGTTGTGCATGCCCGGCGGAATCGGCAGCGGCGTGTGGCCGGTCTTGCTCAGCAGCCAGAACTCGTCCTTGACGGCCGGCACGCAGACCGGCGGCGGGTTGTCGCGCCAGCCCGGCAGCAGCGCGTCGAGCGGGCCGGGCTCGATCACGGCGCCGGAGAGGATCTGGGCGCCAATCGTCGAAGCCTTCTCGATCACGCACACCGAGATGTCGGGATTGAGCTGCTTGAGGCGGATCGCGAACGCCAGGCCGGACGGACCGGCGCCGACGGTGACGACGTCGTACTCCATGACGTCGCGCTCCACTATGGGATCGCTGACCGTGTCGGCAGTGGTGTCGTCTTGGCTCATGCTGGCGGCTCCGCGTGCGGCTGGCTTTACAACCGTGGATTGTCGCGGTTTTGCGCAGGGACGGGCAAATCGGCCGTGGTAGCGTTCGCGGCATGCCCCTGTCGCCGTTGCCCCTGGCCGATGCCGAAATTCACCTGGACCGGCACTGGCTGGACCCCGGCCAGGCCGATGCCCTGTTCGCGGCGCTGCACGAGCAGGTGGCCTGGGAAGTCCACCGGATCCGCCTGTTCGGCCGCGAGGTCGATTCGCCGCGGCTGAGCTGCTGGATCGGCGACCCCGGCACCGGCTACCGCTACTCGGGCGTCCGCTTCGAGCCCCGGCCGTGGCCAGCGGCGCTGCAGCCCGTGCGCGAGCGGCTGAGCGGGGAACTGGGCCTGGACTTCAACAGCGTGCTGGCCAATCTCTACCGCGACGGCCGCGATGCGATGGGCTGGCACAGCGATGCCGAGCCCGAACTCGGTCCCGCCCCGGTCATCGCTTCGGTCAGCCTGGGGGCGGTGCGGCGCTTTGCCCTCAAGTCACGCGCGCAGCCGCACAAGCGGCTGGCGCTGGAACTGCCCCATGGCAGCCTGCTGGTGATGTCCGGCGCGACCCAGCGCAATTACCGGCACGCGCTGCCGCGCACGGCCCGGCCGATCGGCGCGCGAATCAACCTGACGTTCCGGCAGATCCGCGGGTCCTGAGCGTTCGCCCCGGTGCTGCTTCAGGAGCGGTTGAGCGGCTTGTAGTTCTGGCCGCTGACCAGCGTCCAGCCGGCGATGTCGTGACCCACCACGACCAGCGACTGCTCGAACGCACGGGCGACGTCGGCGACGGCGGTGCTCGCCGCCGGTTGCGCCTGCAGGAACGTGCGCGCCGCGACGATCTTCTGGTCGCGGGTGTGCAGGAGCTTGGCGGCAACCTCGATCGTTGCAGCCGGCACGGCCTGCCCGGCGTAGTCCGATTCGAAGCGGCGAATCTCCAGCACCAGCTTGAAGTCTGCCGCGATGCCGCTGCCCTGGCGGGCGACGGCGGCGATGCGCCCGGAATCCTCGAAGGTCCGCAGCAGCGTGTCCTGCAGCATCTCCGAAGGCGGCCGCGCCCATTGCGCGCCGCTGTAGACCTCGATTTCGCCCGGTGTCGGCCGCACCGCGATGCGCAGGCTGTCGATCACGCGCGCGCCCAGCGGCGGCGTCAGCGCAAGCTGCCAGGTCACCGTGGGCCAGCTCGGGTCGGGCTGCACGCGCGGCTCGGGGGCGTAGATGGTCGCGGTGCTCTTGGGCTTGTCACTCAGGATCGAGCAGCCGGTAAGCAGGACCAGGACCAGGGACAGTCCCAGGGCAGGAGCCAGGTTCGCTCGCGTCGTCATTTGGGTTCGAACTCCTTGGGCGCGTCGCGGCCAAGCAGGTAGCGGGTCGGGTTGCCGTCGAGGCGGTCGGAGATGCGGCGCAGGTCGCGCACCAGCAGGCGCAGTTCGGCCAGGGTCGGGCCGAGCTGGGCGAGGCCGTCGTTGGCGAAGCTGTTGATCGCGCTGCGGTTGTCGGCGAGAACGCCGTTGGCATTGTTGGCGGCCGAGTCCAGGCGCGTGAGCGTGCTGTCGAGCTTGGCGATGAGCGTGGGCAACTTGGCGACCAGCTCGCGATCGACGCTCTCGACGGCGCGGTTGGTGGTCGTCAGCGTGACCGACAACTGTTCGCTGGACTTGCGCGCGCTGGTGATCAGCGTGCGCAGGTCCTCGCGCTGGTCGGCGATCGCGCCAGTGGCCGCTTCGATATTCGCCAGCGTGTTCGACACGCGCTTGACGTTCTCGTCGCTCAGCACCTGGTCCATGCGCGCGACCAGGCGGTTGGCGGTGTCGGCGATGTTCTGCAGCGCCGAGGCCTCGGTCTGGATCACCGGTGTTTCGCGCCGGTCGACGTCGGCCAGTGCCGGGCTGCCCGGGTTGCCGCCGGTGAGCTGGATGAAGGGGCTGCCGGTGATGCCCTGGATCGACAGCTTGGCGCGCGTGTCAGTCTTGATCGGCGCACTGGCCTGAAGGCGCAGCAGTGCGATCACGCGGCGCGGGTCATCCGGGGCCAGGCGCAGGGTTTCGACCGTGCCGACCGAAATGCCGTTGTACTGCACCGAGCTGCCTTCGGTCAGGCCGGTCACCGGTTCGGTGAAGAGCACAGCGTAGTTGCGCCAGTCCTTCTCCGAGGTGTACTTGGCCGCCCACAGGGCGAACAGCAGCAACAGCAACGTCACCACGATGGTGAACGCGCCGATGAGGACGTAGTTGGCCTTGGTTTCCATGTCAGGACCGAAGGGCTGTATGCAAGGTTGTGTTCAAGTGCGTGGTCATCGTGCCCCGACCTCCAGGTCGCGTTGCCGGGTCTGCTGCGCGGCGCGCGCGCGCGGACCATGGAAATAGTCCTTCACCCATGGGTGATCCATCTGTTCGACCTCCGCCAGCGGTGCGCAGGCGATCACCTTGCGATCGGCGATCACCGCGATGCGGTCACAGATAGCGTAAAGGGTGTCGAGGTCGTGTGTGATCAGGAACACGGTCAGGCCCAGCGCCTGCTGCAGCGTGCGGATGAGACGGTCGAACGCGGCCGCGCCAATCGGATCCAGGCCGGCCGTGGGCTCGTCGAGGAACAACAGCGGCGGATCCAGCGCCAGCGCCCGCGCCAGGCCGGCGCGCTTGCGCATGCCGCCCGACAGTTGCGACGGCAATTTGTTCAGCGCGTCCGCAGGCAGGCCGGCGAGCTTGATCTTGAGCAGCGCCAGTTCGTAGCGCAGCGAGTCGGGCAGGTCGCTGTGGTACTCCTTCAGCGGCACCTGCACGTTTTCGCCCACGGTCAGCGACGAGAACAGCGCGCCGTCCTGGAACAGCACGCCGGTGTTGCGCTCGATCGCACGACGCACGTCCGGGTCGTCGCTGCGCGCGTCCAGGCCGAGCACTTCGATCTCGCCGGCATCGGGTTTGCGCAGGGCCAGGATCGACCGCATCAGCACCGACTTGCCGGCACCGGAGCCGCCAACCACGCCGAGGATCTCGCCGGGCAGCACGTCCAGGTCCAGGCCCTCGTGCACGACCTGCTCACCGAAGCGGTTGGTCAGCCCGCGCACGCGCACGATCGGTTCTTCACGTTCGGGCAGGCAGTGGATGGTCTGGCCCATGCTCAGATGCCCATTTCCATGAACCAGATCGCGAAGAACGCGTCCAGGATGATCACCATCGAGATCGACTGGACGACGCTCGAGGTGGTGCGTTCGCCGACCGACTGCGCGGTGCCTTCGACCTGCAGGCCTTCCAGGCAACCGATCAGGCTGATCAGCAGCGCGAACACCGGCGCCTTGGCCAGGCCCACCAGGAAATGCCGCAGTTCCATCGTCTCGTGCATGCGCGCCAGGTATTGCTGCGGCGGGATGTCCAGGTTGTAGGCGCCGACGGTAAGGCCGCCGAGGAGGCCGAAGACCATCGCGATGAAGGTCAGCAGCGGCAGCATCACCAGCAGCGCCAGCATGCGCGGGATCACCAGCAGGTCGATCGGGTCCATGCCGAGCGTGCGGATCGCATCGACTTCCTCGCGGCTGACCATCGCGCCGATCTGCGCGGTGAAGGCGCTGGCGGTGCGGCCTGCGAGGACAATCGCGGTGAGCAGCACGCCGAACTCGCGCAGGAACGAGATGCTGACCAGCTCGACCACGTAAATCTGCGCGCCGAAGTCGGCGAGGATGTTGGCGCCGAGGAAGGCCACCACCGCGCCGACCAGGAAGCAGAGCAGGGCGATCAGAGGCACTGCGTCGAGGCCGACCTGCTCCATATGGAACACGGTCGCCGTCGGGCGAAAGCGCGAAGGCTCCTTGAACATGCGCAGCAGCTTCAGCTGGGTCTCGCCGAAGAAGCCGACCAGCGCGCGCGCTTCGCGGTAGTTGTCGGTGACCGCAAAACCCAGTCGTGCCAGCGCCGCGCTGACGCCGTACTCGCGCTTGCGGCGCGGACGGTCGTCGGCGACGTCCTCGATCGCCGTCACCAGTGCCTGGTGATCGTCGTGGAAGGTGAAGACATCGAACTCGATGCCGTGGCGCCGGGCAAAGCGCAACAGCTGCAGCACGCCCACCGAGTCCATGCGGTCGACGCCGGTGGCATCGACCGCGTCGATGGCATCGGGCGCATCCGAAAGCGCCTCGCCGATCTGGGTGGCGTAGTCGAGCGTCCAACTGCCGCTCAGGCGAAGACGCGACGGCTCTTGGCCATCGGCGGCGATCAGCGGCGGGTGCGCGGTCGTATCGGTCATGGAGCCTCGGCGCGAGGATACCTGAGTCGGAGGCGGCGGTTGGCGAAGGCGACCAGGCACTCGCTGGCGCTCCCCTTATCCGGCCCTCGCATGCCATCCTTCGCGCCATGTCGAATCCGTCTCCCCTGAGCGCTGCCAGCTACGCCGCCCGGATCAATTTCGTGATCGAGCTGGCCGAGCGGCTGCATGCCTACGGCACCACCGCGCAAAGGCTCGAGGGTGCGATCAGCGCGGTCGCGCAACAACTGCGGCTGGAGTGCGAACCCTGGTCGAATCCGACCGGCATGATCCTGACCTTCAGCGACCCGCAGCGGCCGCCGGGCGACAGCGACACCACGCGCGTGATCCGCTTGCCGCCGGGTGAGAACGACCTGTACCGCCTGGCCGAGACCGATCGCATCGCCGAAGACGTCGTCGCCGGTCGCCTTGGCCTGGCCGAGGCGCACGCGCAGATGAGCGCGCTCGACAAACCGCCGACGTGGCGCTCGCGCGCGATGCAGGTGCTCGGCTACTGCCTGGCGGCGACCGCCATCGCCGGCGTGCTGCGCCTGCCGTGGCTGGACATCGCAGTGGCCGGGGCCAACGGATTGCTGATCGGCCTGTTCGTGCAGGTGTCGGAAGCGCAGCCGCGATTCAAGGAGCCACTGGAAGCGGTGGCCGCGATGTTCGCCGCGAGCGTGACGTTGCTGGTGGCGACCTACGTGGCACCGTTGAACCAGAACACCGTGATCATCGCCTCGCTCATCGTGCTGCTGCCCGGCATGGCGCTGACCAATGCCGTGAACGAACTGACCAGCCAGCACCTGGTGTCGGGCACCGCCCGTTTTGCCGGCGCGCTGACAACCGTGCTCAAGCTGGCCATCGGCACCGTGATCGCGTTGTACCTGGCCGAGATGATCGGGCTGGACGCGCAGGTGCGCGCATCGCGGCCGCAGCCGGAATGGGTGGAGTGGGCGGCGCTGGCGCTGGCGTCGTTCGCGTTCGCCGTGCTGTTCCGCGCCAACCGTCGCGATTACCCCAAGGTGATGGCGGCGGCGGCCAGCGGTTACCTGATTTCGCGCTTTGGCGGGCAGGCGTTCGGCAGCCCCGCCGGCATCTTCCTGGCGGCACTGGTGCTGACCTCGGCCGGCAATGCCTACGCGCGCTGGTGGAACCGTCCCGGCGCGATCCTGCGCGTGCCCGGCATCATCATGCTGGTGCCCGGCAGTGCCAGCCTGCGCGGCTTCCTGACCCTCATCCAGCAGCAGGACATCGACGCCGGCCAGGCCGCGCTGCTGGCGGTCCTGAATATCCTGCTGGCGCTGGTGGCGGGGCTGTTGTTCGGCAACCTGCTGTTGCCCGCCCGTCGCAACCTCTAGCCGCAGCGCGGCCGTGAATATGGCCGGGAAACCAGTCCCGGCCACGGTCGATTACCCACCCGGTTATCGAATCAGAAACTCGTCAAGGCCCCGGCCGGACGCGGTGTGGGCGGCCAGCCAGCGCGGCTGCTTGCCGCGACCGGTCCAGGTTTCGGCCGGGTTGGCCGGGTTGCGGTACTTGGGGGCGACCTTGCCCATCGGCTTGCGCGCCTTCTTCGGCGCGGCCTTGGCCGCAGGCTTGGCGCTGCGCGCAGGCGCGGTGCCGCCGAACAGTTCGGCGATGGTGTAACCCTCGGCCCTGGCCAGCTGGGTCAGCCGGCTGCGCACGGTGGCGATCGGCTTGCGCTTGTTCAGCGTGGTCTTGCGTTTCTTGGCCTGGTTGATCAGGGCGTCGAGTTCTTTCGCGGACAGCGAGGTGATATCGATCGACATGAAACCTCCGAGTGGGCGGGATTTGCGGGCAGGAATGCGGCGGGAGTTATCCGGGGATTACCGGGCAGAATGTCCTTCAAGCATGCCCTTCGAGCATGCCCTTCAAGCATGCCCTTGAATCGGGTGCAGGATAAAAACCGGCCGGATAAATGCCAGGCAGCCGGATCCGTGCAGGCAGCGCAGGATCATAATCCCGCGGCGCCCGCCGAGTAAATCGCCTGAATATCGGGGATTATCCGGCGCGGCCGAAAGGCACCGCGCCGGAAGTGCCGGACTATTTGCCGAACTTGGCGAACACGCCGCTGCGGTCGAGGTTCTCGGCTTCGCTGGCGCGACGGTGGCGGTATTCGAAGGTGCCGGCCGTGAGGCCGCGCTCGGAGACGACGATCCGGTGCGGGATGCCGATCAGCTCCATGTCGGCGAACATCGCGCCCGGGCGCAGGCCGCGGTCGTCGAGCGCGGTCTCGATGCCGGCGGCGTTGAGCTCGGCGTACAGGTCCTGCGCGGCCTGGGTGACGGCGGCGTCGCCCTTGGGATTGATCATGCACACGACGGCCTGCCACGGCGCCATCGCCTCGGGCCAGATGATGCCGTTGTCGTCGTTGTTCTGTTCGATCGCGGCGGCCACGATCCGCGACACGCCGATGCCGTAGCAGCCCATCGCCGGTGTCGCCGCCTTGCCGTTGGCGTCCAGCACGGTCAGCTTCATCGCTTCGGAGTACTTGCGGCCGAGCTGGAACACATGGCCCACCTCGATGCCGCGGGCCAGGCCAATCGTGCCTTCGCCGTCCGGGGCGATGTCGCCCTCGACCACGTTGCGGATGTCGGCGACGACGTCCGGCTCGGCCAGGTCGCGGCCCCAGTTGACGCCGGCCAGGTGATACCCGGACTCGTTGGCGCCCACGACGAAGTCAGCCATCGCCGCGACGCTGCGGTCGGCGATCACGCGGATGGCCTTGCGCGGCGCGACCGGTCCGAGGAAACCCGGCTCGCTGCCCAGATGGGCGACGATCTCGGCTTCCGTGGCCAGGCGGTACTCGCCCAGGCCGGCCAGCTTCGACAGCTTGATCTCGTTGACCACGTGGTCGCCGCGCACCAGCGCCAGCACGAACTGGGCGTTGCCGTCGGCATCGGCGCCGATGATCGCCACCGACTTGACCGTCCGCTGCAGCGCGATGCCCATCAGCGCGGCGACGTCCTCGCAGGTCTTCTGCGTCGGCGTGTCGACCTTGCGCATCGCTTCGCTTGCGTCCGCGCGCGGGCCCGGTGCCGCGGCCGCGGCGAGTTCGACATTGGCGGCATAGTCCGAGCCGCTATGGAACGCGAGTGCATCCTCGCCCGATTCGGCCAGTACGTGGAACTCGTGCGAGACCGCGCCGCCGATGGCGCCGGAGTCGGCCGAGACGGCGCGGAACTTCAGGCCCAGGCGGGTGAAGATGCGGCCGTAGGTGTCGTACATGTTCTTGTACTCGACGCCCAGGTCCTCATCGCTGAGGTGGAAGGAGTAGGCGTCCTTCATCAGGAACTCGCGCGCGCGCATCACGCCGAAGCGCGGGCGGATCTCGTCGCGGAACTTGGTCTGGATCTGGTAGAAATTGACCGGCAGCTGCTTGTAGCTCGACAGCTCCTGGCGGGCGAAGTCGGTGATGACCTCCTCGTGCGTCGGGCCGTAGCAGTACCAGGCTTCCTTGCGGTCCTGGATCTTCAGCAGCTGGCCGCCGAACTTCTCCCAGCGCCCGGTTTCCTCCCACAGTTCCTTCGGCTGCACCGACGGCATCAGCACTTCGATCGCACCGCTGGCGTTCATTTCCTCGCGCACGGCGCGCTCGACCTTGCGCAGCACGCGCAGGCCCAGCGGCGACCACGTGTACAGGCCAGCGGCCAGCTTGCGGATCATGCCGGCCTTGAGCATCAGCTTGTGGCTGACGATTTCGGCCTCGGCGGGCGTTTCCTTGCTGGTGTGGAGATGGAACTGCGACAGGCGCATCGGCTCGGCTTCGGACGTAGGGAAGCGGCCATTTTGCCACGCGCCGGGCCAGTGCCGGGCAGGGCCCGGCACACCGGCGGATTGGCTGGAATACCGGCCGGCGACTCCGGGCCTCAGCCGCCGCTGGCGACGGCTCCGCCTTCGCAGTAGGTCTTGATCTGCGCTTCCGCGAGCTGGGTGCGGTTGGCGCGCTCGGTGTCGTTGAGGTTGCGGTCGGGCTTGCCGTCCTTGTCCTCGTCGATGCTGACCGGGTTCGTGCCCTGGAGCACCGCGAGGTTGCTGCGGGCGTTGCTGCAGTTGGCATTGACCACCGGCTTGGCGGCAGTGGCGGCGGCTGCCGGCGCCCGGCCGGAGTCGTCGCGGACGCCGCGATTCTTGACTTCCTGTCCCGCCGGTGGCGCATCCGAGTAGTGGGTGACGCCCTGGGCATCCTTCCACTGGTAGACCTTGGCCGCGCAAACCGGCAAGGCAATGACCAGGCACAGGCCGGCGACAAGACCGGGCAGCAGGCGGAACGAGTGGCGGGACATGGTGGCTCCAGGCGGTTGGGAGCGGGAGAAGGTCCGATTGCATCACCGCGCCGGGGCGCAAGCAAGCGCTACACTTCCAAACATGGACGAATTGCAACAAACCCCGCGGCCGCGCGGCCGCGGCATCTACCTGCTGCCGAACCTTTTCACCACCGGCGGCCTGTTTGCCGGCTTCTACGCGATCATCGCCGCGACCCAGGGCCGTTTCGACGACGCCTGCATCGCCGTGTTCGTCGCCGGCATCCTCGACGGCCTCGATGGCCGCGTGGCGCGCCTGACCAACACCCAGAGCGAATTCGGCGTGCAGTACGACTCGCTGGCCGATCTGGTCAGCTTCGGCCTGGCGCCGGCGCTGGTGATGTACCACTGGGCGTTGTCGTCGACCCTGCTCGATGGGCCCATCCCCGGCAAGATCGGCTGGGTCGGGGCCTTCCTGTATGCCGCCTGCGCGGCGCTGCGGTTGGCCCGGTTCAACTCCCAGGTGGGCCAGGTCGACAAGCGCTGGTTCATCGGCCTGGCCAGTCCGGCCGCGGCCGGACTGGTGGCCAGCTTCGTCTGGACCTGCGACGACATGGGCTACAGCGGCGAGCAGTTGCGCTATGTCGCGCTGGCGGTGACGGTGGGCGCGGGCCTGCTGATGGTCAGCCGGATGCGCTATTTCAGCTTCAAGGGCGGCGGGCCGCGCCACGACCGCGTGCCGTTCCTGGCGATCGTGGTGGTGCTGGCCGTGCTGGTCGCCATTGCCATCGATCCGCCGCGGGTGTTGCTGGCGATTGGCGCCCTGTACGCGTTGTCCGGCCCGGGCTATGCGATATACCGGCGCATGCGGCGCCCGGCAGGTCCGGAGGCCGTCACATGAGCGCGTTGTGGAGTCCGCAGCAGCGCGAGTGGCTGCAGGCGATGGGCCACCAGGTGTGGGCGCTGGGCGGGGCGCAATCGATCGAGGCGGCATCGACGCCTGATGCCGGCAACGAAGACTCGTCCGCACAGGCCCGGCGCGAAGCTGCGGCACTGCTCAAGGGCGAGACTGCGCCGCGCGCGCGACCGTCCGCGCCAGCACCGGCGCCACGCGTGGCGGCCACGACCGAGCGCCTGCTCATGGCCGTGTTCCGCGCCGCCGGACGCAGCAGTGGCGATGCCGACGTGCTCGCACTGGTTCCCGACCTGGCGGCACTGCGCGGAGATGCCACTGCAAAGCGCGCGCTGTGGCCCAGCCTGCGCGCACTGCGCCGACGGGGTGGTGGCAGGTGAGCGCGCTGGCCGTCGATAGGGGCCAGGTGTCGCCCGCCGGCGCACTGCGGCCCATGCGCGAGGACGACCTCGACGCGGTGCACGCGGTCGAGATCCGCGCTTACGAGTTTCCGTGGACGGTCGGCATCTTCCGCGACTGCCTGCGTGCCGACTACCCGGCGTGGCTGCTGCACCAGGGCGGCAAGGTCATCGGCTATTTCCTGATGAGCATCGCCGCCGGCGAGGCGCACGTGCTCAACATCTGCATCGATCCGGAACAACAAGGCCGCGGCCACGGTCGCCACCTGCTGCGGGCGATGATGCATGTCGCCCGCGGGCGCGGCGCCGAGCGCGTGTTCCTGGAGGTGCGCCCGTCCAATGCCGGCGCGATCGCGCTTTACCACTCCGAAGGCTTCAACGAGATCGGCCGCCGGCCGCGCTACTACCCGGCCCGCGAGGGCCGCGAAGATGCGCTGGTGATGGCGATAGAACTGCTGCCGCCCGAGTAGCCCGGGTAAGGCGCAGCCGCACCCGGGTCGTGCGTGCATCCCGGGTGCGGCTGCGCCTTACCCGGGCTACGGGTGGTCAGCCGAGCTTGGCGCGCTGGCTGGCCAACGCTTCGCGCTGCAGGTTCCAGTCGGCCAGGCGCTTGCGCTCCTGCTCGACGACTGCCGGCGGTGCGTTGGCCACGAAGGTCTCGCTGGCCAGCTTGTTGTGGCACTTGCCGATTTCGCCTTCGACGCGCTTGATTTCCTTGTCCAGGCGCGTGCGCTCGGCACCGAGGTCGACCAGGCCTTCCAGCGGCACCAGCAGCTTCAGTTCGCCGACCAGCGCGGTCGCCGCGGCAGGCGCGGCAGCGGCGTCGTCGAGGATGTCGATGGCGTCCAGGCGGGTCAGGAAGCGCAGCTGCGAGTCGAAGCGCGTGGCGCGGTCGCGATCGGCCGCGGTGCAGCCGGCCAGCAGCAACGGAATCGTCTTCGACGGCGCGACGTTGAGCTCGCTGCGGATCCTGCGCAGCGCACTGACCATCGCCTTGAGCCATTCGACGTCGGCTTCGGCGGCGGCGTAGTCCTGACCGGCGAAATCCGACGCCTGCGGGTACGGGCGAATCATGATCGTGGTGTCGGCCAGGCCCAGCTTCGGACCGACCTGCTGCCACAGCTCCTCGCTCACGAACGGCACCAGCGGGTGCAGCAGCGACAGCAGGCGCTCGAGCACGAACAGCAGCGTGTGGCGCGTGCTCTGCGCCGCGGCCGCGTCATCGCCCTGCAGGGCCGGCTTGGCCAGCTCGACGAACCAGTCGCAGAACTCGTTCCAGGCGAACTCGTACAGCGCCTGCGCGAGCAGGTCGAAGCGGTAGCTGGCGAAGTGCGTCTCGGCCTCGGCGGAAACCTTGGCCAGGCGGGAGAGGATCCAGCGCTCGGCATCTGTGGCTGGCTGCGGCTGGTGCGTAGACCCATCCCCACCCAACCCTCCCCTTGAAGGGGAGGGCTCGCTTCGTTCGGCGGCGAGGGTGAAACCCTCGGTGTTCATCAGTACGAAGCGCGTGGCGTTCCACAGCTTGTTGCAGAAGTTTTTGTAGCCCTCGGCGCGGCCGAGGTCGAAGCGGATGTCGCGGCCGTGGGTGGCGAGCGCGGCGATGGTGAAACGCAGCGCGTCGGCGCCGAACGCCGGGATGCCTTCCGGAAACTCCTTGCGCGTCGCCTTCTCGATCTTCTCGGCCATCTTCGGTTGCATCAGGCCGGCGGTGCGCTTGGCCAGCAGGTCGTCGAGCGAGATGCCGTCGATGAGGTCGAGCGGGTCGAGGATGTTGCCCTTCGACTTCGACATCTTCTGGCCGTCCTTGTCGCGGACCAGGCCGGTGATGTAGACGTCCTTGAACGGCACGCGACCGGTGAAGTGGTCGGTCGCCATGATCATGCGCGCGACCCAGAAGAAGATGATGTCGAAGCCGGTGACCAGCACGCTCGACGGCACGTAGCGGTCGAAGCCGCGCTCGGCCATCGCCTGTTCGTCGGGCCAGCCCATGGTGCTGAACGGCCACAGCTGCGAGGAGAACCAGGTCTCGAGCACGTCGCTGTCCTGCGACAAATTGACGGTGTGGTCGAGCGAATGGCGCGCGCGCACTTCGTCCTCGTTGCGGCCGACGAAGATGTTGCCGTCGTCGTCGTACCACGCCGGGATGCGGTGGCCCCACCACAGCTGGCGGCTGATGCACCAGTCCTGGATGTTCTCCATCCAGTGGCGGTAGGTGCTGATCCAGTTGGAAGGAACGAGTTTGACGTCACCCTGCTCGACGAGCTCGAGGCCGCGCGCGGCAAGCGTGTCCATCTTCACGAACCACTGGTCGGTCAGGTACGGCTCGATCACCTGGCCGGTGCGGTCGCCGCGCGGCACCTGCAGCTTGT
>Ga0209025_1001642_pt1 | contig 27648 bp, 23 predicted proteins | sample AraplaMF_Col_mLB_FD_184256 | JGI IMG/M metagenome (GOLD analysis project Ga0209025, IMG submission 184256) | Arabidopsis root microbial communities from the University of North Carolina, USA - plate scrape MF_Col_mLB (SPAdes) (version 2) | ecosystem: Host-associated > Plants > Roots > Endosphere... | reverse complement strand
AAACAACTAAAGGGTGACAGTCGCGATGAATTCGAAGTTTATGACCCTATCTACAGAAAAGCAGGATCGAATCATAAACGCATCCATGAAGGAATTTGTACGAAAAGGGTATGAGCATGCATCGACCAATGAGATAGTGAAGGAGGCTGGGATATCAAAAGGCCTATTGTTCCACTACTTCAATAACAAGCAAGAGTTGTTTCTCTCTTTATATGATTATGGTGTAGAGAAGGCCATAAGCCATTTTTATGCCAAGATCAACCTAGAGGAGAGGGATTTTTTTACCCGTTTCAGGCAGGCTCAGCAGGTGAGATGGGAGATTCTAATCCAATATCCGGAATTGTTTGAGTTTCTAAATGCCGCATATACAGAGACGGCTAGCGACATCAGGCCGTGCGTCGAGCTGCGGAATAAGGGGCTAACGCAGGATGCGCTCGGCAAAATACTTGCGGGGATCGATCGTACTAAGTTTAAAGAGGACTTGGATATCGACAAAGCGATCAATATCATCGTTTGGACGTTCCATGGATTTCTAAAGGATAAGATGAAACGTGCAAATGCAATGCAGATAAGTTCTGATGATTATGTGCAAATGGTGAAGGAAGCGGACGAATATATCGACATGTTTAGACAGAGCTTTTACAAATAAAGGAGAATGTGGAGTTTCTCGAATAACAATTATCAATCGATCGCCATCATGAGGTTCAATCAGCATCCGTATGTATTCGAGGAAAGCATATGGGAGGAGCAGCTGCTCATGGGAAAAATGGTTGTGCATTTCGAGGAGTTAACATCAGCATTGCAAGCAAGCGCCGGAGGCAAAGGAAGCATGCTGGCTAGGATGTATCAGCATAAATATCCTGTACCAGAGGGCATCGTCATCTTAACGCCGGCTTTTCAGGACGGGAAACTGAATGCACAGGCTTGGTCAGCCGTGCAAGCATATGTGCAGCGATATCGCAGCCACCATGGAGAGGTGGCGTTCGCGGTAAGATCTTCGGCGCTCAGTGAAGATTCTGCGCAAGCTTCTTATGCAGGGGAGTTCGAAACGGTATTGAACGTAACGACGGATGGGCAAATCCGTGAAGCAATTATGAGGGTATACGACTCAAAAAGCTCAGAACGGGTAGAGGCTTATAGTGCCGTAAAAGGAATGAAGCAGGCGCATGAAATCGCGGTCGTCATTCAAATCATGGTTCGTCCCGAGCTATCGGGTGTCCTTTTCACTGCTGATCCGATTACAGGCAGCTATGCAGCTATGGTAGGCAATTATGTGCATGGATTGGGAGAACAGCTCGTATCGGGTGAGGCGAATGCTTTGTCATTTGCGCTCCAAAGACCAAAGGGAAGGTACGAAGGCCCAGATGAGTGTAAGCGGCATGCATCCAAGCTGTATCGACTAGCGTCTAAGCTGGAAGAAGAACTGGGAATTTCACAGGATATCGAGTGGGCTGTAGCAGAAGGTAAACTATATATTCTCCAGACGAGACCGATCACTACGCTAGTGCTGGGGAATCTGGATACGTATGAATGGAATGAAACGATTTCCGGCGATTTTCTATGGACGAATACGAATATCGGTGAAGCCACTCCAGACGTCATGACGCCGCTGACATGGTCCGTATTAAGAGCTCTTGATGAGGAATCGAATATGATATCGGGGTTCCGCATTATGTCGGGCAATATATGTGGGAGGGCATATACAAATATAAGTTTGCCGGTGTCTATATTTCCGGCACTGGGAGTACCGCTTGCAAAGAGTCTGGATAAATTGTCCCAAACACTTGGCAAGATTCCAGAGGGAATGGAATTTCCCGTATATCCTTATTCTCGTTGGCATGTGTTTACAAAAATAACTCCGTCTATTTTTCGTTTTGCGAAGAAGGTCAAGACTACACTTGAGGATATCGAGCAGTACCTCGCTGACAATCCCGATTGGTGTGCGAGGATGACAAATCGTATTCAGGCAACAAGTTCGTGTGAGGAACTGTGTAGCATATGGAGTGATGAGCTGTGGCCTTATACATGCAAGTCATGGTGGGGCTTAATAGCAGGCGGACGGAAATTCGGTGATGCGATTTATAAGTTGAATAAGGAACTTACTAAGCTCTCTGGTACGGAGACTGCGAATGCATTAATGTCGAATTTGCGAGGAAAATCCGGATTGGCCAGCCTTGGGCCGGTTATCGGCATATCACAGGTACTCCAGGGGACGATGAGTCGCGAAGAATACCTGATGCAATTCGGCCATCGCGGACCTCATGAATTTGAACTATCTCTGCCTCACCCGGGAGAGGATCCGAAGTGGCTAGAGACTCAAATCGAGGAATATGAGAGATCGGACACGAATGTGGAGCAGCTTCTGAACCGTCAGCGGTCGCAATATGAAGCTGATTGGGAACGGTTTGAGCAGAAATATCCGCAAAAAGCGAAGCACATAAAGAAGCAGATTGCCAAGGCTTCGGAGTATGCTCATCTAAGAGAGGAGACGCGATCCGAATTTGTGCGGGTGTACCGCGTTATTCGTGCATTTGCGTTGCGGGCGGGAGAGATTAGCGGGGCGAGGAGCGACGTGTTCTTTCTGTATATGGAAGAAGTGCAGAGGCTGCTTGCGGGGGATGGCACAGGTATGAAGCATGTTGCTGTCCGTAAGGAGACATACGAGAAATATTTGACGCTGCCGCCGCTGCCTACGTTGATTCGTGGACGATTCGATCCGTTCCAGTGGGCGAACAATCCAGAGCGAAGAGTCGATGTCTTCGATGCATCCATGCCTCCAGTTGTGGAAGATGGGAATGGGCTTACGGGTTTTGCGGGCGCTTCAGGCAGAGTAGAAGGAATTGTCCGGGTTCTGAACCGGCCTGAGGAAGGCAACCAACTGCAATCGGGCGAGATTCTAGTGGCATCTACGACAAATGTTGGCTGGACGCCATTGTTCCCAAGAGCAGCTGCCATTATTACGGATGTCGGGGCACCTCTCTCACACGCGGCTATCGTGGCACGGGAATTGGGTATCCCCGCTGTCGTAGGTTGTGGCAATGCAACAACGAGATTGAAGACAGGGGATCGGGTCATCGTGGACGGGGGCCATGGCATCGTACACATATTGAAGGGGTAGTGGACGTTGCTATCAAGCAGCGTGAGCATCGACATGGACGAAGGAAGCAGATGTCGGGTACACTAAAGTTATACATGCTGAAACAAAGGAGGGCGTGCGCTGCTCTCCTTTTTAAGGTTGTTCAATAGTCCGCTTTTGAACAGATACTTATATAAATTGCACGAAAATCAGGAAACGGGGTAAACGACAACAATGAACATTCAATTGATATGCGTAGGGAAGCTGAAGGAGAAATACTTGGTGCAGGGCATTGCGGAGTACAGCAAGCGGCTCGCGCCGTATGTGAAATTCCAAGTGTCCGAGGTACCAGATGAGCAGGCACCTGAGAAAATGAGCGATGCTGAGCTGGAGCAGGTCAAGGATCGTGAGGGAGAGCGCATTCTTGGTCACATTAAGCAGGATGCCCATGTCGTGGCGCTGGCGATAGATGGTCAGCTCTGGTCGAGTGAGGACTTGGCTTCGCAGCTCGATCGATTGGCGACGTACGGGACAAGCAATGTAGCCTTTGTGATCGGCGGCTCCAACGGGCTATCCGATGCTGTTCTCCGTCGTGCCAATTCGAAGCTGTCCTTCGGCCGTATGACGTTGCCGCACCAGCTGATGCGCTTGGTACTCGTGGAGCAAATTTACCGTGCCGTGAAGATAAATCGCGGTGAACCGTATCACAAGTAAGCACAAAGTCTTCTCTGAAAGAATCGTCAAAGAACAGTTCAATGTCCTTGACGATTCTTTCATCAGGCTTATTTCCAGCGTTTACTGTAATCTTATTGATAATGGAATGTAATAAGTCTTTTTGCTTCTCAGGTGCAACTTTGCTAATGAATTTTGAAAATTCTTGTAAAATAGTATAAACCTGTTCAAATGAAACTTCTTTTATAGTTGGCTTACTTAGTTCCGACTCAGCCCTAGAGAAATCAAATTGTATGAATTTCTCCATCGTATGAGTGAATATCTCATGCTTGTTGTGCAATTCATTGAATTTCTTCTCATACCATCCTAAACGCCATTTTTCTTCTTCCTGCTCCATTAATTTGATGCTCAATTCTAAATCTGCCTTTTCACGTTGTGGTGAGATAATCCCAAAATAGTCAAGGATGCCTTCAATTTTGCCATGTTCACCCCCTAATTCCTCCAACAACTTAAAGCAAGTCTCAAAGTCTGGACTTTTTATTTTTCCATTTTCAAGCTGTGAGACATAGGTAACAGCTTTTCCTACCTTTGAAGATAAAACTTTTGAAGAAACACCAGCGTTGGTTCGTATTTTTTCAACTCTTTTCCAAATTCTATTCCGTTCAATTTTATCAACCCCCTGGACATCTGTAAGCCTTGTTTGGGGTTGGTGTACAAATTACATATTGAACGTATTAATGCCCTTAGAAGGGCATCTTAGGCTTCTGATGATGTTGTATGAGTGGTGGGGAGTTTACACCTTTTCAATGTTTGTTGATTTTAGATATGGGGTATGCACTTCCAGCCAGCGACCATGTATTAAATTTGGACGATACGAAAAAAAGGGATTCCAACTTGGTATAATATTTAAGGTGGAAGTTTAACATAAGTCATGAGAAGAGGTGAGAATTACCTTGAAGAGATTGGAATTAATGCACAAAACACAACTTGAATTTGATGAAGCGATAAAGGATAAAGATATAGAAGTACTTAAAATTTGGAATTGTAAGATAAAAGATTACTCGAAACTCAATTCTTTAACAAGATTAGAGGAATTAGAAATCTTTAGTTTCGAGGGAACATTAAGTGACATATGCAATCTTATGAATTTATCGAAGTTAAGGTTGATACATATGCCAAAAGTAAACAAATTAGATGAACTAGCTTTATTAACAAATTTAGTGGAGTTGTCCTTAGAATCTCTTCCTAGCTGGGACTCCTCAGGGAAAACATTGGTATTCGATAACTTTATCCCAATTGGTCAGCTGTCCAATCTTAAAAAGCTAGTAATAATGAAAGGCATTGTTAAGGAGCATGGGCTAAAGCCATTAGGTCAATTGAAGAAATTACAGAAGTTTGAAACAGACAATACATTTTCAATGTACGACTTCGCTTGGTTGTCTTCACAATTAGGAGATGTGGATTGTAAGTATTTTAAGTCTTATCATGAAGTGAGTTATTCTCAATGCAAAAAATGCGGTTCAAATAAAGTTAGACTGGCTGGTGTCACACGAAATGGGTTACTCTGCCCAAATTGCAATAAAAATAAAATACTTGAACATGAGCAAATTTTTAATGATATTGTTAGTGCAAGCAAGTAGTAACTTCTTAAAGGGAAGATTTCCGAATAAAAGGTTGCTTCCATAAAGAAACCACTCCAATGTATGTCAGGAGTGGCTTTTGTCATTTATATAATGATGTATATTTTGTGGTCGAACTGTACTTTGTGTTTAGATACATTACGGTGAACCGTACCATAAGTGACGACGAAAAATTTTCGCCGGAGATGGGACAATTGGACGCAGCCGAAACCTTTGCTGCTCCCCCGTTCCGATAAAATTCATTCTTGCTTTCAAACAATCCCTCTACTATTTCATCCAGATGGGCCAATAGAACGTGCTTTCCCTTATGAAGAGCGTATGGGAACATGGAGTGCTGAGGTTTTTGGTAATGACACCTCGTGTGAGATCAAGGAATATTTCTATGAGCAGTACAATCGGGGTTCCGAAGTTACTCAAATTGTAAGTATGTACACCCAACGCTTACTATCTACAGTTGGCATTGGAGTTCAATACAATCTTGCTTATCCTCAGTTCGCCATCTCTATGAAAAAGGCATTGCAACACTGGAAGCAAAATGAAGGCCTATACAGTGAAAAAGTTTCTAAGGAAACGATTACTAGATTAAATAGCTTATTAGTCCTCAACAAGTAGCTGTATATATTAGTAACTTAAGATATAAAGGGGGATTTATTATGAATATTGTTGTTGCGGAACATTGGAATCTTGAAAAGCATGAACTGCCCGGCGTTAATAGCATCATCTTTCCAAATGGCACTGTAACAATCTTAAGTTGTTACAGCGCATATAACCCCAACACAAATGAAAGTAAATTTTATTGCTCTCCCTTGTGTGACACAACCATTGAAAGCATATCAAAGTATAATGTTGAATGTTGGACGATCGTTGATGAATGGGTCAGTATTGATTATCAAGACGGGAAAATCTGTGGCGGTGATGGTCAAATGGGGAATGAAGGATTTATTGCTTGTACGGATGCTGAAGACCGTTTGGTATGGGGAATATTTTTTGAAAATTCAAACCCTATAAAAAGCTTAGAAATTAAAGATAAAATCCTAATCGCTATTAATGAGCATACCGAATTACAAATTGAAATCAACTTAGAAAACCTCACCCAAATTAAAATGACTTCCATAAAACCCAAAAATGAGCCAACTAATTGATGAAACAAATAACAAGCACGAAGTCTCCTAATATACCGTATCATAAGTAACGGCAAGTTTTTATTGTACAACTCGAAAGAAATGGAACAGCTAGGCTATTCGTCAGGAGGCAGCACGGAAATTTTTACCCCGCCAAGCGATGGGATTCAAATGGTTTGAAGTTGGTTGTAAACAGTGTTACACTCAAAATCTATATTTTGTAATACACCTAAGAATAGTCACTATTTTAGTTATAAAGGAAGGTAATACTGTGATAAAAGTTGATAACTTATCCTTCTCATTCCCGCAAAAAGAACTATATAAAAACATTTCATTCACGCTTGAAGAGGCACAACATTGCGCTTTTATAGGAACGAGTGGCAATGGGAAAAGTACATTAATAGATATACTGATGGATCCAGAAAGATATTTGTTCGAGGGTAAATTAGAAGTTGACCCGACTTGCAAAATTGGGCATGTAAGTCAATTCTCTCAACAAGACAAAACAAAAGAAACAACAGTTTTTGAATATATAGCGGAAGAATTTATTAAGATACAAAATGAAATACAATCTCTTTGTACTGAAATGGAAACATCATCAGATATTGAACCGTTACTCGAAAAGTACCAATTAGCTTTAGACGCGTTTGATGCAATCGGCGGCGATAATTTTGAAAGCAACATTAATAGGAAACTAAATTTAGCAAACCTCATGAAGCTAAAAGATGTTAGGGTATCCGAACTGAGTGGTGGGGAATTCAAACTTATTCAAGTGATGAAGGAAATGCTTAGTAGTCCAGATTTAATGATTATGGACGAACCCGATGTATTTTTAGATTTTGAAAACCTAAATGCGCTCAGAAATCTTATTAATTCTCACAAAGGAATGCTGCTAGTTGTTACGCACAACCGATATCTATTGAATCATTGCTTCAACAAAATTATACACCTTGAAAACAAAGAGATCCAAGAGTTTGATGGGCGATATATTGATTATAACTTCTCATTACTTCAGACTAAAATTGAGTTGCAAGAAATCGCAGTCGCTGAACAAGAAGAAATTGAGAGATACGATAACATCATTGATAATCTTAGAGCTATCGCGACTGTTAATGCAGATGCATCTAGAGGGAGAGCACTAAAAGCCAGAGTTAAGTTTCAAGAAAGATTGGAAGCACGTAGAATTAAAGCGCCATTTGTTGATATAAAGCAACCGAATATTCGTTTTGATATGGATCATGAACTGGAAGATACCGTTGTTGTAAATGTTAATAATTATCGTGTTGCCTATGATGAGTTGCTGCTAGACAATGTTAACTTTGAGATAAAATCTACGGATAAAGTAGCCATTATTGGTCCAAACGGTACCGGGAAAACGACTTTACTCCGAGATATCTATAAAAATAATCAGGATTCAATTGAAATAAATGCTGATGTTAGAGTGGCTTATTTATCTCAGATTCAAGGCGAAATGCTAAAGGATTCTAATACAATACTCGAAGAATTTATCGATGCTGGATTTAATACGTATGATGAGATTAGATCGTATATTTCTGGCTATGGGTTTGAAGGAGAAATCGTTAATCAGAAGATAGAATCTCTATCTGGTGGAGAAAAAAATACGCTTCAATTGGCCAAAGTTGCTGCCAGTAAAGCAAACGTATTGCTTCTAGATGAACCGACAAGCCATTTAGACACCTATTCACAAATCGCATTGGAGAAAGCCATTGAAGACTATAAAGGTGCGATACTCATGATTTCTCATGATTTCTATTCTGTTGTAAATGGTATGGATTATGTATTAATCATCGACGGTAAGACAATAAGAAAAATGAGTATGCGTAAATTTAGACAGATGATTTATGCTAGTCATTTTAATAAAGACTATTTAGAAGCTGAACAAAATAAAAAAGCAGTTGAAATAAAAATAGAATTGGCTTTAAAAAATGCTGATTTTGAATCTGCAAAAGTATTGGTTGATGAGCTAGAAGAGCTGATTAAGTTGCTTTAAAATACACCCCTCTTATTGAAAAGAAGACCCCTCGAAAAAGGGGTCTTTGTACTAGGTCAAGAATATATGGCGCGATAAGCCCAGCGCCTTTTTCTTCCTTGAAACTAAGTACCTTACCATCGAACTTCCTGCATGGAATAGACAGGTATGTCCATAATAGATAGAATATAACCTAGACTCAAGAACATGAGGCGAACCGGAAATAACAAATGACGCAGAAGAGAGAGTGAATGCTCATGATACAAATTACGATTCCAACACCGGATGTCACGATTTACAAACAGATTGCTCCTAAATTAAGCCATATCTACGGGTTTACGGATTTCATTCTGATTCCTAGAGATAAAGCGGGAATCTTTATGTTCTACAATGATAAGGATGAACTCCTATTCGTCGGCAAGGCGCGGAAACTAAGACCTCGGATCAAGAAGCATTTCGAGGATACAGTGTCGGTCATCAAAGAGAATCGGGAGGAAGTGACCAAGATCGAGGTTTGTTTGGTCGAGGATCCCGTCCATAGAGAAATATACGAGACGTACATTATTAACGAATACAAGGCTAAGTACAATGTAGATAAGGTGTTATACAAATAATAGACAGAGCTCCTATCGCACAAGGAGCCATGAAATGATAAGATAACGCAAAAATGCCTTTAACCCGCTTAACGTGGATTAAAGGCATTTTATATATGTGCCGAGCTACATGTGTAAGTTGGTTGCGGGGGCAGAACTTCAACCCATCGCCAAAGAACATGGTCAATGTGGAGAGCATGTGACGTTCGAATCGATGCTATGGATCAGTTGTTCACCTTGAAATTCACTTCTGGGTACTTGGCGGCCAGATCTTGTACCGCAGAATCGTCTTTCCCTTTTAAATACCGATCGAAGAAGGCAACACTGAATTCGTTCTCGATGCGGTGATCCCGCCGCGGGTTTGTGCCGCTGAGACCTAGTAGCGGAGAGAATAACGCAAGATCGGTGTAGCTTGCATGCTTTGAACCCGGAATAAGGATCGACATCCCTCCGCCTGCCAGAGCATAGCCTGATTTTTGGATATATTCGTTCCTCGGGGCTTCGAACGCTTCGCGGCTTACCCCGCCTAACTGTTTGGCGACATCATCGTAAGAAATCATTACATTGCTGTACGTCTCGTCTGAATACATCATGAAGAAAGGCTTTCCGAATCCTTTGACCGAAACCGGCGGACCATAAAACCCTCCATCCATACTAAGGGCAGCCTTCACACGCGAATCATTCTGTAACATTTGCACCGTCACGGCTCCACCGAATGAATGTCCAAGCATGCCGATTCGTTCGAGATCGATTCTGCCTGTAAATCGACCCGCAGTATCCTTCTGATTGAGCTTCTCTACTTGATTGAGCACAAACGCAGCGTCGCTGGTCCAAAGCGGGATATGCCCCCTATACTGAGCAATCGAAGTCAAGTTAGGGTCGGTCTTACTCACGGCGACTCTTCCGTCAGGGTAAACGGAGGCAGCAGCTTCGTAGGCATAATCGATAGCGATTACAATATAGCCGTGGCTGGCCAGCTCCTCTAGCTGGTACATATTCTGATTGCGATACCCGTTCATCCCATGGGAGAAAATCAGAACCGGATACCGGCTCTCCGAGTCCGAGAGCCTAGCCTCCACCAAAGCATGCGTCTTGATCAACCCTAGATGGCTTAGCACAAAATCCGGAAGCCCCATCATTTTGCTTGATATGGCTGTCGTCATCTTAGATGCGTTCCGGAGATATGGGCTTCTCTCTTCTCCGACGCCTTTGGCGGCCGGATACCAAATCTGCGCCATCAGCTCGCGCTTATCAGCAGTGTTATCCGAATATGTTTCTCGCCGTTCATCGTCAACCCAATGATAAACCGTCGTTCCGACCACATAGGGTCCCGTTGGTTCTTCAAACGAGAATACCGGCAGCAACGCAGGTGGCGCAACCGAGACCAACAAATATACGGTCAATAGCATCGCTTGAACGGTAACAGCAGTCCGGCTTCTACTGGCTTCCTTCCGCTTGATAATGAAGAAATAAGCCATCAATAAGAGTGGCGTCAAGTAGGCCGGAACCATCTCCCACCGTCCACCTTCCACGACAATCTGCACAATTACCAAAGCGATGGCGATCCCTAAAGGGATGAACCATCTCCAGCCGCCTTTCTTGTTCGCGATTACCGCCCAGTACAACAGGCCAAAATTAACCACGATCAAGCCTATTTCCCAAAACCTCATGTCGATCTCCCTCCCTTTACCACAAATACGAACTTGCTCCAGATTACAAAAAAATTATAAAGATGAAAGGGGGAATATTATAAATTTTTTATGAATGTCGTGGGCTGACATGGAAAACGCACCGAAATTAAGAGGAATGGCAAACGTAGGTTTTTGGGTGGAGGATCTCACAAACGGATAATTTGCAGTTTAATGATCAGACTATGCATGAAATTTATCCATTTCTATGTAAAAAGACAAAGAGCAGCCCATTAGCCGGCTCTTTGTCCTTGAATTTATTTTCGCTCATTTTCAACGTTCCCCATCAAGAACTCTTTGTTGTATAGTAGAACTCCCCTAAGAGATGCCCTATTTCGTAACTCCCTGGTGCAAGTTCTTTTTCAACAAAAGCGTTGACCTCTGACTTGTCGATCTCATACATCACTTCAATTTCTTTAGAAAATAATAGCTTTTCTTGTGAAAGTAAGTTCGAAAGCGATGGTTGTTGCCTTGGCTTAAGTTCTCCCGTATTTAACACTTGCTGAAGTCCCTCAACATAAGACTCCAACGGTCGACTACCTACGATTTTGACTCCTTTATTCTCTTCATTGATCATAACGATCGTTGGGAAACCTCGAACCCCAAGGCTTCTAGCGAGTCCAAAATCCTCATTCAATAAGGATTGGCCGGATTGATGTTCAGCATCTTGAACGATCGCTTCTCCATCCAGTCCAAGCTGATTTACGATGTCAATCATGACGGATTCCTCCGCGATATTTCGATTAAATGCGAATAAAGCTTCTCGTGATCGTCTTAAGTAATCATAGGCTACTGCATTGCCATGATGTTGCTGAATCACTTTAAATACACGAGAGGGTGGGTAAGAGGATTGAACGGGATCGCTTAGCATAAGCGAACCGTCAATTGGCATCCGCGAGTATTCCCCAACCTCTCGCCAGTGGTCGAAGACATGAGCAGGTCCAGATATACCGTTGCGTGGATCAACCGGCTCATCCCCCCATTTTTCGAGCAGCCCGCCCATTACCGTTTGGAAGTTAAAAACATGTCCATACTGCGTTTTAAATCGTCGTAGGACAGGGTCAAGCGCCCAGCAGTGTGAGCAGATTGGATCCGTTACATAATAAACTGTAATGGATTTATGAGGTGGATTGAAAGCAATCATCTCCACTTCTTCTTCCCCAGCTACGCCGCAGACACCGGTCTCTAGATCACAAATCATATGATTATCGCTGACTATTCGTTTATCGTCATTTGCCATGATGGTTTCCTCCTTGAAGTTTCCGAAAGATCACTTTGCTTTTACAATCCCATTTTAGCCATAATAAATGTACCGGAACACCAATAGATCATGTGATTTGTCGTTTATACAACACATGGGCGCATCTGTTTAAAATGTTGGAGGGACAGGAATGACGAAATCCAAGACAGACCCCCGAATTTTACGAACGCGTAAGTTAATCATGGACTCTTTTATTGAACTTTCAGGTAAAAAAGAATTCAAGGATATTACCGTGAAGGATATTACGACAGAGGCGATGATTAATCGGGCAACGTTCTACTATCACTTTGAAGACATATATGATCTGCTCGACAAGGTTTTATCCGAAGTGCTTTTGATTAATTTGAATGCGATAGACTTTGGGAATAGCGTGCTGAATGAAGCATCGATTATTGATATTTTCGTAGCTATAACAGATTTCCAGAGCGCGCTATCCAATCGGTGTCATCGAGGATACGATGAGACCATTGCTCGTATTATTCGAGAGCAGCTCGAGATTATCTTCTATAAAATGCTGCGAAAACAACTGACGATGGCGGCCGATGAATCGCTAAAAATCACAGCGCTCCTTTTAAGTTGGGGGTTATATGGTGCTTCTGTGGAGTGGAGGAGAAAGGGGAAGGAATTATCGCCGGAAGCATTTATTCAGCCCGCTATTCCCTTTCTGCTGTCGGGCATTGACCAGGAGTGAGGGTTAAAGCCGACTCTGCCGAGTATTAGAAGATGGAAAGCAGAGCTGAATTGGCAAAGCAGTTATGCAATAAACTAACACTCCAACATGATTCTTGAATGAAAACCAACTTCATAAAGATGTCTGGGTGAGCGTCATCCAGCGTTTCAAGAGAAATGGCTTCATCCTATTTATCTGCTAGAAAAGGTTGTTGGTGCGTGTGTTTGAAAATCTTCTAATTAATGCAAACCGTTATGGATATGATGGGCAGTATGTAGATATCAACGGCTCTATTGATTCAAAGGAAGTAGTTATTCAAGTTATCAATTATGGGGACGCCATTCCTCCAGATGAACTGCCTCATATTTTCGATATGCTTTTTACTGGTGACAAAGCACGAACTCATCAAGAAAATAGCACAGGTCTCGGTTTATTCATTGCGAAGAATATAGTAGAGCAACACAATGGGACAATAACTGCCGAAAGTGATTTAATACGCACTATATTTGAAGTCCGATTACCAATGGAGGATTCCAGGATTCCCAAAGAAATTAGGTGTTAAATCCAAATGAAAAAATTTAAGGAAAATTTAAAATTTATCCCACTTTTTATTTTAAAAGTTTTTCCTATCCTATAAACAAGTTACATCAAGGAGGAGACTAAAAATGAAAAAGTGGGGTTTTTTATTGGTTTTTGCATTATTTCTAGTTTTTATTTTTAATATATTACCGATATCCAAAGATAAAGTAGATATTCAAAAATATGAACAAAATGATAATACAGCTACTGAAAATATCCAAAAGATTGAGCTTACGGAAGAACAGATCTATCATGGGAATCTACTCTTGGTCAACAATGAACATCCTGTTCGCCAAAAGAGTATAAAATCAGATGTCATAAATTTATTTACGCACAAAGAATTGACAGAGGGGTATGGGTTACTTGATAACGAAATTAAATTGTCAGAAGAAATAGCTAAAAAATTTTCCAAGATGATAGCTGATGCTAAAAAAGATGGGGTTTGGCACTTTTTAATTAGCAGTGGTTTTCGAGACTTAGATGAGCAAAGCAGACTTTACGAAGAAATGGGTTCTGATTTTGCTTTGCCAGCAGGTCATAGCGAACACAATTTGGGGTTATCGCTTGATGTGGGATCTACTCAAATGAAGATGGATAAAGCACCTGAAGGAAGGTGGATAGAAAAAAATTCTTGGGAATACGGATTTATATTACGCTATCCCTTGGATAAAACGGTTGTTACAGGAATTCATTATGAACCTTGGCATATTCGTTATGTCGGCTTGCCTCACAGTGTGATTATGCAGGAAATGAATTTAGCTTTGGAAGAATATTTGGATTATTTAAAAGAAGAAAAGAGCATTTCTGTTAGTGTTGATGGGACAAAATATACAATTTCATATTATCCCATTTCTCAAAATGAGACAATTGAAGTTGAAGTACCAGCGAATGAACATCATGAAATATCCGGTAATAATATAGATGGAGTGATTGTGACCTCATTTTCTTGAATTAGGTTCTAAAATCATTGGTTTAAATGTAAAGTTAGGAGACGTATTCTAATATGCTTGCAGCTACAGTTTTGTATACTTATTTTTGTACTATTATTTTTTGTATTGTGTTTCAAACTGGATTTTTATTAAAGGCGCAAAAAAAATTATCTATTAAGCATTTTCTATGGGTGTATGTTTTTCTTTTCTACCTTGCGCTAGTGTATATGGTGACGGGGGTAGGAAATATATGGGTGATAGGAAAATATGAAACATTAATTCGTATAAGTGAAATCAACTTACTCCCCTTTGCTTCTGAAGGCATTACTACATATATTTTGAACATTATTTTATTTATGCCGTTAGGATTTTTATTGCCAACTATTTGGCCGCAGTTTAGAACAATCAAAAATGTTGCATATACTGGATTATTTTTCTCATTGGCCATTGAGCTAAGTCAATTGCTAAATCATAGGATTACAGATATTGATGATTTACTTATGAACACCCTAGGCGCGATTATTGGGTATTTAATATATAGAGCTTTATTTAAAATGATATATAAAAGAGGTGAAATAAAACCTGATATTTCCTCTCTAGTCGTAAAATACGAGGCTGTTTTTTATTTAGTTTGTTCATTTACAGGTATGATACTACTTCATTATCCAATTTTATTTCGAAAAATTTTCTAAATGCACGCCTGTCTATTATCCAATAAAATACAAAAATACATTTGGCCGAACTGGTAGGCTACCATGAGACCGTGCGTAAGTTTACGGTCTACACCTTGCTGCAATACTGGACACAAGCGGCTTTCGAACAGTGGGATGGTTACCGAGATGGCGCTGACCGTGCAGTTACCTGCGGATTAACCCAAGCTAATTATTCAACATTTTCGAAGAAAGCCAAGGCTGTTCCCTTTGAGTTGTTCAAACAGTGGGATCTCGTCATGATGGGCCTGTTAGCGAAGAGCTTGCTGAAGAAACATCAAGTTCTGGGAAATCCATTTCTGACCTATTGATTGATATTCGATCTCTTGTTGGAGAGACGGTATCCGCAACCACTGAGGAAATGTCAGCTGGAATGGAGGAAGTGGCGGCTTCTATTGCTGATGTATCCGATATTTCTCATCGTACATCGAATGAAGCTGAGTTAATGGCTACAGGTACAGCAGAACAACTAGTTTCCGCGGAGAAAATCCAAATTTCTGCTAAAGAATTAAGGGATATGTCACAGCAATTGCAGAATGACTTAAGCAAATTTGTATTGTGCAATGATGTTTGATAATTATCGCTCTTTATTTTTGCCAGAGTAACACTTCCGCTTCGCCTACAATATGATGAGTCTAGAGAAATCTAAAGAGGTGAGCAAATGGCAGTCGTAAAAGCCAGGCAACAGGATATTGATATGTTGGCAAGGTTGCTTAGAGCTGAAGCTGAGACTGAAGGCGAGCAGGGCATGCTCCTTGTTGGAAATGTTGGCATTAACCGAGTAAGAGCGAATTGCTCTGATTTTAAAGGCATTCGGACAATTCCTCAAATGATCAACCAGCCGCATGCGTTCGAAGCGTTGCAACATGGTTTGTACTATCAAAACGCAAGAGAGAGGGAACGCCGTCTGGCGCGACGGGCTGTGAATGGGGAACGGAGTTGGCCAGCCAAATTCTCCCTGTGGTATTTCCGTCCAGGAACGTTCGAAAATCCCGGCCCATGTCCGGACACTTGGTATAATCAGCCGCTCGCAGGACGATGGAAGAAGCACTGTTTCTATGAACCGACTGCGGAAGAATGTGAAGAAGTATACAATACGTTTTAATTGCATCAACGAAAAGAGCTCAGAATCTCTTATCCTGACTTGTCAAAGTCATATCGGTTGTCTAAACTTTATCTCCTTAAGGGCCGCGTAAATCGCGGCTTTTTTTGGTTTAGTGGAATAAAGTTGTTGCCGGGTTAGAAGTGATTTAAGGGATTCAAATCTGCATTTCGTCTAAATCTATTAATATAAATTCAAATGGTCGAGGAGTGTATCATTTATGTATAGAGTGGCTATTTGCGATGATGAGGAAAAACAAAGAGAGCTTGTTAAAAGCCTCCTGATTACTTTGTCGATAAAGACAAATATAGAATTTGAAATCGAATTATTCGGCTCGGGAGAGCAATTGGTATCTCATTATGAGTCCAAAGGACCCCCGTTCCATATTTTAATTTTGGATATCGAAATGGGTGGGCTGAACGGGATTCAGACAGCTCGTAGAATAAGAGCGTTACATAACTTGGATGAACAAATTATATTTCTGACAAGCTACCCTGAATATATGGTAGAAAGTTTTGACGTTATGACATTCCAGTATTTAATAAAACCTATCGCCCCCTCGATCTTGGAGGAGAAAATCATCAAACTATGCCAATACTTTCGAACACTTGATAAAAAGTTTATGGTCATCAAGTCAGCCTATGAATCAATCATTATTAAATATGACGACCTCATTAGCATTGAAGCTGCCAAAAGCTTAACGATAAAGAGCAAACTACATTTTATTACTGCTGATCAAACCTATGAAAGCAAAGGAATTATTACAGATTATGCTTTAGCTTTAAAAGACAGTAACTTCCTGCAAATCCATCGCTCCATTATCATTAATCTACTTCATGTGAGGAAGTTTGCTAGCGGAGTTGTCCTCATGTCCAATGGGTTGGAATTACCCATAGGCCGTTCTAAAATTAAAGAGGTTAAAGATGTTTATACCAAATATATGATTAGGAAGATCGAATAATATGATTCAAAATAATTTACTTGTTGTCTTTATCATTGTACTTGTGATGGGCGTTCAACTTAATTTTTTCTTCAACTCGGTTTTTGGTAAATCAGCTAAAAAACATAACCGATTTATTTACTTTATTATCTTTGGGCTACTCGATTTCCTATATCTTGTTATTCCCGTCTCACCAATTATATCTTCGATTCTAGCCTTGCTTATGATATTTAGTATCGTACAATCTTATCAAGTAGAGATGAAAACGAAGATCATTTTCTCTATGCTTTACAGTGTTTTAATGTCTCTCGTTACTGGTATATCCCTTTATATTTTTTATACCCTAGATTCAATTGAGTTTAGCTTTGATCCTGTAAATGAAACTAATAAAATTGTCTACATGAAAGCTATTTTGCTCTCTTTCATCATCATGTTTGCCATCATTCAGATCATACGACCATTTGCAAGACATAGAAGTTACTCTTTGCATTATCGTTACTACGTATTAATTTCGGCTATTCCACTCATGAGTATATATCACCTATATATTCTAAATTATAAGACCGTCTATTATTTCATTTCCGCTATTGGTTTTCTTTTCTTAAACGTTATGATTATATATATTTTTGATTCGATTATTGATAAATATAAATTCATGCAAGAGCATACTCAACTGCAACATCAAATGGATTATCAAGATGCGAATTACGAAAAGGTCGTTCACAGCTTCAAGTCCATTAAAAGAATCATTCATGATACGAATCAACAATTTTTATATATTGAAGAATGTATTAAGCGAAATGAGTTAGCAGCTGCAATGGAACATATTAAGACAACCTTAAATAAAGTCGAAGGGGCGTATCAGCGGGTTAATACGGGGAATCTGGTGATAGATGCTCTTATCACAAATACGCTTAATATTGGACAAGCCAATGGCATTAGAATAGATACAAAGCTTAATTTATGGTCGCAAGAAATCCATATAGACCGTTATGACTTATGTGTTGTCATTGGAAATATGCTAGATAACGCAATAGAAGCTTCTAAAAAGTTAACGATTGCAGAAGATAGGTACATTCTTATAAAAATACATTCTACCGAGTCTAGCTTACTCATTCACATCTTGAATCATATGGAGAATGAAGTTGCCCACTTACATAGCCAAAAACCATCTCCTGAATTTCATGGTATTGGATTAACGAATATCGCTAGAATCTGCGACAAGTACGGTGGTCATATGACCATTGAAACGGAAAATAAAGTATTTAATAATATGGTCCTCCTGCCGTTTTAAACGAACAATCCTTAGACAATATGTTGTTTAGGGATTGTTTTTTTCGTTTCAGGGCGTTTTTTATTACAGCAGCCTTCTTCCGTGTATGATGAATTCAGTATGTACAATCTGGAAGGATACTACGAGGAGGAATGAATAATGAAGAGAATGGTTTCTATAGGAATGGCCGCTTTGCTTATTGCCATTCCGGTCACCCCTGCTTTTGCTCACACGAATCCGGCTACTGTAAAAGATAGGGCACAGGTGCTGGCTTCGAAGCTTCTTTCCGTCTCTGGTGCAAGTGGTGTGCAGTATGCCATTATGGATAAGGGATCCATTGTTTTATCAGATAACGTCGGTATAAACGATAAAGCTTCCAAAACTCCGATCACCAAAGACACCATGTTTGGTATAGGTTCGATAAGTAAAATGCATGTGTCTGCTGCAGCGATGATACTAGCTGATGCGAATAAAATTGATATTGATAAGCCACTTACAACGTATATCAAAGACTTCAAAATGGCAGATGAAAGATATAAAAAAATTACACCTCGTATGTTAATGAATCATTCGTCAGGGCTTTACGGTACTCACCTTCCGAATAGTTCTTTATTCGATGACAATGATACAATAGTCCACGATGAATTATTGAACAAGTTACAATCGGAACATTTAAATTCAAATCCAGGTGAATTCTCCGTTTATGTAAACGATGGATTTGATCTGCTTGAAATCATGATTGAACGAGTGAGCGGTATGAGCTATACCGAATTCCTTGCGAAATATGTGAGCACGCCTCTGAATTTAAGCTCAACGAAAACACCACTTGATCAATTTGATAGAGAAAGGGTAGCCAAAGCTTACTTCCCTACGATGGATCAGGCTTTACCCATTGAGAATGCTAACACCCTTGGGTCAGGCGGGCTCTACTCAACTGCAGAAGACTTAACTAAGTTTGCAGATATGTTAATAGGTAATCGAGCGGATGTTCTATCTAAACAATCAGCCAAAGCCATGCAAAGTCCTGAATATAAAAGAGGAATATGGGTTTCTGAAAAAGCGAACGCCTTTAACTATGGTCTTGGTTGGGACACTGTTCGCTTGACAGAGTTTGATGATTACGGAATAACGGCATTATCCAAAGGTGGAGACGTTGCTACTTATCACGGTTCCTTGATTACAATACCAGAACATAATATTTCTATGGCTGTGCTTTCTTCAGGAGGGTCTTCCGTATTCAATCTTGCATTTGAAACGAAAGTTTTATTAGAATACTTAAAAGACAAGGGGCATATTAAGGAAATTCTACCCGAGAAAACATTTAAACCTTCCTTGAAGGTGAACATGCCATCTGAAATGCTTTCTTATGCTGGATTGTATGGTACAAGGGATTCAACCATAAATGTGGAGATTAAGAACGGAGAGATTGATTTACCTGCACAAAACGGAGGGTTGATACCCGCACAAACATATGTGTATACGGGCGATGGACAATTCAAAAGCAAAGATGGCAGTGCAACAGTAAGCTTTGACAAACAAACAAATGGAAGAACATATGTGAAGCTTAACGCCTATACGAATAACCAAGGATTAGGTCAGTCCATGATGGTGCTCTATGCTTATCAAAAGCTGGACTCCAATCCACTCCAACAAACAACTAAAAAGGTATGGGAAAATAGAAACGGAAAAAGTTATTATAGGGTGGATGAAAAGATAACTTCTGTATTTTATCTGGCCACGCCAATGATATCAAAGACAATATCCGTTGATATGGATCATGGATACGCAAATGGGACTAAAATTGTCAATGAGAATCAAGCAGTAAATGCTATCCAAATTCCGATTATGGCCGGAAGAGATGTATTTGATCTCAACTTTTATAAAGAAGGACATACGGAGTATTTAAAGATTGATGGATTCTCTTATATCGATGAAGATGCTATTCAACCCATTTATGAAGGGAAGGATTCAACCAGCAGCATACCAGCTAATGGTCAGGTTAGATGGTATAAAATTGATGATAAATCAGCCAATCGAGTTATGAACGTTAAGACTCCGGTAAGTGGGGGATTTGCCGTTTACGACAAGAATGGAATGTCTGTAAACGTCTCAAAGGTAACTAATAATCATTCAGTAGTACTGCCTGAAAGCGGGATGATCGTTTTTGGCGGGAAAGCGGGCGATGTATTTAAAATTGAATTGAAGAATAAATAGATTTCTAGCATAAAAGTCCGCATAACCAGCGGACTTTTTGATTTGCCTATTCTGCCCCCCCTTATTTCCAGAATCCAGGTAAAAAGTAGGTAGATTCAAGACGAGCGATCATTATAATGAAATTAAGATACAAGGTAAAAATGAACTCAAGAGATCAAAATTGTCTTGTAATCAAGGGTAGAAGAGAGGATGACGGAAGTGCCAATTCATAACCAAGCTCACCCTTCTGATTCTGTTAGAGAAGACGGTAGTTATCCCATTGACCTGACAGGTCCTCGCAGCCACACGCTTGTCCTTCGGCCCGGTGTGGGCAGCCTATCTATCGGATCGCCGGAATTGGGAAAAAAGGTAGACCTTCATGTCGCGCCAGACGCGAGAATCGATTGGACCGTATTCGATGCCTTTTCTACGCCGGCGGGCTCGCCCTGGCCGCGATTTCTGTACTATTCAGGCAGTGACGCGGGCTTCTTGGATTGGGCGCAGACACGTCCCATTGAAGAGATGACGTGGGCCCCGATCCTGTCTACCGATACGGTGGTAGACGCCAGCCAGTCCATTTTGCATAGCTTGCATATCGCGCTAGGCCAGTCCGGAGGGTGCTTGAGCTTGAAGCTTCCGAAGGGATCTTTCCGCCTGAACGTGTCCGGCGATCTATTACGATTATCGGCCACTGGAAATATGCCGTATTCTCTGACACTAGCACCGCGCACCAGCCGTCGAAGGAATGATCCTCCTTTCATACTCCCCAACCTCGGTGAACTGCACCAGGTGACGAGCCTGACGCTGCAAAACACGCCGCTGGGACAGCCCATCTCGCTGGACTGTCTAGACCGGTTCCCCAACCTTGACTCACTGAGTTTGTGGGGGAACTTCTGTGACATGGACTTGTTGGCTCGTCATGCCCGGTTAACGAATCTGGAGCTGCGCTTCATGCCTGATTTAGAGGACATGCCCTCCTTGGACACGTGGCCGTTGCTTGAAGGATTTATCGCCTACAATGTGGAAGAGGCCGCGGGCAAGCGCTTAAGGCAGCAAGTGAAAACACGCGCCAAGACACGCCCATGGGCCGGCTATGCTTCAGTGAGCCAATTGCGAAAGCCTGAGTGGTGGGAGAGTGAATATGGCCGCCCGTTCTCGTCTTGGCCTAAACGTCTGGCCAAACTGGCTAACGAAGCTTACAATGCTGCACAGGCATCCTTGGCGCAGGCCCACAGCCTTGCGGATGCCGAGGCAGCCATTACTGCTTTCACCGTGCGCTTCAATACCCTCAAAGGTATCGAAACCACCGAAAGAGAAGACCTTGGCGAAGCAGTATGGCAACTCAGCCAGTCCGATCACCAGATTGGCCAGCCTATAACGGAGGAGATGGCCGGGCGCTGGTTCGATGCAGCGCGCGATTATTGATTGAAAGGAGATCAAGTTATTAGCCAATTCATTCGAGGAAATGATCGAAGAGAATTTTTATGAATGGTAATTTGTTCAATTCGGCAGATTATGCTAATCAAAGAGGCCATCCCTCAAGTAGATTGATCTACTTTTGGGACAGCCTCCTTTTGTCTGTTCAAGTCAGACCGCTAATCAAGCATTCTGCTCCTGTTACAACTTAAACTGCCTTATTTTCTCTTGGAGTTCTTCTGCCATGCTAGACAGTACATTTGCAGAAGAAGTAACCTCCTGCATAGAAGCTAACTGTTGCTCCGTTGAGGCAGCAATATTCTGTGTTCCGCCTACGGCCTCATTGGTGACGGCCAAAATTTGATTCATCGATGATAGAACTTCGGAAATACGAGATGTCATTTGTTCTAGAGCAGTAGGCACAACTTGGATATTCAGCGACACTTCATCAACCGCATCGCGAATTTCATTAAACGATGTTCCGGCTTGGTTCACCAAATGAAGTCCTTCATTAACCTCTCTTGTACCATGCTCCATAGACTGGACAGCATTTTCAATTCCTTCTTGGATACTCTCCACATAGGACGTAATCTGCTGCGCCGAGTTGGAAGACTGTTCAGCTAACTTCCTCACTTCACCTGCAACCACAGCAAAGCCACGTCCATGTTCTCCAGCGCGGGCAGCTTCTATGGAAGCATTCAGGGCTAACAAATTCGTCTGATTAGCGATTGTATTGATGACTTCTACGATTCGCCCTATGTGAAGGGCATTATCTACTAAGTATTTCATGGACTCAGCAGATTGGTTCACTGTAGAACTGATAGAATTCATCTGTCTAACAGCCATATCAATCGCTTGATTTCCTTCCGTTGCAAGGTTAGTCGCAATAAACACCTTATCCATGACAGCTCGGGAATTGGATTCGATTTGTCCTACTTTTGTCGATATATCGTTTATAGAACGATTCGTTTGATTAATATTCCCTGCCTGTACTTCCGTTCCGGTCGCCAGATCCTGGACGATAGTAGCTGTTTCCGTAGACGCCTTTGTTGAATCTTCGGCGCTAACTGATAATTGTTCTGAGGAACTCGCCACTTGTTCGACAGTGACTTGTACTTGCTCCAAGGTACTATGTAACGATTGAACCATCTCATTGAAGCTCTCACATAATTGTCCTAGTTCATCATGGGAGTGGACAACCACCTTCTGTGTGAGGTCGCCTTTGCTGATCTTTCCAATACCACTAATTAACTCTTTGATAGGACGTAACAATCTTTTTAGACCGAAAATTTGTATGATGACCCCAACAGCCAAAAACAACAGTGAAGCCAGCACTAAAGACCAAATCAAATTATGCTGTTGTTCTGAAATTATCGATGCATTCACGTCAATCCCAAATACGGCCACGAGTTGTTGCTGTTGATCGAGGACTGGAACTAATACAGTGAGCCATGATCCAATATCATCATTGTAAATAGGAGGGATTACTATTGACTTCGTTTGCTTCAATGTTTGGAATGCCTTAACCATATCAGTCGGCTGATCAAATAATTCTCCAGGTTTAAGTCCCACTTTTAACAAATGAGTAGGGTTAGATATGATTCTCGTTTTTGTACCATCCACGAGATCCGGCTCGAATATGAATCCTTGCGCTACATTCGCATTTCCATTTGACAATTCATCCAGTAAGGACACAAGTTTTTTCTGAATTGTTGAATCAGAAGAAAGACTTGTCTTCCCTCTTTTCAAGTCTTCTACTTCAAATCTATTCTTCCATAATGTCGCAACCCCTGTTGCCTGCTCCTCCAAACTGCCAGTAAGCGCACGACTCATAATCGCGTAACTAATCACTGACATGATGATACAAGCTAGAACGATTCCCGAAATAGAGAATAGCAAGTTTTTCGAAAAGAAGGTTAATGCTGTTTTCTTTTTTCCCTTCCCCATGATCTCGGCTCCCCCTTTTTATGTTTAGTATATGGCCTATTAAACAGAGTATAGTACAATAGATGCGACATAGAAGTCCTTTATTTAATTTTTTTGTGTACAAGTGACTCCCGTCAACGGGCATGGTAGAATGGTAATTGTTGGGATGAGGCGATTGCTGCAGATCCTACAAATCCTGTTCTTGCTCATGTAGATGTATCTGCTTGAGGAACAAGTCAAGGAGAAGTGGGAAAAAGCAAAAGCGGCCTACCCGATTCAAACGCTACATAAAGCGGAAGAAACGAGTAAGCCGCCGCCGAAACGGACGATAGTCCGCAACAGGAGATCGAAGAAATGAGAATCAGAGCAATTGACAAAGTAATGGGCACAGAAGAAGCTTCTGATCGTTGGGGATTGAGCCAATACCATATAAAACGTCCGTGCTGGGATGAAAAAGTGATAGCCAAACGTATCGGAAAAACGTAGGTGCTGGAACGTGACCAGCCGAATACAGAATCAGGAGCAATGAAAATGACCACGATAGAAACCATTTTGCAAGCATAAGAATCGCAACACTCAATGAACCGACAGACGAAGTTGTGGAGCTGCTAGCGGCCCTTTCTTTTAACCGCACGCTTGAAAAGTGCTTCTTTTGATGCGTCAGTATGGGAAGCCAATCCGAACGCCAGGGAACTTCCTGCGCCGAGCGATCCAAGAAGGATGGTCATTGAAGACCACTAAGCGACAGGCACTAAACTGGAAATTAATAGGAGGGGAATATGAAAAAATTTTTCAGAAATTACTTACAAGTAGTATCACAAAGAAAACGATCACATAATATTGCAAATCTTGTCATCAACCTTGCTCTTATTATATTTTTTCTCTCATTTGGAATAACAAGAGGATATCTAAACAACGGATTCGTTTTAATATTTGTAATGTTTGGGTGCTCTGTGCTTCTTATGAAAATTTCGTTTGCTCTTTACTGCCTAATAAAGAAAAAATCCCCTTGAGATACCTCAAAAGGGGATTTTTTATGATTATCTTAATTCAGGTGGTTTGCTACTCCAAGGCAAAGCCCCAGGCATCCAAGCGCCTACTGAGTATGTATACGTATACTCCATGCCCCCACCTCTAGGATTTTCCCATTTTGTTACTTTTATAGACACCTGTTCACCAGTTACATTATCAATGTCATTTTTAGCACGTTCTAACATTGCCGTGTACCCGGCCTGAGTCATTGCGGAGAATACTCCATATATGATCGATGATACTCCACTTCCAACACTGATCCCAAGCCCTATTAGAAAGTCTCTGTATGCAGAGTGAGTTGCAAGTGCAGCTCCATCAATAAACCTAGTGGCCTCGTATTTACTGTCAAAATACATATAAGTATTATGTGCCTTAACCCCATATCCATAATCAACAGTTTCCTTTTTTGGGTCAGGTGCTGCGCTAGCTAAAGCTGAAAAACTCGTAGACATTAAGCATACTACAAGCATTGTAACAAGAAACCTTTTCATGTTAAACATGTAATTTCCTCCATTTCCATTATATGTAATCTATTATATGGGGTACTTCTATCTTTGTAAATACTAAAAATAAGAGAATCTAAGGGGATTGGAAGAGAGTTTGTCGCGTATTGAGCAAAATTTTCCGAAAAGAGTTACAAACGGACATACGGGCCACCGGATCCGCAAATCCCGTAAACGGCACCAGTATCCAGGCACCATACCGGCAGGGGCAAGCCCACTTAACTGACAACCATGTCACACTTTTCCGGAAGGGAAAATAAAAACAGGCGAAGGATAAACCCTAATGTCAAAAGGAAATAAAGTATTAGACTGGCAAGCCAACTTGTAGCTAGCCGCTGCCAGCGTGCCGATCGCGCCGAACCGGCGCTTCCGGAATACGGTCAATGAACCGTATGATTAAGTAGGAATATTTGTATTTCAATGCCAATACACTTTACCTCTTACGGAACATAATAGATTCTTACACTTGGAGGTAGCCATGAGAGAATTCGGCAATTAACGAGTGTCGAATCGGCAAATGAATTTATAAGGAGCCATCGATTAGCGTTTCTCTATATCACCATGACAGGCTGCAGTGTGTGTCATGGATTGCGGCCGCAGGTACAGAAATTATTGACGAAATACCCGGATATCCAACTGGCGACGATCAATGCACAAGAAGTTCCGGCGGTTGCCGGGAGTTTTTCTGTCTTCACCGCGCCCGTTTTATTGCTTTACGTGGAGGGGAAAGAATATATACGTGAAGCGAGAATCGTGCATCTGGATCTGCTGGACGAAAAAATTCGTAAAATCTATGACTTAGTGACGGAACCATCTTCTGAAGGGGAATGACAGCCAATCATCGATGTCCTGCCCGTCGCAGCTCACGTAAATTCCAATATTTACACTTGTTGATACTGATATATTTATTTATAATAGTGACAATTTAATAAGATACCTTTAATTCAGTCCCGTGAGGCTGACAAGGACAGCGGAATGTATGATCTTTATAGGGATACGTGTGTATATGCACGTGTACCTATTGTTTTACTGCGATCGTAAACGGCTTATTGTCAGGGCAACTGGGCAATAAGCCTTTTTTATTGCTCCTGAAAGCCATCGATCATTCCCGCCTGTTCCATCTGCTTGAGCATACTCGGTATCTAGACGATCTGGAGGATGGATAATGGAAAAAGTGGATTTGGAATTCTCATTGCAACCTGTACCACAAGCACATCGGAATGGATTTTGGAAAATACTCGCCGTAATGCTTGGATTTACGTTCTTCTCGGCAAGCATGTGGTCAGGCGGAGCGTTAGGAAATGGCTTAACGTTCAGTGCTTTTATCGGGATTGTACTGGCAGGGAATCTGATCTTGGGCATTTATACAGGAGCGCTTGCTTATATTGCGGCCAAGACGGGTTTATCGACTCACTTGCTGACGAAATATGCGTTTGGCACGAAAGGTTCCTATTTATCTTCAGGATTGCTAGGTTTTACGCAGGTAGGCTGGTTTGGTGTAGGGGTAGCGATGTTCGCAGTTCCAGTTCAGAAAGTAACGGGAATGAACGTGTACGTCTTGATTGCGATTGCAGGAATCCTAATGACGGTGACCGCGATCTATGGAATTAAAGCATTGGCGATACTCGGCATCGTAGCTGTACCGTCGATTGCGATATTAGGAAGCTATTCAGTCTTCGAAGCGACTTCAACAGCAGGCGGATTGCAAGGATTAATGAATTATCAGCCGAAGGAAATGATGGGTCTTGCTACAGCATTGACCGTCTGTATCGGTTCCTTCATCAGTGGTGGTACGCTAACACCGGATTTTGCACGATTTGCAAAAACAACTAGATCAGCGGTTGTATCGACAGTCATTGCCTTCTTCCTTGGAAATTCGTTGATGTTTCTATTTGGAGCAGTAGGCGCGATTGTATATGGAAAAGCGGATATCTCAGATGTTATGTTTTTGCAAGGTTTGATTATGCCGGCTATCATCGTGCTAGGGTTAAATATTTGGACGACGAATGAAAATGCGCTGTATGCATCCAGTCTGGGCTTCGCCAATATTACGAAGCTGCCTAAGAATATCATTGTTGTCTTTAATGGAGCAGTAGGTACGATCATGGCGATGTGGCTGTACAATAACTTCGTAGGCTTCTTGACGGTACTTGGTTCAATTTTGCCGTCGATTGGCGCGATTCTGCTAGCGGACTTCTATATCCTGCATCGCGGCTCCTATAAGAAATTCGAAGAAATGAGCTTCAAATCCGTGAACTGGATTGCGATATTGGCATGGATCGGTGGTATTCTGATTGCTCAGTTCGTCCCTGGCATCCCGCCTATTAATGGCTT
>Ga0209025_1001635_pt1 | contig 27753 bp, 14 predicted proteins | sample AraplaMF_Col_mLB_FD_184256 | JGI IMG/M metagenome (GOLD analysis project Ga0209025, IMG submission 184256) | Arabidopsis root microbial communities from the University of North Carolina, USA - plate scrape MF_Col_mLB (SPAdes) (version 2) | ecosystem: Host-associated > Plants > Roots > Endosphere... | reverse complement strand
GGCTCCGGGCCGGGCTGGCGGTGCGGCTGCAGGAGCCCGACGTGATCGAGTGGCTCGACACCGAATGCACCTTCGTCGCCGCCGACCGGCTCTGCCGCTCCCTCGGCATCGGCATGTATCTCGACGATCCGGAGGATGCCGACGACCTGGAGACCGCCGACACCGGGTGACCAGGGCCGTCGCTCAGGCTCCGTTCAGCGCGGCTCCGGCCGCCGCCAGGCCGAGGACGACGATCCAGGGCGGCACCTTCCACACCGTCAGGACCAGGAATCCGGCCAGCGCCAGGGCGAAGTCCCTCGGCGTCAGCACCGCGCTGGTCCAGACCGGGCTGTACAGGGCCGCGCCCAGGATGCCGACCACGGCCGCATTGGCGCCGCGCATGGCGCTCTGCGCGCCCGGGCGCCGGCGCAGCGCGTCCCAGTAGGACAGGGTGCCGTACAGCAGCAGCAGCCCCGGCAGGAAGATGGCGGCCAGCGCGATCGCGGCGCCGGCGATGCCGTTCGGCGCAGGGCCCATCGCCGCGCCGAGCCAGGCGGCGAAGGTGAACAGCGGCCCGGGCACCGCCTGGGCCAAGCCGTAGCCTTCGAGGAAGGCCCCGTTCGTCACCCAGCCGGGCGGCACCACCTCGGCCTGCAGCAGCGGCAGCACCACATGGCCGCCGCCGAACACCAGCGCGCCGGAGCGGTAGAAGGCATCGAACAGGGCCAGCCCCTGGCTTCCGGTCGCCGCCGTCAGCGTCGGCGCGGCCAGGAAGATCGCCACGAACAGCGCCAGGGCCACGGCGCCGGCCCGGCGCGACACCGGCAGGCTCAGCCGTCCGGCGGGGGCGGGGCCGCCGTCACGGCACAGCCACAGGCCGGCGACGGCGCCGAGCGCGATCGCGCCGATCTGGCCGACCGATCCGGCGGCGAACACCGCGACCAGAACCGCTGCCAGCGCGATCGCCGCGCGCGGGCGGTCGGGCGTCAGCGTCCGCGCCATGCCCCAGACCGCCTGGGCGACGACGGCGACCGCGACCAGCTTCAGCCCGTGCAGCACGCCCTCGGCGACGGGGCCGGTGAGGGCGGCAGCACCGAGGGCCAAGGCGCAGAGCAGGGCGGCGGAGGGCAGGGTGAAGCCGCACCAGGCGGCGAGCCCGCCCAGCAGCCCGCGGCCGCGCAGCAGGCCGAGGGCGAAGCCGACCTGGCTCGAGGCCGGCCCGGGGAGGAACTGGCACAGCGCCACGAGATCGGCATAGCCGGCCTCGTCGATCCATTTCCGCCGCTGCACCAGCTCGTCGCGGAAATAGCCGAGATGGGCGATCGGCCCGCCGAAGGAGGTCAGGCCGAGCTTGAGGAAGACCCGAAACACCTCAGCCGGAGAGCCCTGGCGCGGCTGCGCGCCCGTCTCGGCAGTGTCGATGGTCATCGCGGCGGCTCGCAGTGTCGGGCGGGCCTCACCGATAGGCGAGTCCCGCCGCGGACGTCAACGCGGCGAGCGGTCCGACCGCTCAGGAGTCACACGATGTCGATTTTTCATCCTCTCCCTCCCCTTGCGGGCTATCGGATCCACACACGGTCCCTTTTGAGTCCCCCCTCCCCTTGCGGGAGGGGGGTAGGGGGAGGGGGTCTCTCGGCTTGAGCCGGCCCAGACTGTGGCGAATCGGCCCGGACGGCGAGTTCGGTCCTCTGCCCATTCGCGCGCGGACCCCTCCCCCTATCCCCCTCCCGCAAGGGGAGGGGGACTAAGAAGGAGGAGCGGCCGCAATCCGTCCTCAGGCTCTACTCTGCAGCAGTGCCACTATACCCCACCAGCCGCTCGACCGGCCGCCTTTGGCTCTGCGGCCTGGCCTTGCGGATCTCGGCCAGGGCGAGCTCCAGCTGCCGGCGGGCTCCGGCATGGCCCGGCTCCAGCTCGACCGCCCGGCCCTGCGCCACGACCACCTCGTCCCAGCGCTTCTGGGCGGCCAGCAGGTTGCCGAGATGGCGGTGCAGCGCCGCGTCGTCGGGGGCCAGCTTGATCGCCTTGCGCGCGGTCGAGACCGCCTTGTCGGCCTGGTCGAGCGCGGCGAAGGCGGCGCTGAGCTGCCGGTGCGCGCCGGCATGGCCGGGGTCGAGGTCGATCGCGCGGCGCAGCTCGGCCACCGCATCCTTCCAGCGCTTCCAGCCGGCCAGGAGATTGGCGAGATGGCGATAGACTGCGGCTTCGTCGGGCGAAAGCTCGATCGCGCGGCGCGCTGCCGCCTCGGCCTCCTCCGGCCGCTTGAGCGCGACCAGGACGGTGCTGAGCTGGCGCTGGGCACCGGCATGCGACGGCTCCAGCGCGATCGCGGTCTCCAGCGCCGCGACCGCTTCGGTCCAGCGCTTGTCGGAGATCAGCAGCGCGGCGAGGGCGCGGTGCAGATGCGGCCCGTCCGGGTCGTGCACCAGCGCGCGCCGGCAGGCGGGGATCGCCTGCGACAGCCGGCCCAGCTGCGACAGCACGGTGCTGTGCAGGTGATGCAGCCGGGAATTGTTCTCGCCCTTGGCGACGGCCTCGGCGATCAGCCGCTCCGCCACCTCGGCCTGGCCCGCCGAGATCAGGAAGCCGGCCCGCGCGGCCGTGGCGTTGGCGCTGCCGGCGAAGTGGCGTCCGATCTCCTCGATCGTCGCCATCGCCTCATCGGCCTGGCCGCAGCGTTGCAGGATGGTGGCGACCCAGGAGTAGAGCCCGACCATGTCGCGCTCGCGGTCGAAGGCGGTGCGGATGGTGTTGGGCGGGTGGCCCAGCAGCTCCCGCGCCACCGCCGCCGCCTTGGCCTGCTCGGCCTTGGCCTGCTCGGGCTTGCGCAGATCGGCCAGGATCTCGGCCAGCAGAAGATGCAGGTCGGGATCGAGACGGCTGTTGCGGATGGCTTCGCGCACGGCCGTCAGGGCGTCGTCGAGGCGGCCCCTGGCGCGCAGGATGCGCCCGAGCTGCTCCCACATCGACGACCGGGTCGACGCCCGCAGCAGCAGCTTGCGCTTCAGCTTCTGCACCAGCTCGGGCGGCACCGGATCGCGGTCGTGGTCGGGCTCCTCCTCGAACAGGCGGATCGCCGTCCGCTCCGCCTCCTCCGCCTCGGCCAGGCTGCGGTCGGCCAGCAGGCAGCGCGCCAGGCTGTGATGGAAGTCGGACCGCTGCGGGTCGAGCGCCAGCGCCTTCCGCCAGAACGGCACCGCCTCCGGCGCCCGGCTCGTCGTCATCAGCATGGTGGCGGCCAGCGCCTGGGCCTCCGCCAGGTCCGCCGGCGCGCGGGCGATCCACTCCCGGGCCAGCGTCCGGCCCTCGCCGTAGCGGCCATGGCCCCAGAACAGCTTGAACAGCAGCTCGGCCGCGTCGATCGACTCCGGGTCGAGCGCCAGCGCGGTGCGCAGGCTGGCGACGGCCTCGTCGATCGCGCCGGTGTGCTGGGCCGACCGGCCCAGCTGGACATGGTACAGCGGGTCGGCCTCGCGCAGCTGCTGCGCCGCCCGCTCCAGGCGGGCGGCCTCGTCCTCGCCGCCCTGCAGGCGCAGCATCTTGCCGAGATGCAGCAGCGTCGCCGGATGGCCGGGCAGCAGCTCCGCCGCCCTGCAGGCCTCTGCGACCGCCTCTTCGATCCGGCCGCCGCGAACCAGCGCCTCGCTCCGCACCCGGTGCTGATAGGCGACGGCCTCGTCCGGCCGGGCAGGGGCCCCGACCGGCCGCTCATCCTCGCCCTCGGGGAAGACCCGGGCCAGCGTCCGGCGCAGCTCCTCGTCGATCTCCAGCCCCGCGCCGTCGCCATGGAACAGCTCGGTCCGCTTGGCGTCGGTCAGGTTGGCATCGACGTCCCAGCTGGTGTTGATCGGCTTGAAGTGACGCAGCCCGACCTTGAAGCTGGCCTCGTCGGGGACCATGCCGATGACGTTGTGGATCGCCCATTGCACGTCTTCCGGCGACTTGGCCGGGACCACCGCCCATTTCTCGGTGCAGGCGTCCAGACGGCCGGCCTTCTTGTGGAAGAAGTGCTTGTGCCGGCGCTGCGACGGCACGCCCTCGGTCGCGTAATTGTGGATCCACCAGCCGTCGAAACGGATGAAGCCGGTGTCCGACTGCTCGGCGATCTCGAACACGCTCTGCCCGTCGCGGGTGACGGCCAGTTCGTCGATATCGGCGTTGACGACGCTGGCGGCCTTCGGGAAATAGCGCAGCCGCGCATGCTCGAAGGCCGCGGCCTGGCCGTAGAACGAATCCCAGATGCTGTAGGACAGCGGCCGGCGGCCGTCGAACACGCCCCATTTGTAGGGCCAGGGGATGGTCAGCACCTCGATCGCCGGGTCGATCGCGCGCAGCGCGTCGTCGAGCTCGCGCACGTCATAAGCAGTGGAGTTGTTGTCGTACAGCACCACGCCGTTGCAGCCATGGCCGCGGGCGTAGTAGCGGACCCAGTCCTGGATCCAGGCGATGTCGTTGTCCTGGCTCATGGCATAGATGCAGCGCCGGCCGGCGAAGATCTCGCTCAGATTGGGCTGCGGCGCCAGGAAGGCGCGGCCCAGGCTGGTGTCGGCGATCAGCCCGGTGGTGCCGGGCGGGACAGGGACTGTGACCAGGTCGACCCAGCGCTTGTGCCGCACCTGGAAGGCGCAAGGCTGCATCGAGGGCAGGGCGGTGAACCGGAACTCCAGCTCCGTCTCCAGGTTCAACAGCGGCGGCCCGACCAGGCGGATCGATTCGCCGGACGCATCCCAGAACACATCGCAGAACACGGTGGTGAAGTCGAAATCATCCTCGTAGCCGGCATGCCGCAGGGTCGGCGGCCGCGGCGGCATGCGGATCGGGTCGTGGCTGAAATCCAGGATCCAGGGACTCAGCGCCGACAGCCGCCGGGGCGCGCTTTCGCCGCGGCGGAGGACCGGGCGCTCCCGGCCCTCCGCATCCCCCGTCGCCGGCGCGATGGCCGGCTGCGGCGCCTCTTCTGCGGCATAGGCCTGGATCAGGCGGCGCAGGCCGTCCTCGACCGGGATCTCGGCGCGCCAGCCCAGCAGCGCCTCGGCCCGTGCCGGATCCCCGCGGAAATGCGCCACGTCGAAATTGCGCGGCGGCGCGATGCGGATCTCGACCGGGGCCAACGCGGCCGCCCGGGCCATCTCCGCCAGCTCGCCCAGCGACACGGCGCGGCCGCCGACATAATGGATCGGCGGCAGCGCCCGGTGGCCGTCCTTCAGGCACTCGACCAACAGGGCCAGGCCGCGGCCGACATCCTCGACATGGGTGAAGTCGAAGGTGTTCTCCGCCCCTTCGATCGAGATCGTGCCGCCGGTCGCGGCCGCCCGGGCGAAGGCCGGCACCACCCGGTCGCGATGGTCGGCAGTCGAGCCGAAGACGTTGGAGAAGCGGACGATCGCGGTAGCCAGCCCGGCCTCGCGGGCACGGTCGACCGCGGCCTCGGCGGCGGCCTTGGACCGGCCGTAGATGTTGACGGGCTTGAGCGGCGCGTCCTCGGCCACCGGCAGCGTCGCCGAATCGCCGTAGACCTCGCGGCTGCTGGCATAGATCACCCAGGGCCGGCGGTCGGCCGGCTGCTCCAGCGCGACGCGCAGCACGGCCTCGATGCCGTTGGCGTTGACGTCCCAGCACAGCTCCGGGTTGCGCTCGCCGTCGATGACGCGGGAGACCGCGGCGAGGGACAGGACGCCGTCGCAGCCGGCCATGGCCTGCCGAAGCTGGTCCAGGTCCCGGATGTCGCCATGGCCGGGCGTTCCCGGCTCGTGAGCGATGTCGAAGGGGACCGGCCGGTGCCCGGCCTCTGCCAGGCGGCGCATCGTTTCCGTGCCGATCAGCCCGCGCGAGCCCGTGATGAGGATTCTCATGAAGGTCGGCGTTCCTGTTCTCGAAAGCCGCAAGACCGCGCCTGCGCCTTCAGGTTTCATGCCTCGGAACGGAAGCTCAGCGATGAAATCTTGGTGTCACTCGATAGGCGGACGCTGCGCCGATCGCCGTGTCATGAAACCTTGATCTCGCCGGAGTCTCGGCCGAAGCTTCTAAGGTTTCGTATTCAAACTTTGAGGGTTCGAGGTGTCAATCAACTTTTTGTAAGATTTTATGGAATAAATTTCCTAGAACATAGGTTTTGCGAGGTTGTTGCACTCTCTGAGCGCCTGCCAGGAGGATTTCGCAACTTTCGGGTGATGAAGGGTTTCGTCTCCAAGCGCTCGTCTGGATCTATGCTGACATGGCTGCGCCCGGCTTCGCGGGGAGCCGGGCGCAGCCTCAGGACCAGCGGTGGTGCGCCGATGCTATCCGGCGGCGGTCTCCTCGACCGTCTGCTCGATCGCGCCGAAGATGGAATGGCCCTGCGCGTCCTTCATCTCGATCCGTACCGTGTCGCCGAAGCGCAGGAAGGAGGTGTGGGGCGCGCCGGACAGGATGGTCTCGACCATCCGCAGCTCGGCCAGGCAGGAATAGCCGTGGCCGCCCTGGGCGATCGGCTTGCCCGGCCCGCCGCCGGAATCACGGTTCGACACGGTGCCGGAGCCGATGATGGTGCCGGCGCCGAGCGGCCGGGTCTTGGCGGCATGGGCGATCAGGGTCGGGAAGTCGAAGGTCATGTCGGTCCCGGCATCGGCCCGGCCGAAGGCGGCACCGTTCAACTCGACCAGCAGCGGCCGGTGCAGCCTGCCGCCGTCCCAGGCCTCGCCGATCTCGTCCGGCGTCACCGCCACCGGCGAGAAAGCGGAGGACGGCTTGGACTGGAAGAAGCCGAAGCCCTTGGCCAGTTCCGCCGGGATCAGGTTGCGCAGGGACACGTCGTTGACCAGCATCAGCAGCTTGATGGCTTTGGCAGCGTCGTCGCGGCCTGCGCCCATCGGCACGTCGCCGGTGACGACGGCGACCTCGCCCTCCAGGTCGATGCCCCAGGCCTCGCTCTGCATCCGGATCGGGTCGCGTGGGGCCAGGAAGGTGTCGGATCCGCCCTGGTACATCAGCGGGTCGGTCCAGAAGCTCTCCGGCATCTCGGCGCCGCGGGCCTGCCGCACCAGCGCGACGTGATTCACATAGGCCGAGCCGTCGGCCCATTGATAGGCGCGGGGCAGGGGCGACAGGGCCTGGTGCTCTCGGAACCGGTCGCTCGGCACGGCGCCGAGCTCGAGGTCATGCGCCAGCGCCTCCAGCCGCGGCCGCAGCAGGTCCCAGTCGTCGAGCGCGCGCTGCAGCGTCGGGGCGATGCCCCCGGCCACGGTGTAGCGGGTCAGGTCGCGCGAGACGACGACGAGGCGCCCGTCGCGCGACCCGTCCCTCAGGCTGGCAAGCTTCATCGGCCGGTTCCTTCCCGTTTGGTCTTATCGAACGTTCTTCTCCAGCCCGCTCCAGCAGGCCGGATAGTCATCCTGCAACGTCGGCAGCGCCGCTGCATAGCGCGTCAGCTGCTGCGGGAAGCGGGTCTCGAACATGAAGGCCATGGTGCCGGTCAGCTTCACCGGCTTCAGCTCGGCCGTGCTGGCCTTGGCGAAGGCGTCGGTGTCGGGCCCGTGCGGCAGCATGCAGTTGTGCAGGCTGATGCCGCCGGGCAGGAAGCCCTCCTCCTTGGCGTCGTAGCGGCCATAGATCAGGCCCATGAACTCCGACATGATGTTCATGTGGTACCAGGGCGGCCGGAACGAATGCTCGGCCACCAGCCAGCGCTCCGGGAAGATCACGAAGTCGACATTGGCCGTGCCCGCCTCGCCGGACGGGGCGGTCAGCACCGTGAAGATCGACGGATCCGGGTGGTCGAAGGCGATCGCGCCGACCGGCGAAAAGGTCCGCAGATCATACTTGTAGGGCGCGTAGTTGCCATGCCAGGCGACGACGTCGAGCGGCGAGTGGCCGATCGTCGTCTCGTGGAAGCCGCCGCACCATTTGACCACCACGCGATGCGGCGTGTCCCTGTCCTCGAAGGTGGCGACCGGGGTCTTGAAGTCGCGCGGATTGGCCAGGCAGTTGGCGCCGATCGGGCCGCGGTCCGGCAGGGTGAACTTGGCACCGTAATTCTCGCAGACATAACCGCGCGACGGCCCGTCCACCAGTTCGACCTTGATCTTCATGCCGCGGGGAATGACGGCGATCTCGGCCGGGCCGATCTCCATGATTCCCAGCTCGGTGACCAGGCGAAGCGACCCCTGCTGCGGCACGATCAGCAGCTCGCCATCGGCATTATAGAATACCTCGTCGACCATCGATTCGGTGACCAGGTAGACATGCGCGGCCATGCCGGCCTGGGTGAACACGTCGCCGGCCGTGGTCATGGTCCGCATCCCGGTCAGGAAGGTCAGCGCCTCGTCCGGGATCGGCGTCGGGTCCCAGCGCAGCTGGCCCAGCGGCAGGCCGTGGCGGACGACATGCGGCGCGGTCTTCCAATGCGGCAGCTCGATCTCCCGGAAGCGGCCGACATGTTTCACCGACGGCCGCAACCGGTACAGCCAGGACCGCTCATTGGTGCCGCGCGGCGCGGTGAAGGGCGAGCCGGAGAGCTGCTCGGCATACAGCCCGTAGGCGCAGCGCTGCGGCGAGTTCTGGCCCTGGGGCAGGGCGCCCTCCCGGGCCTCGGTCTCGAAATCGTTGCCGAATCCCGGCATGTAGCGGAGCGTCATCGCATCCTCCCGGTCTCGTCGTTCCGTCTTGCCCGGATATTCGTTTCATATGAAACGAATATCAATGCCAAACTGTCAGCGCGGGCGCTCCGGCCGCGATGTCTCGATGCCCGGGATGCCGGCGATCCGCTCGGCCAGGAAGTCGACCAGCAGTCGGACCCGGGCGATGCCGGCGCGTTCCGGCACGATCAGCATGTTCAAGGGCACCGGCGGCGGAGCGTAGCCCGGCAGGATCGCCTCGACCCGGCCATCCGCCAGCAGGTCGTCCACCAGCCAGCGATGGGCAGGCCCGATGCCACGGCCGGCGGCCAGGGCCTCGCGCGCCGCGAGCCCATGATCGACCCGGAACCGCCCGCCGAAGGGCACCGCATGGCGCTCGCCGTCCGGCCCCTCGAGGGTCAGCGTGTCGCTGCCCGCGACATTGGTCATCCGGATGCCCTCATGGCCGGCGAGATCCTGCGGCACGGCCGGCCGGCCCCGAGCCGCCAGATAGGCCGGCGCCGCCACCATCAGCCGCCGCGACCGGCCGAGGGCGCGCAGTCTCATGGAGCTGTCGGTCAGCGGCCCCAGGCGCAGCGCGATGTCGACGCCCTCGCGCACCAGGTCGACATAGTCGTCGGTCAGGCCGAGGTCGACGGCGATGTCGGGATAGCGGTCCTGGAAGGCGAAGATCAGCCGGCTGACCTGCAGCACCCCGAAGGCCGCGGTGCAGGAGATCCGGATCGTGCCGGCCGGCGCGCCGCGCGTGGCCCGCGCCTCGTCTCCGGCCTGGTCGACCAGGCGCAGGATCTGGACGCAGTCGGCGTAGTAGCGGCTGCCCTCGTCGGTCATGGTCACGCGCCGGGTGGTGCGGCTGAGCAGCGGCACGCCGACCGCCTCCTCCAGCTCGCGCAGATGCCGGGTGATGGTCGACTGGCCGACCCCGAGCTCGCGCGCCACCGCCGACAGGCTGCCGCGCTCGGCGACGCGGACGAAGCTGCGCATGCGCTCGAGCGTGACGTCCGATCTATCCATGATCCGGCACAATCCTATCCATTCTCGATATATAGCGGATCAACCATGGACGGGCCACCTCAGGGGTCGGTTTCCTTGAAAGGATCGCTGATCATGAAGGTTCTGCTTGTCTTCGCCCATCCCGAGCCGCGCTCGCTGAGCGGCGCGCTGCGCGACGTCGCCATCCGCGAGCTCGAGGCCCAGGGCCACGAGGTGCGGGTGTCGGACCTCTACGCCGATGGCTGGAAGTCCGAGGTCGACCGCGCCGACTTCCCGTCGATGGCGCCGGATGAGCGGCTCATCCCGGTTGCGGCCTCCAAGAACGCTTTCGAGGCCGATGCGCTGACCGAAGACGTCAAGGCCGAGATCGAGAAGCTGCTGTGGGCCGATGCCCTGATCCTGCAGTTCCCTCTCTGGTGGTTCAGCATGCCGGCCATCCTCAAGGGCTGGGTCGACCGGGTGTTCGCCTACGGCTTCGCTTATGGCGTCGGCGAGCATAGCGACAGGCGCTGGGGCGACCGCTACGGCGAGGGGGTCTTGGCGGGCAAGCGCGCGATGCTGATCGTCACCGCCGGCGGATGGGAGGAGCACTATGCCGCCCGCGGGGTCAACGGACCGATCGACGACCTGCTGTTCCCGATCAATCACGGGATTCTGTACTATCCAGGCTACGACGTGCTGCCGCCGTTCGTGGCCTACCGGGTCGATCGTCTCGCGGGGGACGGTTTCGAGACCGTCGCCGAGAGCCTGCGGGAGCGGATGCGGACGCTTGCCACCACCCCGGCGATCCCCTACCGGCAGCAGAATGGCGGTGATTACCTGATCCCGAGCATGCAGCTCCGTCCCGACCTGGGCGATCCGAGGGCGACCGGCTTCGCGCTCCATGTGGATGGGGCGGAGACGGCCATCGAGGCTTCGGCAGCCTAGTCGTCGTTGACGGCGAGGCGGCGGAGCGGTGCGGGGGCGTGCAGATCGGGCGGAATGCCGCGCCGACGCTTGGCGGCGAGCAGCGATTCCGCGATCTCCTGCGACCGCACCGCCAGCACCGACAGCAGCGTGTCGCTGAGCCCGTGCGAGGTCTCGGACTGGCCCTGCAGATGGATCTGCGGCCGGAACTCCGGCCGGGTGCGCAGGCGGTAGTCGCGGTCGACCGCGAAATCCTCGATCCAGGGGGCCAGCGCCGACAGCAGGCGGCGCCCGCCGTCGCGCTCGTAGCCGGTCGCCAGCACCACGGCGTCGTAGCCGCGGCGTGCCGCGGTGCCGGCGAAGCCGTCGCGCACCGTCAGCTCGACCGTCTCCGGTGCCGCCTCGGCCTCGGTCACCTCGCAGCGCCCGCACAGGGCCAGCCGCGGCGGCCCTTGCACCTTCTGCTGGTACAGGACGCCGTAGATCCGCTCGATCAGGTCGGCGTCGACCACCGCGTAGTTGGTGTTGCGGAACTCGCGGATGATCGCGTCACGCTGCGCCTCGCCCTGGCCGAAGACGTAGTCGGTGAAGCCCGGATTGAAGATCTCGTTGACGAAGGGGGTATCGTCGGCCGGCTTCAGCGCATGGCCGCGATAGATCAGGTCGATGCCGAGCTGCGGGAAGCGGCCATGCAGGTCGAGCGTGATCTCCGCCGCGCTCTGGCCGCCGCCGATCACCGCCACCCGGGCGGAGGGGCGACGCGCCAGGCCCAGCCCGTGGATGCGGCCGAGATAGCCCGAGGAGTGGACGACCCGCGATTCGCCGCGGAGCCTGGCGAAAGCCGCCGGGATGCGCGGGCTGCCGCCGGTGGCGACGACGAGGTTGTGCGTCCGCCGCACGGTCTCGCCGCCCGAGGCGGTGCGCGACCGCACGCGCAGCCCGGTGACGACGCCCTGCGCCGTCTCCGGCTCGACCGCCGTCACCTCCTCGCCATAGCTGCAATGCTCGGCGAAGCGGGCGGCGACCCAGCCGAGATAGTCGTTGAACTCGATCCGGCTGGGAAAGAAGGTCTTGCGGTTGATGAAGGCCTCCAGCCGGCCCTTCTGGTGCAGGTAGTTGACGAAGGTCAGCGGGCTGGTCGGGTCCCGCAGCGACACCAGGTCCTTGAGGAAGGAGATCTGCATGTCGCTGTCCGGCAGCAGCATGCCGCCATGCCAGGTGAAGCCGGGCTGCTTCTCGACGAAGTGGTGGCTCAGCGTCGCGCCGCGCTGGCGCAGCGCCTCGTCCAGCGCGATGGCCAGGGCCAGGTTCGACGGGCCGAAGCCGACGCCGACGACGTCGTGGATCGCGTCCTGGCTCATGCCTGCGGCACCGGCTGCTTGGTCGAGGCGGCGGGCAGCCACAGCCTGTCGAAGAAGAAGCGCTCGCGCAGCAGCATCACCAGCGCCGCCCGCTTGTGCGGGAAGTCGAAGGTCTTGATCCGGACGAAGCCGGAGGTCTCGAGGTTGCGGATCTGCTGGTGATGCGCCGCCGCCGGCTCGCCGACGATGCGCTGGGTGCGGCAGTCGTCGAGCAGCATGTAATGCGTCAGCGAGGGCAGCCAGGCGCTGATGAAGCTGCGGCCGCGATAGGCGTCCTCGCCGACCACGACGTGCCAGCCGCGATCGTAGTCCTGGGCGTCGTAGAACGGCGCCAAGCGGTTCTCGCGGGCCCAGTAGATCTCGAAATAGGCGAAGGGCACGCCGTCGAAGCTGGCGATCAGCGGCACCATGTGCGGGTCGGCGATCAGCCCGGACAAATAGCGGCGATGCTTCTCCAGGTCGCCGTCCTCGTTCCAGAAGGCGGCCACCCGGGGATCGTTCATCCATTTGTGCAGATGGCCGAGGTCGTCCTCCACCGTGGCGGCGCGGAAGGCGATGGTTTGCTCCAGCCACGGGATCCAGCGGGCATAGACCGTGCCCTGCGGCTTGGGCGGCCGCTGCGGGTGGCGCTTGCCGTCGGTCATCACTTGGCGTTGCGGGAAGGCGGGCAGGTCAGGCCGACCGTGCCAGAGCTCGGCCTGCTGCATGAACAGCTCCGGCAGCACGGTCAGCGGGGCAGCCGCCGTCTCGACTGCGATGCCGCGCCGGCGCAGCGCATCGGCCAGCTCCGCGCTGCCGTCGCCGAGATCGAGCGCCAGCTGCTCCAGCTCCGGATGCCAGCCGAACGCAGCGTCGATGGCGGCGTTCAGGCCACGCAGGGCGGCATCACCCGACCCGGCCGCGCCGGTTATCGCCAGCCGCCCTTCGGCCAGGCGCAGGGTCAGCGTCGCAGCGGCGGCCTGTCGCACCGTCAGCGAATCGCCCTGGCGCAACGTCGTCACCGGGGCCTGGGAGGCAGCGTAGGACAGGAAGGTCGTGCCGGGCTGCGGAATGGGTATGGCGTCCATCGTCTTCTCCTTCCGCGGCCGCAGGGACTCTGCCGGTTCCGGCATGCCAGCGGCCGCCGGCAAGCGGCGGATTCGTCTCGTCTGGTCTGGTCGCCGCTTCCCGGACGAGGGGCAGGGAAGGGCGAAAACGGGCTTGACTTGCAATGCAACTGCAACTCATTATCATTCATAGCCAGAAGGAAACGGGAAGTCCAGGCACGTTGTTGTCTCCTGATCGATCTCCTTCAAGCCACCGGAAACCGCAGAAGATCAAATCAGGATGCCAAGCCGAAAGCATTCGGCGGGGCGTCGTGCGGCTGCATCTGCGTAATCCGTAAATTTTCGTCAACTCTGCATGCGATATCGGCGAGGAGTGCCTGATGGCCTTCGATCGGGACGACACCGTGTTTCACGTCGTGGTCAATCACGAGGAGCAATACTCGATCTGGCCCGACTACAAGGAGATCCCCGAGGGCTGGACGGCCGTCGGCAAGACGGGCGCGAAGGCGGAGTGCTTGGCCTATATCGCCGAGGTCTGGACCGACATGCGGCCGCTGTCGCTGCGCCGGCACATGGACGGGCCGGCCGCGGACGTCGCCCGAGCCGACGCGGTGCAGTGACCGCATGAGCGCCGTCGCCGCCCGGGTGTTCTGCCTGCCCTATTCGGGGGCCAGCGCCATGATCTATGCGCGCTGGCGCCGGGCGCTGCCGTCCTGGGCGGTGCATCCGGTCGAGCTGCCGGGCCGCGGCGCCCGTTCCGACGAGCCCCTGGCGACCGATCTGCGCGGCCTCGCCGCGTTGCTGGCCGGGGAGGTTGCGGACGCGATTGACGGGCCCTATGCCCTGTTCGGCCACAGCCTGGGCGGCCTGCTGGCCTTTGAGCTGGCGCATGCCCTGCTGGAGCGAGGCGTCGCGCCGCCGCTGGTGCTGTTCGCCTCGGGCGCCGAGGCGCCGGCGATGCGCGACGATCGCCACCTGGCCCGGCCGCGCAGCGACGACGAGCTGGTCGCCGATCTGCGCGGCCACGGGGGCACGCCGGAGGAGGCGCTGGCCGATGCCGAGCTGATGGCCGTCGTGCTGCCGGTGCTGCGCGCCGACTTCATGATGGCCGGCGCCTATGCCTACCGGCCGCGCCCGGTGCTGCCCTGCCCGGTGCATGTCCTCGCCGGCACCCGAGATGATCTCGACCGCCAGGCGCTCGAGGCCTGGAGCCGGGAGACGCGCGGCGGCTTCGCCATCGACCTGTTCGAGGGCGACCATTTCTTCATCCACGCCCGTCAGGCGGAGGTGCTGAGCGTCCTCGACGCCGCCCTGTCGCGACGGATGAACGGCGGCCCGTCCGCCACGCTTCAGTGAGTGCCCACGCCATGGATGCCGTGACCACCACCACGCTGACGATCCGCCCGCTGCGCGACGACGGGCCCCTGCCGCTGCTGGTCGAGCCCGCCGGAGGGACGCCGTCGCTGATCGAGGCCCTGCCCGAGATTCGGCCGATCGTCGACCGCCATCTGAGCGTCGAGGGCGGGCTGCTGTTCCGCGGCTTCGCGCTGGACGGTGCCGACGCCTTCCGCGGCTTCGCCGCAGGCTTCGGCCATCCGCTGCTGACCTACGAGTTCGGCTCGACCCCGCGCAGCAAGGTGACGCAGGGCGTCTACACCTCGACCGAATACCCGCCGCATCAGCACATCCCGCTGCACAACGAGCAGGCCTACACCCGGGATTGGCCGATGAAGATCTGGTTCTACTGCCAGCAGGCGGCGCCGGAGGGCGGCGAGACGCCGATCGCCGACAGCCGCGCCGTCTACCGCGCCATGCCGCCGGTCCTGCGCGACCGCTTCGCCGAGAAGGGCCTGATGTATGTTCGCAACACCGGCAACGGCCTCGACGTGTCCTGGCAACAGGTGTTCGGCACCGAGGATCGCGGCGAGGTCGAAGCCTATTGCCGCGGCCACAACATCGACTGCGAATGGAAGCCGGATGGCGAGCTGCGCACCCGCCAGCTCTGCCAGGGCACGATCGCCCATCCGGTGACCGGCGAGATGCTCTGGTTCAACCAGGCCCATCTGTTCCACGTCTCGAACCTCGAGCCCGAGGTGCGGTCGACCCTGCTGGAGCTGGTCGACGAGCCGGACCTGCCGCGCAACGTCTATTACGGCGACGGCTCGCCGATCGAGGACGAGGTGCTGGCCACCGTCCGTGAGGTGCTGGAGGCAAACAAGATCAGCTTCCCCTGGCAGGCGGGCGACGTGCTGATGCTCGACAACATGCTCACCGCCCATGCGCGGGCGCCGTTCAAGGGACCGCGCAAGGTCATCGTCGCCATGGCCGAAGCGCACGGTCTGCACTGACGCTCCGAGCCGGAGAGAGCCGTGTCGCTTCTCGGAATGCTGATCCGCGGGTCGCGGGTTTTGTTCGCGGCCGCCATCCTGGCCAGCCTGGCGTGCGGGGTGGGCGGCGCCATCCTGGTGCTGCTGATCAACCGCGCCCTGCACGCGCCGGCCGAGGCGCTGCCGCAATGGCTGCTGCCCTTCGTCGCCGCCGCCCTGCTGGTGATGGTGGCGCAGGTCGCCTCGCGCGCCCTGTTCGCCCGGCTCGGCCAGCAGGCGCTCGGCGGGCTGCGGCGCCACATCGCCGAGGCGGTGGTGGCGGCTCCCTACCGGCGGCTCGAGGTGGTCGGCCGGGCGCGGATCCAGTCGCTGCTGACCGATGACGCCTCGGCCATCGCCACCTTCTGCATGGGCCTGCCGATCCTGGTGACCAACGGCATCGTCATCCTCGGCGTCCTGGCCTATCTCGCCGCCCTGTCCTGGACCTTCCTCCTGCTGACCGCCGTCGTGCTGCTGCTCGGCTCGATCGGCCATCAGCTCAGCTACAAGCGCGTGCTGTCGCATTTCCGCGAGGCGGGCCGCGGCCAGGACCGGCTGTTCGGCCATTTCGAGGCGCTGAACGGCGGCGCCAAGGAGTTGAAGCTGAACCGCGGCAAGGCGCGCCGCTTCCTTGACGCGGTGCTGGCCGAAGCGATCGACGCCGTCGGCCGCAGCCGGGTCCGCGGCCTGTCGCTGCTGGCCTTCGCCGATGGCTGGGGCCGGCTGCTGTTCATGGCGACGATCGGCACGGCGCTGTTCGCCCGGATCTGGATCGCGCCGGCCGATGCCGGCGTCGTCACCGGCTATGTCATCGCCTTCCTCTACATCATGGGCCCGCTGGAAGGGCTGCTGGGCAACATCCCGCATATCGGCATGGCCCGGGTGGCACTCGGCCGCATCGACGACACGGTGCGGCAGCTGGAAGCGGGGAGCGGTGACGAAACTCCGGCGCCGCTGCCGGCCGGGGCGGAGGTCACGCTGGCGCTGGAAGGCGTCACCCATGGTTACTATGACGAGCGTGAGGACGAGGTCTTCACCCTCGGCCCGATCGACCTGACGCTGCGGCCGGGCGAGATCACCTTCCTGGTCGGCGGCAATGGCAGCGGCAAGACCACGCTGGCGAAGCTGGTCACCGGCCTGTACGCGCCCGAGGCCGGCACCATCCGTGTCGACGGCCATGCCCTGGCCGCGCCGGGCGGCGAGGCGCACCGGCAGCTGTTCTCGGCCGTGTTCTCCGACTTCCACCTGTTCGAGACGCTGCTGGAGACGGCGGATGGGGCGCTCGACGACCGCGCCAACACCTGGCTGCGCGAGCTCCATCTCGACCACAAGGTCGCGGTCCGTGGCGGCGCCTTCTCGACCCGCGACCTGTCGCAGGGCCAGCGCAAGCGCCTGGCGCTGGTGGCGGCCTGCCTCGAGGACCGGCCGGTGATGGTGTTCGACGAATGGGCGGCCGACCAGGACCCGCAGTTCAAGGATGTGTTCTACCGCGAGGTCCTGGCCGAGCTGAAGGCGCGGCGGAAGACGGTGCTGGTCATTACCCATGACGACCGCTGGTTCCCGCTCGCCGACCAACTGGTCAAGCTCGAGCGCGGCCAGGTGGTCGAATGCAGCGGGCTCACCGCGGCCGGACCGGCGCCCCTACGTGCCGCCAACGGCCACGATCTTTCCCTCTCGCCGGTGTCATGAGGTTCGCCGTGAGTGACGCTGCCTTCGATCTCCGCCCGCGCCGCGATGCTGCCGCCCCGCTGGCGCTCGACTATGCCGATGCGGAGACGCTGATCGAGCTGCTGCGCCGCCGCGCTGCCGCCGATGATGGCGGGCCGGCGCTGCGCTTCCTGACCGACGGTGAGACCGTCGGCGACACCCTCGACTACCGCGCGCTGGACCTGCGGGCACGGGCCATCGCGGCGCACCTCCAGGCGGTCGCGGCGCCGGGCGACCGGGCGCTGATCCTGCTGCACAGCGGGCCGGACTACATCGCCTCCTTCTTCGGCTGCCTCTATGCCGGTGTGATCGCCGTGCCGGCCTATCCGCCGGAGGGGATGAGTCTGCATCATGTCGAGCGGCTGCACGGCATGGTCGAGGATGCCGGTGCCCGCCACCTGCTGACCGACCGGTCGCATCGGGCCTCGGTCGAAGCTCTCTGCGCCGGGCAGGACGGCGTCGACGTGATCGCCGTCGACACCCTGTCCGCCGCGCTGGCGGAAGCCTGGCGGCCGCATCCGGCCAAGGGCGACGACATCGCCTTCCTGCAATACACGTCGGGCTCGACTGCGAACCCGAAGGGCATCGAGGTCACCCACGCCAACCTGATCGACAACCAGCGGATGATGGTGCATGGCTGCGGCGTCACCGCCGCCGACGTGCTGGTCTCCTGGCTGCCGCTCTATCACGACATGGGGCTGATCGCCGGGATGATCCTGCCCTTCTTCGCCGGCGTCCCGCTGGTGTTGATGGCGCCGCAGCACTTCCTGGCCCGGCCGGCGCGGTGGCTGGAGGCGATGCAGCGCTTCGGCGCCACCCTCAGTGGCGGACCCGATTTCGCCTACCGCCTGTGCTGCGAGCGGGTCAGCGAGAAGACGCTCGCCGGGCTCGACCTCCGCTCCTGGCAGTTCGCCTTCTCCGGGTCGGAGCCGGTGCGGGCCGACACGCTGGCCGATTTCGCCGCCCGCTTCGCCCCGGCCGGCTTCCGGCGCGAGACCCTGGCCCCCGCCTACGGCCTGGCCGAGGCCACCCTGACCATGTCCTGCAGCCCGCGGCCGCACGCCTATGTCACGCTGCGCGTCGACCCCGAGGCGTTGGCCGCGCACCGGGTGGTGCCGAGCGGCGCGGGAGTCGAGCTGGTCAGCAGCGGCCGGCCGATCCGGCCGGACCAGCTGCGCATCGTCGATCCCGTGACGCTGGAGCCGCTCGGCGAGGGCGCGGTCGGCGAGGTCTGGGTGAGCGGCGGCAGCATCACCCGCGGTTACTGGCGTAACGAAAAGGCGACGCGCGAAGCCTTCTTGAACCATGACGACGGCGTCTGGTTGCGCAGCGGCGACCTCGCCTTCCTGCATGAGGGCGAGCTGTTCATCACCGGCCGGCGCAAGGATGTGATCATCATCCGCGGCCAGAACCGCTATCCGCAGGATATCGAGAAGGCGGTCGAGGCCGGGGTGCCCCAGATCCGCAAGGGCCGCGTCTCGGCGTTTTCGGTCGAGCATGACGGCCGCGAAAGCATCGGCGTCGCGGTCGAGATCAGCCGCACCACGCAGGGCAAGTCGGCGCCGGAGGCGCTGGTCGAGGCGATCGACCGCGTCGTCGCCGATGCCCAGCAGGAGCCGGCGGCGCTGGTCGCGCTGCTGAACCCCGGCACGCTGCCGAAGACCACCAGCGGCAAGCTGCAGCGCTCCGCCTGCCGCGAGCGGCTGGCCTCGGGCGAGCTGCAGGCCTGGCATCTCTACCGCCGCCCGTCGGTCGGCGCCGGGGCGCAGGATCGCGAGCCGCCGCGGGACGGCACCGAGCAGCGCCTGGCCGACATCTGGAGCGACCTGCTGGAATGCGGCCCGATCGGCCGCGGCGACCAGTTCCTGGCCCTGGGCGGCCATTCGCTGCTGGCGTTGCAGGCCATCGATCGGATCCGGGCCGAATTCGGTGTCGAGCTGCCGCTGCGCGAGATCTTCGCGCCGCACAGCCTGGCCGAGCTCGCCGTCCGGCTGGACGCGGCGCCGCGCCAGGCACCGGAGGCCGGGCTGCCGCCGGTCTCGGCCGAGCCGCGGCGACCGGAAATGCCGCTGTCGCTGGCGCAGCAGCGCCTGTGGCTGGCCGAGCGCCTGGCGGGGGAGGCGGCGCGCAGCGCCTACAATCTGACCGGCCAGCTCCGCCTGACCGGCCCGCTGTCGCGGCCGGCCCTGGACCGTGCCCTGACCGGCCTGCTGGCGCGGCACGAGATCCTGCACACCGCCTATCCGGAGGACGCCGACGGCGTGCCGGTGGCCCGGATCGACCCTGACGCTTCCTTGTCGCTGCCGGAGATCGACCTCTCGGCGCTCGACCCGGCCCGGGGCGAGGCCCGGCTGGCCGAGATCGAGGCGGAGGAGGCGCGGCGTCCCTTCGACCTGGCCACGGCGCCGCTACTGCGCGCCACCCTGCTGCGGCTGGGGTCCGCGGAGCACAGCCTGCTGCTGGGCCTGCACCACATCGTCGCCGACGGCTGGTCGATCGGCGTGCTGATCGACGATCTGGGCGCGCTGTACCGCGCCGCACTGGCACACGCCCCGGCCGATCTGGCACCGCTGCCGGTGCAGTATCTCGACTACGCGCTGTGGCAGCGGCGGCTGCTGCAGGGCGAGGGGCTGGACCGGCAGAAGGCGTTCTGGCGCGACCGGCTGGCCGGCGTGCCGCACCGGCTGGAACTGCCGGCCGACCATCCGCGCCCGGCCGTGGCCTCCCAGGCCGGGGATAGTGTCCGCTTCAGCCTGCCGGGTCCGCTGGTGGCGCGGCTCGAGGCGCTGGGCCATGCCCGCGGCGGCACGCTGTTCATGGTGCTGCTGGCAGCATTCGAGACCCTGCTGCACCGCGTGACCGGCGCCACCGACTTCGTCATCGGCACCGACGTCGCCGGCCGGCCGCGGCGCGAGCTCGACCGGCTGGTCGGCTTCTTCGTCAACGTCCTGCCGCTGCGCGCGCTGCCGGAAGCGGCGCTGCCCTTCGCCGAGCTGCTGGAGCGGGTGCGCGAGGATTCGCTGCAGGCCTTCGAGCAGCCGCTGCTGCCCTTCGATCAGATCGTCGAGGCCGCCGGCACGCCGCGCGACCGCGCCCGCAACCCGCTGGTGCAGGTGTTGTTCGTGCTGCAGAGCGCGCCGCGCGGCCGCTTCGGCGTCGACGGCCTGACGGCCGAGCTGCGGCCCGCCCAGGCGCATGGCTCCAAGTTCGACATGGCGCTGTTCCTCGGCCCGCTCGGCCCCCGCGCCGCGCAGGGGCTGGAAGGCGAGTGGGTCTTCGCCACCGACCTGTTCGCCCGGCCGCGGGTCGGGCGGCTGGTGGCCGCCTGGACCGCTCTCCTGGATCAGATCGCCGAAACCCCGGACCGCTCGCTGAGCGGCTTTACCCTTCCCCCCCTGGAGGAGTCCGCGATGTCGTCGTCCGCGTCGCCGTCCGAAACCACCGCCCGCATGGGCGCCAAGCTAGACAAGCTGAAGAAGTTCGCATCCCCCTCCGCCCGCCCGGTGGCCGCGGCGGCGCCGGCGCGCGAGCTGGTGCGGACCTCGTCGTTGACACCGGGCGCGATCTTCCCGCTGGTGGTCGAGCCGGCCAGCGCCGATCTCGACCCCGTGGCCTGGGCCGCCGCCCATCGCGACCAGGTCGAGACCTGGCTGCGGCGCCATGCCGGCCTGCTGTTCCGCGGCTTCGGCCTGACCACGCCGCAGGAATTCGAGGCCTTCGCCGAGGCGCTGCAGCCGGGTCTCTACGGGTCCTATGGCGACCTGCCGAAGAAGGAAGGCGGCCGCAACACCTACCGCTCCACGCCGTATCCGGAGCGGAAGATGATCCTGTACCACAATGAGAGCTCGCATCTGCCGCGCTGGCCGCGCAAGCAGTGGTTCTTCTGCGAGCAGCCATCGCCGGTCGGCGGCGCCACCCCGATCGTCGATTGCCGGGAGATGTACCGCCGCCTGCCGGCGGAGCTGGCGGAGCGCTTCGACCGCCTCGGCCTGACCTATGTCCGCACCTTCACCGAGAATCTCGACGTCGACTGGCGCGACTTCTTCAAGACCGACAGCTGCGAGGAGGTCGAGGCCCGCTGCCGCGCCGCCGGGGTCGACTTCGCCTGGATCGGCCAGGACGAGCTGCAGACCCGCACCCGCTGCCCGGCGGTGATCACCCATCCGCTGACCGGCGAGCGCTCCTTCTTCAACCAGGTCCAGCTGCACCACACCCGCTGCCTCGACGCCGATGTGCGCGAGGACCTGCTGGCCATGGTCGGCCCGGAGCGGATGCCGCGCCAGGTGTTCTACGGCGACGGCTCGCCGATCGAGGACGAGGTCATGGACCTGATCGGCGATCTGTACGAGGCCTGCGCCGTGCGCTTCGACTGGCGCCGCGGCGATGTGGTGATGCTCGACAACATGCTCGCCGCCCATGCCCGCGACCCGTATGAGGGACCGCGCCGCATCGTCGTGGCGATGGGCGACATGGTCGACCGCAGTGCTCTGGGACAGGGGGGCGCGCGATGACCGATCTCGCCCTCTCCGCCGGGGCGGAGACCTGGCCGCTCGGCCCCGAGCAGCGCGTCGCCGCGGAGCATCCTGAGGCCGCCGCGATCCTGATCGTCGCCATCGCCGGCGATCTCGACGAGGCGCGGCTGCGCGCCGGCCTGCTGCGGGTCGCCGGCCGGCACGAGATTCTGCGCACCGCCTTCGTCACCGTCCCCGGCTTCCGCGGCCTGCGCGCCCGGCCGCTCGACGCACCGGCAGAACCGGCCTGGTCCGTGCTCGATCTGCGCGGCCGGACCGATGCGGCCGATGCGACGGCCGGGGACCTGGCGGCGCAGAAAGGCTTCGATCTCGGCACCGGCCGGACGCTGCGGGCCGCGCTGTATCGCCTGGGCGACGCGGAGTGGCGCCTGGCGCTGCTGGCCTCGCCGCTGGTGGCCGATCGCGGCGCGCTCGACCTGATCCATCGCGCGCTGCGCGACGAATACGCGGGTGCCGCCGTCCCGGCCAATGAGGATGGCGTCGCCTATGCGCAGTATGTCGAATGGCGCGCCGAGATGGCGGCCGACGAGGATGCCGTCGAGGGCCGCCGCTACTGGCAGGACCATCTCGGCCCCTCGGCACCGCCGGCCCTGCATCTGCCCTATCGCCATCGTGAGGCCGGCCCTGCCGTCCCGGCCCGTCGCGAAGCCGCGATCGACTCCGCCATTGCCCGGCGGCTGGCGGATCTCGCCGCCGCGCGCGGCATCGGGCTCGACGCCTTGCTGCAGGCGGCCTGGTGGGCGCTGCTGGCCCGCATCTCCGGCCGGGCCGAGCTGGTGGCCGGCTGGCAGCATGACTGCCGCCGCGACTACGACGCCTTCGCCGAAACCGTCGGTCCGTTCGACAAGGTGCTGCCGTTGCGGCTGGCGGCCGATCCGGCCGAGCCCTTCGCGACCTTCCTGGACCGGCTCGCGGCGGTGTTGGACAGCCATCGCGGCTGGCAGGAGCATTGGGCGGTCGAGGCGCCGGGACGCAGCGACCACCTCGTCGCCGGCTTCCGGGTCGCGAGCCACGCGGCCGAGCATGGCGCCTGGCGCCTGGTCTCGGCGGATGGGTCGCAGTCCTTCGAGCTGGCGCTGCAGGCCGTCCTCGCCGAGGACGGCAGCCTCCGCGCCGTCGCGCTGCATTGGGACGGCGGCCGCTACGACGATGCGGCGATGGGAAGCCTGCTGGAGCAGGTCGTCACCCTGCTGTCCGGGCTGCCGGACCAGTTGGAGACGCCGCTCGGTACCCTGTCGCCGGTGGGTCCGGCGGAGCGGGCGCGGCTCTTGGCCTTCGACGCCACGGCCCAGGCCCCGGCACCCGGCCCGTCGCTGCCGGCGCTGATCGCGCGCTGGGGCCGCGAGACGCCGACGGCACCGGCCCTGGCCGGCAACGGTGTCACCCTCGACTACGCCGGTCTAAACGCGCGTATCAACGGGCTGGCGTCCTGGCTCGTCGTCCATGGCGTCGGCCGTGAGTCCGTGGTCGCACTCGACATGGCGCGCTCGGTCGACATGGTCGTCGCACTCCTCGCCGTCTGGCGCGCCGGCGGCGCCTATCTGCCGCTCGACCCGCAATGGCCTCAGGCGCGCCGGCAACTGCTGCTCGACCAGGCCAAGCCGGTGCTGGTGCTGACCGACGCCGCCGACCCGGTCGTCTCCGACACGACACCGGTCCACGCGCTGGCCGCGGCGATGGCGGAGCCCACTTCCGGAGTTCTGCCCGATCTGGGCGACGATGATCGGGCCGGCGCCGCCTATGTCCTGTTCACCTCCGGCTCGACCGGCACGCCGAAGGGCGTGGTGATTGAGCACGGCCAGCTCCGCATCTATGTCGAGGCCGTCAGCGCGGCGCTCGGCCTCGCCGGGTGCCGGCGCTTCGCCCTGACCTCGACCGTCGCCGCCGATCTCGGCAACACCGTGCTGTTCGGCGCGCTGCGCCTCGGCGCCTGCCTGGCGGTGGCGGACGAGGCGGAGATGGCCGACGGCGCCGCCTTCGCCGGCTTCCTGCGGCGGCAGGACATCGACTGCGCCAAGCTGGTGCCGTCCCATCTGGCGGCACTGCTGGACGTGCCGACTCCGGTGCTGCCGGCCACGCTGATCCTCGGCGGCGAGGCCACGCCGAAAGCGCTGGTTGAGCGCATCCTCGCCATCGCGCCGCAATGCCGGGTGTTCAACCATTACGGCCCGACCGAGACCACGGTCGGCGTGCTGGTGCACACCCACGACGCCGCGACCTGGGCTGGCGACGCGCTGCCGCTGAGCCGCCCCCTGGCCGGCAGCGAGGTGCTCGTGCTCGACGCCGCGGGCCGGTTGGCGCCGACCGGGGCGGTGGGCGAGCTCCACATCGGCGGGGCCCAGCTCTGCCGCGGCTATCTGCACGGCGATGCCGCCGGCGCTTTCGTCGAGCACGAGGGCCGGCGGCTCTACCGCAGCGGCGACCTGGCGCGGCACCTGCCGGACGGTTCCCTGCAGGTCGTCGGCCGGGCCGACCACCAGGTGAAGATCCGCGGCTTCCGGGTCGAGCCGGGCGAGGTCGAGGCCGCCCTGCAGGCGCTGGATGGTGTGCGGCAGGCAGCGGTTGTGGTGCACCGGCCGGAGGGTGGGGAGGCGCGGCTGGTCGGCTTCGTCACCCTGGCCTCCGAGATCGATGCCGCGGCGCTGCGCCCGGCCCTGGCCGCGCGCCTGCCCGGCCCGATGGTGCCGGCGCAGATCGTGGCGCTCGACCGGATGCCGCGCCTGGCCAATGGCAAGATCGACCGCCGCGGCCTGCCCGATCCGGCGACCCTGGCCGAGACCAGCGCCAAGGTGGCGCCGCGCGACGCGGTCGAGACCCTGCTGCGCCAGGTTGCGGCGGAGCTGCTGGAGCGGCCGGCCGAGACGATCGGCGTCACCGACGACTTCTTCGACATCGGCGGCAACTCGCTGCAGGTGATCAAGCTGGTGGCCCGCATCCGCAAGCTGTTCCAGCTCGAGGTGCCGCCCGGCATCGTCTTCGACCATCCCAGCATCGCCGCCCTGGCCCAGGCCCTGCGCGGCCATGCGGCGCCCGGGCGGATCGACCAGATCGCCGCGCTGCGCCTCAGCCTCGACGGGATGAGCGAGGCCGAACGGGCGGCGCTGCTGGAGAAGGCCCGTCAGGCCAAGGCTCTCTGAAGACCATGAACGATTTCGACGCCGACGCGCTGCTCGCGCTGCTGCTGGACGACGACGCCGCGGACCCGGATGCGATCCGCCCGCGCGACGGCGGGAGCTCTGCCCCGCTGTCCTTCCAGCAGCAGCGCCTGTGGTTCCTGCAGCACTACGATCCGGCGAGCGCGGCCTACAACTCGGTCCGCGCCCTGCGGCTGCGGGGGCGACTGGACGTGCCGGCGCTGGAGGCCGCGTTCCGTCGGGTGGTCGAGCGCCATGCCGTGCTGCGCACCCGCTTCGAGGGCGGGGAGGGCGAGCCGCGCCAGGTGGTGCTACCGGAAGTCGATGTCGCGATCGAGCATGCCCTCTTGCCGGCGGCCGGCGCACCGGGCGCGGAGCGGGCGCTGTCCGCCTGGCTGCAGGCGCGGATCCGTCGGCCCTTCGACCTCGCCCGGCCGCCGCTGCTGCGCGTCGCCCTGGCCAGGCGTGGAGAGACGCCGGGCGGCGACTGGGTGCTGCTGCTGGTGATGCACCACATCGTGGTCGACGCCTGGTCGACTGCGGTGCTGGTGCGCGACCTCGCTCAGGCCTATGGCGAGGCGTTGCGCGACCCGTCCCGCCGGGGCCCGCCGCTGCCCGCCCAGGCGCTCGACTATGCCGATTACGCCGCCTGGCAGCGTCGCCACTTCGCTGGCGACCGCCGCGAAGAGGCTGTGGTCCGGTCGAAGGACTATCTCGGCGCCGATGTACCGGTGCTGGCGCTGCCGACCGACCGGCCGCGCGATGCCGAGGGCAACCGCCCCGGCGGCCGCGTCGATTTCGCTCTGCCGCCGGATCTCGTCCGATCGGTCCAGGCGCTGTGCCGGGAGGAGGGCTGCACCCCCTTCGTTGTGCTACTTGCCGCCTGGCAGCTGCTGCTCGGCCGCCTCTCCGGCCAGTCGGATTTCGCGGTTGGCGTCCCCAACGCCGCGCGCGGCCGGGCCGAGGTCCAGGACCTGCTCGGCTTCTTCGTCAACACCCAGGTCTACCGCGTCCGGCTCGACCCGCGCTTGAGCGTCCGGGCGCTGTGCCGCCGGCTGCGTGGCGAGGCGATGGCCGCGCTCGACCAGGCCGACGTTCCGTTCGAGCTGCTGCTGGACGGGCTCGGCATCGTCCGCGATGCGTCGCACACGCCGCTGTTCCAGTCGCTGTTCAACTTCCGGACCACCCGCGACGCGGCGCCCTTCGCGCTGGATGGGGTGACGGCCGAGGTGATCGATATCGATACCGGCACCGCCCAGTTCGATCTGTCGCTGGACGTGGCCGCGGACGGGCATGGCATCGATTGCCGGGTCGAGTTCGATTCCGGCCTGTTCGACCGGGCGACGGTGGAGCGCTGGCGCAACGGCTTCGTCGCGGTGCTGCGCCGGATGACTTCGGCCCCGGACCGGGTGCTCGGCAGCATCGGCCTGTTGACGGCTGATGACGAGGCACGGCTGTCCCGGTGGAACGCGACGGACGTGGCCTATGAGTCCGTCCCAAGCGTGCTGGCGCTGATCGAGCGCCAGGCGCGGGCGACGCCGGAGGCCGAGGCTCTGGTGTTCGGCGCCGAGCGTCTGAGCTATGCCGAGCTGGATCGCCGGACCAACCGCCTGGCGCAGGCTCTTGCCGCCCGCGGGGTCGGCCCGGACGTGCTGGTCGGCGTGGCGGCGGAGCGGTCGGTCGAGATGGTGCTGGCGCTGCTCGGCATCGCCAAGGCGGGCGGGGCTTACCTGCCGCTCGACCCCGAGCACCCGCGCGAGCGCCTGGCCGGCACCGTCGCCGAAACCGGGCTGAAGCTAGTGCTGGCCCAGGCGCATCTGCTCGACCGGCTGCCGGATGGCGTCGAGGTGGTGGCGCTGGAGGGCTGGGACCTGTCCGGATACTCGGACCAGGCGCCGGCGGTGGATTGGCATCCGGAGGGTCTGGCCTACTGCATCACCACCTCGGGCTCGACCGGCAAGCCGAAGGCGGTGGGCAACAGCCACAAGGGTCTGCTGAACCGGCTGCAGTGGATGCAGGCGGAGTACGGCATCGGTCCGGGGGACCGGGTGCTGCAGAAGACGCCCTACGGCTTCGACGTGTCGGTGTGGGAGTTCTTCTGGCCGCTGATGACCGGTGCCTGTCTGGTGGTGGCGGAGCCGGGAGCGCATCGCGATCCGGAAGCGCTGGGCCGGGTGATCCGGGATGAGGGGATCACGACGCTGCACTTCGTGCCGTCGATGCTGGGGGCTTTTGCTGCATCTGGCGAGCTGCCGGGCTGCACCAGCCTGCGGCGGATCTTGTGTAGCGGCGAGGCCTTGCCGCGGGAGCTGCAGGACGAGGTGCTGGGCCAGACGACGGCCGGGCTGCACAACCTGTACGGTCCGACCGAGGCGGCGATCGACGTCACCTTCTGGGCCTGCCGCCACGAAGAAGGGCAGCGCAGCGTGCCGATCGGGCACGCCATCGCCAACACCCGGATCCATGTGCTGGATGCCGACCTGAACCCGGTGCCGGAGGGTGTGGCCGGAGAGCTGTACATCGCCGGGGTGAACCTGGCGCGGGGGTATCTCGGCCGTCCGGACCTGACGGCGGACCGGTTCGTGCCGGATCCGCAGGGGCCGTCCGGCAGCCGGATGTACCGGTCGGGCGACCTGGTGCGGCGGCGGTCGGACGGGGCGATCGAGTATCTCGGGCGTCTGGACCACCAGGTGAAGCTGCGGGGCCTGCGGATCGAGCTCGGCGAGATCGAGGCCGCGCTACGCTCCCATGCGGGCATCCGGGATGCGGTGGTGGTGCTGCGCGAGGGGCGGCTGATCGGCTACGCCGCCGGCGACACTCAGCCCGAGGAAACAGCATTGAAGCAGCACCTGTCGGCACTGGTGCCGGACTACATGGTGCCGTCGCGGCTGCTGTGGCTGGAGCAGTTGCCGCTTTCTGCCAACGGCAAGCTGGACCGGAAGGCCTTGCCGGACCCGGAATGGGAGAGCGAGAGCCGGGCCGAGCCCGAGGGCGAGGCGGAGCAGATCATCGCCGGGATCTGGTCGGAGGTTCTGGGCCTGCGGGCGGTGGGCCGGGACGACAACTTCTTCGAGCTGGGCGGGGATTCGATCCTGTCGCTGCAGGTGGTGTCACGAG
>Ga0209025_1001630_pt1 | contig 27920 bp, 24 predicted proteins | sample AraplaMF_Col_mLB_FD_184256 | JGI IMG/M metagenome (GOLD analysis project Ga0209025, IMG submission 184256) | Arabidopsis root microbial communities from the University of North Carolina, USA - plate scrape MF_Col_mLB (SPAdes) (version 2) | ecosystem: Host-associated > Plants > Roots > Endosphere... | reverse complement strand
CGAACTCGTCGAGCAACGGCATCTCCTTCGCCACAATGAATTCGGATGCGGCACCTGCGTGGCGTGCGGCCGCAAAGATGGCCGTGCGATCCTTGTGCAGCATCTGCAGCCACGTGTCCGCGCCGAGGAAGGATCGCAGCGCGTCGGCGACATTGCATTGCTGGACAGTCAGGTCAAGGGATGCGGTCATGAAAGGCGCCTGTGGATGACTCAGGCAATTCCTCCCCTTCAGCAGCCCTGAGGGCGTCCGTCCCCGCGCTCGCCAGTGAAATAGCGGGCCGAAGCTCGAAGATGGAAGTCGCCTAGTCCTTTGCGACGTAGGCGCGCGACGGCACGCGCGGCAAGAAGTGTGGTGGACGCGCTTGAACTGTACGCGCACGCAGTGCCATCTACCGCGCACCACGCCGGACTGGCGTGCCATCCTGACAGGAGTCGGCATGCCCCTTTCAGGCGCTCGATGACCTCGATTCAGGCCGAACGATGCACCGGAATCCCAGGTGCGACGTGGAAGTGTCCACGGCCTGGGCCATGCGCGCGGCAGGTCGGTAGCGCTGGCAGTAGTTCGGCGCGCAAAGGTGCGAGCCGCCCTTCAGGACCTTGCGCGGGATGCGGATCTGCGGTGTGCCCGGATCGAAGCTCTGCTCCTTCGCCGCGCCGCGCGGATTCACCGGAATACAGCAGGCCTTGGGCATACCGAAAAGCACACTGCCTTCAGGTGGACGGGGCCTCCGCCGCCTGGCACAGGTGCAAAGACTTTTCGAGGCGGCTGATTTGACGACGCGTTGCTTCGAACTGCTTTTGCACGGTGCCTTTCTGGGTTTCCGGCAAATTGCCCAGCGCCAGGGTGTCCTCGATGGCTCGGCTGAGTGCGCCACGGGGCTTGTCCTTGTGATGAACACATAGGCGGTCGTAGCAGTAAAGGCCATTCAGGCTCGAAAGCACCTGGTTGGCTTGATTGACGGCGTCCTGGCGCGTCGGCCGAGGCGGGGCGGCCCATGGCTCGAGAAGGCGGTTGGCGACTTCATCACGGGAGCGCCCATGTCTCCAGATGCGAAATCTCGCGTAGTGAAACTCGAACTCACGCAGCGCGCCTCGCACATCATCCAGCGTCATGTCGTGGCGCAGCATGATCCCGACATACGCGTGCTCCGTTTCACTCAGCGCCACATTCTGGAGAGCACCGGGGTGCACTGCGATGGGCCTGCGGATCGACCAGAGGAAATTCTCCACCGGGATCGCATCGCCTTCTGGCTGGGCTCGTAGCGGTGTCTGCTTGCGATGGTATTCCCTGAGCACGCGCTCGAGGTCCATCCCGTTGACGAGGTCCGCGTAGCGGTGCCGCACGGCGAATGGAAAGTCATGCAACGAGACCTGCGGCTCGAACTCTTGCGCAATGCGCGCGCGCAGCCGCTTGATCTCACTCCCGCCGTCGGGCAGGTGACTCCAGGTCTCGAACGGTGACCGCCGCTCGACCCATCCGAGGTGGATCAGGTCCCAGCAGGCATCAACATGCGCGTCAGCGGCGATCTCCTCATCCGTGAAGCCTCCATCTCGCCACGCCTGCCGCATCTGCGCGTCGATCTGCCTGAGCACGTCGAGCCGGCCAGGGAACACCGACCGCACGGCCCGGATCGTCAGCTCGATCGGCAATGCGGCGTTGAGATCGGCCAGGAGATGGCGGTACTGAAGCGTATCGACGCTGGGGCTGGTCATTCGCATAAAACCGGGAGCACCCGGCTTTCCGTGGAAAGTAAACGGCAGGAAGTCTAGTCTTGGAGCCTTCCTCAACCCTGGAGATATCGTGATAATCCAAAGTCCCTTGAACACCTTCGAATCGGCGCGCGACGTCCACCGCGCCGGCCTGGAGATCTACCACCTGCAGTGCACGCGCCGCCAGTACGGCGACGAACCCGTCCTCGCCCATCTGCGCGCGGACTTCCGGCGCAAGGAAGGTCTGTCCCCCAGCGATGCCAGCATCCGGGCCGGCCAGTTCCTCAACGACATCGACCGGTTGATCGAGCGCCAGTTCGACTTCAAGGGAATGCGCTCGGGCATCGCCAACAGCGAGGTATCCAAGACTGCGCAGGCCAGCGACGAGTTCGAGCTCGCCTGAAGGTCACGACAAGACCGATGGAGTGGTGGCCGGCGCGCGCGCCGGTCACAAACGCACGCCGCGCGCGCAGATCTGCAACGTACTTCTGATTGGGCACGCCGTCACTCTGAAGACTTTGAGCGCCGTCGGCGTGACAAGCACCGACAGCAACTTCCCGTGAAAGTCGATAGGACGAGCAGCTATTACGAGTCACCATCCTCTACAAGGCTTGTACATCGACGACCAATCTAGGATTGAACGCCTTGTTCTCGATTCTGCCGCTCCAGTTCACATAGCCCCGCGGGTTGCTCATGACCCGACAGGATTTGACCCGGTAGTCGAACTGCTGATGTGTGTGGCCGTGAATCCAGAACACAGGCACGTCGAAAAATTCTTCTGGCAGCTCATTGACGAAAGCACCCGAGGCCCAGTCATCGGCATAGCGCTGCGCTAGCGAGCCGCGGTGAGGCGCGTGGTGCGTCACGACCACCGTCGGCCCAGCAAACGGCTCCGCAAGCCTCTCCTGCAGCCAGGCGCGCTGCGTCTGATGAATCCGAAGCGTGTCAGCCGCTTGCAGTTTTCTTCCCTGCTTGTGGCGCCAGGTGTCGGGCTCCGCCGACTCGTCGGGTGCCCGGATCAGCGTGTAGTCGTTCAGCAGGTTGGTCGCCATCTTCATGGCACGTGCTGCGTCACTGACCAGTCCTTCGGACGTCTCAATGGCGAGCTCGAAGTCGGTCCACAACGTCGCGCCGAGAAACCGCACGCCGTCGATCGCGACCTCGTCACCATCGAGCAGATGAACATTGGTTTCTTCGGCTTCGCGGCGTGCTTCAGCTAACGTTGTGTCGAGGCGACCATCGTAGTACTCGTGATTGCCAAGCAGGTAGACCACAGGCTTGCCACGAAAGCGGTCCGCTGCCCACTGGACGGCACGCTTGGCTGGCGAATGGATGTCGCCAGCGAGGATGACGACATCGAATTCGAGATCCGGCACCGGCTCGAAGGGAGCGAACTCAAGGTGAAGATCGGAAAGGATCAGGAGTTTCATCGGGAGGCTCCTTCAAAGTGAGCGCGAAGCTCGGCACAGGCCCTGTCATCGAAGCCGGTGAACGAGCCGCACACCACCAGATGGTCCTTGCAGTAATCGAATTGCCAATACGCATCATCGAGCGCAACCCAGGGCTCGTCGGCGGCATTGTGGATCTGGAGCCAAGCGAGGATTTCTCCTTCACGCGGCCTGTACGGCGGAGGAAGTCCGCACCCCGGGTACGGGGTCATCCCCAGGATGCGAGCTCGAATGTCACTGGAGAAGGGCTTCATCAATGTCTTGTAGCGGAGATGCGCGCGCCAGGACGAACTGATCACGATCTTCACGAGCGGGAACTCGCGCAGCAGCGCTTCAAGCCGCGGCAGGAAGCAGAAGTCGACGCCGTTAAGGATGTGATCTTCCCCCACCGGATGCAGCACGCCATCGAAGTCGAGGAACAGGATCATCCTAGGCCTCCCGATTTGCTCTTATCAGTCCTCATACGACACCGCCGTGTTGGATGGCGATGAGCATGGAGCGCACCTTTTCCGAACCGCCCTCTGCAGCGAACGCAGCGGGTGTTCGACCGTTGAACAGTCTGTGCGGCTTGTTCAGCCAACCCTGTGCCCCCGAGCCGAACATCTGGGTGGCGAGATCGAGCAAGTCTTGCGGCTGGATTTCCAATTCGCTTACCTCCTGCGGATCCTGAGGCCACGCTAGGTGCGAGCACAGGTCGACCCCGAAGGCACGGAACGGAGCTGCGGCGGTCATCAGGCCCTCCGCGACATAGTCGATGTTCTGATGGTGGTGGCCATGGATCACCAACTGGACACCGAGTGCCTCGGCGAGTTCGTCAATCGCTTGCCAGCCATGCGGATGCGCCGATGGTGCTTCGTGCGTCACCAGGATGTCAGCCGGCCCACTCCGCAGCAGTTGCTGATAGTCGTCCGGAAAGATGGAGGATCGGTGTTTACGGGAAATTCCGTCGCGCCACCGTTCCTCGCGTTTCATGGTTCGACGCATGGCATCGCTCGACTGGAAAGCAGCCTTCTCGATCGGCTGCCGCGGATCCCAGATCTTGGTACGAAAGATGCCGCCCAGGCCCGCAACTTTGTACCCGGCGATCTCGACGACGCGCCCGTGGAGATTGCGGTCTGCGAGCTCCGATTCCCACAGATGGTCGTAGTCCTCGTTCGCGTCGGTGTCATGGTTGCCCGGGATCCAGTAAATCTCGGTGAGATCCAGGATCGGGCCCAGCTCAATGTGCAGAGGCCGACGCGCCTGGATATCGCCCAGAAGCACGATCGCCTCAGGCCGGCAGCATTCGACTGCGGCAACCACGGACTCGAGATCGCTGTGGGGATCGCCGAAGAACATCAGCTTGGGCGCCGACTGTCCGCGCTCGGGTTGCGCACGGAGATTCGACGAGATAGGAGGTTTCATTTCATGTACGTCGAGGCGGAGATGAGGCGTCGGCCAGCCGCGAACCGAAGGAAGTGCGAGCGCAGCTCCTGAAGGCTGTCCTGGTCGAACGCCCGCTTGGGATCGGTGAGCACGAGCCGCGCGAAGCCCGCTTCAAAGCTCTCAGACCAATCGTCGAGCGCAACCCACTCTGCGTCACCGCGGCCGTTCCCCTCGAGCCAAGCCAGGATCTCCAGCTGGCGCCGGTGCTGAACAGCCGTATCCGGGTCGAGTTGCGGCGTGGCTCCAATGATCCGATGCCGGATGTCCTCGCCGAAGTACTGCTGCAGCTGATCGATGCTCTCGGCCAGTCGCCAATCCGACGAGATGACGACTTCGACAGACCTGAACTCCCGAAGCAGCTCTTCCAGCAGCGGCAAATGGCTGAAGAACCTGCCGCCGAACGAGTAGTCGGTCTTGACGGGATGAAGAACACCATCGATATCCAGGAACAGCAAGTCACTGGATGCATCAGTGTGGGTGGCGCGCGGGGAGGTCATCCAACGAACCCGGCCTGGATGGACTCCAGGAGATTGAGCACATCGGCGGCCCGCTCTTGAGCCACCAGCGCTTCGGCGGTCCTGCAGTCGAACGGCGCCAGCGGCTCGTTCCTGTACCGGAAGATAGCGTCCTGGAGGCTGCCGTCAGAAGCCGCTGCCACGGCGGCCAGCACCTGCAAGTTCGTGCTGATATGCGTCTGGATGCTTTGCGTTCCGGGAGCGTGAATGACCGTACTTCGGTGGGCATGTGCTTCTCTGGCGAACGAAGCGATATCCAAGCCCATCATCTCGATAAACTTTGACGGGGACAGAATCTGGCGCCCACCCGCCACATCGCAGAGCCGCTGGGCCAGACGCCGGTAGTCTGCGGAGCTCATAGATTGACAACCAGCCCTGGGTTGAACTGTTTGTTTTCATGGTCTCGGCCATGTCGCACGTACCCTCGCGGGTTGCACACCACCCGACAGTTGCCGACCTGGGAATCGAAGCTCTCGTGGATGTGGCCGTGTACCCAGAGCGAGGGAACGTCGAAGAAAGAGCCCCGAAGCTCGCTCACGAAGGCGCCGGACAGCCAGTTGGCCTGGTAGTGTGGCGCGAGCGATCCGCGGTGTGGTGCATGGTGGGTCACGACCACCGTTGGTCCGTCGAAGGGCTCAGCCAACTTCTGGGCCAGCCAGGTTCGGTCACGCTGGTGTAGCGCTCGCGTGTCCTCGGGCGTCAGGCGGCGCTTCCTCGGCTTGACGTGCACCACGGACTGATCGGCAGGCTCTGGTGTCTCGGCCCACCGGATCGATGAGTAGTCGTTGAGTTGGAGCTTGGCGACCTTCATGGCGCGCTCGATGTCGACGGTGGGGCCGGCCTTGGCCTGGATGGGCAACTCGAAATCGGTCCACAGCGTGCAGCCCAGAAATCGGACGCCCTCGATCACGGCCTCGCCAGGCGCCAGCAAATGAACCTTGCACGCGGCCGCAGACAGCGCCATTTCCTTCTGCGTGGTCTGCAGCACGCCGCTGTAGAACTCGTGGTTGCCCGGCACGAAGACGATCGAGACCGTGTCCCCGAAAGTGTCTGCCCGCCGGGCCCAGCGCATGGCCTTGGAGCCGGGCACGAAGATGTCTCCGGCAAGGATCACGAAGTCGCACTCGACCTTCGGAACGAGAAACGTACTGAACTCGAGGTGCAGGTCCGAAAGGATGAGCAGCTTCATGACGGTAGCTCTCTTTCTCCTGCCGCGCACTCAGGGCATCAGGATTGAGAGCTTCGCATTCCACGCCTCGCCTTCGGACTTGGAGGACACGGCGACGCGAATCGTCGGGCGGTCGAAGTCTCTGGTCTCGAAAAGGAAATGCACGTGCTGAAAGCGAAACACCGGGTCGACGGGATATTCGATCCACTTGAGCTGCCAAGTGTTGAAGTACTCCAAATCAACCGTCCGGGCTTTCTTTCCACGAACGACGATGCAGGCCTTGCGGGCATCCGGATCGAACAGGATGCAGGTTCCGCCCCAATCGCCCAGCATGTGGCGGGGATCGACCGGGAAGAAGGTCGCGCCGGATGCCTGCCCCTGCTCCCGCAGCATCTGCTCGCGACCAGCCTGGTTTGATCGAGGCGATGCGATCCAGACCCAATAGAAAAGAACAAGGGCGACACATAGCGCTAGGAAGAGCGGGACTTCCATGCTCAGCTCACCGGCCAGATCTGATGCTGGACACGAAAAGAAGCGCTCGTCGCGTAGTGCGTGAACTGCAGACCGCTCTCGTCTTCAAGAACCAGATGCTCAATCCGGTCCGCATCGGCACTGGTTGCCGACCAGACCCTTTGGATGTCGCGAAGTTGCCAGCGGTCGGGCTCGCCCTCCCTGGGCATTAGGTATTGAAGACGCCTGAGTGCATGTGGCCCCACGCTCTCTACAAGGTCCAGGAAATCACTCTCGTAGATCAGCAAGGCGCGCTCGGGGATCTCGAGGTCATCCTCCTGCACCACCCAGGTCGGGAAGAAGGCGGGGATGGACAGGTTCAATTGGACCGATCTCCAGCACCTCGTGCCAGGCCCGGCAAGCAGGGAGGAAATCCGTACTTCGTGCGAATCCATTGTCTGAAACATAAAAATGAACCCTATAGGTTGTAGCCCTATGGGATTCTAAATGACGCAATAGAGGGAATGAAACCGGCGGCAGATCGCACTCCTCAATCGGACTTTGGCCGCGCGCTGCGGATGGCCCGTAAGGCCAAGGGAATGCCGCAGGAGTTGTTTGATCAAGTGTCGAGTCGGACCTATATCTCTGCGCTTGAGCGAGGACTGAAGCAACCTACCATCGCGAAGATTGATGAACTGGCAACGGTCTTGGGCATACACCCGTTAACGCTCATGGCGCTTTCCTATCTAGGGCAGCCTGCGCCCACACCCGCTTCTGTGCGGAAACTCGCCGCTCGCGTAGTCAAGGAGATCGGCGAGCTGACACTTGCAGTACGTGGGCAGTGAGGCATCCAGGGGAAAGGCTTGCGATCGAGACGTTGGTCATCTTGACCTTCTTTTTGATCTAGTGTGATACGAAAGAAGGTACGGTTGAATTGAATCGGGGTGTTTGTGTCCGACCTTCATGCTCACCGCTCCCTTGACGGAGTCATCACTGACATCCAGCTTTCTTTCAAGACGATGCGCAAACTCGCGATCTACTTCGTCCTGCACGAACTTGTGTCGCCAGGCGTGGAACGCCGCACCTTTTGGAGCTCCTAGCGCTCGCATTGCCTTGGAGAAGAGAGAACTTACAGACCTCGGTTTCAACGGTACCCCAGTTCTTTCGGACAAGAACACTTCGTCAATCTGCGAAGACTCCAACTGCTTGCTCTTGATCAGTTCTTCTCTCGGGCCTTCGATGAAACTGCAAATCTCATACGCGAGATCAAGTGGTATCTCAAAGGAGTCCTCATAGGAGAACTTCTGTTTTCTAGGAACAACACCCACAGTTTCGAAGGGACTGGCATCGAGGCGTTCCCGATCAAAGTCTCTGGCACTGAGACTGCACACGGATCCGAGCCTTAGCCCAACGCGATCCGCAACCATCAGCATCAAGGAATTTCGTTTCGCCAAGAAGTAGGACTGCGTGGAATCATGGAAGTACTCCAGTAGCTCTCCCTTCCTTTGATCAGTCGGAACAAAGCCAGGAAGCCTTTTGCTGGACGATTTACCGCTATTTCTCAGAAGGAGCGGTTTGGACCATGAGATCTTTCGATACCGCGTCGATTGGATCTCCTCAGATTTCACGGCGCATGGGTAGGGACCAATCGTCATCTGTGGGACGCGCCTTGTCGACTGAAGCCACCAAATCCAGTCATAAGCCGCGCTGAGTGCCGCGTTTACTGTGGCGTTGATGGCTCGCTCTCGTGTCCCCCTCGTACGCGTCTTCCCTTCTTCGAGCAAGTGATCTCGGTACTCTGTCAGCAACGGATCACTTAATGAGGCTGGGTTCTGTGCTTTTAGATAGCTTTTTAGACGAGCAATCTGATAAATCGCGCCAACGACGGTACTAGCTTTAAGCAAGCGGTCTCGGCTCATATACAGCGCGTAGGCCGTCAGTTCGTCATCAACGTCATCTGATTGAAGGTCGTAGACGACAACAGGGGCACCCTTTTCAGATGACTGAACGGAGATCAACAACGGCCCGTCTCGGTTGTGGCGCATTACGCTCCTCGCATCGGCTTCACATTTCGAAATGCTCGCGTCAGTTCGGCCGTTTTTTCTCTTTCTTCCTGAAGTTGAGTTCTGAGTTCCAACAACTCAGCATTTGCCTTCTCTATAGAGCTGGCATATTTTGCGCCTGCCTTCGCCAGTTCCAACTGGAGAGATTCAACCTTGTTCAACAAATTGCAATACTTGGACTCAATGATCCCTCGCAGTTTTTCCGAAAGAGACAAGCGAGCTTGCACGTTAGAAAGCCTCTGCTCTCGACCTGAAAGGCGTCTACCACTGGTGATTTCCTTGAGCGCATCCAAAGCCGCTTTCGCCTGTTTAGAGAGTTCGCTATCTCGCCTGAGAGTCTGCGGACCGTTGCTTCGAAGATCCACGTCAGGGATCCCTTTGCGGATGCCGTCCTTCCGTATCATCCATTCGTTGAACTGGTTCAGCGACGCTGGCAGTTGTGCCAGCAGTTCCGTGCTGGCAGGGTCCATACTCAACACGACCTCGATGGCCCTTATCTTTCCAACAATGTTCGCAACCGCATCCGCGTTATTCTGCGAGGCCACTGCTGGCTTCTTTCTTTGCGTCCCTACCATTACGCCTCCTGCTCCAACGAAAGGCTCTGACGATGCCAAGCAATGACCTGCTCCAGATCGCTTGCTTGTGTTTCAATCTTGGCTCTGGCGATTGAGTTGGCGGGCAACTTGTCAAATTCGTCCTTCAATGCGGCGCGGCGCAGTTCAAGGCCCGTCACGTGCCCTTGCTTCACATTCGAGTAGGCGCATTTACGGCACCTGCCGGGCCCCGCAAGCTCCTTCTGCAGCATTCCGGTCTTTGAGTTCGAGCACCGAGCGCCGGGACGCCTCAAGCCAGATCCCGCATGGCAATCACTGTGGGGAAACGGTTCAATGTAAAAGCCCTTACCCTCCAGGTATTCGGTGATCTTTTCGGCACTCGCCTTCTTAGAGAGTCGCGAAAAGTCTGCGCGAGCGGCAAGCTTGGATTGAAGCTTCAGTACCAAGTGCCCGAATCGCCCACTCCAGGCTCCGCCTTCAAGAATTGACTCAATTGTGGCTATGAGCTTCTCGTGGCCCACCTCTTCGAGTTGAGCGTCCAGTTCGTGAAGATGGGCTTCACGCCCGTCACTCTTCTCCTGACTGAGAGATCGAGCAAGCCTTACACCTCGAACAGCCAACAGTGCGTCCGTGGTGTATTGGCGAACCTGCACCAAATCGTCGTGGTTAAGTTGGTACGCGAGCGCCAACAGCGTAGCGTGCTCGTACCGATAGAAGAAGATCAGTGCGTAGAAGCGCCGGAAAGCGTGTGCGGGGAACAAGAAGTCCTGCTCCTTGCTCGAAAGTGCTTGCCTGAAGAACGCGATGACCGGCGGTTTGTCGACGCCGAAATTGAACCACGTTGGCGTGGAGTTGAATCCCGTCGCCCCGATCGAAAGGCGCCAGAACAGGCTCGCATGGTCGCGGGTACTTGGCCGAATCGAAATGAAGACTCTCTGGAGTTTCAGAAGCGCTCGCCAGGCGCGATATGAACCTCCGTTGACATAGAACGGAACATAGTCCCTGGTCGTCTTCTCGCAGTAGAAGTCTGCTTCATAGATTCCAAGCTCTTCGGATACAACTTTCATGCTGGAATTCTTGAGGCCGATCTTTCGATGCGAGACCTCGTTCTTTCGTCGCGCGTTCATGATGCCGATCACGATGAAGCATGAAATATAAAGAAAGGAGAAACATCGATTGATCTGGTGAACGGCAAGTTCACCTTCTGCCGCCTTACTCCACGCAGCAATCTGCGACAACGGGCCCTTTTGCAGATAGGCATTGAACTCCTCTGTACGCTTTTTTGCGCCACCAGCTAAGGTGTACTGGAATCGCGCGATGTCATCTGCGATAGCCAAACATACCTCGGACCGCTCGTTGATCCACTTGAAGGATTCAACCAGTAGATCTACGGCAGCGTCTATCTCGAGATTTTTCGTCCGTGCGCCTGGGCGGCCAAGAAAATCAGCCCGGCGCTTCACTTCCGGAATCGGTTCAAAAGCTAGTGCGAACCTCTCATCGATGTAGTGCAAGACATTGATCGTCGTGAACCACTGCCTCAGTAGGCTCACCGAGCTTTTCTCTCTTTTCCTAGGTGCCATCTCAATCTTCAGATGAACCGCAAAGGTTTCTCGCACGTCACGAAGTTCTTTTCCAAACGCGCAAGTTCTCGCTGCTCGGCGAAAACTCTCTTTGATCGAAAGAACACCGCTGTTCAATTCGAACCATTCATCTCGCATTCCGCGGGAATCAAGCAATTCCTTTGTTCTTTCACGCAACCGTAGGGCAGCCCCCCAGCCCTCCGTGGCGAGAGTTTCTGTCAGAGTAATGAAGTGCTGAGGATGGGCATTGCGCAGCGAATACACCCCATTGATCCACAGGTGCTCCCACAATTTGCAAAGCGTTGCGACAGCAAGCGCGATGGTGCGATGTTGCTGATTGCTCTCCCCGGTGGACATCCGAAGTGCTCTATCTGCGACGAGAACGATCGTCGCCATCACCTCTGTTTCCTCCGCGAACGTTCGAGGTGCCAGCTCGATTCCTGTGGTCGGCAGAAGATTCGTTCCGAGTCGAACGAGATGCCAGTCATTGGCCAGCTGGTCGTTTCGACGGACTAGTAGATCTCCTTCTTTGTTAATCCTCAGCGCATCAGAAGTAATCATCGCGCTCAGTTCGTCCAATCTCGAACTCAAGGATGAAAGGGGTTTGGTTACTGGAGCCTGGATTGGGGACGAGTTCTTAATACGACGCTTCATTCGGACAACTGTTTACGGATACGAGTCAGTACGTGTGCATTGGTACTTGCACCAATCATCCGTAGCAACGCAATGTTAAAAATGATGCTTGGTGCGTGATACTGAGCAAACGCGTGCTGGTTCTGCATCAGCAGCGCCTGCCAGTTCTGGATATAGGTCCTTTCAGCGATGACGGCGGCGCGAATCGCACCCTCGTCCAGGATCAGTCGACGGTTTTTGCAACCTCCGTCCACATGACAACGATCGCCAGGACACATCCCGGATTCACTTGTCTCATGCCAAGGGGGTTTCAGGGGATTTGCGCAACTCGCCCCATCCCCGATCGGCCGAAGAAGTTTGAGTTCGCTTCGGCGGGCCTTCCCAGCCATCAATATGTGGATCTCCGCCTCGATTTGCTTCTGCGCGTCGAAATTCAGAGAACTGTGCAGGCGCTTCGCGATTTCCTGCTGAACATAGCCTCCCGTTGTTCTGATACTCTTGTGACCGGCCTGCCTACGTGCCGCCTCCTCGTTTTCTCCGAGAGCTTCGACGAACATCCCCTGCGTTCGAAGTTGCTCCATGGAGAACTTGGGCAAACCGTATCGACGACGAAAGTCCTCGATGTGATAGCCGACTTGGATGGTTCCATTCTTGCGCGAGAAGGCGGAGCAAAAAAGACGCGTGTGATCCTTTGCTTTTCGCTTCCATCTCACCATGGCATCGTGATTTGCGAGGAGCAACTGGATTACTTGGAGCGCTAAGTCATGTGCCGTTTCGCTCTCATCTTCAATATTCAGTATTGCGATCAGAGATCGATTGCTAGCCTCACCTTCGATTAGTACCGGAGGCGTGTCGTCATTAGTTTTACTTTTGCGGGATTGGATCAAGTAGCCTTCGTTTGTAAGACGTACATCCCCCTGACGAAGATCTAGTACAGACGCTACGTTCCATTTGGTTGTGATCTGAAGAATCACTGCACACGCAAACAACTCTTGCGAAGACAAGAATTCGCGTAGCTGAATGACCTTCTGCATCGGCGTACTCCAGCCTGCGAGATCGCACAGATACCTGTCGACGTCAAGACCGAAGCCAATGCCGAATTTGGACTTTGAATATGCCCACTGTTCGGAATCGTAGAGCTGAACCAGTGCGGCGGTGTATTGGTGGAGGCTGTGGGGAAACTCTTCATTGGTCTCGCGCTCGTACCGCCACCTCGCATGTTGATCTCTTGTCGATCGTCCTACGATCGCGATGTATTCAGGGTCAATGGCTTCTCGACGCAACTCCTCAAGAGCCTTGCGAAGCCGCGCTCCGCAGCCCAGTTCTTTAGTCGCTGCCGCGTTGATCTTTTGAAGCACGTAATCCGCAGAATCCAGGATCTCCTTACGTAAACGACGATGGTCCTCATACACCGGGGTGGCACCAAGTGGTGGTCGATCGTCGACGACGTTGTCGCTGATCAACTCCCTGGGTCTGCCCTTGCTTGTAAACCTAGTTTTGAATCCCACTGAGAGTTGAGACAACCTCGCAGGAGCTCCCAAAGAGGAGATGTGAGCGAAAAAGTATCTCCTGAAGTGTGCACTTACATTATATTTAGCGGTTGAAGCCAATTCGGTCCTGTCGAGTCTGTTTTCAAGCTCGATAAGCAGGCGCAGAACAGTTTCAGGACTCAGTTCGTTTGCGTCGCGGCTCCAGACCGTCTCGATCCAGGGCCCGGGGAGAAAGAGCAGTTGACAGGCTTTAGAGAGTGATCGGGCTTGTTGATCGCTTTCAGCCTTAATGATCGACTGGCGAGATATGTGGCGAACCAAAGCCGCAAGCCACAACTCGCGTTCTTGCTCGTCGACATTGGGCAAATCAACGGACACCTCGTATTGGTAAGTCCGCTGATATTGCAGGTGCTCCGTCTTTATGGGGACAGAGACAAACTCAATGTGTCTACCTTTCCTTGGAACGGTAGGGCCGGGGTCATTTTGCCTAAGTAGAACTACCTTACTCATTCGACAATGCTACTTTGTCTTCGACCGTGAATCTGGCGCCTGCAGACCTTCCGAAGGACTCGGGCCGATTCGACCTGCCGATCGCGCTGGGCATCCTCGCTGCCAGCGGGCAGATCGACAACGCCCGGCTGGCCGGCCACGAATTCGCTGGTGAACTCTCGCTGTCGGGCGAGCTGCGGCCTATCCGCGGTGCGCTGGCGATGGCGCTGGCGTTGCACACGCGCGGCGTGGCCACGAGGCTGGTGCTGCCCATGGACAGCGCACACGAAGCGGCGCTGGTGCCCGGCGGCGAGGTGTATGGCGCCACGCACCTGCTGGACGTGGTGCGGCAATTCCTGGCCGGCAACGGCGCACAGGCGCCATCGAGCGAACCCGAAGCGAACGACGGCTGGTCGCGCATCGAGGCCGCGCCCGGTGCACCCGCGCCGCGCTACGCCGACCTGTGCGACGTGAAGGGCCACGCGGGCGCCAAGCGCGCACTCGAGATCGCAGCGGCCGGCGGCCACAGCCTGCTGATGGTCGGCGAGCCGGGTTCGGGCAAATCGATGCTCGCGCAGCGCTTCGCGGGGCTGCTGCCGGCCATGAGCATCGACGAGGCGCTGGAAAGCGCGGCCATCGCGAGCCTTGGCGGGCGCTTCGCGGCCGAGCGCTGGATGTGCCGGCCCACGTCGGCGCCGCATCACACCTCGAGCGCGGTGGCGCTGGTGGGCGGCGGCTCGCCGCCGCGGCCGGGCGAGATTTCGCGCGCGCATCGCGGCGTGCTCTTTCTCGTTATATCCGCGCCGCAGAAAAACTAGCCACGTCTCGCACATGCAAGAACATGTTACAGTATAAACTTATAGTCACGGAGCATTTGCTTGCTGCAACGTAGTTTCACGGTTGTCTATTCGAAGGCAGACAGTGTTTTCAGCGCCAGGTATCCAGCACTGGCAAACATCCCGTTCATATTGGATTCGACACCGCGGCTCCATCGGCTGGGAAGTGCCTATCTTTTAGATCGGGGTTTAGGTCTTTGGGGCCCTAGGCAGCGGACGGACGACCAGTCATCTCTCATTCCTGCTACCAAATCAATTAACAACTACGCAGCTTGGCTTGCCAATTTTTTGGAATGGGCCGAGAAGCGCAACATCAGCTTGTCGACTTGTAGTTACGCAGAGCATGTTCAGGGTCGCTATCAAACCGAAATGCTTTCTGGTCTTTGGTCGAGAGACCGCGATGGTTGTTCGGCAACTACAGCAAATCTGCGAGTTCAGCAGGCATGCGATTTTCTTAATTGGATGGTTGCCCGAAAGCACAGGGACAGCTTTTCAATTCCATATGAAACGATTCACATAAAAATCGGCAGTGCAACCAGTTCCGTTGGGCATCTGCGTAAGGCAGTAAATGTTCGTCAAGGCAAGGCTCCCGTTCCTGAAAAATATTTGAGTCTTCCAATTGATGAGGACGTTCGAGTTTGGTTGCGCAGCGTGAGACAAGAGGCCGGCGAAACATCCGGTCTGATGTGCGAGTGCATATTGTTGACGGGTATGCGCCGCGAAGAAATTGTGTGCTTACGGACAAATACCCTCCCTCCCAATCGTGTCGATTGGAAGGTTGCAAATCCGTTAGCCCCGCCCTCTGATCAGCAGGTAAGAGTCGATATTCTGTTCGGCACGAAAGGTCGATCTTTTGGCGTTGACCATGGAGACAAGATCGGCCCGCAGCGCAGCATTCTTATGCCAATGTCACTTGCCATCAAACTAGATGACTATCGGAATAATCTCCGTAATCGAGCATTTTCTCGAAGGCTGAAGAATGTCAAAGGAAAAGCTGAGCGAATTGCTTGTGCCGAAGGCGCAGTTCATCTGTTCCTCCGAGAGGATACTGGTGAGCGATTTACCGGCAAGCGGCTTTATGACGACTGGTGCAAATCGAATGCACCAATGACAAAATGGAATCCACACCAGGGTCGACATTGGTGGGCGTGCTCAATCCTTTGGCGTGAGATCAAAAAACATGATTTCATGCAGCGTTCTGCTGGCGCCGAAATGGCAACTGCTCTTTTGGAAAATTCGGCGCTGAGCATCATACGCCTCCAAATTCAACCCCAACTCGGGCACGTGAGCGATTCCACGACCATGATTTATGTTCGCTGGGTAACTGATATGTTCTCCATCCCTGCGTGGCTCGACGACCCGTTCGAACCTGATAACCGAGAAACTTTGCGATGAGCGTAAGAAGCAACACAAATAAAAAGGATCATCTGCGCGACGCTCCAGCGCTGGCTTTGGTCAACCAAGAGCCAGCTTCGAACGATTCAGATCCTCTAATTTTCTGGAATTCGCATCCAAAAAAACGAACCCTTATTGACCTAACCGGATTCAGGGACGGGCGACTGGAAGAAACAAAAAATGGAGCAGCAAGGGTTGAACCATTTAAAGGTCGACCAGAGTTAATTTTTGAAATGGCGCCGATTATTAAGGATCATGTTGAAGCACTCGCAGGAAAGTCTGTATATCAAATACTTGCGTCGTTGCGCTCGTGGTGGCGAATATTAGACCGGATCGAACACGATTTTCCGGAAGAGCAGCCAATTAGTTCCACGTTGCAGCTCGGCGCACTGCACGGAACGCGAGGGGCGGAGCTGAGCACCAGCCGAATGGAGTTCAGCACTTTCTTACTTCTCGCGAACAAGACCCGCGTTGTTTACGCAGGCAGGCCGCTTTTCTGGGATCGCCCTCCAGCACGCGATCCCAATAGAAAGCTTCCGCCTGCGTGGCAGACTGACCTAGTTCGCAGGGAACTCAAACACAAATGGTTCGAGACTTATGACCGGTGGTTACTCGCTGACGAACTCATGAAGTTGGGACGCCCAGTGGTTGACGCCCAGGACGACCCTGTTCTCTTCACCGATCAAGAACGGCTTCTGCGCGGCTATCAGTTTTACGAAGCTGCGGCTGTCCGCCAGGGCAACCCGCGCCCTACGCATTTGCACAAGGAGGCCCTTGGAAGCCGTGGTTTCGAGAGCCTCAATGTACAAGCTTCCGAACTAATCCGGGCGAAATACCCGGATGCGGCATGCGTGCGGACGGCATTGCTGCTGTGCATGGCGACCACGGGTTGGAATCAGGCGGTCTTCTTGCAACTCGATGTGAACGAGCCATTTATCGAGGCGCATCCACGAGACCCTACTCGATACATTCTCCGTGGATTCAAAGCGAGGGGAGGCGTCGAGCAAGTGTCGGAAGGGCTGTTCAAGACGCAGGCAAGTGCAGGGTTTGTCATTCAGGCCTTGATCAAACGTTCAAAGCCATTACGTGAGGCTCTCCAAAAACGATTGGAAGCTTTGAGGTCGAAATTGGTTTCAGCCAGTGCCAGTGAAAAAAACGACATCCTCGAGGAGATCGAAAATCTTTCCAGTGGCGTGCGTTCTCCTTGGCTTTATGTGGTGGCTAACGATCCAGAAATTCACTGGCTTAATGACGAAAAAAATCTTACGGCGGTATTTCTCAGCGGTTTTATTGCACAGCTAAATTCGCGCCGACAGCCGCACGACCCAATTTCGGATTTTTACCCATCCGATCTGCGTGATGCTTTCGCTGCGCACGTTTACAACACGAACGGTGGCTCGATCTTTGCGGTGATGAAAGCGTTGGGTCACCGTTCTCTATCTTCCACCAAGATCTATCTTGGCAATACATTGTTAGCCGAGCAACATCGCAAGCTGTACGGGACCTTTAGCGTGGCCCTATGGTCGGACATTCGTGCCCGGGGCATCGTCGATCCCAGCATCCTTGCCAAATGGTCACGGGACGGGATGGTGACCGAAGAAGAAAGGGGACGACTTTACGACTACCGCGACTTGATGCGCAGTCGCATTGGGATTGGTTGCAAAGATCCTACGGCCCCGCCACGACATATCGCACCTGACTTCAAACGCGATGGAACGGCCATGTGCCACGTTCAGCGATGTTTGCTTTGCGCTGATCACGCAGTGATTTTTCCCGAGAGCCTCAGTGGGATAAGCAAGCGATTCGTCGAGCTAGAGCATCTCCAATCGCAAATCAGCGTCACTGCTTTCATTCAATCTTCGTTTGGCGAAGAAATGGAAAATGCTGCGGCAGCATTGGAGGTCTTTGCCCCGGAAGCAGTCCACGCCGAAGTTTCGACTTGGCGAGAGCGCATCGCCAGAGGCGAGTATCGCGTCGTTCAATTTGATGGCGCGCGGCAAGGAAGGCCTCTATGACAGTTTCTCAAATGGCGCAAGTCAAAGTCCAAGAAGGCGTTGACGATGCCAACGACGAAGCCGACGCAGCAAGAGGAAGAGCATTACTCTTGGTAGGCTTGGAAGACATTGCCTCGCTTAATGAACGGGAAGCCGCCAAACTGATGCATGTGTTGGGGCATGGTGACAAAGTCGGCGTGTGGTCAACGCCGTCGGGCTGGCTTCCTCCTGGCAGGCGGCAGGCGGCCGTCAATATCAAAGACCGGATTCTCAACTTTCTTCCGACAGCATTGCAGGAAGTTTTCAGAGCCGATACCGCGCTGATGTCGCGTGCCGAGTTGCTCGTGACTCAATACGCAATCATGTTGCGAATGGGTCCTTCCGGCACCGGACGCAGCCAAGGCCGCTCACTTAGCCCCGGTACCATCAAAACCATCTTGTTTTCACACGCTCCCCGGATCATTGCACTCGGGTTGATCGGAATCACTTCGTCGATCAGCGCGGACGGCAAGGACGTTAGCGTCGATGAATATCAAGGTCCCTTGTTAGCGTCGATAACGCTCGCGCAGCTTCGACAAATCAACGGGAAGGCCTATCAAATGGCGCTTAAGGAATGCCAACGGATGTATATGCTTGCATCCAGAGGGTTCTGGGTTGACCTGCCAGGCTTAGAAGGCGAAGCAAGATCTACTGTCTTGGCCGGGACAATTCGCTTCAATCCTCCTGAGGGACCAAAAAATCCACATCTGCCCTTGCCGGATGAATTTGTCTCGAAATTAGGCAAACGATGCCTTTGGCTGATGGAAGACCTTGGGCCGAATCTTTTCAGATTTGGAGAAATCTTGGAATGTTTTTGGCATCGCCCGATCAAGGACGGTTTGCAAAAGAAAAACATCCGAGATCGTAGGCGCAAAGCAGTCAGAATGGCGCTCAAAGAGTTTATCTGGAAGGACTCTACTGGGGATCAGATCAGTCAAACACCGTTTCCATTGAAGTTGTCTACCGAGAGAGGGTTTGCTAAGAACGACTCTGCACTAAAAAAAGGTAAACCAACAGATGAAGATGCAGCATCTGGCGAGATGCGGTGGCCGCCACGGAACCACTCTGATTTCATACAACTGATTTACTTGGTGCAATACGCACATGCCTGCGTGGTTCTCCTCAGCATGGGAGGGCGTCAGTCCGAATTTCTCAGCCTCCAGCGCGACTGCGTCACACATGCAGTCGATGGAAGAGCGTACGCCAATGGTAGAACCTACAAGTTGACTCAAAGGATAGGCGGCGTGGTTAGGGACTGGCAGCTGCCGGATGTCGCGGTCGGCGCGCTGGAGCAACAGAGTAGATTGGTGGCTCTCTCGGAACGGTTTGGCTCGCTTTCTTCCGAGTCGACCGAACCTGTGACAACAGATTTGACTCACCTCTGGGGCCAGATTAACAGCGGTTCACACACCAATCCGACGAATCCATTGGCAGGTCTTTCCCGAACGTTTGTTTCCTTCCCTCGGCGAATTGGCCTGGAAGCACAGCCGGGTGGGCAAAATCTGCGTTCACATCGCTTTCGTAAGACGGTCGCACGGCTCGTTGCTTTGGCGTTGACACAGGCTCCCAAACTCCTTATGGACGTTTTCGGCCATAAGTCTTTGGAGATGACCCTTTACTACATCCTGACCGACAAGGATCTTCAAGCGGAAATCGAGACTGTGACCCGTGAGTTGCGGGTGATGCGCGCCAAAGAAGCCGTCGACAAAATGGTCAATGATGCAATCAAGGTTGCCGATGATGTGGGCGCTGCGCTAGGTGGATATGGTGGTTTGGCGGCCGTCGCTATTCGCGATGCAGTCGAGGTGCAACGCCAGCGCGTCCATCGTCGTGGCGAAGACTGGGATGCCAGATCGGCCTATGAACTCGCGGAACTTCTGACCCTGCAAGGCAAAGCTTGGGATCAGGTCAGAGAAGGCGTGATCTGCACAAAGTTTGTCGGTGAAGCAGGCCCTTGCAACAAGAGCAAAGGCCGACCGGAGCCATCCAAATGCGACAGTGCATGTGTTCACCGTCTCGAGGAGGAGTTCCTTCGCGAGGACGTGGACGGGGCTCTGCGTGAGTGCGTCGCCGCATACGAGCGGTCAATCGCAGATGATGAATCTCTGACGGCATCTCATTGGGCAGGTCAAATCAGATCTCACGTCGTGCGGTTTTCAGATCTTCAAGACAAGTGGATGGCCCATCCAACCGTCTGCGCGTTGATGAGCCCCCCGGGAGCCTCGGCTTGACTCCCGCGAAAGTCCGCGGGAAGGGCTGTCTCTTTGACGGAGTGTCGATGAAGCGGCGATTCCCACAAGGTGGGCACGCAAGGATCTTGGCTTGAAGCGCAAATCGCCACCGCTTGAGAAACGCACGTACTCCGATGAGGCTCGAGAACGTATGCGTGATGCAGCGCTCGCGAGATACGACCGGAACGCAGAAGACATTCATGTTCGTGTGCGTCAGATTCTGGAGCTTATTAAGCAAGAGATGGCGTCCAACGGCGGTATCTATCCATTTAATAAGGGCGCCATCTCGATCGCCGAAGTGGCGAGACGCTCCCAGATTCACCCTCTTACCTTCCATAAGCCTCGTTATGTTGATTTGGCCAAAGAAGTCAAAGCATGGCTTGAAGCGCTAAAGGGAGGCAACTTAGTTGGCCGCAGCCGGATACGAAAAGATGCTGAAACGCGAATAGGGGAATGGAAAGAGCTTTACGAGAACTTGCTCGACGCTCATCGAGTGACTGAAACGGACCTTCTTCACGCTCAAGTACAGCTTGAAGAAGCGAGAGCGGAGATTGACGTATTACGTGCGCGTCTGTCCGCACGCGAGACTCTGAAAATTGCCTCAATTCATTCAAAGAAAGACTAAATGCCCCGTCTCAGTGTCATCCCAGAAGTCCGCTCGAGACTGGAAGCCTACTTGAACGAGCTCGAAACCAAGTATCTGGCGCAACCCGAAGGGTCACGCACCGCCACTCTGCCTGCAACGTCAGATGGAAAAGTCAATGTGCGAGGGATTGCAAGAGAACTGGGTTTGAAAATCACCCAGGAGAAGTACCTTTATGAACGTGAGGAACTAAGTTCCCTCGTCAACCTTGTGGCGGAAGGGCAAGGTCTGCTTCCGATTCGATCGCGGCTGACGCAGTTGGCGGGTGACAAGGTTTTGAAAGAGCGGCTTGTTCGTCAGGCACAAACTTCGAAGGCGTCAGCGCAAGCGGCCGTTGAGGCACAGGCTGTTCATGCTGAATTGCTCGAAAAGCTTCGCCTCGCGGTGTCCGAAGCACAAGAGTTGAAAGCCGCGAATTTGCGCCTGCAAGCACAGCTCGATTCGATTCATGCAGGCATGTTTGTGCAGGTGGACGATTGAGCGAAAACTTTGAAGGGACCGTGGTTGTCGAGCGCATCCTCTCCCAGCTTGAGCATGGGTGCATTTTCGCTGGAAGAAATGAAGCGGGCGATCCGCTCCGCGTCAAATTCTCAGGGAGCGATGTTCAGCCTTTGGTGGGTGACTCTTTCCTCGTAAGAGGCCAACTCGTTGAGTTTCAGGATCGCTTCAGAAACGTTTCGCAAGTCAATGCGAAACGAATGACGCGTGTGGTGGGCGTCGGTGATCTGTTGGGACCTTGGTTGGAGCGGTTGCCCAACATCGGACCTACCCGAGTGCAGCGTCTTTTGGCGGCTTTTGGTCATGACCTGGCAGAAGTCTTGGCTGATGTCGGGCGTATGTCGGAAGTGGCGCTTGTCATTGAACCAACGAAGCCAGCCCTTGCTGCCAAGATTGCGGCCCAGGTGTTCGCGGCAGTGGCCGAAAAGGATGGCACGCACTCAATGAGAGCTGCCGAGGTCGATTTCCTCATATTCCTAGAGAGGTTGGGTATCCGGGAGGCTCGCGTAGCGAGCCAGTTGTGGCGATTCATGGCCGGACTGGATCCGACAGGCCGTCTGCGGCGTAATCCATACCTTCCCGCGTGTCTTGTCGACTGGCCTATCGCAGACCGGGTAGGTCAGCGTTTGCTCAGGGCAGCAGAGGTCAAAGACTTGACGAGCCACAAAACCCGTTTGGTTGGCGCGCTCAACAGCGTGTGGCGAGAGTTGCTGGCCGATGGTGATACCGCAGCATCAAAGGAAGCCGTCGTCGCCCTTCTCGAGGCCCGCGATGTCGACCCAGAAGCCGCTCTGTCTTGTGCGGATGAAATGGGACTGTTGAGGCGGACCGGCGCACTATTTCGTGTCCCCGGAGCAGCGTGGTTGGAAGACCAAGTTTCTTCTGCGTTAGCTGCGATGGAAACTAGTCCGCCCTCCCTTTCGCCGCCGACGGGGTCGGCGCTGGAAACCTTGGTTTATTCAGCGGAGGACGCTGCAGGGTTGCGTCTTACGGATGAACAGCATGCGGCTGTTGCCCGACTTCTGACACTTCCAGTGGCTGGCTTGCAAGGAGGCGCCGGCGTGGGCAAGACGACGGTCATGAAGGTTCTCGCAACTGCTTGGGAAATGCTCGGTGGTGATGTCGTCCTAGGTGCTCTTGCTGGCAAGGCTTCGCTTACGCTGGCGCGCGGCGCATCCTCGGCAGGTCGACCGCGTGTCGCATTCACCATTGCGCGCTTGATCGGGATGCTGGAGCGACAGCAAGACGAGAACCGCAAGCGTACCGCCTCCGACGTCGACTTCACTGCCCGCACATTGCTAATCATCGACGAGGCGGGAATGATGGACACCGTCAGCCTGCATCGACTGCTCAGCATGTTGCCCGAGGGAGCTCGGCTTTTGGTGGCAGGCGACGAAGGCCAGCTTCCTCCTGTTGGAATGGGAAAGATTTTTCACGACATCGTGACCGAGGGCTCGCGCGTCGCGCGGCTTACGAAGATTCTTCGGCAAGCGTCCGACAGCGACATTCCTCGAGTCTCCGCCGTCGTACGGGCCGGCGAAGCACCAGAGCTGCTGGTTTGGAGCGGGGAGCAAAAGGGAGTTTTCATCGTGCCTTCCGCGGAGCGTGATCCGGCGCAACGCAGCTTGCGAAGCCGAGGCGAACTGATGGTGATAGCAGCCAAGAAGGCAACGGTCGCCGACATCAATGAAACCGAGTCTTTGCTTCGGCGGTCGGGTTCGACGCTGACGCGGAGACTTGGCCCGCTGGCTACCGTCGCGGTGGGTGACCCCGTCGTGATGACAACCAATCGATACCAGGAAGGGTTGTTCAACGGCTTGTTGGGTGTGATCACGTCCATCGACGCCGAGGGTGTCTCCGTTCTCTGGGACGGAGAGCAAGACCCACGGCGGCTTTCAGTTGAGGCAGAAGGAGACATTGAACTCGCGTTTGCAATCACTTGCCACAAGAGTCAGGGCAGTTCCGCTCACGCGGTAATCGTGGTGATTGAGTCGTCGGCCTTGGTAACACGGGAATGGCTGTACACGGCTATTACCCGTGGGCGCGAGCTTGTTTTGCTCGTCTGTAATCCGGTCTCGCTTGCAGCGGCGGTTGCGAGACGGACGACGCGAACGACGGGATTCCAATTGCCGCCACGCATCCCAGCCTAAGAGCCTGTTTAAATTTGAACCGCCTTGCTGAGACGTCATTCTCGAGAGGCCTCAGCTACAAGAGTTGGGTAAAGATTTTTATGCAGGGTGGGGGAAGGCTCAGGTGTGGGCAACCCCGGCCTGTCCACAGGCGCGCAGCGGCTCGTGGTCAGGGTAAGGGGTTGTCCATACCTGGGCCGTGGGGGCGGGGCACCGCCCCCGGGCGGCCGGTAGGTCGCCTTGAGTTTGGCGATAGTGACGTATGCTGAAGTCGTGGGACGAGATCGGCGCAGATGCGTCAAGCTCTTCTTCGCATTTTCAAGCACTCAAACAACTTCGACGATAAAGGTTGCCATGAAGTTTTGAGTTCGCTTCGAACGGCTCACGAGGAAAAACGAACGCCCTGCTTTCCGCCCGTCAGCCAGAAGTCGTACATACGTTTGCACGTAGCGCCAGACGACTGGCCAAGTTACCTTGGTCTGACTCAACAGCGCACAGGAATGACTTGAAAGGCTCCGTTCCCTCCGTCAGCTGTCTCGATGCAGATTCGACGGGGGAGAACCCTGATGTCGAGGCGAAATGCAAGGGCAGTTTGGATGCACTTTGCGTGCTCGCGCGTTTGCATCACATTGCAGCGGAACCCGCAACGCTCGCTCACCAGTTGGGCTTGGCATCCAACGATGTAGTCGACGCTGCGGTTATTGTCCGCGCCGCCCGCCATCTTGGGCTCAAGGCTACGTTGACCCGCACGTCGTTGGACCGATTGCAGTTCACGCCCTTGCCGGCCTTGGCGATACTGCGTTCCGACCAAGGCGAAAGTCGCGTCGTGATTCTTGGCCGATTTGACGCGGCCGGCGCACTGCTTCATGACCCTTGTGTCGAACCGGTCGGCCCCTACGTTGAGTCGCTGGATAGGTTTGCCGATCAGTGGACCGGCGAACTGGTGCTGGTGGCAAGCAGGGCCAGCCTCGCTGCTGGCTTGGCTAAGTTTGATTTCACTTGGTTCATTCCCAGCCTGGTCAAGCATCGTCGCTTGCTCGGTGAGGTTCTCGCGATCTCTCTGATCCTGCAGTTGTTCGCCCTGATCAGCCCGTTGTTCTTCCAGGTGGTCATGGACAAGGTGCTGGTCCACCACGGCCTCACCACGCTGCAAGTTCTCATGATCGGCTTGGTCATCGTGGTTTCCTTCGAGAGCGCGCTGACAGTTATTCGGGCCTACACCTTCAGCCACACCACCAGTCGCATCGACGTGGAACTGGGAGCGAGACTCTTTCGGCACTTGGTGCAGCTTCCCCTCGCCTACTTTCAGGCGCGGCGGGTCGGCGACTCAGTCGCCCGTGTTCGAGAGCTCGAAAACATCCGCAGCTTCTTGACGGGCAATGCCATGACGGTGGTGCTCGATGTCGTGTTCTCGTTCGTCTTCGTCGCCGTCATGCTGTTCTACAGCGTGACGCTGACATTGATCGTGCTCGCAAGCCTGCCGATCTATATCGCGCTCAGCCTGTTCGTGACGCCGGTCCTGCGTCAACGGCTGAACGTCAAGTTTGCCCGTGGCGCCGAGAACCAGTCCATGCTGGTGGAAGCTGTCAGCGGCATCCAGACCCTGAAGGCCAACGCGCTGGAGCCAGCCTTCTGCCGACGCTGGGACACGCAACTCGCGGCCTACGTTTCTGCCAGCTTCCGGACCCAGAAGCTGGCCACCGTGGCGCACGAGAGCGTTAACCTCGTCGGCAAGCTCGTCAACGCCGCCACGCTCTGGTACGGCGCCCACCTGGTGATGAACAACGACTTGTCCGTCGGGCAGTTCGTCGCGTTCAACATGTTCGCTCAACGCGTGGCGCAGCCGATCATCCGCATGGCCCAGCTCTGGACCGATTTCCAGCAGACCGGCATCTCCATGGCGCGTCTGGGCGACATCCTCGACACGCGCACGGAGGTACCGCCAAGCGCTGCGGCACAACTTCCGGCCCTCAAAGGCGCGATCACGCTCGATGGCATCGGCTTTCGCTACAAGGCAGAAGCGCCGCCGGTTCTGCACAACGTCAGCTTGGACATCCGCCCTGGCGAGGTGATCGGCATTGTGGGGCGCTCTGGTTCTGGCAAGAGCACCCTGACCAAGCTGGTTCAGCGGCTGTACACGCCGCAAGAGGGGCGGTTGCTGGTCGACGGCATCGACATCAGCCTGATCGACGCCGCGCAGCTGCGGCGCCAGGTCGGCGTCGTACTGCAAGAAAATCTGCTGTTCAACCGCAGCGTTCGAGAAAACATCGCGATTGTCGATCCGGCCGCGCCGCTGGATGCGGTGCTTCAAGCCGCTCAGCTGGCCGGCGCCCATGAGTTCATCAAGGACCTGCCCGAGGGCTACGAAACGAGCGTTGGCGAGCAAGGCTCCAGCCTCTCGGGCGGACAGCGCCAGCGCATCGCCATTGCACGGGCGCTTTTCACGCAGCCGCGGATCCTGATCCTTGACGAGGCGACCAGCGCGCTGGACTACGAGAGCGAGGCCATCGTCCAGCGAAACATGGCCTACATCTGCAAGGGCAGAACCGTCCTGATCATCGCCCACCGGCTGTCCGCGGTGCGCCACGCAGACCGGATCGTCGTGATGGACAAGGGCCGGATCGTGGAATCCGGCTCGCACGAGGAGCTACTGCGTTTGCCCAAAGGCATATATGCGCACCTGTGGTCCATGCAATCCGGCGGTCTGCTGGACCAGGAAGCCGCATCTTGATGCCCCGCAAGCCGGAGCCCGCGCAAACAGGCGGGGCGCAGCGGCCGCGACGGCCTTTGGCCGATCTCATCAGAAGATACCGGGCGGTTTTCAGTGTTGCCTGGGAGCGAAGGCACGAGCTCGACGGGCCGAAGTTCCACGAAAACGAAGCGGCGTTCCTCCCTGCAGCGCTCAGCCTGCAGCATACGCCGGTCCATTCGGCGCCGCGTCTTCTCGCGTACGTCATCATTGCGCTCTTCCTGATCGCCCTGCTGTGGTCCATCCTGGGCGAGATCGACATCGTGGCAACGGCCCCGGGCCGCATCATCGTAGGGGACAGGACCAAACTGATCCAGCCCCTGGAGCGCAGCGTGGTCAAGCGCGTCCTGATCCGGGACGGTGATCGCGTCGCATATGGCCAGGCTCTGGTTGAACTCGACGCAACGATCGCGCATGCGGACAAGGCCAACATCGATGATCAACTTCGGTCTGCTGAATCGGAGCTTGCGCGGTCACGTGCACTTCTGAAGGCGCTCGCCATTGCGGCGCGATCGCCTAGACCCACGCTTGTTGCGCCACCTGAGCTGGGTACGGATGTGCCCAAGAACTGGACTGCCGCGGATCGGTCCACCGCCACGGCACAACTGGCTGCGGAATGGAATGACATCGCGGCCAAGCTCGCGAAACTCAACTCCGAGGTCCAGCGGCGTCGTGCAGAGCTGACGACAGTTCAGGAAATGGTGGCGAAGTTCGAAAGCACTGTCCCCTTGGCACGAACCCGTGAATCGGACTTCAAGAAGCTCGCTGAGCAAGGCTTTGTGGCAGGCCACGCGACGCAGGATCGCACGCGTGAGCGACTTGAGCTCGAGCGGGACTTGGCCACCCAGCGCGCACGCCAGGCCGAAGCGCAGGCGGCGATCTTTGAAAGCGAGAGTACCCGGCAGTCCTACCTTGCGGAAACCCGACGGACCCTGAGCGAGCGAGAGGCGGCTGCCGACCTCAAGCGCGGGCAGGGCACGCAGGAGCAGGCCAAGGCCAACCAGCGAGAGTTGTTGACGACGCTCCGGGCGCCGGTGGCAGGGACGGTCCAGCAATTGGCAGTTCACACCGAAGGCGGTGTCGTGACCGAGGCGCAGGCCTTGATGGTGATCGTGCCGGACGACACGCAAATCACGGCGGAGGTGGTGCTCGACAACAAGGACATCGGGTTTGTCAACGTGGGCCAAGCCGCCGAGGTCAAGCTTGAAACCTTCCCGTTCACCCGGTACGGAACGATCGGCGCCACGGTCACGCGCGTCACTGCAGACGCGGTCAACGACGAAAAGCGCGGTGCGATCTTCCCGATCATGCTGAGCTTGAACCGATCGACGATCAACGTCGACGGAAAGGCAATCAAGCTCAGTCCGGGGATGAACGTCACCGCCGAGATCAAGACCGGCAAGCGGCGCGTCATTGACTATCTGTTGAGTCCAGTCCAGCAGGCGGCCAACGAAAGCCTGAGGGAGCGGTAATGCGCCTTCTTGTGGTCCATCAGAACTTCCCTGGCCAGTTCAGTCACTTGGTGCGGGCTTGGGCGGCGCGCCCAGGATGGGACGTCCGTGGGCTGGGTCGAGAGACCGCCCCAGGGTTGCCAGGCTTCAGCAAGCTCGTCAGATACAAGCTGGCGAGGTCGGGACATGCGGGTCAGCACCCCTACCTTCGGCAGATGGAGAACGCCACGCTGCATGGCCAAGCCGCGGCAAGAGCCATGTTGGCCATGCGCAGTGGCGGATTCACTCCCGATGTGATCTTGGCGCACCCCGGCTGGGGTGAGACGCTGTATGCCAAAGACGTTTTCCCAAGTGCGCGGCTGGTTCATTTCTGCGAGTGGTACTACCAAGCGGAGGGTGCCGATCTCGGGTTTGATCCCGAGTTCCCTCT
>Ga0209025_1001625_pt1 | contig 28067 bp, 30 predicted proteins | sample AraplaMF_Col_mLB_FD_184256 | JGI IMG/M metagenome (GOLD analysis project Ga0209025, IMG submission 184256) | Arabidopsis root microbial communities from the University of North Carolina, USA - plate scrape MF_Col_mLB (SPAdes) (version 2) | ecosystem: Host-associated > Plants > Roots > Endosphere... | reverse complement strand
GCATAATCAGCAAATTCACGAATTGTCATATTATTTTTCTTACGATAACTTAATACAGTTTGTCCGAGTCTATCATGTATCATAGTAAAAACTTCCTTTCGTCCATCATATTGCATGTTTCATTGTCTTTGTGCTGACATAGTAAACAAAGGCAAATAATCCTTTCCTATCGTCTTAGGGACTTATATACTTACTTTTGTACATTATATCGTACTAAGTTTATTATAATAAACATTTTATCGGAGGGACAAACTGTGAAATCACCTATTCTTTCATATTGCATCTTATTTTTCGGCGTATTCGCCCTATCAACTTCAGCGATTTTTGTAAAATTAGCAGATGCTCCTGCGGCTATCGTTGCTTTTTATCGATTATTCTTTGCTGCACTGATTCTGTTACCGTTATTACTATTTAATAAAAATAATCGAAACGAGTTAAAAAACGTAACAAGAAGACAATGGGGATTCGGATTCATATCTGGGTTATTTTTGGCCGCACATTATGTACTTTGGTTTGAATCCTTACAATATACTTCTGTAGCAAGTTCTACAGTTATCGTAACGTTACAACCTTTATTTTCAATGATTGGTGGTTACTTTCTATTCAAAGAGAGATTTACGAAAGGCGCAGTTATTGGTTGCCTCATCGCCATTTCAGGAAGTATCGTCATTGGATGGCAAGATTTCCAAATTAGCGGAGAAGCTTTATACGGGGACATTTTAGCGTTTATTGCAGCTGGAATTATTACCGCATACTTTTTCATTAGCCAACATGTTCGTAAAGATTTATCACTTATACCATATTCGGTAATTAGTTATGGAAGTAGCGCCTGTTTTCTTGGTATATTTGCTTACATGCAAAACGAAGCTTTCATCCATTATTCTACACAAACTTGGGTATGCTTTATTGGCTTAGCTTTCATTGCAACGATTTTAGGGCAAACAATTTTTAATTGGCTATTAAAATGGATGAGTGCTACTGTAATATCTATGAGTATTTTAGGAGAAACGATTGGAACTTGTATACTAGCGTACTTTATATTAAATGAGACCATTTCTATACAACAAGGACTAGGCATTGCAGTTATTTTTATTGGCTTAGCATTATTTTTAGTGCAACCAAAACTGCCTAACAACAACTAACAAATAAAAAGCATGACAGTATACTGTCATGCTTTTCACTATTCATTATGTACGATTAAACCATCAGGTCTAAAACGACTCATCATTACTTCATTAATAAACTTTCCGTGAGCCTTCAAATTTCCTATCTTTACTCCCTCTTCTACAAATCCGAATTTTTCATATAGTGACTTCGCTTTAGGATTCGTTTCTAAAACGCCTAGTTCTACTCTCTCTAACATTAACCAATTATCAGCCAAATCAAGCATTTTTGTAAGAAGAGCTTTCCCAATGCCTTTATTATGATATTCACTATCTACCCCCATAAACAAATCCCCCGAATGAGATCTACGTCCTGGGCTTTGGGTTAATCCAATAAACCCAACAACTTCTCCATCATACTCTGCAACAAATTCAAATTGATTTGGTGCTAAATTACGAATTCTATTTTCCATTGCATCTACACGCATACTTGGTAAGAAAACCATATAAGGTAAAACATCATCTTGTATGCATATACGATAAATGGCTCTAGCATCTTGAAGTTCTACCGCTCTTACTTTGATCCCCATATCTTCTCTCCTCCATATCCATAATTTATTCTAGGACCCTGGTTGAAATCCCTTCTCCTCTGTATTTCTTTATGTTATTTTTACATAATTATTTCAGTATAACATCCATTTTACGAACACCTTATCTACACAAATTACAGGTTAACTTTTTACTTTATTATATAACTCAAGTAGATTTTCAATTGAAATACCATTTATTTTCATACCGGATATATCACAATTTTCTATTTCAATATTTTTCAGATTACTATTACTAATCGTACTACCTTCTAAATCACATCTATCAAATGAAATAGGATGTTTATCTTCTCCAAGACTTGTATCTGTAAATTGAACTCCACCTAAAGTCACAAAATTAAATTTACTGCCAGAAAGATTTAGATCTGCATATGAAGAATTTCTGAAATTTATATTTCTAAAATTTGATTGACTTACATTACAATTACTCATCTTCATACTCATCATATTGCTACCAACAAAGGAACTGTTTTTTACATTCACTTGATAATACTCTGTATTTGCTAGATTACAGTTTTCGTATTGGCTATTTTCCATATCTTTATTCTTTATTAGGCTCTCTTCAACCGACTCTACAGTTATTCTTTTTATATAACAATACTCATCTTCCGATTTAAAAATTATTTCATAGCCCATTTTCTTATAAAAATGATGATTATTACGTTGTCTACTGGATGTTTCGAGATCCCAAATTCTTATGTTCGGATATTCCGCTTCTATTAATTTAATAACATGTGAACCAATTCCTTTTCCTTGATAAACAGGATCTACAAAAATACGATCAATTCGGCCATATGACTTACCTGAGATCGTAACTATAATTCCCCCGATTATTTTTCCACCCATTATCACTTTGTAACAATCCAATTCTTCAATCGAATATTTCATCATTTCAACTGAAGAATACCCCGGTGGTTGGATGTTGTAGTCAATAACATCACCTTGACCGCATAGCCATCGTTTTGCTTCTTCATCAAATGTTTTTGTCATTATTTCTGTTAATTTTTCTGCATCTAGAATTGAAGCTTTTTCTATAGATATTATTGTCATTTTTGTTTTCCCCTTCATTGTTACAAAATAATAAGTTTTGTGAACGATATAGATATAAAATACAGAAAATTAAAATCAATCATTCTATTTACTATTAAACTACAAATCAACCTATATCTTCCACTATTTATTAGTATTAATGAATAAAAAGAGACCATGCTATATAAACATGTTCTCTTCTTTTTTTCATTTTCAATTGTGTATAATTAAAGATTAGATATTAATTAAGCCACTCGTTACAACTATTACTTAACTTCTGTAAATCTTCTATAAATCGACTCGCATGATATCCATCACAAACCGAATGATGTACTTGCAATGAAACTGGTAGCATAACCTTATTCTCTTCATTAAAATATTTCCCACAAGTTATAATCGGTAATAGAAAATCACCATCATTATTAATATTTAGATTAAATCCAGTAAAACTAGCCCAAGGTATGCTAGAAATCGGAAAAACATTTGGCGGCATATTCTCTTTCGTGAAGAGACCATGCACATTAGTATAGCATCTCATATCTTCTTCGTAATTTTTATAGAATATGTGGAAATCACTAGAATAATCCGTCCATATACTTGAAAAAGACTTATCATCTTTATGGAAGATTGTATAACTTGGTATCATTTCCTCCCAATAGCCTAAAACTCCTTCATCGTTCAAACATGTTCGAAATTCTTTATGATTATTTATTACTCTAGAAATTAAATAAATAAAAACGGGATAAAATTTTATTCCCTTTTGATGTAATTCCTTTAATAACCTCGTAATATCAACATTCACAGTCACACTAAACGTACATTTCAACTTTAAATAATGTTCAAAATACTGCTCTCTATTCCAATTTTCTCTGTCAATTATATGAAACCTCATTTTAATAGCCTCCTAAAATTTCATTTTATTTTAGAAGGCTAACTTTCTTGTTCTCACCACAATTTTTCACTCCTTACAATTTAAATTTATCCTCAAGTTTTTATTAAATTATATAACATCTGCAAAAATCCGTTCACATATTTCTAGAAATACATCCACATACTATAAATAAATCAAATGAAATTCGGAGGATGCCTACATGAATAACAAAAATGTAAATAAAAAAGAAACTGTTACCGAAAACGCTACACCTATTCAAAATGATAATACTGCAAATCTTAATATCGAAGAACAAGCAATGAACGGCTTATATGGAATGCCAGAAACTATTATTGAAGATGCTGATCACACTGAAACTGAAGATTTAAATTCAAAAAATTAATGGACTACATAGAAAAAAGCCAAGGAAAATATCCTTGGCTTTCTTAACTATGCATCCACCTTTCGTACTTCTTCACTCTTTCTCGAAAGCTTTCCTGGCCAAAAAGCAAAGCGTCCTAGAACAACTGTAATTGCTGGTACAAGTAACGGTCTAACAATAAACGTATCTAGTAGTACACCAATTGCAGTTACAATACCAAATTGAACAAGAACTTGAATTGGAAGTGTACCTAATACCGCAAAAGTTCCTGCTAAAATTAAACCTGCTGATGTAATGACACTACCTGTTTGTATAACCCCATTTTTTACTGCATCCAAATGATTTTGTGTCTTTCTGTTTTTCCATATTTCTGAAACCATAAAAATATTATAATCTTCACCTAAAGCAACTAAAAATACAAATGCGTATAACGGTATTGCACCTTGAATGGCTGGCGCTCCCATACCATAATGAAGTAATAACCACCCTGCTCCTAATGCCGAGAAGAACGATAATACAACAGTTACAATTAAATAAATCATCGCAACAATTGATCGCAAGTAAACAAGTAATAATAAAGCTATAATACTAATCATTACTGGAATGATAACTGATTCATCACGTTCCGTAATTTGCTTTGTATCATATAATGACGCCGTTTCTCCGCCAATCCATAGTTGATCTTCTGCATTACTAACCCCAGCATCTTTTAATACTTTTTCTACACTGTTTTTCAATTTAGGGACTTGATCTAACGCTTCAATTGAGTATGGATTTTCAACTAAAGAAACCTCATACATTTGTATTTGCTTATTTTCTTTGCCCTCTTTTGGATCTTTCACAGTTTTTACGAAAGAAAACTTCTCTAGTTCTTCTTTAATAGGAAGCTCTTTCCCCTTCGAATCAACAGCAACTTTTACTGGCGCTAGTTCACCAGCTGAGAAATGATCACTAATTAACGTAAACCCTTCGCGTGAAGGCATATCTTTTGGAAACGATTCTAATAAGTCATATGTGTATTGAATACGTGGTACAAATGATGCCAATCCACCTAATACAAATACAGTAAGCATAATTATTGTCCACGGTCTTCGTACTACAACATCTCCAAGTTTTTTACTAAAGGCACCTTTTGATTTTTTAACTTTTACGACTTTCTTTTTCTTTCTTGCAAATTCTTCATTCATTGAAGCTGTTCTCGGTATAAATGGGAAGAATGCAGCTCTACCAAAAATTAATAATAACGCTGGTAAAATTGTTAAAGCAGCAATGCCCATTATGAATACAGCAACACTAAATGGTACTGCAAATCGATGAAAGGCACCATAATGAGCAAGTAATAATGTTCCTAATCCAAGTACAACAGTTAACGCACTCATTATAATTGCTCCACCAGAAGCTTTCATTGCAAGTTGCAGCGCCTTATATTTACTTTCTTCTTCTAGCAAGTACTCTCGATATCTTGAAATTAAAAATAAACAATAGTCCGTTCCAGCACCAAACAATAATACTGTCATGATTGATATCGCCTGAGCATCTACTTTAATCCATCCGTGATCAGCTAAAAAACCAAGCGTAGGACTAATAATACCGTATGCAAAGCCAACAACAAGTAAAGGTAAAATTGCTAAAATCGGTGAACGGTACAGTAAAATTAATAAAACTAATACGAGTAATACAGTAGCAATTAATAATTTCACATCTGCTTGACTAAATAAGCTAACTGCATCCGTTTGAATACCTACAGGTCCAGATAATCGTACGTGTAAGCCAGCGTCACTTAGTTTTCGTTTGAATGGATCTTCATCGATCTTACTATTCACTATGTTTTTTAAATCATCAAGATTTCCTTTTAATATATCTGTTCCAGCTTCCTTGTTAAAGAATACCGGTGTAACAAATGATGTACCATCTTTTGATGCACTTTTTGATAATACTTGTTCTGGTAATGTATCAAATGGCGGTAACGTTGATTGCTCCTTTAAAGGACTAGCTTTTAACTCTTTATAAACGTCTTGTATGAGTTTATAATCCTGTGACTGTAATCCACCATCCTTATACCATACTACTAATAAAGGATTCCCTGCATTATTCGGAAACTCTTTTTTCATAATTGCTTCCGCTTGCTGCGACATAGCTGTTTCAGGTAAATTTTTCGGATTCGGTTCTTTCGTACTGTTTACTTGTGGCAATGTAAATGAAAGTACTAATGTAATAAGAATCCAAATCGATAAAGTTATCCACTGCGTATGCTTCCCTGCTACAAGCCTCCCTAACATATGTAACGGGTGCTTTTTCATAAAAACCCACCTTCCTTTTTTCCTCTACCATTAATTATATATACTGGTCGGTTAATTAATCAAGATTGAATAAAAATTTGTGTTATAATTATCTCAACAATACATGTCAGGAGCGAATGGATTTGGAACAAAAACAACGTCCTCTCGGAAGGCCTCGTCAAAATAAAAATACAAAATCTAAAAAAGAAATGATTTTAGAAGTTGCAACTCGGCTATTTCTTACTCAAAATTATCAAGTCGTTTCCATGGATGAAGTTGCAAAAGTTTGTGGTGTTACGAAAGCAACCGTCTACTATTACTATTCAACAAAAGCAGATTTATTTACCGCTACTATGATTCAAATGATGGTACGTATACGCGAAAATATGTCTCAAATCCTTTCTACAAATAAGACTTTAAAAGAAAGATTATTGGACTTCGCTAAAGTCTACTTACACGCAACGATGGATATTGATATGAAGAATTTTATGAAAGATGCAAAACTATCATTATCTGAAGAACAATTGAAACAATTAAAAAATGCTGAAGACAACATGTATGAAGTATTAGAAAAAGCACTTGATGATGCAATGCAAATTGGAGAAATCCCAAGAGGAAACGCTACTTTTGCGGCTCATGCATTCGTATCTTTATTATCAATTGGGAATTTTAAAGATGAAAATCACAATCCTATTCTTACAAATATAGATGAATTAGCCCAAGAAATCGTTTCTTTTTATTGGAACGGATTAGGTCATTCAAATTAAACTGATGTACTTTAATAAAAGAGCATGTTTGAAAAAATTCAAACATGCTCTTTTATTAAAAATATATATAAGTAAACCAAAAAGAAGAAGCCCCACTATCTTATTATATGTTTTGTCATTCCAACAGAAAATGCCTCAAATCCTATAGATTCATAATAAGCTTGCAATTTTTCCACACACATAAGTTGGGGAATAACCTTGTTTTGTTCACAGTGCCGGATTAATCGCTTTACTATTTCTTTTCCGATACCTATGGACTGATACTCTGGCAATACACAAACACCACAAATAACACCCGTAATTACACCATCTGATATAATACGCCCCATCCCTACTAATTTCTTATCATCAAAAGCATACATTGCATACCAACTTTGTTTACACATTTGTTCTAACTCGTTAACCGTTAATTGTAGCGAATTCCATCCTAAAGATTCATATAACGCTAATAATCCATTGAAATCTGTCGGGTGTTCCATTGTGTAATTTATACTATTATTCATGTGAATACTCCTTATTTTCTCGTTTGTACTTCATAAAATTAGCCTTAATATGAAATTAACTTAAACAAACTTCCATAAGAACAATATAATTCCTTCTTATCATAAAATAAAAAGAAGTTAACTTCACCTCAGTTAACTTCTTTTATATAAATCTATCATTATATTATTAACCAAAAATCATACAACTACAGACGATCAGGACAAACAAAACTAATAAACTGTTTGAGAAATAACCCATAGAATACTACCCCTTTATTTCATTATGTAAAAGATTTTAACATAAAATTATTTACAACATAATAACTAAAAAAGACATTGCATGCATTACTTATTTGTATTTAGTAATATTTCCTTTCCGGTCATAATCTCCTCTCCTATTTCAATTCATATAATTTTTTAAAAAAATATAGTAAACATTAATTTACTATAATAGATTAAATTATTTGATTTACCATTAAAATAGTAATAAAATAATTACTAAATACATAAAGGAAGCGAAAATGATGACCCAAAACGAATTATTAAACGAATACATGAATTTGTTATTAAATATGTCAGGTACTTTCAAATTATTATCGGAAAAATCATCTGAATTTACACATATAGAGCAACACGTAGTCGAATACATCGCACAACAAAAGATGCCTGTAAATTTAAAAATGATTGCCAGTTATTTAAACATTCCTAAACAACAATTAAGCGTAACAGTTCGTAATTTAGAAGTAAACGGATACATTATAAAAAAACAAGATACGGTAGACAAAAGAGCTGTACTCATCTCTCTGACAGAAAAAGCTGAAAAGGTACATTATGAGAGATGGAAACAAATATATAATAATTTCACTCATAATCTTGAGAAACTAAGTGAAGAAGATCAACGTGATTTAACTTACGGATTGTATAAAACAAATAAAATGCTCTCAAAAATGTTAAATAACAATTAAAAATACAAATAATTTTATATTACACGGAGGATATTTCATGGTTAAAGAAATAGATATACATTCAGTACAAGGTACGATGCTTATTCCACTATGGGGACGTGCGTATGGCAGTGAGAACAATAAAGATATTTTAGATGATACAGAGGCTATTTATATTATTAAAGCATGTGATTTTGACTTCTCAACAATAGCAAATACATTTGGTGAATACGGATGTATCACATACATTACTCGCGCACGAAAAATTGATGATACGATAAAAAAATTCATTATAAAACATCCAAATGCTACTATTGTAAATATCGGTTCTGGACTAGACACTACTTTTTCTAGAATTGATAACGGTACGATACATTGGTATAATCTTGATTTGCCCGATGCTATTTCATTTCGAAAAACATTAATTGTAGATACACCAAGAAACATGAGCATCGCTAAATCATTTTTTAATACTTCTTGGTTTGACGATATAAAATATAATCCAGACGATGGTATTCTTTTTATATCAGCTGGCGTGTTTTATTACTTTAAAGAAGAGGATTTGAAGAAAATCATAGTCGCTATGTCAAAACGTTTCCCTGGAGGCGAATTATACTTTGACGCTGAATCAAAATTCGCACTGAATCTTTCAAATGCTACTGTAAAGAAATCCGGTAATAACGGCGCAATGATGCATTTTTATGTAAACAATCCAAAATCAATAGAAAAATGGTCTTCTACTATAAAAGTATTAAGCTGCTCTCCTTTCTTTAAAGATATACCTACAAATAAAGATTGGGATGGTAGTACGCGCATTATGATGCGAATTGTAAACTTAATAAAGATGTTAAAATTTGTTCATGTGCGATTCAATAGAAAATAAAAAAGAAGACCTTAAGTTTACAAGGTCTTCTTCTTTTCTTATTTTTCAACAGCTTTAGTTACTGACTTATAATTGTATTGTATAGATGTAAATTCTTCACAAAAATATATTCACTACTTCTTATCCTCATTTATAAGAATAGTTTTCTTACTCGAAAATAGATTTTTAAAAATTCCTACCCCTACAATTAATAGACCGATCCCAACTAATTTATTTATTTGCAATGGAATGCTCTCCATTCCAAATAATCCGAATGTATCAATACATAACGCAACAACTAATTGAGTAATAAGGCTAATTAACACCGTATACGCTGGACCTAAACTCTTTATTGCACCCATTATACAAATAATTAACCCGATGCCAAACAATCCACTTACATAAAACAAATAATTTGTAGTATACACTTTAATGCTAATACTGTTTTCTGTAATGATATAAAATAGAATAGAACTTATGAGACCTATTCCAAGAACACATGCTGTTGTTAACCACTGTCCTACACTTTCATTTACCTTTGCATTAAAAACAGATTGTAAGCTAATTAATACGCCAGCTATTATAGCTAAACTAAATCCAATCATATTCCCTCTCCCCTATTCATTGCTCATATATATTATTTTTAGCAACTTCCTTCATTCTAAAAAAATCTTTAATTACAATAACTCCATTGTTCTTTTCAATTAATTTTTCTTTATAAAATTTTTGTAACACCCGAATTACGTGCCGATAACTTACTCCTATAAAATCCGCAATACTTGATACCGAAGTTGCATCCAAATCTTCTTTATACATATTCCCGTTACTGTCAGTGGAAATAGAAAGTAAATAACTAGCTACACGTACTTCTACTGGATAAAGTAAATTAAGTGCTGTAAAACGAGTTGATATTTTTAATGTGTTTGCAATGTTTTCAAGCAAGAAGTTCATTAATATAGGATCCTGTAATAACTTGTTCCTAATAATTGTATGAGAAATGGAGATTGCTACAACATCTGAACATGCTTCAACGACATTATGTGCTTTGCTATTTTGTATGAATTCAATATCACCAACAACCGCCAATGGATTGATAAAGCGCAGGATTAGTTTCTTTCCTTCTGGTGTAATCGTGTAAACTTTTACTTTACCTTTAACAACAAAATATAAACGATCCATTTCGTCATCTATATTGCAAATAAGCTCGCCTTTTTCAAAATGATTTAATTGAAAATAAGCTGTACCTATTTCTGAAAAAGCCTCGAGCGTTTTATTGGTTTTCAAATAATGAATAATTAAATCTGATCTGTTCTCCACATTCATTTCCTCCTTCCATTTACATATTAAATACAACAATCCCTATAATCATTACTATGGTTCCCACAATATGATATCTCTCCATCTGTATCTTTTTTATTTGAAATAATCCCTTCATTTCAATAAGAGTTGCTGTTAATAATTGAGCAACCATAAGTGTTCCAGCTGTTAATGTAACTCCCATTGAATGTATCGCTACTGTTTCTGCACAAATAATTAACCCGCCAAGTGCACCAGCTACTAAATATATTTTTTTCACATCCTTCAAATCCGCTATTTTCTCTTCTTTCTTTAACAAAAATATTGTTGTTGCAATAAGGAATCCAATGAAATGCGTAATAATACTCGTCGACCATATACCGATATGTGAACTAAGTTTCGCATTAAATGTGCCTTGTAGTGTAATAAATACGCCAGCTAAAACAGCAAATATAATACCTTTCAAAGAATCATCTCCTAACCTTCTATTTCTGACTTAATTAAACGCTATATTCCTATAAAGGCAAAAGGACAAATGTCACATCAGTATGAAAATAACTGCGAATGAACAAAAAAACACACATCAAAATAATTGAGGTGTGTTTTTTTGTTCATTAATATATGTAATTTTAATAATAATAACTACGCTACATTAACAGGTTTATTCTTCATAACAAACTTTCCAAATATGAAACGCACAAGCGGCCCCATAATTATTAATTGTAATGGATACGCCATAATGAAATTTTTAATAAAAATTGAAAAATACATCGAAATAAACGAGTCTCCTTGTAGTCCACCATGTAAATACATCATAGCCATTCCGTAAAAAGACATAAAGAAAACCATTCCCATTACCATAGCTGTCGCCATCGCAATAATAATATTTGCTTTTTTGGATTTATCAAACGGTAACGCGAGGACAAGTTTTTTCGCACAAGGTCCAACGATACATATTTCAATTAATAGTGCAATAATGAATCCAATTAGTAGTTCTAATGCGATCTCCTTAATATGAATTGGTCCCCCTGTTCCGTTCATGAATAAATTATAAAACGTCATTACAATAACCATCCCAAGGCACATCATCATACCAAACTGGAGGTTTTCCTTTCTTGTTGTTGGCAATGTCTATCATCCTTTCTGTTTAAGTCTTTGTCATTATATCGATTATGGAAACCTCTTCGTAAGTGAACATTTTGTGAACATTTTTAAAGCGTTATCATATATTTACTATACTTTCTACTCATATTCTCACTTTTATTTATAAAGGTTTTATATATTTCAATGTTGAATTACTAAATTTAACATTGAATTACATTACTACTAGGAGGATAAACATGTATGAACAAGAATTTTACGCATATCACATCGTAACAAGGAAAAAAATGAAGATAGGACAAAACATTCATTTTGATAAAAATCAAATGAATACCCTATTTCAGTTCTTTTTTGAAAGAGAACATATAAATTCTAACGGTGAAGATACTATGCAAATTTTAAAAGAACATTATACAAATAAAGAACTACATATAAAGAATGAAGATGCTAAAGTAGTTTTGAATTATATGGATCAAACAATTAGAGCTGTTAGAGAAACGATTGTAGAAATGGTAAGACTACAAGAATTCCCTGAATACCCTTCCAGGTTATCTTGTTTATATGCTGCAAAGAGCTATGAAAATGCTTTAAAATGGAAAACATTATTTGATTCTTACAATCGAGAAGTGTTACAGATTGTTAAACTACGAGTGATTGGACATTGTTTTGAAGGTGACGGTAACCTTTTACCGAAAGAAGACGGTATTCCTTTCTCCAAAAAAATTGAACAAGCTAGAGAGTATTGGAAAGGAAACGTTAGTAATGAACTTCCTGAGTTACTGATTAATGGGAAAATTGAAGTGGTGGAAATTATTGATGATTTTTCCGCAATTCATATTTAATTCCTTACTAAATTATATAGGATGGAGATTACAATGATGCAAAAAGTGTACTTCAATCATGATGGTGGTGTAGATGATTTAATTTCACTATTTTTATTACTCCAGATGGATAATGTCAAGCTTACAGGTGTTTCCGTTATCCCTGCAGATTGCTATTTAGAACCAGCAATGTCTGCAAGTCGCAAAATTATTGATCGCTTCGGCAATGGAAATATTGAAGTAGCTGCATCAAATTCCCGTGCGAAAAATCCATTTCCAAAAGACTGGCGGATGCATGCATTTTATGTAGATGCTTTACCAATTTTAAATGAGTCTGGAAAAGTTGTAACACCTATAGCGGCAAAACCTGCACATCACCACTTAATTGAAACCCTACTACAAACTGAAGAGAAAACAACTTTATTATTTACAGGTCCGCTTACCGATTTAGCCCGTGCACTATATGAAGCACCTGTAATCGAAGAAAAAATTGAGCGCCTTGTTTGGATGGGAGGAACATTTCGTACTGCCGGCAATGTTCATGAACCCGAACATGATGGAACAGCTGAGTGGAATTCGTTTTGGGACCCTGAAGCAGTAGCTCGTGTTTGGGAATCAAAAATTAAAATTGACTTAGTGACACTAGAAAGTACAAACCAAGTCCCATTAACTATAGACATACGTGAACGTTGGGCAAAAGAGAGAAAATATATTGGTATTGATTTCCTTGGTCAATGCTATGCAATGGTCCCTCCTCTCGTTCACTTCTCAACGAACTCTACTTACTATTTGTGGGATGTATTAACTGCTGCGTTTGTAGGAAAACCTGATCTTGCAAAATTACAAACAATTAATAGTAGTGTTCATACAAATGGACCTAGCCAGGGGCGTACAGTGGAATTTGATGGTGGGCGACCTGTAAACGTAGTATATGATGTACACCACAATGGATTTTTTAACTATATAACTGAATTAGCCAAGAAAGCTTCTACTTAAGCCACTATCTATACGAAAAAATAAATATAATGGCATTATTTCAGACGATAAACCCATATTTAGAATGTGGTTGAAACTACATATTTAACTATTGAAAAGAGTATTGAATTATATTTCAATACTCTTTTTGTCCAATTTGATTAATGTAGTGTCTTACAGATTATTCATTTCATAACCATTTACAAAAAACGTTATTGTTTCTATTTCATCTTCATTTAATTCTCTATTTACGTTTTGTTTATATGCTTCCTTTATGCTCTCTTCAACGCCTTTATGAATTTCTGTATAAGTTCCCACTGTTTTTAATAAATGCATTTCTTGTAAAAACTCAGCCCGGCTTATAGCTGTCCCATGAGAAAGAATATAAGTTTCAGCATCAAATGCCTCCAACTCTTCTATTAATTTAAACGTTCGTTTCGTCGAATAGTTCCACTTTGAAGAAAAGATATTTGCATATATACAGTCTCCTAAAAATAATATCTTTTCTTCTTTCACGTAAATAACAACTGAATCATGTGCATGATCTCCGCCGACATGTTTTAACACGCATGTCACTTCACCAAGGTCTAATTCAATTTGATCCTGGAACGTTAAGGTTGGAGGAATAATTTTAATATTTCTCTCTTTTTCTTCAAACTCTTTCTTGATGCAATCCGCACAAAATGCAATTTCAGTACCCTCTTTTACGCGTGAGTCCAACGCTTCATCTGTCCATTCATAAGATACTAGTGATTGCATTTCTTTTTTCGTTTCAGCATGCGCAATAGTTAATGCATCTTGTAGTACAGGCAATCCAAAAATATGATCCCAGTGCCAATGCGTTAATGCTACGAAATCCGGACTTGGTACATTCTGTTCTTGTAGCATTTCTAGAAATAATTGTGCATGTTCTTCTGAATTCCCTGCATCAATCATTACAGTTTTTTCTTGTCCAACGACCATTCCTAATATAGGTCTATCTGTTTCAGAAACCGGTGTCATATACCAAAATGAGTTTCCTATTTTTTTAATTTGTTGCATAATTAGTTCCTCCATTTACTACTATTCTCTTCAATTTTCACCACTTTTAAATTTCTGTAATCTAACATAATAACTATTTCAGTTTATTCATATACTGTTCTTGTACATGCTGCATTAAATCTCTCATCTTCTTTTCAGCAGGATGATCTTGGTTCTCTGGTACCTTTCTACCATTGGCTGAAAATTCTTGAGAACATGATTTACGAGTTAATTCTAAATTTGCAACTGGAAATTCCCACGAATTTTCGGTTCTACTTCCAGTTGAAGAAAGGTGTATACAGCTCGAATCAATTTTTGTACGCTTCCCTTCTTTATTTACTGTGTAATATAAATCATTCACTGTACCATATTTCATATTTTTGGCAGATGTCAAAGCAGTCCCATCAGCTGCGAAAGTGACAACACTATACTCTTCTTCTTTTAGTAACAACTCCGCACCAGGTACGTTGTACACAACAATCAAATCCCCTTCGTACTCCTCAGGAATTAAGTATATAGTATCTGTAGTTTCTTTACCAAAACTAATACATCCACTTAATAAAAACGTACATACGATTCCGAAACAAAATGTACTTTTCTTTAAAGCATAGTAAATTCTTCTATCCATTTAAATATGCATCCCAATCATAGTCTTCAATTTTATAGAATCTACCTTCATCATTTCTTTCATATGCACATAAAGGTGGTTCCTCAAGAAAGTTTAAAATAGAATCATCTATATTCAAAATGACTCCAATTGAAATAATTTGAAAGTTTTTAGGATTATTGACATAGTCACCACTTTCATATCCACTTAAAATTGACCAATCTGGATCGCCCTCTGCTGTTGGATTATCTCTAAGCATAAAGTTAAATTCTCTTTTTTCAAGTACATCATCACTAACAATTACCTTCGTATCAAAATAAAAATCCCAATCACTTGAAGCTGGATCATCATATTCCGTATCACATATATTTTCGATTCCAAATGAAATTTTATCACCTATTTTTAAATCTAAACGATACGGATCATTGTCCAGTTCCCCTACAAACTTCTTCTCATTTCTTTCAGTGATTACTACCCACATTCTTTCGCCATGAAACCCATCTTCTTCCTCATTTTTAGATACAAAAATTAGCTTCACCAAATCTCCAACCTTTAATTTCTCCAAAACTTCTGAGCTAGGAAGATAGAATGTATAGGGCGCTTCTTTATTTATTTCATAAACATTATCTAAGTACCAAGTCATCTTTTTCTCTCCTTAAAAGCTTTTCACACTCATATTTTAAAAATAACACTATTTTTTCTTCCGGCAAACTACTACCATAGAATAGCAGTCTTCCCCTAACTCATTTCCTTCCCAATCATTATATATATGTAATAATTCAAAACCATTCGCCGCTAATAATCTTTCTAACTCCTGCGGATATGTATAGCGAAGGTCAATCGTTGTTTTCAGTTCCTCAACTTGCCCATCATCCTCATAAAATCTTCTTGTTGTTATGTAGTGCTGTATTTGCTGAATTGAATCGTATGTCATTTCAGTATATAAATTACATTTTCTTCCCATTTCATCACTAATAGTTGTCCAATATTCTTCTGTAGATGGTTGTATTAATTCTTCTTTTGAAGGAAAACGTGTATCGAATATAAATATACCATTATCAGCTAACACATGATGAATAGATGTTAATAAATTATTTTGATCAGTATTCGTAAGAAAATGCTGAAATCCGTGGCCAACCATAAATGCTAACGGAATCGTTTCTTCAATCTTTAATTGTAAGCAGTCTTGTTGTAGCCATTTTACTTTTTTACACTCCGTAGATTTTCTCTTTGCTTCAGCAAGCATACCTTCATGTATATCTACACCAATCATTTGATATCCATTTTCTATAAATGGAATTGTAACCCTTCCTGTACCGCAGGCAATATCTAGAATCCATTCATTTTGTATATTTAGTTTTTTTGCCCATGATAGTAAAAACGGAAAATCTGATAAACTTTTATTTTCTATATCATATCGTTTTGGATTTTCATATTCAGATAGACTCCACTTTGTTTGCAAACGTATTCCCCATTTCATATTTCCACTTAAGTTTAATATATAAATTATAACGAATTATTAGTTTTTTCTCTATAATCAAACACAATTACTTGGACTAATCTAACTTTCCTTTTCGTAAGCTAAAAATAAGTGGAAGAATCGGAGTGTGATACGATGGAACGATTATGGATTCCTATGATAGTTACATTTTTTTCATTCGGTGGATTACTATTAGGCGGTGCTGTCGGCATTGCTATGCGCCAGCTAATTGAGGAAAAAATGCATCGTTTATATGCATTATGTGGTGGAATTTTGCTTGGGCTTTTATCCCTTGAAATTATTCCTGAAACATTTGCAAGCTATGAAATAATCGGCCCTATACTCGGTATAGCTATCGGTATTTTAGTTATGAGCTTATTAGATAACTATTGTCATCATCCAATGATACATAAAAAAGATCAACATGCATGGCAAACTTTCCTTTTTCTTTCTTTTGCTATATTTATTCATAATTTGCCGAGTGGCTTTGCATTAGGTACAGCATTTATAAATCATAATGATTCTGCCATTCCTTTCTTACTTGCGATTGTAATTCACCATATTCCTGAAGGCCTAGCATTAATCATCCCCTTCCTCTTTACAAAGCATAAATACATTTCATTTTTATTAACGACTTTATTACTTTCACTTATTCTCGGAACTGGTACTGTTTTTGGCATTTTGATGGAAGGAAAGGCTCTACATTTACAAGGGCTCATTATGGGGAGCGCTATCGGTTCACTTGGCTATGTCACAATTCATGAAATGCTTTGGAAAGCAAAGAAACAGCTCTCTTTCCTTTCATTTCTTACGTGGGCTACTAGTGGATTTTTACTTATAATAGTATTTATACTATTCACTGGTCACCATTAAAACTAATATATTTTATCATTTGTATATTTTTCCTTTTTCTCCAAAACATAATAGTATCTACCTAATTATAAGGAGGAAAAAATTATGTTTGAGAAAACAGCCGGTGAAGCACTAGTTGACCTATTAATTGACTGGGGAGTAGAACACATATACGGAATGCCTGGAGATTCCATCAATTCTATAATTGAAGCTTTAAGAAAAAAACAAGATAAAATCAAATTTATTCAAGTTCGCCATGAAGAAGCTGGCGCACTAGCTGCTGCTGCCTATGCTAAGTTAACAGGAAAACTCGGCGTTTGTATGGCAATCGCAGGGCCAGGTGCTATTCATTTATTAAATGGTTTGTATGATGCAAAACTCGATAAAGCCCCTGTTCTAGCAATTTCAGGTCAAGTAGAAACCGATTTACTCGGGACGGATTTTTTCCAAGAAGTAAACTTAGAAAGATTATTCGATGATGTTGCGGTTTATAACCAGCGCATTATGTCAGCAGAACAGCTACCAGCTGTCGTGAATCAAGCGATTCGAATGGCTTATACGAAAAAAGGTGTATCTGTTCTTACAATTCCAGATGATGTTCCGAAATTTGAAATAAAAAGTGGGGCTCGTGTTACAAATACTTCTTTTACATTACCTGAGTTATTTCCGCAAGAAGAAGATTTACATGCTGCAAAACTCGCAATAAATGAAGCGAAAAAGCCTGTTATTTTAGCTGGAAAAGGTGCGAAACATGCGAGAGAATCTTTACTTACTTTCGCGGAACACATTGGTGCTCCAATCGTACTTACATTACCAGCTAAAGGGATTATCCCTGATGAACATCCACTTTGCATCGGTGGATTAGGATTAATTGGAACGAAACCTTCTTATGATGCAATGAAACATGCAGATACTTTAATTATGGTTGGTACTTCTTATCCGTTCACTGGTTTCTTACCCGAAAAAGCAAAAACAATCCATATCGATACTGATCCTGCCCAAATCGGAAAACGTTACGTAACAGATATTGGCTTAGCTGGCGATGCTGATAAAACATTAAAATGGTTAATTGAAAATGTAGAAAAACACGAGGACCATTCCTTCTTAGAGCATCATCAAGAAATGATGAAAAAGTGGGAGGAAAAATTACACGATCAAGAAGACGATACTTCTACTCCAATTAAGCCACAACGTGTTATGCATGCACTGCAACAAGTAGCTCATGATGATGCAATATTATCAGTCGATGTCGGAAATGTAACCGTTTGGACAGCAAGGCACTTCCGTATGACAAATCAGCAATTTATTATTTCTAGCTGGCTCGCAACACTTGGCTGCGGTTTACCTGGTGCCCTTGCTGGAAAAATTGCTTTCCCGGATAAACAAGTATTTGCAGTTTGTGGTGACGGTGGTTTTGGAATGACAATGAACGACTTTGTAACAGCTGTTAAATATAAACTGCCAATCGTTGTTGTCGTTTTAAATAATAATAAAATCGCCATGATTAAATTCGAGCAAGAAGTTATGGGTAATATCGAATTTGGTACAGACTTAACAAACCCTGATTTCGCAAAATACGCAGAGGCATGCGGAGGTATCGGATACCGTGTTGAACATATAGATGAATTACTCCCAGCTTTTGAAAACGCGGTAAAACAAAATAAACCATGTATTATTGATGTTGTTGTAGATGCTAACGAAGCACCAATGCCAGCAAAAATCACATTTGGTCAAGCAGCTGGTTATACGAAGCATATGATAAAAGAATTATTTGAAGAAGGTAAGATTGATTTACCACCACTTTAAACGAAAAGACGAGGATAGATAAAGCAGAAAGTATTATGCATTATCTATCCTTTTTTGTACATGTACTAAAACACATTTTTAGGCCTTATTGAACTAAAGCATTCGTTAATTCAATACGCTTTATAGAAATGCTGCCCTTTAGTTCAATGAGAAAAAACTGCCTTAATTGCAGCCCTTGCCTCTCCTTTTGTGCGTGGTGGGTGGTACTTCCATTTTACCAATGGATGGTTTCTTTTTGTTTTTCTTGACATAAAAAGGGGCAAAATCCCTCAGCCAATTTCCCATGACTTTTGGGACGGCCCCTCTAACCCTTTAACTGAAAGAAAACCTGTTCAAAATTGCCTCAGTACTAAGTATGACAGTGTTAAGCTCATTCCCTCGGCTATCTTTTCCCCTTCTGAAATAGAGACTGCGTAAAAAATTTTTGCTGTTCACGCGAGCAATCACCTGACTGCGACTTCTCGGCAAATTGCAGCATTGCGCTAAGCCGCTAATCCAATCAGCGATTTCTTGATGTGGAAGTAACTCTTTGTCAATCATCGTATCCACGATGTTTACCAACCGCTCATCATCCTCATCGCTAAAAATGTGTCTATCATTATGAAGCATGCCAGAAATAGCGCCAAGAACCTCACGCAGCATTGCGACGCTGCTCTCCTCGCACTGCACCAGCTCGACAAAAACATCCGCACCATGAGACGCGCTGTGAGCCCAGCCTCCTACTGAAATGTAACCTCGCAGATCCTTCTCCTCTTTATAATAACGGAGCATGGCATGTATTAATTGCTCAATTTCCGCTTGATTAAAAAATGGATTCTGTCTGTGACGTTGCACAATCAAAGCGATAGGTAAAGCAGAGAACGTCCTTGTAAAAACTGACTGATCATCCTCGCTACCAATATTATAGAACAAATGGTTCTCATCAGTCAGAACAGTTAAGAGGCTTCGTAACTCCTCTTCACTGAATCTATTCTCTTCTCTAATCCAAATATAAAACATCGAATAAATCAGGTTATCCCGTAATTCTGGCTGAGGATCACCAATATATTGAAGTAACAAAGGTAAGAAATCTTGATGCTGCTCACCTTCGAGTAACTGATACTCATCCTTCTCAATTCTTTGCAAATCCAGCATCAATTTAGTCCTTGTATCGCTCATTTCCCCATCTCCTTCAACATTAACATAATCTCCTCTATAACAACTTCTGGCTCATCATGATGAATATAATGTCCACTTCGACTAGCAATCCGGTACTTGCTTGACGTTGATAGCCATTGGAATTCTGCTTGGAGTCTTTGCTCAATTTCCAATATTTCTTGAGATGGCCACCCCTCTTCAACATTGTCAGGTAAACCTCTTGTAATAATTACAAGAGGGAGGTTACTTTGCTTTGAATGATCAACGATTTGCTTATAACTTTGTATTTTATCAATCTTCTCACTATTCAACATAGGATTCTCGTAATATTCCCTATTTCTTGCAAGCAGATTTTCGGGTAGAACCTTTTCATAGGCAAGTTCTTTATATTCCGGTGCAGCGTCAACCAAAATCATACCGCAGATGTTCAGTGGATAAAGGCTGGCATATAATCTAGCGACCAAACCACCAAAAGAATGTCCCACCAATATATAGGGCTTCTCCACTTCAAGCGCTAGCAACAATTCGTTGAGCTCCTCGACTAGATCATAGCAAGTCGTCGGGACGGATGCGACTTGCCCCCTGCCAATACCCGACCTGTTATAGGAAAAGGTTGATGTTTTTTGCGATATTCGGTCTTGGACTTTATTCCATGTTTCATAGCTATCGCCTAACCCTGCTATGAAGATTACACTTGGAATACTGTTACGTGAATATTTATTTAATAGTCTATAGTTATCACATATATCAATTATCTTTTTATTTTGTTTAGTCACTTTTAATCACCCAGTTCAATTATATGCTATCGATATCCCTACAATAATTTGATTATTATATATTTTTATAATTTTACTGTTTTTCATTTTGTAACTTCAGCTATCTCTCTTTATTTTTGTATCTCTCTATAGAAAGAAAAATCATTCACAGTATGCTGTATTTGTTTCTCTTCCTTCATTTCTTTATCCTTGTTCTTAGATATTCTTACATTCCCTAGTTTAATCGCATCTTGCATACTATTACTTACTAAATTTCCCGCCAATATTGTCATACTATAAAAAGCAATTGGTATAAGTACAATCCACGTATGTGTAGTTAAGTGACGGAAGTTTTGACCAATTAGGCCCGTCCACTCTTTTGTTACACTATCTGGATCCATTCCACTGAAGGTTATAGTTCCACCAAAAAATAATTGCAACAAACCAAGGTGTAAAAGAAGTAATAAAGTACTCACAAACTGTTGAGCTACTAATAAAAGAAATGATGGTAACATATGCGGCCATATATGGCGCTTCAACCTATGCCACTTACTTCCGCCGAGCACAGTAGCTGCCAACATAAATTCTTCTTTCTTAACACGCTTTACTTCTTGCGCTACATACAACATAACCGTTGGTACAGCAAGACATACAAGAACTATAATTTGAAATGCCACACGCAAATACAACGGCACAACTTCTGCTCCACTATCAAACGTTAAAACTTCATTTAGCATAAAATAAGAAATCATAACCATCGGTACAATACTAAAAGGATCAAAAAAGGATGAAATAACTGGAAAAGAACGTTTACCATACATACCAAGAAGTAAACCAATTCCCCCTCCAACTATAACTCGTAATATCGCTATAATTATACTCGCTCCAACTGTCCATTTCGCGCCTTCTATTATTAATTGAACAAGATCGCGGCCTTTCACATCACTTCCAAACCAAAATTTACTTGATGGTGAAAATGGAGCTGCCTCTAGTTCCCCTTTTTCGTTATACATCATCGTAAGTTCACGAATATTCCCATCAAAAAACACCGTATATCCAATACTAACAATCATTAGTACACTCAAAAAAGTAATACCTACCCAAAATCTCACATCTCTTTTTACAACTTGCCACATGTTACACACGCTCCTTTATCACATTTTGTAAAAGCGTATGTAATATACGAAATAGTATAAAAAGCGGTACATATAATATTACTAGACTCACTGTAAATATTTCTAATTTAGAATTTTCTTTTACAAAAACAAACATACCATATGTATTAAATATCCATTCAATAATATATAAATTGGAAAGCATAAATAAAATATTTGTTTTCGCATAATAAATTGTCGTCAATAAAACATTTCTTGAAATATGATGTGTCAAAATATGCCGTAAGCTTAACCCTTTACTCTTGGCAAACAAACTATATTCTTTCTCTAATTCTTCTTTAAATCGTAATAACAATAGTTTAATAAACAATAATGTTGTTGGTATTGTAAGACATATAATTGGTAACAAACGTATCCTTTCTTCCCCTAATCCAGCCAGTTTGACCGGCATAAATCCTGTTTTTTGAAACATAATTACGACAAGAAGTTGAGATAATAAAATAAGTAAAATATCCGGTATACTCTCAAACGTAAGAAAAACCCCGTTCCACATTTTCTGTTTCATATGAGAACGCTGCAATACCCAAACGACAAGTATATAGGCTATAAGCAAAGATAGTAAAAACGCTGATAGAAATACAATCATCGTTTCAAAATAATGAATCCATATTTGCGGAAATAATTTTCTTGAGTCCCGAAATCCATATGTAATTTCACCCGGTTGTAGTAACTTCCCTCCAAGAAATACAATCGTGTTCCAAAAACCGATTAAATCGATTTGCAATCCCTTAAATAAACGTGGCAGCGCACCTAGGCAGATTATACATAAAATTGCAGCTACTAGTTGTAAACAAGTAACCCCACACCATTTAACAATTCGCATCAACATAACTATTTCCCCTTACCATCCGATAGAATATTCAGAAATCAAAAACCACATTTATTACATCTCTTCAACTATACCTTGCACACGTTTCTTCCCACTAGGTAAAATGGTTTGATATAAACACGTAACAAAAAATAATAAACCAAATAAAATAATAAACAACGTATCTGCACGAATCCATTTCGGGAACAACATCGCTATCGCACCGAGAGATAACAGCTGGAATCCTGTCGTTAATGGACTAAGTAAACTTTGAACACGTCCCATGAATGATTCTTCTACAATTTCATACATCCAGCCCATAATTGCAACATTAATAAACGGTAAAAAGAAAGTCGCAAAAGCGATACATACATAAAAAGACCATACGTGGTTTACAAAGTAACACATACCGAAAAAGACCCCTGAGCCTGCCATACCAAAGACAATAATAGGCTTGGGTGCATATTTCTTACCTATACTTGTTGCTACTATACTTCCAATTAGTAATGAAATCCCTCCAACTACACCACCCACCATCGCTAGACTTTCATACGTTGCTGGTGCTAATTTGTATTTTAATATGTAAGTAGTAGATATACTTAAAATACCATTTAATAAACCAAATACGATAAATCCTAAAAGTAATTTTTTTAAAGTTTCATTTTGGTATATATACTTGATCCCTCCTTGAAACTCTGTTATTAACATCTTCAAATTAACTTCCTTCCATTTTATTCTACCATTTGGCAAACGCACTTTTTCTGGAATGGAGATCGTTTGAATCAAAACACCACTCATAATAAAAGTGAGCGTATTTACTAAAATACTCCCGTATATTCCAAAAGTCCAGTACACCATCGTTGCAATTCCTACACCAAACAAAGCATACAAACTATTTACCATTTGATTCACACCTGCTGCTGCACCGTATTGGTCGGATTCAACTACTCCCTGTATCATCGACTGTTCTGATGGGGAGAAAAATTGTATACATGCATTTTCCAAAAATAAAAATATAAAGACGAGTATAATCATCCCGTAATAAAGCGAAATTAGGATGCCGATATTACATAGCGAACAACATATGTTACTTACCGTACAAATACGTTGTCTATCAAAACGATCCACTACTGTCCCTACTAATAGAAAAAAGATTAATGCAGGTAATGCCATCATAATTTGTGTCATCGTTGCGTAAACTGGTTGTTTTCCGTATTGATCTAACAAGTAAAACATTAAAGAAATTCCAGCAATCATAGAACCAAGTCGCTCTAAAATATTTGCTAGAAAAAAACGCGCATACACTTTGTTGCGAAATAACTGTAGCATTTCTTTCATACTTCATACCCTTTCTATCGACAAGATTTTATTGTTTCAGTCATTTATTGGAAGTTATATTATCTTTTTCGACCATTATTCAATCTTTTCCTTCTGTATAGAGAACATTCAAAAAAAGACTCTTGTTTTTTTATACAAGAGTCTTTTTTATTTAACTTCGCTTCATATAATGATATATCTCGCTAACTTTTTTAATTCTCTATAGTTCGGATACACTTTATTTATTTTACGAATGTATCGGACATCCACTCATAAAATTTTTCTTTCTCTTCAAATTGTGGATAATGAGCTGATTTCTCAAAAGTAATAAATTCTTTTTGATCTGCTTCAATCGTATCAAAATATGTTTTTGCTGCATGAAATGAAGTGTTATAGTCATATTTCCCCATGAGAAAATAAAACGGTAGCTTTAGCTTAGTTACTTTAGTAGGCAATGGATTTTTCAAATCTTTTTCCAATAATACAGTTTGAGAATGTGATAATCCAGCGTTATAGCGAATTACGTCTAACAAGTTATATTCATTACTGAATAACATCCCGATATTATCACCATCTGGATTTTCAATGAGCCTTGATGTTCCACCGTATTTCGCAACATACTTTCGCGGAGTGTATGTATCGCCATTTTTAATTTTTTCAGTCAACCCTTTTAAATATGCAACTTCATCTTCATTCCCTGCATTTTTTGCTTGGTCAATTACAAAATGTAAACTATCCATTTCACTTTCTACTGTATCACTCATCTGCCCTATGCCAACATATGCTTCGTATTTTTCAGGGGCTTTATTGGCAGCTTGCATTCCGATATATGTACCGTAAGAATGACCAATTAATATTACCTTTTCTTTGCCGAGACGTTTTGAAACATAATCTGTCATTGCTAATAAATCCTCTACTAGTAGGTCTGATGAAAGGTTCGAATAATCTTCAAAGAAATGATACGATTTCCCACTTGCTCTTTGATCGTAATTAACAACTGTGAATTTCTCCTCCAATACGTCTTGGTATTTTTGAGCATATGGTATTTCTGAAGTACCTGGTCCACCATGTACAAAAATAATGACCGGATTGTTCTTATCTTTGCCGCGTATCATTATTTCATGACTACTTCCATTAATCTCTACCTATTCTAACGTACTTATACTGATTTTCCCTTTTATTTGCGAGGTCCATGTAGGAAATACTAGTGCTACAATTAATAATAGTGTAGTGATGGCTCTAATATATTTCATTAATTTTTTCACCTTCTTCATAATTCGTTTCCTTTCTTTTAAATTTATAAAAATATCAATTTAGTTCTGTAAAACTACCTGAAAATAATATGAATATATAACAATTGCTCTCTCTAATTTCATCTTAACCTTTTGTACATTCTTAATATCCCATACACTTCTTAACTTTCCACTACATAACCCCTTAATATTCCCTTAATTTTCAATACATTAATAATAGGAAGGTTTGGTCACAATGTATTACAAATAAAAAGAGTCCTTGTTTTCTAAACAAGGACTCTTCTCTTAAACTATTTCGCTACTTCTTCTTTCGGCATTACCATACCTTTATAAAGTTGGACTGTTATCCAGTAATAGATGAAATAAATGACTAAGAAAATCCCAATCGGCACCCACACTTTTACAAACGGGTCAACTAATATAAAGCTGAATAAGTTTAGCCCTACTAACACGTGGGAAATTCCAATAATCGCTGGGAAGATAAATAAATATGAAATTTCTTTATATATACTTTTGGTTAACATACTACGTCTCACACCGATTTTTCGTAACATTTCATAACGGCGTACATCACGAGAAGCACCCGTTAATATTTTGAACATAAGCGAACTTGCCATCATTGCTAAAAAGGCAATTCCGAGGAAGAATCCCATAAACATTGTTCCACTCATGAAACTGTTCATAAACTGATAAATTGTCATTTTCGTAAATAAGTCTACTTTTGTACCTGTTGTTTTTTCAATTAATTCTTTTTGTCTCTTATCTATATCGAGCAACAATGGTTTATATTTTTTCATATCGTCTACTTTTGCTAATGTTACACTATGCTCTGTTCCTTGAATTCCTTTATAATGCTCTTCGTCTGCAATTCTTACAGGTTTTCCGTTAAATTGATTATGTGTAATTTGTATTTCTCTTACAACTGCATCTTCCCAATCTTTTGGCATGCGAGGAAGCTTATTCGCTGCTTCGGGAGCTTCCAAAGCAGAATAGACAGGTTCAGTTAAAGGTTCAGCCACACGTTTACGAACAGGCTCTTTTAAAGTTTTTGTATCAAAGTGATCGGAAACAAGTGGTGGTTTCGCAGTTAAGTCATTACGTAAGTAATACACCGCTTCTCCGTCTACTTTATACTTGTACTTGCTTTCTTCAACAATTTCCATTTCTTTTAAGGCCGCTTTGTCTTGTTCATTTGGATCATGAATTACGACATCATATACTCGTGAGAAGTCTGTCATAATACCTACATTTTTTTGGAACGCCATCCCTGCAGTCATGGCACCTGCTCCTAATGCAATTAACATTGCTACAGTACCTAATACTCTCGATAAACTATTTACTCGAAAGCGTAACTGTGCATATGTAAAACTATTTAAGCCCGTTTCATTTCGTTTTTTATTCCCTTTAATTTTCATCACAAAAAATGGGAGCAACGAACTAAAGATAAAATATGTTCCAAGTGTTGTAACGATTGTCGCTATTATAAAACCGATTTCAGCAAACATTTTTATATTTACCATAAAATAGTATCCTGTACTTACTAGTAATACACCAAGTACAGTCATTATAATAATACGAGTTTTACTTTTCTTCACTTCATCTAGTGTTTCATCTTCACGAATTAACTCTAGTTCTGTTTTACGTAATAACCGAACACTATTCATTAATCCGGTAATAAAAAATAGTATTAAAAAGAAAATAGCTGTAACTAAGATTGCTGGTGTATATACAGATGAGTAACTACCTTTCGCTGAAATCTCCATTCCATTCATTAAAAAGTTTCCTGCTACACTTGCTAGTAACATCCCTACTAAAATCCCGATAATAATACTGACAATACCCATACCGAATGTTTCAATAAATAATAACTGTGCTACTTTTTTCTTTTTCGCTCCGAGCATCATGTACATACCGAGTTCTTTTCTTCTTAATGTGAGTAAGAAAGAATTAGCATATATAATATAAAATACAGTAATGAAAGATAATAGTATGGCACCTACCCAGAATACGAGTCTAATACTACTAATAAGACTATTATCCTTTGTAAATTCACTATTCATTGCCATCGTTTGGAACATGTAGAAGATACTAATACTAATAACGAGACCAATAAGTAAAACCATATAATCTTTTAACATCTTTTTCATACTATGACGTGATAATTTAAATAACATAGTCTCGCCCCCTACTTAGACTCAGCAGCTGAGCCCATATGAGCGAGCACACCTAAAATGTCTTGATAGAAACTTTCTCGCGTTCCTTGACGCTTTAATTCTTTATATAGAAGACCATCTTGAATGAATAAAATACGCTCACAGTAACTCGCACTAAATGCAT
>Ga0209025_1001622_pt1 | contig 28102 bp, 22 predicted proteins | sample AraplaMF_Col_mLB_FD_184256 | JGI IMG/M metagenome (GOLD analysis project Ga0209025, IMG submission 184256) | Arabidopsis root microbial communities from the University of North Carolina, USA - plate scrape MF_Col_mLB (SPAdes) (version 2) | ecosystem: Host-associated > Plants > Roots > Endosphere... | reverse complement strand
TTCCATACATCGTACCGTATTGCTAGCTTCCTCGGCTGTTGGTTTCCTCGCATAGGACATCGGCGGAATAAGTACCCAGATGAAATCGCCATAATTCGGTGCGATCCGGACGGTCCACCTCTGCGAAGTGCGATTATACTTCAGCTCCATCTGATCAACGTCCATCTTATTGCATAGCTGGATCAGCTCTGGGTCACCATTCAACAAATCGGCAAGGACGCTATCTCCAGATACGAGCAAGAATTGTGCCTGATTCTGCCCTCGGATCGAACCTCGATAATGCAGCTTGATTCGTGCATCGGAGGCAAGGGAAATACCCGGAAGTGTGAACTCCCAGGTATAAATATAGACGCGTCCCATCCATTTATTAATAATGTTGTGGTAAGCCTTCATCGATTCCATGCCATATTGCGAACCATCTAATTCGATCGCATTATCTTCCACATGTAGAATCGGAATCATGGCTTGGAATTTCTCTACGATCTGGTTCAATGCCCGATTCGCACGACGATTCACGATGCTGTATACGCCCATATCAGCTTCCCCCTTCTATGCTGTAATTTGTGAATTCGGATCTTGTTCGCTGCCCGTCACAGCTAAACCATCGGACTCGCTACGCGATTGAATACCGCGATAGACTTGATCGAGCGGCACCGGTGTAAAAAGCTTCTGTCCTGTCACTTTCAAGTAGCTGATCGCGAATATCAAAATCAAAGCAATGGTCACAAGCGAAATTTTCAATACGGTTGGATTCACATATAAGGTATATATCATGTAGATACATGCAAGAATGCCTACGATTTGCGGAAGCGGATAAAGCGGTGTGCGGAATGGACGATGTTGATTCGGATACTTCCGGCGCAGTACGATCACGTTAACTTGGGCAATGATGTAGGACATGAGCCATGTTGCACAAGCCACATTAATCATCGTCGTAATGAAGCCGATATTGGCATTATTCAGACCCGCATAGACAAGAACGATCGAGATCAAAGCCGTGACGAATAGAATGCCATACCATGGCGTTCTTGTTCTTGGGTGCAAATAAGAGAAGAATTTCGGCATCAAGCCCTCTTTGGACAACCCGTACAACATTCTTGGAATCGCCATAAGATACGTATCGCAGGTTGTAATTGCAGCAAGGATTGATACGACCCCCATCAGGATCAATCCTGCTCGGCCTAGCATGGCTTCAGCTCCTGCGACGTGAGGAATCGTCGAAGCCGCTAGATCATCAAGCTTGATATATTTCGTAATGCCGAGACCGAAGAATAAGTCTACGAGCCAAATCGTTAAACAACCGAATATCATCGCCATCGGGATCGTTCTACCCGGTCTCTTCACTTCCTCGGCAAGCGGGGCGACGAATTCCATCCCGATAAAGAGCCAGATCGCTGCACCGAGGGTCTTGAATTGATCTCCCCAGGACATCGTCGAAAAAGGCGGTTGTACATCTAATTGGCTGTGCAACCCAATGCCTGTCGTTCCCCATAGACCAATCAGACCTAGCAATCCCATCATACCCAGCGCCAGTATCGTCTGCACTTTGCCGAATACGCCAACGCCCGCCATATTGACAGCGACTAAGGCAACAAGGATGATCACGACGGCCAGAACCCATGGGATGCCGGTTAATGTCTCAATACTCTGACCTCCGACAATCATGTTCGTACCGCCATCCGTTCCGACGAGGACGATATATCCCGCGAGTACCGCGAACATCGCTGCTAACTTCCCTAACGCAGGTGTCGTATACTCGCCAATCATCCCCGCTCCCGGGATCATGGCAGCTAGCTCAGAGTATGATAAAGCTACACATAAAATAACGATAAGAGCGAAAAAGGCAATAATACTAAATGCCGGCCCTCCAACACCATAACCGTTTCCTAAGGAAACCATCGCTGTACCGGAGACGACCAGCCCTACTGACGCCGAATAAGCTGCCCAGAATCCCAATGTCCGATTTAACTTGACTCCACTCATTTATCTTCCTCCTCGAATGACCAATTCAGACCGTTAAGCTTGTACTCCGATTTGACCATAAGCTTTATGAAATAATTCAAGATAATCCTCTTGTGTCGCTGGACGCGGATTACTAGGAGCAGATACATTCTTGGTGGCGCCTTCGGCCAGATACGGGAAATCAGCTGGATTGATGTTATGTAAATCTCTCATTTTGGGGATCCCCACGGTTTCGGCAAGCTGCATGAGTCTAACGACTCCCTCCTTAGCAAGCTCCTCATCCGACTGACCTTGGCGAATTACACCCAGTCGCTCTGCCACAACCGCATGCTTCGCAGGGTTCGAAGGGATGTTATATTCGAATACATAAGGTAAGAGAATCGAGTTGGCCACGCCATGCGGGGTATCATACAGTCCGCCGAGGGCTTCTGCCATACAATGAACACCGCCTACGTCGGAATTGCCAAAAGCGATGCCGGCAATCAGACTTCCCATAAGCATGTTCTTGCGCGCTTCTAGATCTGTACCGTCATGTACAGCCTTCGGGAGGTTGGTAATAATCATATCCATGGCATATAAAGCAAGTGCATCGGTAATTGGCTCTGCGATATTGCACGTATAGGCTTCAATCGCATGTGTCAGTGCATCCATCCCTGTCGAGGCTGTGACAGATGAAGGCAAAGTAAGGGTCAATTCTGGATCGAGCAGTGCGAGTACAGGAGCCACGTGAACGTCCAGAATGTTCATTTTCAAATTGGTAGATGTGTCTGTTATGACAGAGAAAAATGTGACTTCACTGCCGGTCCCCGCCGTAGTTGGAATACAAATCGTCGGTGTAATCGCATGCTGCAATGTGTTGAGCCCGTACCAATCTTGAATCGAACCGCCATGACTGAGCAGCGTGCCTACCGCTTTTGCCGTATCCATTGAACTGCCCCCGCCAAGGCCGATCAGCAGATCAACGCCTTCTTGACGCGCGAAATGATAAGCTTCCATACAATCCGTGTCACGTGGATTCGGTTTCGTCTTGTCATACACCACATAATCCACGCCTGCCTGCTCAAGTACATCGAATACTTTCTGAGCAACGCCATACTGGATTAATCCCTTGTCGGTCACGACAAGCACTTTGCTCCCTCCAAACTCATTAACGCGATGACCTAATTCGTTGATCTTACCCATTCCAAACGCAATACGTGTCGGTACATTAAATTGAAAATCCCATAGCATCCCTTTGACCACCTTCCTGAGTCATTGTGCAAGAGGTTTTTGAAAGCGATTACAACAATTCTAATGTGCTACGAAATTAAGTATAAATTGTTTTAGGTTCATTGCATTAGACAGATTGTTAAGTAGAATCTTTCACTTTTTTGACAAAAATGTCGAAAATGTGTCGTGCCATATCAATTCTGTCTAAATAGACTAGCCGTTTATTATACCTATACGACAAAACGCCTACCACATCCGCATTCGACTGGTAAGCGTTTCGGTACATATCCATATCGTAATGAACCTAATCCTGATTCGATAGCCGTTCCGGATTCAGCATCTGATAACCGCGAAGCGCGACCTGCAGGGCGATGCGGTTCTCTGGTTGGATAAAGTCTGCACCGAGCAACTCTGCGATCTTCTCAAGGCGGTAATAGAGCGATTGTCTGACAATGAACAGCTTCTGCGCGGCAATTTGCTTCGATCCGTCATGATCTAAGTAGACTTTTAACGTGCGAATTAATTCGCTGCCTCTTGTCACATCATGCTCGATTAACGGCCCCAGATAGCTATGAACAAAGGATTCTAGCATCTCTCGATTATCGATATTAAATAGCAGCTGGAAGACACCCAAGTCTTCGAAGAACATCACGGGCTTCTTGAAGCACGGATAGAGCGAGATCGCCCGAATCGCCTCTTGATAGCTATGGTGAGCATTCATTAATTTAACATAAGAGCGGCCGACACCGATGAGCAGATCGATATCGCCGATTTTCTCATCCATCTGAATTTGTTGTAAGGACTCAAAGACTTGCTGTAATCGAATCTTCGACGGACGCTTCGGATTCAGATCAATCGCAACAAGGATAAGGCGGTTATTCTTCAACGTAATGAGAGGCAGGAAGGAATGCTGCTCGAAGATCGAACGGAGTACCATCGATAGATGAATCCCAATCGACTCGGTCCCCTCTTCCACCGCATGAACAGACTGGTCGCCATGTTGATCGAATTCAATCAAGCACACCCGATAGTTCGCCTCGTTCAAACGTTTGAAATCTGTACCCATCAGCGACTTAATCTGATCCTCGTCCTTAATCCGGACATGCAGCAGGTCGTCCACCCATAGGTTCTCTGTATACAATTTACGTTCATCAATATAACGTTTGCGTAGCAAATCCTGCGCAATGGATAACGATGCGGAATCAAGAATGAGGTAATCATACTCCTGCGGCGGATGTTCGAGCACCATGACGATGTAGGCCCATGTCTTCCCTAAGGCACCTACAGATTGCAGGATCATGGTCTTGTTATCGAACTCCCACTCCATTGGCACGACATTGGGTTTATTCTCTGGCATTTCCGGAATTCGGTTCGATAGCGCTTCCAAAAAACTCTTCTGTTTCTGGATCGGCAGCGCAGGATTGAAGGTTGGTTGCCCCTGTGTCGGGACGTAGATAACTTGCGCCTTGGTACTCGTATGTAACAACTTAAGGACATTAGTAACCCCTTGCGAGGTTAAAGTAAGTCGATGGAATTCCCTTGACACACTCTCTAATTCTTGCAAAATGCGATGGTGACTATTAATGATCATCGAATGTAGATCTTGCGTAATATCCACAAACCGAACGGTATGCGGGAAAATAATGAGTGGCAGCTGATGTCTATTCGCCGCCTCAATCATCGCCTCAGGTACTTTGTCAAAAAATTTGCCCAGCTCAATACATAGACATGAAGCATTCTGCTTCGCTAATTCCTCTACATAACTCACGGCATAAGACGGATCCGAATGAAAGCTAATGCCTGTCGTCAGAATTAATTCTTCTCCATTGATCAATTGATCGAAATTCGATACTTCTAGGATATGAACCCAACGTACGCGACGGGCTAAACCATCAACACCCGCGACCACCTTCGCATTCTGAAAAAGAGGACGTTGTAAGATGTCATGAACGGTTAGAATGAATTCCATAAGCGAGCTTCTCCTCCACCACATCGATCAAATAAATACGATCTTGAAAACCCCCGCGCTCTGCAGCCTTCTTCGCACGGATTTGTTCGAGCTCGTCCCAAGAGGCCCCATGTAAAGCTGCCAACGCTCGGATGACTTCTAGGGCATCCGCCAGTTCTTCAAGTGCCTCTCCATCATTCTCCGCTTCAAAATATTCCTGGGATTCCTCGCGATATTTGACTTTCAACGCTTCCTTATAATCGGAATCTTCTAATACTCTCGTATTCGCTTTTATGCCTTGTGCCTCAATGATGTGTGGAATGAAGTCACGAACGAGCTTGTTATATGTATGAGTCGGCATTCATTTCTCCTCCATTTCTGCTTGCAGCATCTGAACAAACAGTACATCCGCCGGGGCAAAAGCGATCTCAGCAAGCTCCTCACGGCGTACCCAGCGATACGCATCATGGTCGATGAGCCGGATATCCCCTCGAAGGTATGTGACTTTATAGGCAATTAACCGGATATTCGCCGTCTCATATGGATGTTCGTGCGTACCGAAATACGATTTAATCGCGATTTCGATCTGAAGCTCTTCCATCAGCTCGCGGCGAATACAAGCTTCGATGGATTCACCGGGCTCTATTTTGCCGCCGGGAAACTCCCATAATCCTGCCTGCGATTTCCCTGCCTTCCGTCTTGCGATTAGAATCGAACCTGCTTCATTCTCAATAATAGCGGCTGCTACATCAATCCATTTCATATCTTCCATCCTCATTCTGCATCCTTTTCTTCTATAAGAATATCATTTGAAGTCTTTTCTGCCACCCTATTATTTACGTTTTTTCCCTAATGGTACATTATTCCTTTACCTATTGACGGTTTATATCAAAAGATTTATACTGTCTAAATATTCGATAGTAAATTGTTTTAGTCATAAAAAATATGTGTCGCAAATAAACTGGGCATTGGGGTGGGCTGCTGCTAGCTGCTGTTGAACATGCTGAATCGTGCATACCCCGAAGCCATTCGAGGAGAATCAACATGCCGATCAACACAGAATTGCTTGAAGTATCGACCTTATTTAAGACGCTAATCAAGAACATGTCTCAGACTTGGAACAAACGTATGGTTCACCAATTGACCCTGCCTCAATTCAAAATGCTCTTCAAATTGGAGAAGCATGGCCCTCAGAAAGTATCTCAGCTTGCGGAAGCCTTGTGTATTACTTCAGGCGCTGTAACTGGCGCAGCAGACCGTCTATTGTCGGAAGGCTACATTGAACGCACACGTGCAGAAGATGACCGACGCGTCGTCTATATTCAGATTACGGAGGAGGGCAGACAGATTACACATCAAGTGATGGAAGACCAGAAAGAAACCATCGCGATGTTCTTCGGCTCATTACCAGAAGAAGATATCAAGCACTTGAAGCGAATTATGACGACAGTGCTTGCGAAGATAGATAAATAGAATAAAAGGAGTAGAAGAAAACATCATGGAGCATTTATCCTTGAAACGTAAAATTACGATCATGATCGCCATCATGGCTGCCATGTTCTTCGCGGCAATCAATCAGACGATTGGCAGTACCGCCATGCCGCGCATTATTTCCATACTGGATGGTATGGATCTGTACACATGGACGATTAACATTTATTTGTTGACGTCGACGATCGCGACCGTATTGGTCGGGAAATTGTCCGATATTTATGGACGTAAACCATTCCTGCTAGCCGGGATCTTATTCTTCATGGTCGGGGCCTTCCTGACCGGGACCTCATCCGATGTCTATCAATTTATTACGTATCGGGGGATTCAAGGGATTGGCGCAGGGATTATTATGGCGACTTCCTTTACCGCTGTAGGTGACTTGTTCCCGCCTCGTGAACGTGGTAAATGGACTGGACTCATGACGGCCGTATTCGGATTCTCGAGTGTCATCGGGCCTACACTCGGTGGTTATATGATCGATAACATGGATTGGCATTGGGTCTTCTGGATCTTCTTACCACTTGGTGTTGTCGCATTCTTCATGATTATTTTCTTGTTCCCGAAAGTGGATCGCAAAAAATCCGAATCGATCGACTACTTGGGTTCGATTTTCCTGACAACATCACTCGTTCCATTACTTCTTGCCTTCTCTTGGGCAGGCACCGAATATAAATGGGGATCACCGCAAATCCTAGGATTACTCGCAGCTACGATTATATCTGCAATCATATTTATCTTTGTCGAGAAACACGCGAAAAGCCCTGTGCTTCCGCTGTCTTTATTTAAAAACCGTATCGTTACCGTATCCAACTTAATTGGATTCATGATGAACTTCGGGATGATGGGCGCTTTGATCTACTTGTCCTTCTTCGTACAAGGGGTTCTTCAAATTTCGCCGACTTATGCAGGTTATGTTACAATGCCAATGTCCATCTTCATGGTTATTACCGCTGCCATCACAGGTCAAAAGATCTCCAAGAGCGGGAAATATAAACGCTTCGCTATGCTTGGCATACCGATCATGATCGCTGGTATGGCCATCATGGTCTTCATGACAAATGTAACGACGGCTGTAATCAGTATGATCGTCTTCGGTATTGGTCTTGGACTCGGGATGCCTGTCTTCTCTCTCGCTACGCAAAATGCCGTACCGCACAAGGAAATCGGTGTTGCAACAGCATCATCACAATTGTTCCGTAATTTAGGTGGTACAATCGGGATTGCTGTTATGGGTTCCGTTATGGCGACGAGCCTGAAGCATAACATTACAGACAAAATGCAGTCCGCTGCAGCCCATGGCGTCGATATGACGAAAATGGATCCGAATATTGCGAAGCAATTAGCAGGGTTCGCGAATCCGCAGACTTTGATGAACAAACCGCTGATTGAAGAGACAATGGCAAAATTGCCAACTGATATTCAACCGTTGTTCACCAAAATGCTGGATATGATCCGCGATGCACTAGGCTCCACCTTGTCTACTGTATTCTTAACAGGTACGGTTGTGCTAGTCCTTGCACTCGGGTTGGTCTTCTTCTTGAAGGAAATCCCGCTTCGTACTTCCAACTCAGCTCCCACACCTGCTACAGGTGACGGGCAAGCGAAGACTGAAGGTATCGATGATAGCACGAAGCAAGTCCTCGCAAGCGATAGTATGAACTAATTCCATCGTATATTATACGAAAAGGAGCTCCGACCAATAGGTTGGAGCTCCTTTATTGTTCTAATGCTATGACTGTCTATTCTTGCGCACGCAGTGCCGCGCGAAGTCCTTCCACATCCAGTCCATCCTCAGCAAATGCCAAGCGAACCAGTTCAGGCAAGACAAATTCATCATATTTGCCCAGATAAGGCGACTCATCGGGTTTCAGCAGTCCCATCGGGTCCACATCGTGCGTACATTCAGCCTGAATCTCTGCCAGAAGTGTCTCTGCATCGGCTCGCCCCGAGATGACCATATAATACGGCTCCATCGGTACGATCGAACGTAGCGAAAGCCGATCTGCCAGTCTATGCTTCACCAGCCTCTCCAACGTACGGAATGGCTTCGTACCGATCCATGGCAGGATGAACATCGAGTCTCCCCCTGCGGGTATGACGGTCTTCTCCAGCAAGCCGCTCTCACGAGCAAGTCGCCGCGCGCGTTCCAGACGATTCACGGCACGCGGAGCAAGATACGGATAGATCGTATCGTCCGCTAACACATCTTTCATTTTGCGCATCACTTCCGTATGAATGTCCCCTCTGCCTCCGAGCCATAACGTATCTACTTTGCCTAGCGATGGCTTCACATAGACTGCCTTGTGTTTACGATCAATCTCGATGACCTTCCACAGCTTGCCGGCAAGCGAGAAGCAATATTCGGGCGGCGGCACCGTCGTAATGGAGCCGATCTCTTCCGAGCCGTTATAGACGACATGCTCTTCGTCATCTTGGAAGACCGCGTAGAATCTGTAGTTATTTACGGTCTTCTCCCCCGTCAGCCCGATAATCAGGCCGCCTACTTCGGTCCGCTGCAAGTGATCGGTCTGAAGCAAATATTGCAGAAACTGCTGATATTCATCCGGCGAAATATGCTGGAATGGGGGCAACGACAAAATCATTCGCGCGAGGTCCTTCGGCTCCGCTTCCCCCATGCTCTTCAAGACGCTCATCGTCTGATGATACAGCAGTCCGACAGGCTTCTTCCGAAGGCTGAGCGGCTCCACCCACTTGTGGCGAACATACAACTCGATGATGGCAATGGCTCGCATCAGCGTCCAAGGCATCCGTGCAGGCAGCTGCGCCTGCTCGTCCTCCTCTTCCGGGATGACGAACATCATCTCTGAAGGCATGTCCCCGCGCCGCCCGGATCGACCGAGCCGCTGCACGAAGCTTGAGCAGCTGCTCGGCGACTCCAGCTGCACCACCCGCTCCAGCTCGCCAAGGTCAATCCCGAGCTCGAGCGTCACCGTCGCCATCGCCACGGCTGGCCCATGGCCTGTCCGCAGCGCCGCTTCCGCTTCTTCTCGCAGCATGGCAGAGATGCTGCCGTGATGCACGTGGAACACATCCGGCTCCTGCCGTCTTGCCGCCGTGCGCCGCAGCTCAAGGGTTGCGAGTTCTGCGTCGGAACGGCTATTCGTGAAGACGAGCGCTTTCTTCAGCCGCGTATGATCGTAAATATAGTCGTAGTAAGCACGGCTTGCATTTGCAAGCTGTTCCGATTGCTCTTCATCCCTTGCGCTGGGGAATGAGAAATGCTCAATGGATAGGCGAAGCTTACGTCCTCCTTGGGGGGCAACCACTTCAACCCCATCTGCTGAGCCCGCGCGAAGCCATTCGGATGCCGTAGCATAATCACTCAAGGTGGCGGACAGTCCAATTCGCCTTGGTCTGCAGCCTGCCATACGTTCAATCCGAGCGATCTCGCTAAGCACCTGCATCCCGCGATCTGCGCCCATGAAGGCATGGACTTCATCGATGATGATGTATCGCAGATCATGGAATAAGGCTGGGATGGCGTTCGGCTTATTCATTAAGAGCCCTTCGAGCGATTCCGGCGTAATCTGAAGAACACCTGAAGGATCCCGTACAAGCTTGGTTTTCTCGGACTGTGGAACGTCGCCATGCCAATGCCAGACCGGGATGTGTGCTTCTTGAAGCAGTTCCTTCAACCGTTCGAATTGATCGTTAATGAGCGCTTTGAGCGGCCCGATATAGAGAATGCCGACCGATTGTGACGGCTGATTATGCAGTTCCGTTAGTGCCGGGAAGAACGCCGCTTCCGTCTTCCCGGATGCGGTCCCCGATGCGATGAGCAGATGATTCGGCGTATCGAATAACACCCGGCACGCTTCGACTTGTGCTTCGCGAAGCGTGTCCCATCTTTTCCGATAAATATATTCTTGAATGAACGGCGCCAGTCGATAGAATGGATGATCACTCATAGCTCGAACTCCGCCAAGAAATCATCAACTTCATCGGGATCCGCTGCGGCTGGCTGCACATGACGTTCACCGAGCAATACTTCGAAGTTGCTATCCGGATGCTGATGCAGCGTATGCAGCAGATCCAGGAAATCGCGCACGATCTCACGCGTCGTTAACAGCTCGTCTGCCCCGAGTCTGCCGACGGCTAGCTTCATGAAGGCGATCATCTGATCATCGGTGACTGACGGCGTGTAACCGAAATGCAGGGCATGAATTTGTCTTAATCGCTGCAAGAGAATCAGGATTTCCTCATAGGACAGCATGTCCAACTTCAGAATTGGCCCCGCGTAATTACGTAATTTGTCTTTCGCATATCGACCTTCAATCAGGCGGGAACGCAATGCTTCATAGCTGTACAAGCCCCGACGCTGATCCTCCACGAACTGCGGCGTGCCGCCCAGATATATGCCGAGATGCTCTGCTTTGCCCTGCATAGTATCGTTGAACATCGTCAGCAATTTTTCGTAGTTGCTCGTACGGGAAATGCTATTCGATATTTTGTACAAATTGACGCCCTCATCGATGAATAGGAGCAATCCTGCATAACCGATTTTCGCGGTGAACTCCGACCATAACTTCATATAATCATACCAATTGTCGTCATCGATAATAACACCCACGCCCAGCGCTTGCTTCGCCTCCGTCTTCGTAGGGTATTCGCCGCGCAGCCAGCGCATAGCCGATTGTTTCCGCTCATCGTCACTCATGCGATACCCATTCCAATACGCCGATAGCACGCGAGCAAAATCGAACCCGTGCACCATATTCTGCATCTCGTTCGTGACATGGACGATGCGCTGCTCCACTTCGGCATTCAAGGCAGGATCATCCATCGCAAGGCCTTTCTCCTGCATGACTTGCTGTTGAAGTGCGCCGAACCATCGTTGCAGCACCGTCTCGAGTGCCCCGCCGTCAGGTCTCGTACGCGTGGACAAGTTCATCATGAGCTCACGATAAGTAGCCAGACCTTGCCCTTTTGTACCGACGAGCCGCCGCTCCGGGGATAAATCACCGTCCGCGACCACGAAGTTACGATCCATCGCATAGTTACGGATCGTCTGCAGCAGGAAGCTCTTGCCGCTACCGTAACGGCCTGAGATAATGCGGAACGCCGCCCCGCCCTCTGCGATATTATCCAGATCCGATAGAATCGCCTCGATCTCCGGTTTGCGTCCGACCGCTACGTGCTCTAGCCCAATACGCGGCACGACACCTGCCGTTAAGGAATTGACCAGCGCTGTTGTGACACGCCTCGGGATTCTAATCTCTTGCATTTCATCACCTTACCCTAATAGATTGTTAAGCATATCAATATATTCATCAACGAGGACATCACCATCCACGATCAAATCCCCAATCGTCTCCATCGCCAAATCATTCATGCCATCAATTAAGAGTGCCGGCATTGTGCTATATTCACGTGCGATACTGAACATTTCCGTATCCCACACCCCTTGAACCAAGGCCGATAAGGCCGCACGATAAGCAGGAGTCAATGCTGCTTGGAAAGCTCGCCAGCTATCATCCAGGTGCTCACTGCCCGCTGGTTCAGAGGTTGAGGTTGAAATCTGAGCCGGCGGCTCAACACGGTTAGAAACCTCACGCTGCGTTGTATCGACGTTCAACGGTTCTATCTCCACGTTCGTCTCACCCACCGATACGCGGTCCGACTCCTGAACCGTCTCCTCCTCTACCGTCAGCAATTCACGCACATGATCGGAATCACGCTGCAATTGCAGCAATCGATCCGTATCGATCTGTACCTCCGACTCCACTCGCTCCAGGGCAGCCTGCCGTTCGAATTCCGTCTGCAGCGCCCGAGTAATCAGTGGTTCTAGTGCAGCGTCGATTCGCACACCTCTCAACTTCCCTTTATAGCCGCATAAATCACGCAGCTGATTCTCGCAATACCGAATCAACTGGCTTACGAAATCCCGAAAAAGCTTATGCTCGCTGATCTGAACGGCATGGACCGTGAGCGTTCGGCCATATAACGACGTATCATACACCGCACTACCGAATAGATATCGCTCTCGCTGCACTTCTTTGCCCGGCTGGAACATCTCAATCAGTCTGCGTCCCTGTGTCTTCCGATAATAAGCGTCAACAAGGGCGACCACGCGCGGAACATAAGCTTCCATATGAACCTGACCGTCGCCCAAATAGAACTTGCTCTGTTGCACATTATAATTGGACAGCTTCTGCAGCATATCCCAGGAGACGTCAACCGGTTCCGCATGCAGTCCGCGCATCAATTCCAGATCGAGCAGCTCCCCATTCAAGCCGTACGTCGAGCGACGCATGATGTCTTGAAAAGAAACATCCAGCCGATGTACGAGCACGAAGTCCGACACCCAGTCCACGATATAGAAGTTAAGCTTCGCATATTGGGCTCGGTATGCATCCCATAACGCAAGCAATGCCCGGTACCCTTCCATGGGCTCCTGCCAGCCTACGCCATTAATCAATTCATAGATGTGGAGAAAAATATACGATAAATCCGACTCAGGATACCTCCCGCTTCGCACCTCGTTCCGCCAATAATAGTACCACTTCGCCTGCGATTCATTCATGTTGGCATACGTCGGCCAGTACGTCATAAAAGGAACGAACGGCACTTCCTCTTCAACATGGTGCTCCATCTGTCTCGCCCGCTCCAGAAATCGCTGCTCCCCCGTAGGGTAATTCTTCGCTTCTTGGATCGCTGCTGGTGCCGCGGTTTCCTGAGTCTTCGATTCTTGTTCGATCGCAGATGTCTGTGGGCGCGACGGTATTGAAAGCCCCGAGCTCTGCGTCTCCCCTTGGCCGATCTCTATTTCTGCAAATTTCACTTCATGATTGTGATTCGTCATTAGAATTTGAACACCTCAAAGGTCGTCAACCGACTCGAATGTATGTTCTAATTATAACATTGGTTGGATGGAATGTAATCTTGTAACTTCACTCCTGTTGAGCCTGCAAAAAACCGCCCGGATTTCTCCAAGGCGGCTTCATCATTCTCATACGGTTTTCAAAAATTCAACAATCGTGAGTAAACCTTTATCGAAATTCTCGAGGTTAAAATGTTCATTCGGTGCATGCAGGTTCTCATCTGGCAAGCCAAAGCCCATCATCACGACCGGCGCTTCGAGCACACGAGAGAATGTCTCCACAATCGGGATGGATCCCCCATCCTTCGTGAACAACGCGCGAGTTCCATAGATTGTGCCATAAGCATCCGCAGCAACTTGCAGCACGCGATCCGTCGGATCGATGTTAAATGCGCGAGCTTTCTCACCATCGGTAATCGTTAGCGTTGCGCCCGGTTGAATGTTTGTGTTCAGATGTTTTCTAATTTTATTGAGCATGTCCTGAGGGTCTTGATCGCCCACCAAGCGGCAAGTAATCTTCGCATGCGCTTCCTTCGGAATGACGGTCTTCGTTCCCTCCCCTTGGAATCCGCCGTAGACACCGTTCAGCTCAAGCGTCGGTCTAGCGCCAACACGCTCCACGAACGTATAGCCTTCTTCACCATATAGCGTATCGAGACCGAGCGATTTCGTAAGTGCATCTTCATTCAGCCCTTGCTTCGCGAACTCCTCGCGCATCATTGCCGATAGCTCTGGCACACCTTCGTAGAAGCCTTCTACCGCGACGCGGCCTTGCTCATCATGCAGGGTTGCCAGCAATGACACGATCGCGTGAAGCGCGTTCGGCACGCCGCCGCCATAAGTACCGGAATGAAGATCCGTATTCGCCGTATTCACAGCAACCTCTAGGGAACAAAGTCCACGAAGTCCTGTGCTGATCGCTGGTTTGCCTGGTTCCATCAAGGATGTATCCGAGATGAGGATCGCATCCGCAGCCAGCTTCTCCCGATTCGCTTCCAAGAAAGGCGGTAGACTTGCGCTCGAAATCTCCTCTTCCCCTTCGATACAGAGCTTAATGTTGACCGGAAGCTGCTTCTCTTGATTCAGAATCGCTTCAATTGCCTTCACATGTAAGAACAACTGCCCTTTATCATCCGTTGCACCACGTGCATATAACTTGCCGTCACGAATCGCTGGTTCGAATGGTGGTGTTGTCCACAAGTTCAGAGGATCGACCGGTTGAACGTCATAGTGGCCATAAACCAGAATAGTTGGTTTGCCCGGCGCATGCAGATGATCGGCTGTAATGATCGGATGACCGTTCGTCTGATGAACCTCTACATGCTCAAGTCCGATTTCTTTCAGGTGGTTGGCAAGCCATTCGGCTGCGCGGTTCACATCTTCTTTATGCGCGGATAATGCGGAAATACTCGGAATCGAGAGCCACTCTTGCAGTTGGCTTAGATGCTTTTCTCTATTGGTTTGGAAATATGTTTCGTAACTCATGGGAATTGAAATCCTCCTCGTCGTGATTGATGTATGTATGACACTATTGTACTACGTTTTCGAGAAATTACGAAAAATTCGACTAATATTCCCTCACCCCTTCGACACAAGCCGAATCAGCTTGTCATCCCCTTCTTGGGGATTCCCTCGGCCATCGCGGTTGTTCGTCATGAAGTAAAGCACGCCGCCTGGCGCCTCGTACACGTTGCGGATTCTTCCGTAGTTGCGGAACAAGGACTGCACATTCGCAACTTTCTCGCCGCTCGCATCGAGCGTCATACTCAACACCTGCTGACCCCGAAGGTTCGCAACGAGCAGTTGCCCTTTCCATGGCCCTTGTGAGACGAAGGTGATCCCCGACGGCGCCCAAGTCTCGTCCCCGCTATGAATGATTGACGTCTTGAATGCCGGATGCTCAGCCGATGTCTCGTCACCTTCAATGACTGGCCAACCATAATTGGCGCCCGCTTCAATTAGGTTAATCTCATCATGTGCCGATTGCCCGTGTTCTGAAGCATATAGCCTTCCCGTCTCGGGATGCCAAGCTAAGCCTTGCGGGTTTCGGTGGCCCATGCTGTACATCGGCGACCCTGCCACCGGATTATCGGCTGGGATCGATCCGTCCAGGTTGATGCGCAATATTTTGCCGGATCGAACGTTCGGATCCTGCGCGAGCTCCGGTTGATATTGCTCACCCATCGTCACATACAGTTTACCATCTGGACCGATCTTGATCCGACCGCCATTATGATTGCCGGACGTCTCCCCTCCTAGTCCATCAAGTAGAATGCGATCGACCGTAGCCCGGTTATTCTGTTCTTTCAGACGAAGAACCCGGTTATACAAGACTCCATTCTTGTCATAGGTATGATACACATAGAGGTAGCGGTTTTGCTCAAAATTCGGATCCATCACCAGTCCGAGCAGACCACTCTCCGCTTCTTGATGAATATCCTCAGCAAGATTAATCACGGGTTCAGGCAAAAGCTGATCATCCACCATCACACGCACTCGGCCGGAACGTTCAGCGATAAAGATCCGACCGTCCTTCGCCACATCCATCTCCCATGGGACATCTAAATGATCGGCTGCAACCTCTACTCGATATGGCAAATCTGTTTGATTTTCGACCTGCCTCGTAAGTTGCTCTTGTCCTGCCTCTCTCGTACAAGAAGACATCACCAACGTCAACAATAACATTCCAATTGCGGCGAACTTCAACGCTATCTCCCCTTTCGATGGACGTACTGCCGTTACTCCCTATCCCCTATGCTATGTATTCGATAATCACCTTATTTTTCCTGTACAAGAAAAAAGGCTACCCTTTGCGCTTAACGCTCAAAGGATAACCCCTATTATTAGATGAGTTCAGACTTCTGAAGAAGTCGTTCAAGCATAACCGCAACTTCTGCTCTTGTAATGGTTGCTTGCGGTGCAAGCTGTGTACTGCTGCGGCCAGAGACAACTCCTGCCTGCACACTCTCTACAATGCCGTTCACTGCCCAAGAAGAGGCTTGATTCTTATCTTCGAAGACACGTAGAATTTCTTCATTCGAAGGCTTTGGCAAGTTCGTGCTTAGCGTGGTCGTCGTGTTCTGTGTCGCATCATGATTGTCTTATAGCGCCCGCATCCGATTATTTCTTGGGTTATGCTCAACTTCTGCAAGTCCTAGGGCTTCCATCAACGGCGGAACGTACATGCCGAAGCGCCCGCGAAGTCCTTTTTTCAGACCATACCAGCCTCCGACTGGATTCTCGGGAGAACGCCCCCAAGCTTCCACCGTACCATCCTTCGCCGGCTTCTGTTCGTCAGCGCTGCCGAGCTCCATCCAATCTCCATGAGCTTTCAGCATTTCATGTAAATCTGCAATACAACGAGCATCGTAATGCAGTACAGTTTTCCCAACTGTACAGACGATAATTTCTCGTCCATCCTTCTCATCCTTGTACATCTGATACTCCGATGTTAATGGCGGTGTTTTCAGTTGCCAAGGATTGTCCTTCGTTCCGAGCTCTGACATTCCATTCACTCCTCTACTTATGTTATGTTTCTTTTCACATCATCAAATCAACAAATTCTTCCTCCGAAATGACTTTGAACCCTTCACGTCTTAGCAGCGCGGTCGTAACCCCAACACCCACCATCCGCGTATTCGAGAAGCTGCCATCATAGACCATTTTCCCACCACAGGAGGGACTGTATTCCTTTAGTACAATGATCGTCGCCTGCAGCTCACGTGCGAGTTCGAGGGTACGCTGCGCCCCAAGGAGATAGAGCTCGGTCACGTCGCTCCCCGATTTCTCTACGATCTTCGCACGGCCATCCAGCACATCTTCGCCTGTGCCGTTCACAATCTCTGCAGGTTCACGCGGCGTCTGGAACCCTCCGAGCAATTCCGGACACACCATCTTGGCTCGTCCCTGTTCTACAAGTTCATGAATTTTGTCTACCAGGCGATGCGTTGCATTATACCGGCATTCTACACCAGCAAGACAAGAACTTACGAGTATCATGCAGTTTCATCCTCTTTCTATCACGTTCGATATGGTTTGACATTATTATACCAATAATTCTATCGTTTGCTCTTGCACATGAACAGGAAATAGATGATTTTCTAGAATCTATAACATTATTGGGTTTGAGGAGAAATAATGCTAAAATTTGTAATATACTACTCTCAAAAAAGCGGTGTAGACCCCTAAAACACAGGAATCATACACCGCTATGAATATAGTAAGCTAGATTCTACGCCCCCGCAATCCGCGGCATCCACATCGGATCTTTGTCCAGCTCAGCCCACATGAACTCCATGAGCAGTCTGGATTTCAAATCTCGGTGTTCCGAGCTATCCCAGAGATTGCGAATTTCATTCGGGTCCTCGACTAAATCGAACATCTCGCCGAACTCTTGATTGCAATAGACGGTTATTTTATAGCGTTCATTCACATAGGTTCGCAGGTTAACAGTCGTCGGTTCATGATGGAACTCGCATATTATGTTGTTGCGAGCCTTCTCCTGGTTCCCAAGCCATACTTCCGACTGGTCTTTCCCCGTCATGGCGCCAGTAATCGGCACCCCCGCGAACTTCAAGAACGTCGGCGCCAAATCTACGAGTGATTGCATCGCATGACTTGTCGCGCCTGCGGCAACTTCCTTCGGATAACGGACGATGAATGGCAATTTCAATAAATCTTCATAATGGAACGCACCTTTGGCAATTAAACCGTGCTGACCGATAAAGTGACCGTGATCCGTCGTGAATACGACGATCGTATCCTCAGCAAGCCCCAACTCATCGAGCTTATCCAGAATCGAACCGATGTATTTGTCCATCAGGCTCACCATGCCATAATACACGGCAATATCCTTCTTCAGCTGCTCTGTCGTATGTAGATGGCTATGGAATCCATGAACCCCATACCCTGACTCGAAATACGCGGAAAAGTCTGGATCTTGCTCTTGCGATAGCTTAAAATGCGGCGGATTGTTGTCATGCTCGCCCGCTACGACAGAAGGAATCGTAAGCTGATCTGGGTCATACATGCTGCACCATGGCTCAGGCACGAGATATGGCGGATGCGGATCCGGGAAGCTTGCCCATAAGAAGAAATTCTCATCGTTCTGTTGGTAGTCCTCCAAGAGCGCATTCGTACGCTCTGCAATCCACGTGCTATAGTGGTATTCCTCGGGAATGTCCCACTTGTGCTGCACATCATACGTCAATTTGCCAGTCGGCTGTGCATAGTAATCCTGCCAGTTCTCGCAGCCCTTCTCTTCCAACCAGATCGCATAATGCTGACCTACCAGATGCTCGTGCGCATGATTGCGCAGCATCTCAATCTGCTCGAAGCCATAGTACGGGCCTTGAAACTTCTTCCAGTATTCCAGATCTTGTAGCAGAGGCTGCGACTCAATGGACGGATAAGCATCGGAAGTATACGCGGGTTGGAAATGCGCCTTCCCAATCAATGCCGTCCGATATCCTGCCTGCTGCAGATCTTCCCCTACCGTATGCGCATCTTCCGGCAGCTTGGTGCCAAGTGTCCATGCGCCATGCTGGCTCGGGTACATCCCCGTAATAATCGAAGAACGGGATGGCGTACATGTCGGGTTCGGGCAATAAGCCCGAGTGAATGTCGTTCCTTCTGCAACTAATCGATCCAAATGCGGTGTCGAGATTTCCGGGTTGAATGCTCCAATCGTGTTCCAATGCTGCTGGTCACTCGTAATCAACAAGATATTCGGTCTTTTCATTGCCATGTCGACCTCCTGTGGATGTTATTTCAACGCCATAATACGATCATAGTTCGTCTGGTAAATTGTGACAAGATCATGAAGCTATTTCATATTATTAAACGGATTCCAATCGCTGTTGAATTCCTGTTCATCTATACAAAAAAGAGCAGGCATTATGCCTGCTCCTCTCATTTGAACCAGCCCTTCTCTTTGAACCGCGTGATCGCTTCAATCCGATTCGTTACCTGCAGCTTATCGAGAATGACGGATATATAGTTGCGTACCGTTCCTTGCGTAATGTACAACTGGGTCGCGATTTCTTTCGTATTCTTCCCGTCCGCGATTAGGCCGAGCACTTCCTTCTCCCGCTGCGTCAGCGGGTTCTCCTCGCCATACGCGTCATCGACGAGCTCCGATGCGTAGATCCGACGACCTGCCATAATGCTGCGAATGGAATCTGCCAACTCTTCGCTCGGACTGTCCTTCAACAAGTAACCGTGCGCTCCTGCCTTAATCGCTCGTTCGAAATACCCCGATCTCGCGAAGGTGGTCAAGATCATGACTTTACAGCCGCTGCCTTTGAGTTCTTCTGCCGCTTCGAGTCCATTCTTGCCCGGCATCTCAATATCCATCACGACGATATCCGGCAGATAGCGGTAAGCCAGCTTCACGGCATCTTCGCCATTGCTTGCCCGGCCTACCACCTCCATATCCTCTTCCAAATCGAGCAATGAAGCGAGTGCGCCGAGCAGCATCCGCTGATCCTCTGCGATCACAATTCGAATCATACGACCACCTCCTTCTCCGGTTGATTCACGATATTCGGCACTCGAATGATCAAGGTCGTCCCGGATTCGGAACGAATCTCCATACTCCCGTTCACGAATTCAAGCCGTTCCTTCATACCGCGCAGTCCATTGCCTCGCTTGCACATCGCTTCATTCGTTAGCCCCACGCCATTGTCCATGACTTTTACCGTGAGCTCCGTTCGCGAAGGAATGATGCAAATGCTGCAGAGCGTCGCGCTGCTATGCTTGACCACATTCGTCACGGCTTCCTTAAGGCACATACTAATCACATTTTCAACAAGGAGTGATGTATTGGTGAGTTTCAGGTCCCCTTCAACATGACATTCAATGAAGGCCGCCTTCAGAATTTGCTTTACGCGGAACATCTCATCCTCGAGACTCGTCCCGCGCATTTGCGTCACCATTTCCCGCACTTCCTTGAGTGCATGCCTCGCAGTCTGCCGTACATCTTGAATCTCGGCGTGCGCACCTGCCGGGTCTTTGTCGATCAGTTTTCCCGCCAGATCACTCTTTAATCCAATTAATGAGAGTTTCTGCCCTAGCGTATCATGCAAATCCCGCGCAATCCGTTGACGCTCTTCCAGCTTCACCAGCTCCGAGATCCGCTTGTTGGCGTCCTCCAGCTGAACTTCGAGCAACTCTCTCTTGTTCCGGAAATACGTCGTTACAGGCAAGAGAATGACGGCGATCAGACTAACCAAGACGAACGGAATTTGCGTGATCATGATCGGATTTTTCGTTGCGAATCCATAGTTAATCGTCACAAGCGTCGTAATGAGGTGGATCGTATAGAGTGTAATAAAGCCTGCCCGATGATGAATATTCCCGATGAAGAACGCCAGGAACAACCCAAAGTATACATAACCGAACAGCACTGTCATCGTAACCGAAATCAGAATCTGGATTGACGTCCAGAAATAGACAAGCCATCCTTTGGAGACAAAGGACAGCACATAGCAGCCAAAAAAGGCCATGATCATAATAATACCGATCGCCACCTCATACGGAGACGAGGAGCGGAATATGAAGTAGAAAGGGAGAATGTAAAAGACGACCCATACATAAGGGCTAAGCCCCGTACTCCGGTGAAAAATTTGATACCATTTCTGCAAGGCTGCCCCTCCCTAAGGTTCACGAGATACGTTACTAGTATCTTATCACAAACGATGGCGGCGTAGTTATTTGCCTTGAACACTTGGACGGCGATTCTTGACAGGGGCCGTTGCCGTTCTTGCGGGTCCTCCCAGCAAATGCTTGATCTGCTTGAAGCTTACGAATGTCTTGCGCTCCTCATCCCACAGACGGAACCGCAGTGACTGCAAGCTCGTACGAAGCGTAATCGTCGTTGCATGCTGTAATGGCGGCGTATCATTGTGCGCTTGCTCCAACAGGTAATTCGGCACCTTCGGGCTCAAATGGTGTACATGATGAAAGCCAATGTTGCCCGTCATCCACTGCAGCAGCTTCGGCAGCTTATAATACGAGCTCCCCTCTACAGCCGCGAGTACATAACTCCACTCGTCTTCATGCTCGAAATACGAGTCTTCGAATTGATGCTGCACATAGAATAACCAAATCCCGAGCATACCAGATACGAAAATAATTGGAACCTGAACCAAGAGGAATGCCTGCCAGCCAATAACCCAGCACAGCAATGCGTATAATGCTACGATAAGGATATTCGTCAGGTACGTGTTCATTCGTTCCTTGCGCTTCGCGCCCTTACGGTTGAAACGGTAGGTCAATACAAATATAAAAATCGGTCCGAGACCGAGCATAACAATCGGATTGCGATAGAATCGATAAGCAATGCGCTGCATCAGCGGTGCTGCCACATATTCATCCACCGTCATCACCCACATATCGCCGACGCCCCGTTTATCGAGGTTACTGCTCGTCGCATGATGGATGGAATGGCTGTTCTTCCATTGCTGATACGGGACCAGCGTCAGAACGCCTGTAATCGTGCCGAGGATATCATTTGCACGACGGCTCTTGAAGAAGGATTGATGACAACAGTCATGAAAAATAATAAACGTCCGAATGACAAAGCCCGATGCGACGATCGCGATCGGCAGCGTGAGCCAGTACGATACGGACAGGCTGGCATAAGCCGCGATCCATAGCAGGACTAAAGGTAAAATCGTATTTAAAATCTGCTTCATACTCGTCTTGATATTGCTCTTCTCATAGGGAACCATTTCTTTCTTCAAATGGGCGACATGGGAATGTGTCATCGTGTCATTTCCTCCTTGGGCTCATGCATGGGGAAACCTACCCAGCAGGTCTATTCTATCTTCAGTATAGAAAATGTCGTGTTGGCCGAGTAGTCATGAACGTCAGGTGACGAGTATGACAAATATCATATAAACGGGGGCCTATTTCCCAATTGTGCCCAGATAAGATGAGAAAAGCCTCCTGCCACAAAGGAAATTATTCCCTTCGCAGCAGAAGGCCTGCTGATGATCGTATTATTTGCTTGCACGCCAAGCGTCAAGCTGCTTCTGAGCTTCTGCAATGATCTTGTCGATGCCTTGCGCCTTCAGCTTCTCAATCGCTTTTGGCAGCATCTTCTCTGGATCCACGGATCCTGTGTTGAAGGATGGACCGAATTCATCGACCGCATTCTTCACGTTCGCGATTTCTGTCATGACATTCGTTGGGTCAAATTGGAACCCAAGCAGCGGTGCATTTTTCGCGGAATCATTGAATTTCTTGTATTGCTCCCACTTATCTGCCGGGTCAGCCTTTAACTTATCAAGCAAGAACATGTTGCCTAGCGTAAAGGACGGCATGCTGTAACCGGAATCCGGAATCGGCTCGTACGTATCTTCCGTCAATCGTTTGTAGTGCACGCCTTCAATCCCGTTGTTGATTAAGTTGCGCAAATGTTTATCCGTGTTCAGCAAGTTCAAGAATTCCATCGCCTGCTTCGGATATTTGGTTTTGGACGAAATCGCCTGCATCGAACCCGTTACGGACCAGTTGAATACGAGCGGCTCATGCATTGGTGTCGAGACGATTGGATACTTCATGCTGTCTGTCCATTGAATGTCGGCGAACGGTACGGTGTGCTGCTTATCCACGAGCCATTTGCCCGTTTTCTCGAAATCATTACCTTGCTTGGTTGCGACATCTGGCGGCAAATAGCCCGCTTGGTAATACTCGCGCATCGTTTTGAAGACTTCCTTCGCTTCCGCAGACTCCCAAATATTCACCATCTTGAAATCTGTTGTATTCATTGGCACCCCAACCGGAATGCCTTCTAATGCAAAATCAAACGGAAGGAACATACCAATGTTCGAAGGAATCGGATACACATCCGGTTCTCCCTCTTTGACAGCCTTCAGCATCGGCGCAAGGCTCTCCAGCGTTGTTGCTTGTGTAATGTCTAATTTGTATTTATCAACCAGGTTCTTGTTGAACCGCCATACCGCTTGTGCAGGAAGTTCTTTATTCGTCGGGATCGCATAATTATGGCCATTGACTTTGGAGCCTTCGAGGAATGCTGGATTGAGCACTTCTTTGATGCCTTGACCCGATTGGTTCAACAGTTCATCCAGCTCGAGGAAATAACCTTTTCTCGCACCCTCAACATAGTTGAAGGCCCATGAACTCGTGAACGCGATATCGAATGGTTCACCTGAAGCAGCGATAACTTGCATTTTCTGCGAATAATCGCCCCAATCGATCACCTTCATGTCCAGCTTCACATTGATTTTCTCTTGCAAATATTTGTTGACCTCAGTCAAGACTTTATCTTGGTCTTTCTGCGGTCCACCGATGGTATACCATAATAGCGTGACTGGGTCTTCTTTCTTCTCTGGCGTAACCTGTGTATCTGTCGTTCCTGAGTCCTTCGTGCCCTCACTGGACTTTGTGTCCTTGCTGCCGCTAGAGCAGCCTGCGAGTGCGATTGAAGCAAGCATGATGAAGGTTAATACGAGTAGTACACTTTTTCTCATCTCTGTCTTCCTCCCTTTTATACGAATCTTAGCATCTATCTTCGTAATCATTCCTTCACCGCGCCAATCGTCAAGCCTTGCACGAAATAACGCTGGAAGAATGGATACGCGAAAATAATAGGCACGGTAGCCAGCACAACCATCGCCATCCGTGTCGTCTCGGCCGGTAACGTTCTGACCATATCAGTTCGATCAACCGCACCGCCAACCCCCGCATTCTGGAGAATGAACTGAATGTTCGTCTCCACCTTCATGAGCAAGGATTGCAGCGGAAGCAATCTCGCATCGTCAATATAGAGCAGCGCATTAAACCAGTCGTTCCAATAACCTAAGGCGGCGAACAGCCCAATGGTGGCTAGACCCGGCAACGAAATCGGCAGTACCAGGTATAGGAATACGCGGAACTCGCCTGCACCGTCAATTTTGCCCGATTCGATAATGGCGTCAGGAACCATGGTCTTGAAGAAGGTCCTCATGATGAGGATCGAGAACGCACTGACACACATCGGGAGAATTAGAGCCCACATGGTATCCTTCAAATGCAGCACTTGCGTCACGACGATATATGACGGCACAAGTCCGCCCCCGAACAGCATCGTGAAGAAGGCGATGAAGGAGAAAAATCCTCGGAAATGAAAATAGCTTCGGGATATCGCATAAGCATACAGGGATACGATCACGAGTGTGAGTAGCGTCCCCACGACGGTGATGAATAACGTAACCCCATAGGATCGCAGCAGTTGATCACCTGTCTTGAACAGGTACGTGTAAGCATCCACAGACCATTGCTCTGGGATAATTTTATACCCATTCTTCGCTAACGACTGCTCATCTGTGAAGGACAGCACGACAACGAACAAGAACGGATAGACACATGCTAATGAAAATAATCCAATCCCGAGATGCGCCATGGCATTCCAGAAAGGCGACAGATGATGAATGTTCCGCAGCTTCTTTCGCGGTGCACTCGGTTTATTCGATGATGGGTGTGAATCGATGACGGTTCTATTTTCCAAAATGGAGTTCCCCCTCTCGCTAAAGATGTCGGTCCATAAACCACGGGATGACCATGGCCATTTAGAATAACGCTTGTTCTTTATTGATTTTTCGTACGATAAAGTTCGTGACCAGGACAAGAATGAAGCCAACAACAGATTGATACAATCCGGCCGCGGTACTCATTCCGATATTGCCCGTTACCTTAAGTCCGCGATAGACGAACGTGTCAATGACATTCGTAACGGAGTAAAGTGCGCCGGTATCGCGTGGTACTTGGTAGAAGAGCCCGAAGTCTGCCCGGAAAATTCCCCCTACCGCAAGGATGAACATAATTACGATAATCGGTGTAATCATTGGAATCGTTATGTTGCGAATTTGCTGCCATTTGCTAGCTCCATCGATCATCGCCGCTTCGAAATACGATTTGTCGATCCCGACGATCGCCGCCAAATAGATGACACTGCCGTACCCGACACCCTTCCACAAGTTCACGATGATCAGAATGTAAGGCCAGAATTTGGTCTCCGTATACCAGAATTCCGGATCTGCGCCGATCCAGGTTAAGAACTGGTTCAGCACCCCTTTATCCACGCTCAGAAAGCTGAATACGAAATAACTCACGATAACCCACGATAGAAAATGCGGCAGGAACATGCCCGTCTGATAAATTTTGGCCAGCTTCTTATTCGCAATCTCACTAATGACAATCGCGACAAGCACGGCGAAGAGTGTCCCGAGAATGATAAAGGCTGCGTTATAGAGCAGCGTGTTCCGCACGATGAGATAAGCGTCTTCCGTCTTGAACAGGTACTCGAAATTTTTGAATCCGACCCATTTGCTCTCGATCATACTGGCTAAGAATCCATCTCGGCTGAACTGATAGTCCTTAAATGCAATTAACGCTCCCGGCATCGGCAAGTAACAGAAGAGCAGAAACCATACGAACCCCGGCAGCACCATTAGGAGCAAAGCTTTGTTACGGCCAACCAACTTCAGCCAGCGCAATAAACCATTCATGTTGTCCCCCCTCAGCTCGTCATTTGTTGATATGCCTAACTTTACAGCAATGTAAGCGCTACCTAAAGTGAACAAATCAAAAGTCGAGGTGGATAAAACAAAGATCATATTCCTTTCTTTTTCCGAAGACAGTACAATAAGTGATGGGATTCCTGAATATTAAGAGGAAGGAATTCTTCTTCATGAAAGCGTATACAAAAAGGGGTACGACAGCAATGCGTTTGATGATCGATTTCTACCAGAAGCATTTCAAACAAAAGTTGTTCAATAAAATCTTGATGATCTACTCCCTCATCACCATCGTGTCGCTGGCGACGCTATCCGTCTTCGTCTTTACGTATTACAGCAACAATCAGATCAAAAAAGAGCTGGATGCGAACAACCATGTGCTGTCGAGCATCGGCAACTACCTGGATACGCGCCATGCGGCTTCCCAGCAGATTATTCAGCAGATTTATCAGGATGGCTCCTCTACCCTGCTGGACGACGCATTATCTTTTCTAAAAAACAATTTCTCCGAGTATCTGGATGACCGTCTGACGCGGTACAGCGATACCGGGATTCGGCGGTGGGACATTCTCTCTTTTCTCCGGATTCAATTGAGTACGTTCCCCGATATCCGTACGATCGGGCTCTACAGCTCAAAGAAGCAATTCACACTGCTCCTTACGAAGGACGCGCAGAATTATTATCAAGGAAGCAATGATCTGCAAGCCGCACTGAACCAATATATTATCACGCCCAAAAGCATCACGACGGTCAGCAACATTGCGGATTTAATGACGCTTGAGACTGAAGGGAAGCTGATTATCGACTATAACTCCGATGGCATCTACCGCGCGTTTCAGAACAATTGGAGCGAAATGAAAGGTTATGTGCTCGTCTTAACGCCAAGTGGCAACGTTGTATTCGATTCCTCGAACCGGTACTACGGCGCCAAATATCCATACCTGTCACAGCTAAATGCACCTGCATCCATCCAGCAATTCGAGGAACCGTCTTATGTGAACGTGCAGACGACGAACCGATTCGGGTATTGGATTGTCGGGGTGATTCCGAGAAGCGAGATGTCGGCGAGCATGGTCGGTCTTCGGAATACGCTGCTGCTCGTAACCAGTCTCGTCATCGTGGCTGCGATGGCGCTCACGTACTTTACGATCGTCAATTTCTCAAGGCGTACGAGGACCGTTGTACGTGCGATGGAGAAGCTGAGGAATGGGGATTTATCGGTACGGATCACGATGGAGAAGGAAGATGAGCTCTTCCAGATCGCGGATCGGTTCAACCATATGTGTGAAGATTTGACTCGCTATATCGACCGCGTCTATGTCTCGGAGATTCGACAGAAGCAAGCGGAATTGGTTGCTTTTCAAGCACAGATTAAGCCACATTTCCTCTATAACACCCTAGAAGCGATTCGGATGCGGGCCCTCTCCTACCAAGCCGAAGACGTCGGGGAAATGATCTATATTCTGTCCACGCTGTTCCGGTATTCCGTTCGGCGCGATACCATCGCCCCGCTCGAAAATGAGATCGAATATTGCAGCCTTTACCTGGACTTGTTCCGCATTCGCTACATGCAGAACTTCTCGTATGAAATCGATATCGAGCCGGAGCTCATGAGTCTTCGGGTGTTGAAATTATCCATACAGCCCATCATTGAGAATTACATCGTGCACGGACTAATTATGTCTCGCACGGATAATCGGATCTGGATTCAGGCCGTGCTCAAAGAAGATGTGCTGGTCATTACGATCAAGGATAATGGCAGTGGCATAACGCCAGAGAAGCTGGAGTTCATAAGGCAGAAGCTGAATACCGAGGTGTCAGACGATGCAGCAAGTCAATCGATCGGACTGATGAATACCCATGAACGGATTAAAATTTGCTTCGGTCCTGCGTATGGGCTTCGCGTGGAGTCTGTTCCGGGGCAAGGCACGATGGTTACGATGAAAATACCAGCAAGCCAAGGAGGAGAACTGTATGCGTAAAGTATTTATCGTTGATGATGAGCCATTCATTCTGCAAGGTCTAACGACGGTGATCGACTGGGAAGAGTTCGGCCTTCATTTGGCGGGCAAAGCTTATGACGGTTCAGAAGCCTTTGAAGCGCTGCAGCATTTGGGATCAGAGGTG
>Ga0209025_1001616_pt1 | contig 28163 bp, 24 predicted proteins | sample AraplaMF_Col_mLB_FD_184256 | JGI IMG/M metagenome (GOLD analysis project Ga0209025, IMG submission 184256) | Arabidopsis root microbial communities from the University of North Carolina, USA - plate scrape MF_Col_mLB (SPAdes) (version 2) | ecosystem: Host-associated > Plants > Roots > Endosphere... | reverse complement strand
GACCGCCAACACCACCGTTACCGTGGGGGCCGACCTCGCCAAGCCCGTCCGCTTCGGCAACGAGCTGCCGCTCGCCTTGATCGCCGGCCCCTGCCAGATGGAGAGCCGCGACCATGCGCTCGAGATCGCCCTGGCACTGAAGGAGACCTCGGAAAAGCTCGGGATCGGCCTCGTCTTCAAGACCTCCTTCGACAAGGCCAACCGCACCAGCGTGAAGGGCCAGCGCGGCATGGGCCTGGACGCCGCCCTGCCCGTCTTCGCGGAAATCCGTGAGCGCACCGGCCTGCCGGTGCTGACCGATGTGCACGATGCCGCCCAGTGCGCCCCTGTCGCCGAGGTGGTCGACGTGCTGCAGATCCCGGCCTTCCTCTGCCGGCAGACCGACCTGCTCGTCGCCGCCGCCAGGACCGGCCGCGTGGTCAACGTCAAGAAGGGCCAGTTCCTCGCGCCCTGGGACATGGTCAACGTCGCCGCCAAGGTCACCGAAAGCGGCAATCCGAACGTGATGCTGACTGAGCGCGGCGCCTCCTTCGGCTACAACACGCTGGTCACCGACATGCGCGCCTTGCCGATCATGGCGGAGATCGGCGCCCCGGTGATCTTCGACGCCACCCATTCGGTGCAGCAGCCCGGCGGCAAGGGCGCTTCCAGCGGCGGCCAGCGCGAATTCGTGCCGGTCTTGGCGCGCGCTGCGGTCGCGGTCGGCGTCGCCGGGGTCTTCATCGAGACCCATCCGGACCCGGACAAGGCTCCTTCGGACGGCCCCAACATGGTGCCGTTGCGCGACTTCCATGCGCTGATTGCAGAGCTGCAGGAGTTCGACCGGCTTGCCAAGCGCAAGGCGCATTCTACGCTGGCGTATGTCTGAGACGCCCGCCCCCGCAGCTCCTCCCGCTGCGCCCCAGCAAGGCTCGCTGAAGTCGCTCATCCTGGTGCTCGGGGCGTGCGGCTTCGCCTCGACCTTCACCATGCGCCTGCTCGATCCGCTGGTGCCGACGCTGGCGGCGGAGTTCACGCGCAGCATCGCACAGATCGCTGCGGTCGCGACCGCCTTTGCCTTCGCCTATGCCGTCGGCCAGCCCTTCCTCGGCCCGATCGCCGATTCGATCGGCAAGCTGCGGACGATCGCGATCTGCCTCGGCATGCTCGCGCTGCTCTCGCTCGCCGCGAGTTTTGCCGGCTCCTTCGAGATGCTGACTGGCGTCCGCACGATCGCCGGGGTCGCCGCGGGCGGCGTCATTCCCGTCGCGATGGCGGCGATCGGCGACCGGGCCCCGATGGCCGAGCGGCAGATCATGCTCGGGCGCTTCCTTGTGCTGATGATCGTCGGGCAGATGGTCGGTGCCGCCTGCTCCGGCTTGATCGCCGAGCATATCGGCTGGCGCTACGTCTTCGTGATGGCGGGCACGATCGCCGGCATCGCCGGGCTGCTGGTGGTCGTGGTGCTGAAGCCCCGGCCCAATGCGCTGCGGCCGCCGCTCAGCTTCAAGACCGCGCTGACCAGCTATGCCGCCGTCTTCGCCAATCCGCGCTCGAAGCTGCTCTATGGTCTGGTCATCGTCGAGGGCAGCCTGATCTTCGGCATGCCGCCCTATATCGCCGCGATCCTGCACGAGCGCGCCGATGTCGGCCCGTCGCAGGCCGGCCTCGTCATCGCCGGCACCGGGCTCGGCGGCATCATCTACGGCGTGCTGACGCGGATCCTGGTCGAGCGGCTCGGGCCGACCCGGATGACCACGCTGGGCGGCATCGTGATGGGCTGCGCCTATGCGCTGTTCTCGCTCACCTTCCTGCCCTGGTGGAGTGCGGTCGCGATCTTCACGCTGAGCGGCTTCGGCTTCTTCCTGATGCACGGTACCTTCCAGGCGCAGGCGACGGAACTCGCGCCGACCGCGCGCGGTTCGGCGGTAGCGCTGTTCGCCTGCGCCCTGTTCTGCGGCCATGCGCTCGGGCCGGTGCTGATGGGCGCCGCCCTGCATCTGTTCGGCACCAGCGGCGCGATCCTGATCTTCGCCGCCGGGATCGCGGTGCTCGGCATGCTGGCACCGCGCATCCTGCCGCTCTCCGGCAGCAGGACCTGAGTTTCTTTTGAGCGTGCCGTAGTCCGAAAACCGCTTCGCACTTTTCGGCGGCAAGCTCTTTAGCGCCCGCGATAGGGCGCGACGCCCTGGTCGGGCAGCCACAGCCCCTTGGGTGGCTCGCCGGTCTGGAAAAACACGTCGATCGGGATGCCGCCGCGCGGATACCAGTAGCCGCCGATGCGGAACCATTTCGGCTCGAGCAGATCGACCAGCGTCTTGCCGATGCCGACGGTGCAGTCCTCGTGGAAGGCGCCATGGTTGCGGAAGGCGCCGAGATAGAGCTTGAGCGACTTCGATTCGACCAGCCAGTCGCCCGGCAGATAGTCGATCACCAGGATGCCGAAATCGGGCTGGCCGGTGACCGGGCAGATCGAGGTGAATTCCGGGCAGGTGAAGCGCGCGAGATAGTCGGTGCCGGCATGCGGGTTCGGCACGCGGTCGAGGCGGGCTTCCTCCGGCGAGCGCGGCAGGTCGCTCGCCTTGCCGAGCTGGAGAGTCGAGGCGTCGATGGTCATGGTTTCATCCTGAGCGGGTGGCGTCCGTCGATAGCGGACGCGGGATTGCCGCGGCTTTTAATGCCGGGCCCGGATAAACGCTACCGCCCCTTCCCGTCGCCGTCGGTCTTGTCTAGAAGCGCGGCATCGCTTGCCCACCTCAGCTCCGGAGCCTGACATGACCGCGATCATCGACATCATCGGCCGCCAGATTCTCGATTCCCGCGGCAACCCGACGGTCGAGGTCGATGTTGTGCTCGAAGACGGCTCGATGGGCCGCGCCGCGGTGCCGTCTGGCGCCTCCACCGGCGCGCATGAGGCGGTCGAGCTGCGAGACGGCGACAAGAACCGCTATCTCGGCAAGAGCGTGTTGAAGGCGGTCGAGGCCGTCAATGTCGACATCGCCGAGGCGATCGTCGCCATGGACGCCGAGGACCAGACCGCAATCGACCAGGCGATGATCGAGCTCGACGGCACGCCGAACAAGAGCAAGCTCGGCGCCAACGCCATCCTCGGCGTCTCGCTCGCCGTCGCCAAGGCGGCGGCCGAGTGCTCGGGCCTGCCGCTCTACCGCTATGTCGGCGGCACCTCGGCCCGCGTCCTGCCCGTTCCGATGATGAACATCGTCAATGGCGGCGCCCATGCCGACAACCCGATCGACTTCCAGGAATTCATGATCATGCCGGTCGGGGCGCCCTCGTTCGCCGAGGCGCTGCGCATGGGCTCCGAGGTCTTCCATACGCTGAAGAAGGCGCTGCACGACGCCAGCCACAACACCAATGTCGGCGACGAGGGCGGCTTCGCGCCGAACCTGAAGTCGGCGGAGGCCGCGCTCGACTTCGTCATGGCGGCGATCGAGAAGGCCGGCTACCGGCCGGGCGAGGACATCGCGCTGGCGCTCGACTGCGCCGCGACCGAGTTCTTCAAGGACGGCGCCTATGTCTATGAAGGTGAACGCAAAACGCGCGATCCGAAGGCGCAGGCCAAGTATCTCGCCAAGCTGGTCGCCGGCTACCCGATCGTCTCGATCGAGGACGGCATGGCCGAGGACGACTGGGACGGCTGGAAGGCCCTGACCGATCTCGTCGGCAACAAGTGCCAGCTCGTCGGCGACGACCTCTTCGTCACCAACGTCACCCGCCTGTCGCAGGGCATCAAGGCGAAGACGGCGAATTCGATCCTGGTCAAGGTCAACCAGATCGGCACGCTGACCGAGACGCTGGCCGCCGTCGAGATGGCGCAGCGCGCCGGCTACACCGCGGTGATGTCGCACCGCTCGGGCGAGACCGAGGACGCGACCATCGCCGACCTCGCCGTCGCCACCAATTGCGGGCAGATCAAGACCGGCTCGCTCGCCCGTTCCGACCGCACGGCGAAGTACAACCAGCTGCTGCGCATCGAGGAAGAACTCGGCAATCAGGCAGTCTACGCCGGCCGCTCGGCGCTGAAGGCGCTCGCCTGAGATTGTTGCGCTGCAAGAGCCACTGGCGCGGCTGCGCCATGCGCTGACACCACTAACCGCATGCTCCAGCTTCGAACTAGGCTGGAGCATGCATCAAACCGTGCCTCTTTCGGACGAGCGGCTGCTGCGGCGCCGGCAACTCGCCTTTGCCGGCATGACGTTCGCCATGCTGATCTTCGGGGCCAATTTCGTCGTCAGCCGTCATGCGGTGCTGAACGGCCTCTCCTCGCACGACATGCTGGCGCTGCGCTTCGTCACCGCCGGCTTCCTGCTGCTGCCGAGCTTCATCATGGCCGGCGGCCTGCGCGACTGCGCCGGTCTCGGATGGAAGCGCGGCCTCATCCTGGCGGTGATGAGCGGCTTCCCGATGAGCTTCCTGCTCATGACCGGGCTGACCTACGCCCCCGCTGCACATGGCGCGGTGATCGGGCCCGGCACCGTCACGGTGATCGGCATCGTCGGCAGCGTCGTCCTGTTCGGTGCGATCCTGACCAGGCAGCTCGTGCTCGGCGTCGCGGCGGTGCTTGCCGGTCTCGCCTGCCTCGGCATCGCCGGCACCACCCATGCCAATCCGGGCATTGTCTTCGGCGATCTCTGCTTCCTCGGCGTCGGACTGGTCTGGGGCGGCTATCCGCTGCTGATCCAGCTCTGGCGGGCGAATGCGCTCAAGGCGACCGCCGTCGTCTCCGTGCTGTCGATGGCCTATCTGCCGATCTATTTCGCCTTCTATTTCCGTGGCTTCGACGTCGCGCCCTGGTGGGTGCTGCTGGCGCACGCGATTAATCAGGGCGTGCTCAACGTCATCGTCGGCCTGTGGATCTGGAGCTGGTCGACGCCGGTGCTCGGCCCTTCGGTCGCCGGGCGTTTTCCGCCAATGATCCCGGTGGTCGGCACGCTGCTCGCGATCCCGGTGCTCAGCGAGATCCCGAGCGGGCTGCAGATCGGTGGCATCGCGCTGATCATCGGCGGGCTGTTCATCGCCTCATGGCGTCGCGCGGCGGCGGCGCGCTAGCGCCATCAGGCCGAGATTCCAGACGATGCAGACCAGCAATCCGAGGCCGAGCGCCGGCCAGGAGCCGAGCGGCACGGCGGTGAGATGGACCAGCGCCAGCGCGAAACCGAAGCCGAGCAGCCCGAGCAGGCTATTGGCGATGACCGCGGCACTGGCCGGCCCGCCAATGCGCGGCTGCAGGATCGCGATCAGGCTCGACAGCACGATCGGAAAGGTCGCCAGCACGCCCGACCAGGCCGGGCCGACGCGGGCGCTGACAGCGGTGACTGTCCCGGCCAGCGTCGCGACCGCCGCTGCCCGCAGCGGGATCGCATACCAGGGCCGCCGTGGCGTGATCGCGGGACGTGCCGCGAGATAGGGTCGGACGAGACGATGCAGGACCAGGAAGACGACCGGCGTCACCGCCAGCATGACGATGAAGGGCAAAGCCAGCGCCTGCAGGCCGGAGACGATCAGGAAGAAGGTCAGCAGCGCCGCAGCGAGACAGACCACCGTACCGAAGCGTTGCGCCAGCAGGACGTAGACCAACGATAACCCCGCATTGGCGAGGTTGGAGCTCATGCTGCCGAGCGCGCTCGCCGAGATGAAGGCAGCGTCGTGATCAAGCGCCAGGAAGACATAGACCGGCCCGGCCGAGATCGGCAGCGTCGCGATCATTGCGGCGAGCAGAGGCCCGCTGCGCTCGGCCAGCAGCGAGCAACTGACGACGATGGCGGCCGCGACCGCCATCTTGAGCAGCAGCAGGCCGAGCCATGGGTCGCTCACGCCGGCTCGCCCTTTGCCCAGCCCTCTTTCGTTTCCGCAATAAAATCATCGAGTCGACCTGCCGCGATAGCGGCTCGCAGACCGGCCGTCAGATCCTGGTAGTAAGCCAGGTTCACCCAGGTCAGCAGCATCTTGCCGAGCATCTCCTCGGCCTTGACCAGATGGTGCAGATAGGCGCGCGAATAGGTGTTCGCCGCCGGGCAGGAGGATTGCGGGTCGACCGGCCTGTCATCCTCGGCATGCTTGGCGTTCTTCAGGTTCATCCGGCCGAAGCGGGTGAAGATCTGGCCGTGGCGGCCGGCCCGCGTCGGCATCACGCAATCGAACATGTCGACGCCGCGCCTGACCGCCTCGACGATGTCGTCCGGCGTGCCGACGCCCATCAGATAGCGCGGCTTCTCACTGGGCAGATGCGGCTCGACCGTCTCGATCATCGCCAGCATGACGTCCTGCGGCTCGCCGACCGCGAGGCCGCCGATGGCGTAGCCCTTGAGGTCCATGGCGGCGAGCTCGCGTGCGCTCTCGACCCGCAGGGCCGGCACAGCACCACCCTGAACAATGCCGAACAGCGCCCTGCCCGCCGGATCGCCAAAAGCCTTCTTGCAGCGCTCGGCCCAGCGCAGCGACAGATGCATCGCCTTTTCGGCGACCTTGTCCTCGCAAGGCAGCGAGACGCATTCGTCCAGCTGCATCACGATGTCGGAGCCGAGCAGGTTCTGGATCTCGACCGAGCGCTCCGGCGTCAGCACATGCTTGGAGCCGTCGATATGGGACTGGAAGGTGACGCCCTCCTCGGTCAGCTTGCGCAGATTGGCGAGCGACATCACCTGGAAGCCGCCGGAATCGGTCAGGATCGGGTGCGGCCAGTTCATGAACTTGTGCAGGCCGCCGAGCTTCGCGACCCGCTCGGCGCCGGGCCGCAGCATCAGGTGATAGGTGTTGCCGAGCACGACATCGGCGCCGAGCGCCTTGACCTGCTCGGGATACATGCCCTTGACCGTTGCGGCGGTGCCGACCGGCATGAAGGCCGGCGTGCGGATCACGCCGCGCGGCATGCGGACCTCGCCGGTGCGTGCTGCGCCGTCCCGGCCGAGGAGATGGAAGCTGAAATCCGTCGTCATGGGCGCCGGCCTAGCCCAGCGCTGCCCTGGACGGAAGAGCTTTGCGCGCTGTGCCGGCCTGTGCCGGCAGCTCAGCGCTTGGCGAAGGCCGCCTCGTAGACATCCGGCTTGAAGGCGAGGATGCGGCGGTCGCCGAGATCGAGCACAGGGCGCTTGATCATGGTCGGCTGCGCCAGCATCAGCGCGATCGCCTTCTTCTCGTCGAGGCCCTGCCTGTCGGCCTCAGGCAGCTCGCGGAAGGTCGTGCTCGCCTTGTTGAGCACCTTCTCCCAGCCGAGCTCGCGGCACCAGGCCTCGATGTGGGCCTTGTCGATGCCGGAGACGCGGTAATCGTGGAAGGCATAAGGAATCTTGTGCGCGTCGAGCCAGCTCCAGGCCTTCTTCATCGTGTCGCAGTTCTTGATGCCGTAGAGCGTGACCATCGTCCCGACTGTCCCTGATTTGCCGTCGGCGCGGGGGTGGCATGGCGCCTGCTGGAGATCAAGCGATCCCTCCGCTCGACGCATGCGAAACAAGGGAGCGGTTCTCGCCGCGCCGGCAATCGAGCGCCTCTCGCGTTCTGTCATCCGATCGGCAACGATGGCGCGTATCGGGCGAGCAGGGAATCGAACGGGCACGGCATGATCGATCAGCTTCATCAGCTCGCGACGAGCGACGACCAGCTCGATATTCCGTTCCGCCCCTGGAAGAACCATCCCGCCGCCGGCGTGGATTTCCCCGACATGTCCATCTCGACCAGCGAAGCGGCGCTGACCCGCGCCATCATCGACGCGCTGGCGCGACGGCTTCCGGCCGGAATCGAGGTGCTGGCCGGCATCGATATCGGCGGGCTCGGCCTTGCCGGATCGCTGGCCTATCGCAACAGCCTCGGCTTCATCGACATCCGCAAGGTCGACTCGCTCCGCAACGGGGTGATGCGCAGCATCATGGCGAACTACGAACTCGGGGAAGGTGTCGTGATCTCGAAGGGCTCGCGGCTGGCAGGGCGCCGGGTCGCGATCGTCGACGACTGCCTGATCTCGGGCGGCACGGCACTGGCGGCGGCGCGCCTGATCCGCCGGCTCGGCGGCCATTGCGACACGGCACTCTTCGTCTTCGCCATCGAAGACATGGGTGGGCGCGAGCGCCTTACCCAAGGCGGTATTACGGCCGAGGTGCTGCGCACCGTCCCGCGGACGGCGCCGGAGAGCGAAGGCGACTAGGCGGAGGCGGCGCGATCATCAGCCGCCGAGCGACCAGTGGGCGAGATGGTCGTGGCGGCTCGTGCCGTGGATGCTGCGGATCAGCACAAACTCCCGAACCGGAAAGGTCACCGGCGGAACCATCGGCTTGCTGAAAGGGCACTCGTCGTAGAGCAGGGTGACATGCGGCCCGAATTTGGATGGCGTCCGAAAGCCTCTCGCCCGCATCTCGCGACGTAGGCTCCGTTGCAGCTTGTCGAGAATCGCGAATGTCAGGCTCGTTTCCAGAAAGATGGCCTGTCGATCACCAACGCTGCCATGTCCCGCAACATGGTCGAAGGCGACAGTGAAACTCGAAGCGACCGCTGAAGCGCCAATCTTTTTCAGCGCTGCGATCTCTTTGTCAGCGGCTCCGCCATATCGCTCAATGCCGCACAACGTAACGTGATAGCGCTCTGGTCCGATCGGCCACCCGCGCAAATCGTGCGATCTTCGAAGCTCATGGGCGAACGCATCGATTGCCGCGGCATGCTCCAGCGGTGGCACCAGCGCGAAGAAGTATCTGACCCAACCGGGGGCAATTAGGGTTTTCGACCAGTCGCGGTCCGCCGCGATCCCATATCGGGGATCCCAATCGAACAGATCTGGTTGATCTGGAGATGGCTTTCCCATCTCCAGCATCTAGAACAAATAAAGAACAAATGCAACCGCCCTCACCCCGCCGCCCGGTACGCTGAGGGCGACATCCCCGCCCGCGCCGCGAAGAAGCGGGAGAAATAGGCCGGGTCGGAGAAGCCGAGCCGGAAGGCGATCTGGGAGACCGGCGAGCGGGTGTAGACGAGGTCGCGTCGCGCCTCGATCATCAGCCGTCCCTGGATCACCCGCATGGCGGAATGGCCGAGCAGCTCGCGGCAGACGCGGGTGAGATGCGGGCCGGTGACACCAAGGTACCGGGCATAGACGTCGAGCGGCTCATGCGTATGGAAATGGCTCTCGACGCGCTCGACGAAGCGCCGGACCAGCACGGCGCGCGCATCGCCGGCCGCGCCGGCGGCGACCGCGTGTGACCGGGCGGCGCGGACGAACCAGATCGCGATCAGGCGCGCATGGGCGGCGAGCGCGAGCTCGCGGCTGCCGCGGTTGCGGCCAAACTCGGCGAGCGCCGCCTCCATCGTCATGGCGAGCTCGGCGATGCCGGCGTCGCCCGGCCCTCGCCTGCCGACGAAGGCCTCGCCCAGCACGGTGCCGAGCGCCGGCTCGGCCTCGATCAGCGGCGTCAGGGTCGAGGTCGCGACGCTGGCGACGAAGCCTTCGGTCTCCGGCTCGAAGCTGAACTCGTGGATCGCCAGCGGCGGCAGCAGCAGGGCAGTGCCAGGGACGAGCCGGTGATCCTCGCCATCGATCCGCACCAGTCCGCCGCCGGAGGCGATCAGGAAGAACTGCGCCATGTCCTGATGGCGATGCGGCTCGATCCGCCAGTCGCGCGGAGCGCTGCGGGCGCTGATCCGCTCGATATGCAGCGCATCCGGGAACCGCTGCTCGCGCGGCTCGTCATAAAGCCAGTAGGCCGGCACCGAAGTGAGCGACATGCGAGCAACCCGATGTTCGTTTTGTCCAAGATGTTGGGTGAATGCTCCATTCCGGTCAAGCGCTCGCAATGGCATTTTCATTTGAAAGTACAGGGCTCTGCAGTCCCTGATCTACGGAGGACGCCATGCGCACCCAGGTCGTGATCGTCGGAGCCGGGCCGTCGGGCCTGCTGCTTGGGCAGTTGCTGAGCCGCCAGGGTATCGACAACATCATCCTCGAGCGCAAGAGCGCCGACTATGTGCTCTCGCGCATCCGCGCCGGCGTACTCGAACAGGGCACGGTCGACCTGCTGCATGAGGCTGGCGTCGGCGCGCGCCTCGCCGAGGAAGGCCTGCCACATGACGGGTTCTCGCTCGCCTTCGAGGGACGCCTGCAGCGCGTCGACCTCAAGGGCCTGACCGGCAAGCAGGTGACGGTTTATGGCCAGACCGAGGTGACGCAGGACCTGATGGAGGCACGGCAGGCGGCGGGCACGGCCAGCTTCTACGAGGCTGAGGACGTCGAGCTGCATGATTTCGACGGCACCTCGCCGCGCGTCAGCTTCATCGTCGAGGGCAAGCGGCGCGAGATCGCCTGCGACTTCATCGCCGGCTGCGACGGCTTTCACGGCATCTGCCGCGCTTCGGTGCCGGCGGGAGCGATCGAGACCTTCGAGCGCGTCTACCCCTTCGGCTGGCTCGGCCTGCTGGTCGACCAGCCGCCAGCGGCGCATGAACTGGTCTATGCCAGCTCGCCCTTCGGCTTCGCGCTGTGCTCGATGCGCTCGCAGACGCGCAGCCGCTATTACGTCCAGGTGCCGCTCGACGAGAAGGTCGAGGCCTGGTCAGATCAGCGCTTCTTCGACGAGTTGCGCCAGCGGGTGCCGGAAGAGATCGCGGCGGCGGTGACGGCGGGGCCGTCGCTGGAGAAGAGCATCGCGCCGCTCCGCAGCTTCGTCGCCGAGCCCCTGCGCTTCGGCCGGCTGTTCCTCGCCGGCGATGCCGGCCACATCGTGCCGCCGACCGGCGCCAAGGGTCTCAACCTCGCCGCCAGCGACGTGCACTACCTGTTCGAGGCGCTGCGCGAGCACTATGCCGAGCGCTCCGATGCCGGGCTCGACGCCTATTCGGCGAAGGCGCTGGCGCGGGTCTGGAAGGCGGTGCGGTTCTCCTGGTCGATGACCAACCTGCTCCACCTCTTCCCGGAGGCGAGCGCCTTCGACCAGCGCATCAGGCGCGCCGAATTCGACTATCTGGCGCAGTCCCAGGCCGCGCTCACCGGCGTGGCCGAGAACTATATCGGCCTGCCCTATTGAGGCCAGGCAGGCCGCCGCGCCCTGCCCTCATCGCGGCGGCAGTTTTTCGTACTTCCGGGTATCCGGCGGCACATGGTCCCAGGGCTGGGCGACCGAATGCCAGAAGACCATTTCCGGTTTGTACCGGCCGGGCTCGTCGAGGCTGCCGGCGCGGATGATGAACAGGTCGGGAATGTCCGGAAAGCTCATATAGACCGGTGAGCCGCAGGTCGGGCAGAAGGCGCAGCGCTTGACCGTACCGCCCTCGCCGACGACATCCCAGGTGCTGGCCTTGCCTTCGACCGTGACGGGTGCGCCGACGAAGCTCAGATAGGAGCTGTGGCCGGTGCCGCTCTGGTGCTGGCACTGGCGGCACTGGCAGTCATTGCTCTCGACCGGTTCGGCAGCGATCTCATAGCGGATCGCCCGGCAGGCACAGCCGCCGGTATAGGCATGGCTCATCGTGATGTCCTCGACAGATTGGCGGAAAGAAACGGTCCCGCGATGTCAGGCCGGCTCGCCGGCGACATCGCCGAGGCGCGGCAGGATGCTCTTCCAGCCGCGGCCCATATTCGTGAACGCGACCTCGTTGCGCGGCAGCTCGAAGCCGGAATGGACGAGGCGCACGCGGGTGCCGTTCGCCGCCTTGCTCAACGTCCAGGTGACGACCGTGTCGAGGCGGGAGCCGTAGCCGGCATTGTCGTCGTCGCCGCCCTTCCAGGAATAGGCCAGGCATTCGTTCGGGATCACCTCCAGCACCTGGCAGCGGATCGTGCCGTCCCAGGCGCCGGCCGGCGTCGTCTTGAAGGTGAAGCGCGTGCCCTCGACCGGGGCGAAGCCAGAGGGTTCCATGATCCAACGGGCGATCAGCCTGCTGGAGGTCAGCGCCTTCCAGATCATCTCCGGGGTGTGCGGAAGGATTTCGTCGACGACGATGTCCTGTGTCGTGGGCTGCAGGTCGAGAGCGGTCATGGGTCGATCTCCTTGAGAAGAGTGCGGAGGTTGGCGAAGCGCTCGCGCCAGAACACGCCGTAGTGGCCGATCCAGTCGACGAGCGGCGCCAGGCCGTCCGGCTCGGCGCGATAGAAGACATTGCGGCCCTCCGGCCGCTCGGCGACGAGGCCCGCCTGCTTCAGCGATTTGAGGTGCTGGGAGATGGCGCCCTGCGTGACGCCGCTACCCCGTGTCAGCTCGGCCACGGTGATCTCGTCGCAGGCGGAAATGCGTTCGAACACGGCTCGCCGGGTCGGATCGGCGAGCGCACGCATGACGGTGGAGATGGGAGCGATCTCAAGCATGAAAATCAATTAGCAATCGCTAATTCATTAGTCAATACTAATTCTTATAACCTCGGCATGGCCGGACCGCAGCTTCGACCCTGCCGCCTCAGCAGCGCTGATAGACATCCTCGATGCGGATGATGTCGTCCTCGCCGAGATAGGAGCCGACCTGCACCTCGATGATCTCGAGCGGAATCTTGCCCGGATTGGCCATGCGGTGGACGCAGCCGATCGGCAGATAGATCGCCTCGTTCTCGTGCACGAGGATCGTCTCGTCGTCGCGCGTCACCTGCGCGGTGCCGCGGACCACGACCCAGTGCTCGGCGCGGTGATGGTGCTTCTGCAAGGAGAGCACCCCGTTCGGCTTCACCGTGATGCGCTTGACCTGGTGGCGCTCGTCGAGATCGACCGAGAGATATTTGCCCCAGGGCCGGTGGATCTCACGATGGCTGACGGCTTCCGGCTCATGCTTCGCCGCGATCAGCGCGACGACGTCCTTGACCTTGTCGGCCTTCGCTTTCGGGGTCACCAGGATCGCATCTCGGGTGGCGATGACTGCGATGTCGTCCAAGCCGACGACGGCGACGACCGCGTCTTCGGAGCGGACGAGGTTGTTGGCACCATCGAGCACATATCCGCGGCCCTGGACGACATTGCCGCCCGCGCCCTTCTCGGAGAGCTGCCAGACCGCGCTCCAGTCGCCGACATCCGACCAGCCGAAATGGCCGGCAATCACCGCCGCCGTATCGGCCTGCTCCAGGACGGCAGGCTCTGCCGCGATCGCCGGCAGGCCGGCGAAACCGTCAGCTTCGAGCATGCGGATCCCGAGGCTGGCTCCCGTCGCGGCATTGCCGATCGCCCGCGTGGCGGATGCCTCGAGTCTCAGTTGCATCGTCGCCGCGTCGAAGACGACATTGCCCGAGTTCCAGAGATAGCCATCGGCGAGGTAGCGCGCCGCCAGCGCCGCGTCGGGCTTGGCGGCGACGTCCTCGACATCGCGCACGCCCTCGACGATCTCCGCCCCCGGGCGGATATAACCGTAGGCCGTCGCCGGATAGCATGGCGGAATGCCGATCGCGACGATGCGTCCCTGTGCAGCGACGGTGGCGGCCCTGGCGCAGGTTTCGACGAAGAGCTTGCCGTCCTGCACGACATGATCGGCTGGGAAGATGCCGACGAGTGCGGCTTCGCTGCGCGCGAGGCCGAGTTCGGCCGCGATCGCCGCGGCGGAACGCGCGCCGCGCTCGGCAGGCTCGAGGACGATCTCGGCCCTCAAGCCGATCGCCTGCAGCTGGTCGGCGACGGTGAAGCGGCTTTCAGCGTTCGTCACCACGATCGGCGCGTCGAACACCACGCGATCGGACAGGAGCCGGAGCGTGCGCTGGAAGGTGGAGTCCCGGCCGAAGAGCGGGATGAACTGCTTGGGCATCGTGTCGCGCGCGATCGGCCACAGGCCGACACCATGTCCAGTGCACATCACGACAGGGATGATCTTCGGCATGGAGTCGGTCTCCCGGAAAGCGGCTGCTGATCGCGCCGCAATTCTGGGAGAGAAACCGGCGCGCTCAAGCCGCCATCTCGGCTGACCCCTCGAGCGAAGAAGCCACACCGTTCGTCGAGCAGCTCCTCCGATTGCCCTACTCCGTCCGCGCTCACTCCTCCCGGAGGCTCGACCGCATCGAGTCGGTCAGTGGCTGCATCAGATAGGCGATGGCGGTGCGCTCGCCGGTCGGCACATAGACCTCCGCCGGCATGCCCGGCCTGAGCTTGGCCCGAATCTTCGGGGGGAAGCCCGACGCCGAGACACTGACGCGCATCTCGTAGACCGTCTGCTGCAGGACATCGTCGCGCAACGCGTCGGCGGCGACGGATTTGACCTCGCCGACGGTGAAGGGCGTCGCCCGCCCCTTGAAGGACGGCAGGCGCACCTCCGCGGCCATGCCCGGGTGCAGGTTGTTCACATCCATCGGGGAGACCTTGGCGGTGACGATCAGGTCGTCATCCTGCGGCACGATCTCCATCAGGGTCTCGCCCGGCTTCACCACCGCGCCGACCGTATGGATCTTCGAGGCCACGACCCGGCCGGTGCGCGGGGCGCGAACTTCGGCACGCGCCAGCACATCCTCGGCGATGCGCAGCTTCTCGCGCGCATCGGCGAGTTTGACCCGGCATTCGGCCAGCTTGGTCGAGGCCTCCTCGGACGCCTTCAGGCCGATCTGGCTCATCTGCAGCCTGATCTCGTCATTGGCGACCGCAAGCCGCGCCAGATCGGCTTCGAGAGAGCCGATGCGGCCCTGCAATTCGGTCAGCGAGCGCTTCAGCGGGTTGATCCGCGTCGCGGCGACATAACCCTTGTCGGCGAGAGGCCTCAGGCTGACGAGTTCCTCGTTGATGCTCGCGGCCTGGCCGATGGCGGCCTCGCGCTGCGCCTCGTTCGACTGGTACTGCTTCTCGGACTGCGTCAGCCGCTCCTTCAGGATCGAGACTTCGAGCTTCTGCGTGGATTGCCGCTCCTTGAACAGGCGCTCCTGGTCGAGCATGACGCGGCGCGCTTCCTTGCTCTCGGCGACCTCCATCAACTCGCTCGGGAAGGTGATGCGGTCGAGCCTATCGATCTCCGCCGTGAAGCGCGCTTCCTCGCCCAATGCCTGGAGCACGCCGAGCCGCGCCACGCTGCGCTGCGCAGCCGCCTGCGTCGTATCGAGGCGCAGCAGGATCTGGCCGGCCTTGACGTCGGCACCATCCCGCACCGAGATCGCTTCGACGAGCCCGCCTTCGAGGTGCTGCACCGCCTTGCGATCGCTCTCGACGACGACGCTGCCATGCGCCACGACGGCGCTGTCGAGGCGCGCAGTCACCGACCAGAGACCGCCGGCTCCCAGCGCGAGGCCCACGACGACGTACCCCTTGCGGACGGGAGCGCGCCAGTCGCCTCCCCCCTCGACCGGCGCGCCGGCAGGCCGCAACCATCGCCTGGCGGCGGCAAGCGGGGTCGCAAGGCGCCGGCGCAGACCCGGCCGATTCAGGGTGGGCTTCATCTTGTTCAAAAAGGGCTTCATCTTGCTCTGGAAAGGGTTCATCGGCGTGCCCACCTCGCGGCCGAGAGCGGCTCGACCTGCCCTGTCTGGCCGCGCTGCTGCGGCGGCTGGATGCGTGCGCCGCTGCCCGGCTGCAGCAGAACCGGCAGGATTTCGTCGCGCCCGCCGACCCTGACGGCCTGGCCCTTCTGCATCAGGATGATCTTGTCGACCTGCGACAGCAGCTGCGGGCGATGGGTGATCACGACGACGATCGCACCGGCGTCACGCAGGCCTGCCAGGGCTCGCGCAAGCGCGGCGTCGCCGTCCATATCGAGATTGGCGTTCGGCTCGTCGAGCACGACCAGCGCCGGCTGGCCATAGAGCGCCCGTGCCAAGCCGATGCGCTGGCGCTGTCCGCCGGACAGGGTCGCCCCGCCCTCGCCGATCTGCGTCGCATAACCGCCCGTGAAGCCCTGGATCAGCTCGTGCGCCGAGGCAGCGGTGGCCGCAGCCACGGCGGCCTCGTCGGTGGCCGCAGGATCGAAGCGGGTGACATTGTCTCGCACGCTGCCGGCGAAGAGCTCCACATCCTGCGGCAGATAGCCGAGGATGCCGCCACGCTGCTCGTCGGAAAAATGCCTGATGTCGTTGCCGTCGAGCCGGACGACGCCCTGGACCGGGGACCAGACCCCGGCCAGTGCTCGCGCGAGCGAGGATTTCCCCGAGCCGGTCAACCCGACGACAGCCGCGATCTCACCGGGCTCCACCTCGAACGAGACGTTGTGCAACAGCAGGGCATTGCCGTTCGGAGCGCGTACGCTCAGGCCCTCGACACGCAGCGAGCCAGCCGGGCGCGGCAGCGTCATCGGCTTGGCGCTGTCCGACGGTGCCCTCAGCGTCGAGCTCAGCCGCTGGAAGGCGCTGCGGGCCGAGACGAAACTCTTCCACTGGCCGACGGCGCCCTCGATCGGAGCAAGCGCGCGGCCCATGATCAGGGACGCGGCGAACATCACCCCTGCCGCCATGCTCTGCTGGATCACCAGATAGGCGCCGACGCCCAGGACGGCGCATTGCAGCGCGAGCCGCAGCAGCTTCGTCACCGCCAGCAAGGAGCCGCCCCGATCGGCGGCGGCGGTGTGAAATGTGAGTGCTTGCCCCCGCTGGCGTTGCCATTCGCCGCGGATCGCCTGGCCCATTCCGAGCGCCTTGATGACCTCGGCGTTTCGCAGCGAGGCCGTCAGCCGCTCATTCGCGCCATGACCGAGTTCCGAAGCGCGGATCAGGGATCCCTTGGTGACGCGCTCGTTCAGCAAGGCGACGCCCAGGATCGCGACGGCGCCGAGCGTTGCGACGGCGCCGATCGCCGGGTGCAGGACGAAGCAGAGCCCGAGATAGATCGGGATCCAGGGCGCATCCATCAGCGCCGGCACGAGGCTGCCGGAGAGTGTCGCCCGCAGGGTTTCGACATCGCGAATGGGCAAGGTCGGCGAGCCCTTCGCATCGAGCGCACCATGGAACGCGGCCTCGAAGGCCGGCTCGGCGAGGGCTCGGTCGACGCACAGGCCGAGCTGGACGAGCGCGCGACTGCGGAAATGCTCGAGCGCCGCATAAGCAGCGAACAGGACGAGCACGATCAGCGACAGCATGATCAGGGTCGTGCTGTTCCGGCTCGTCAGCACCCTGTCGTAGATCTGCATCGTATAGAGAGGCGAGACGAAGACGAACAGGTTCAGCACGAAGGAAAGCCCGAACAGCGAAGCAAAGGCGGGCGTCAGTTTGCGAACCGTTTGCGAAAGCATGTTCGTCGGTTTCCTTGGTTGGATTGCAACCGTCGGCGGCAATGAAGCCGGTCGGGCCGCAGTCTTCGGGGGGAAGCGGATGGAGAGCCTGGGGGGCTCGTCACTCTGAAGGGCGACCCGGCCGCGATGGCCGGGTCGCAGGAAGGCGGCGGCGAACGCGCTACCAGTGCCAGTGCGAGAGGTGGTGATGGTGGTCGTTGCCGCCGTCGACCGGGGACGACTGGGTATCCGGCGAGGCGGTGGCCGTGCCGCTCAGGCTGTTGCTGCCGTCGACGGTCGCCAGATCGCCGCGGGACCAATGTCGTCCCCCGCCGCCGCCATCAGTATCATTGCCGTGCCAGCCCCCACCGGACCCGCCGCCGAACAGGCCGTGCCAATGCCCCGATTGCGACGAGGTTCCCGAACCGGTGCCGCTTGGGCTGGTGCCGATTTCGGGGATCGTGATCACATCCGGTGTCTCGGACGGATTCGAAACCGGCGTCTCGGTTTGCGGCGTGCCGGGCGTGGCTGTGACCGGCGGCGTCTCGGTAACGGGCTCGGAGGTGATCGGGTGCGTCCCGCCTCCGGTCGAAGGCGTCGTCGGCGTCCCCTCGCTCGGTGTCGTGGGTTCCGCGGTGACCGGAGGCGTCTCCGTCACTGGGTCACTCGGCGTGGTGGTGGCCGGTGGCGTGCCGCTCCCGCTCGACGGCGGGTCGACAACGGGCGACGTGACGGTGACCGTTGCGCCCATCGAGCCGAACGGCGCCGAGTCGACACCATGCGCCTGCGCCGCCGATCCGGAGACGAAGCTGTAGTTTCCATGCGCCGCATCGACGAAGCCGCCGTCGGTCGTCATGGCGCTGCCGACATCGCCACCCTGCCGCTGAAAGTTCGCCAGCGAGACGTCGGCGATCGTCAGATCGCGGCCATCGGGATTGTAGTAGACGTTGTCGTGGATCTGGCGCGGATCGGTCTGATCGGTGTCGATCGTGTTGCTTCCGTCCTCCGAGACCTCGACGAAGTTGTTGTAGGTCTGGTTGCCCGAGATCGGATGGCCGTCGGCAGCGATCGTCGAGATCCCGTATTTCCCGTTGTCGAGCAGCGTGTTATCGTGGATCTGGTTGTTCGAACCGCCATGGATCAGGATGCCGCTGAACGTCGTCCCCTGGACGAAGTTGCCGTAGATCTGGGCATTGCTCGCCATGTTGTCGAGATAGATGCCGGAGCTCCAGTTCTCCGCGAAGCCACCGTCCTTCGTGTTCGTTCCGCCGGTGTCGACGATGTGGTTGTAGCGGATGACGTCCCCTGCCGCTCCGGGGTCATCGGCCGAGAAGACGTAGATGGCGCCTGTATCGGGCGTCTGCTGCCCGGAATGGCGGATATCGTTGTACTCGATGGTGTTACCGCCGGACGGATTGCTCGGGTCGTAGTTGACCTCCGAGATGCCGAAGCGCGGGACATTCGTGATGGTGTTGTGATCGATCTGGTTGTGGGCCGACTCCTGCATATCGATCGAGCCGAACTGGACGAAGACCTCGTTCGAGTGGTCGATGGCATTGTTCGTCACGCGGTTGTCGTGCGTCCCGGGCGACATCGCGACGGCGCTCGACCAGGTATGCTCGAAGCTGTTGTTCGAGATCACGTTTCCGCTGCTGTTGCCGTGCAGAACGACGCCGACCCCGACATTGACGAAATGGTTCCCATCCACGACCAGGCCGGTCGCATCGTGGACCTCGATCGCCGCGGTGACCGGATCGCCGGACTTCGACGCGGTGTCGGTGAAGGTCAGCCCCTTGAAGGAGACGTTGTTGGCCCCGTCGACGACGAACACGCTATGATCGCCGGATACGACTCCTCCCTCACCGGTGAAATCGGCGGGAGCCTTGTAGTACACGGTGTGCGTCTGGGCATCGTAGGACCACTCGCCGACAGCGTCTGGCTTGTCCTGCGAAACATAGTAGCGGCTCGCGGCGCCAAGATCGTAATTGGCCTCCGTGGTGAAGGTCATCACATTGCCGTTGACCGAGGCGACGGTCAGCACCTCGCTGGAATAGCCATTTTCCGTGAAGACCGTAACCTTGTCGCCAGCTTTCGGCTCGTGACCGGCCGGATAGTCCGACGGGTCGAACGCCATCGACTTCTGCGGATCATATCCTGCGGGCAGATCCTTCCCCCAGAGCCAGCCGCCATGAACCGGATCGTTCGGATCGACGTCGGGAAAGCGGCTCTCGGTCTGCTTCACGCCGTTGACGGTGAACTGCTGGACCTGGTCGGCATCGACATGCGCGCTCCAGACGCCGTCGGCGCCCTTGGTCCAGCCGCTGACCGGCGTGCCGCCGCTGATCACGACCTTCTCTCCGGACATCGCCACGAAGGAAGAGCCTGAATCGGCGGAGCTCAGATGGAGGGCATCCTTCGCATAGTAGGTACCACCAGCGAGGTAGACGGTGTCGGGGCCGGCGGTCTGATGCATGACCTCCAGAGCCTTCTCCAACGTCAGAAAAGATGACGATGGATCAAGTCCTGTATTGCTATCGCTTCCGGTCGACGAGACATAAATTGTGGCCATAAAGGGGCTCCTTTTTTGGCTGGAACACGTTAAGTGATCGAGCCCTAGATACCCTTGAGGCCTGATTCGGCGCTACCCGAGCCAACCAACTCTTACTCTGAAGGATTAGTTCATTCGGATTAGTCGTCTTGTTTTGGCACAATATATCAATGGATTATTTCTTGGCCGCACGTCCCCGTGCCTGTTGATGGGACGGCCTGATCGGCCCCGAGGCAAAGGTTTGCTCCGCAGATGGAGCCCTCAAATGGCCTTATTCTCGAAACCAGAAGGCGAAATCGCTGCTTGAGTCAACGCCGTCTGGTCCGGTCCGGTTCCAGCATCCGAGTGACAGACCGTCAGATGGTGGTCACAGAACTGGGTGCTCGCAGCCAGGCGGTCGACATAGGCCCGGAAGGCGGCCAGGGTCGCGACCGGGCGCTGGCAGCCATCGCAGATGACCAGTGCCTCGGCCGACAGATCGCTCGGCAGGTGGACGGCGGGCGATCCGCACGCCTGGCAGCTGAACCCGCCAGCCTGCTGCGCCGGCGACGGTCCACCGAGATCCGGAGCCGCCAGCAGCGCGGCGTAGCGATGCAGGCGCCGGCTCATGCCGAGGCCTGGTAAAAGGACTTGTAGTTGCGATAAACGCGGCCGCGATCGGAGACGTCGTAGCGGCCCTGCTCCTCGAGATCGACGCCGTTGAGCACGACGCCGGCAACGTCCAGCCCCAGCCTGGCGAGGTGATCGAGCGTTGCCGAGACGGTGCTCTTCAACGTGTCGTTCCATTTGACGACATGCAGCACCGTATCGGCGTGCTCGCGCAGCAAGGCGCTGTCGGCCGAGAGCAGCACCGGCGCCACCTCGAACAGGATGACGTCGTAGCGCGCCCGCGCTTCCCTCAGCATCGCCTCGAAAGCCGGGTTCGAGTAGACATTCTGGCTGTCGCGCAGGCCGGAGGCGCGCCGTACCGTGGCGACCGGGCTAGCCCCCGGGCCGCCCGAGTCGCCGACCTGGGGCAGACACTGGTCGAGCAGCGCCTCATGCGGAAAGTTCTGGCCCAGCAGAAGACGTCGGGGCGAGCCGTCCACCACCAGGACCCGCTGCCCCATCATCGCCAGCACGCGCGCCATGGCAGAGGCGACGAAGGATTTGCCCTCTCCCGGCGCCGACGACGTGATCAGCACGAATTTGGGCGGATTGCTGGGTGGAAACAGCTCGGCCACCATCGACCGCACCGCCTCGGCGAAGACCAGGCTCTCCAACCCGCCGGGATAGTGCTCGAGGTTGGGAAGCAGACCGACGCAGTTGGTTCGAGTCTCCGCGGCGAACTCGTTCTCGCTGCGATAGCCGCGATCCCGCTTCTCCAGCAAATAGGAGAGTCCGGTCCCGGCCATCAGCCCGCCCACCATCGCGAGCCCCAGCACCAGCGACGGCTTGGCCGAACTCGGCAGCGACGGCACATCGGCCGGCGCGACGATCTGGGCGATGATCGGCCGCAACTCACTGACGGCGCTGGCCTGCTGATGAGCATCGGACAATTGCTTCAACCGGTCGCGCGCCGCCGTCGCTTCGGCCTGCAGGGTGCGCAGCTGGCCTTCGAGCCCGCGCGCCTCGATCGACTTGGTCTGCAATGCCGCGACACGTTCGCGCAGAGCAGCCTCGGCGGCGCGCGCAGCCTGGACGTCGGTCTCGATATTGGCGACGGATTGAGCCAGCTGCTTCTGCAACCGCTCCTGCACGGCAGCCAGCGACAGGCGTAGCCGCTGGACCGCGGGATGACGCTCGCCCGACACTGCAACCATCTCGTCGAGAGCCCGGCGAGCCTTGCCTTCCTCGTCCAGCAATTGCTGAACGACCGGCGAGCCGCCGAGATCGCTCGTCTGCGGGATGTTGCCGGCGGCGAGCGAGACCTGGGCACGCTGCAGGCGGGTCTCCTCCGCGAGCCGCGTGGCGGAGGTCGTGTTGAGCTGGGTCAGCATGTCGCGAAGCTGCTGCTGCTGGATGTCGGCGCCGTCCTGCCCGAGTTCGACGAAGCCAGTCCTGACCCGGAAGGCTTCGATCTCCTTCTCGATCCTCGCCAGATTGGCGCGCGCTTCCTGCGCCTGCGCCCCGTACCATTGGCTGGAGCGCTGCGAGGCATTCGTGGTCGCTTCCATCTTCCGGCGCAGATATTCGTTGCCGAAGGCGTTGACGATCTGCGCTGCCCGGTCGGGGTCGGGATCGCGATAGGCCAGCGTGACGAGATAGGCTTTGGTGTCGTTGCTCACGCTGAGCGATGCGAGCAGCTTTTGAGCAGCCACGTCGCGCGCGGTCGGCTCGGTCGTCCCGTCGCCAAAGCCGACGAGATCGCGCAACGTCCTGCGCACGGACGAGGGAAAGACCAATTCGGCCGCTCCCGTGAAGAGATTGGAAAGCGACGAGGGCGGCGTCCTCGTCTCCTTGTCGAGCCCCAGGCGCGAAGCGACGGCCCGCGCCGTCGCGAGCGAGCGGATGATCCGCGCCTCGCTTTCCACCAGCGTGGACGCTTCGAGCGCCACGCTGCTGACCTTGCCGCCTCCACCGTTATCTTCCCGGGTGAAATCGAACTGCAGCACCAGATCGGCCGTGTAGCGCTGAGGGGTCACCATCAGATAGAGCGCTGTCGCGAGCAAGGTTCCAAGGGTGACGGCAAGGATCAGCAACCGCCTCCTCCAGAGCATGGCGAGGAAGTCGAAGGTCACCGCGTCATAGTGTTTGGCGAGCGTCGCCGGGGCGCGATGGCCTCGCATGTCGCTGAAGAGATCCATGGTCGCGTGCCTCGCCTACTGATTGACCCGGGATGCCGATCTGGGCTGGCCACCCCTGCGATGGCCAACTCCGGCGCAAGCCGTCTTGCGTGCTATTTCGCCCCCCGCCCGTGAAGAACGGCCGGCAGGGTCTGCAGCAGCACGTAGAAATCCAGCCAGAACGACCAGTTGTGGATGTAGAAGCTGTCCTGTCGCTTCTGGACGGCGAGATCGCCGTCGCTACGATCCGTGACCTGCCAGAGACCGGTCAGGCCGGGCGGCACGCTGGTCCGCAGCGCCTGGAAGGCGGTGTCGAAACACTGATTGTGATAGACGGGGAACGGGCGCGGTCCGACGATGCTCATATCGCCGCGCAGGACGTTCCAGAGCTGCGGCAATTCGTCGAGGCTGGAGCGGCGAATGAACTGCCCGATCCTCGGCAGGATCCGCGGATCGTTCGACAGCTTGAAGAAGCGCTCCCATTCGTGCCGCGCCGCACTGTCAGCTTCCAGATGCGCGGCGAGCCGCGCCTCGGCATCGGCATACATGCTGCGCAGCTTGTAGACCTTGAAGACGTGACCGTTCCGGCCGACGCGGGGCTGGGCATAGAAGGCAGGCCCGTCGTCGACCGCCTTCACCGCCAATGCGAGTACCGCGATCACGGGCAGCGCCAGAAAGGTGATCGGGATCGCGACAACGAGATCGAGCACCCGCTTCAGACGCAGATTGCGCGGCATGTGGATGGCGCTGCGCAGTTCGAGCCCGAGCAGCCCGCCCATCGCCTTGAGCTGAGGATTCAGGACCTGAAGCGTCGAGGCGTCGTGGACGACGAAGATCTGGCGCAATGGTAGCCGTGCCAGCCAGTCCGCCTTCTCGACATGAAGATCGCCCGATGTGCACAAGGCGACCTCGATCCCGGGCGAGATGATGTTGGCCTGGCCGCGGGTGATCACCGGCAGGTCCGCGCTCGCAGCGGCGTCGGAGAGGGCATCGGCCTCCTCATCGGCGAGGATCGCGACCGGCTTCAGGCCGAGCTCGGGCCGCTGGGCCAGGTCACGCGCCAGGGCCATGCAGGCCGGCATCGGGCCGTAGAGCACGGTCGGAGCGGTCCACAGGTCCCGCCGAAGCAACGCCCCCCGGATCAGCGCCTCGACGTAATAGCCGAGCAGGACCGTCAAGCCCGCCCCTGCGGCCACAAAGCCCCAAAGATGATTGGACGGCCTGGTGACCAGGAGCCAGACGAGCACCGCCACGGCGGCGGCGACATTACCGAGCGTGCGCCGGCGCAGGCGGTCGACCGGCTCTGCCCGTTCCGAGCCGTAAAGTCCAAAGCAAGCCAGGGCGCCGCACAGAGCCGGCGCCCAGACCAGGATCAGGCTCGCCATATGGGTGCGCGTATCGGACGCGATCGCAGTCGCACCGAGCTGCAGCACGCCCGCGGCGATCGTCAGCGTGACGAGGTCTCCGACCAGCAGCGCGGCGGCGACCAGCCGTCGCCGCTGCGCTGGAGTAACGGTGACGCCGAGCTGCCGGCCCGGCTTTGCCATGCCGATCGAAGCGGGCACGACGGTCGTGACAATATCCGGCATGACAAGCTCCCGAGACACCACTCAACTGGGAGGAATCGCGGCCTCGCTATTGCGCGGCGATCGTGGGGACCTGCTCGACCGTCGCCTCGCGATCGGCCCTCGCCTTCACCTCGCCGGCGATCCAGGCATAGGTCGGGGTCAACCCCTGCCTGAGATGGATCGAGGGCTCCCAGCCGAGCACCTTGCGCAGACGGTCATTGTCGCTGTTGCGACCACGGACACCTTGCGGGCGGCTGGTGTTGAAGCGCTTGTGGATCGTCTTCCCGGAGATTTCGGCGATGATGTCGACCAGCCCGCTGACGTCGACCAGCTCGTCCGTGCCGAGGTTGAGCGGCCCGGAATAGTCCGAACGCATGATGCGGTAGATGCCCTCGACGCAATCGTCGATGTACATGAACGAACGCGTCTGCTTGCCGTCGCCCCAGACCTCGATCGCATCGCCCGACTTCGCCATCGCGACCTTGCGGCAGATGGCGGCCGGCGCCTTCTCCTTGCCGCCGTCCCAGGTGCCGAGCGGCCCATAGACGTTGTGGAAGCGGACCAGCCGGGTCTGGAAGCCGTAGTCTTCGGTGAAGTACTCGCACAGCTTCTCGGTGTAGAGCTTCTCCAGCCCGTATCCCGGTTCGGGATCAGCGGGGAAAGCATCGTCCTCCTTCAGCGGCACCACCGAGGGCACGTCCTGGAGATATTGCGGATAGACGCAGGCCGAGGACGAGAACAGGAAACGCTGGACCTTGGCGTCGTAGGCCGCCTTCAGCATCTGCGCGCTGATCATCGTGTTGTTGAAGGTGATCGAGGCGTGCGCGCCGGAGATGTAGCCGATGCCGCCCATGTCGGCGGCGAGATTGTAGACCTCGTCCATGCCGTGGACGGCCTCGCGGCAATCGTCCATCTCGCGCAGGTCCAGAAGGCGGAATTCATCCGCGGAGCTGGCCTGGTATTCCGGGTCCTTGATATCGACCCCTCGAACCCAATAGCCTCGATCCTTGAGGTAATTGACAAGATGGAAGCCAATAAAGCCACCAGCGCCTGTAACCAGCACAGATTTTCTGGACATTACTTCACTCCACTAAAAAATGGAGCTCTGTGATAGCGTTTTTATCTTTTTAAATCAGGTGGTTAAACCGAACTATACCCCTTTTGGGACGACCTGTCTCCTAAGGTTATCCGCGCGCGCGGGGTTCACAAAAAAGGGAACCTCTTTTGCGAGCAGACCATGCTCATCCTCCTGATTTTGCACGAATCCTTTCCGTTCGCGCGTTCCGGCCGAACGGAACGCGCGCGAGCTCAGCCTTCTGCCGGAGCAGCTGCAGGCTGGCACCTAGCATGAACTGCGGCACGATCTTGCCATAGCGGCGCCAGAGCCTGCGCGGCTCCGACAGCAGCCTGAACAGCCATTCGAGGCCGCGCTTCTGCATCCAGGCAGGTGCCTGGCGCTTGGTGCCGGCGAGGAAATCGAAGGCGGCGCCGACGCCGATCATGACCGGCGCCTCGATCCGGTCGAGATGGCTGGCCATCCAGTATTCCTGCTTCGGCGTGCTGAGCCCGACCCAGACGATGTCCGGCCGGGCGGCATTGATCATGCGCACGATCTCCTCGTCCTCCTGCGCCGACGAAGGCCGGAACGGCGGCGAGAAGGTGCCTGCCACGACCAGTCCCGGGAAACGCGCCGTGAGACGCTCGCGCAGGCGTTCGGCGAGACCCGGGGCACCGCCGAAATAGTACTGGCGGTAGCCCCTCTCGGCGGATAGCGCGGTGAGGCGCAGCATCAGATCCGGGCCATAGACGCGCTCGGTATGGCCGTGACCGAGCTTGCGGGCCATCCAGACCAGGGGCATGCCGTCAGGCGTCGCCATGCCGGCGCGCTCATGGATCGCCATGAGCTTGGGATCCGACTGACTCTCGATCACGCCATGGACGCCGGTGATGCAGACATAGTTGCGCGCCCTTCGGCCGATCCAATCCTCGACCGTGCGAACCGCGTCCGTCATGGTGATGGCGCTGACGTTCACGCCCATGATGCGCGCGCGAGGAAGCGGCTCGCCGGACGCCATCAGAGCGCCCTCGCGACCTCGACCCGCCGCACGGGGTCGTGCATCGCGGACAGCACGCCGTCGAAATAGGCGATCGTCCGCTCGAGCCCTTCCTGCAACGGCACCTTGGGCGCCCAGTGCAGCAGCTCCTGCGCCTTGCTGATGTCGGGGCAGCGCTGGCGGGGATCGTCCTGGGGCAGCGGCCGGTAGACGATCTGCGAGCGCGAGCCCGTCAGCGTGACGATCAGCCCGGCGATCTCCGCCATCGAGGTCTCGACCGGGTTGCCGAGATTGACCGCGCCGTCCAGCGGCTGGGTCACGTTCATCAGGCGCATCAACCCTTCGACCAGATCGTCGACGAAGCAGAAGGCGCGGGTCTGGCGGCCATCGCCGTAGAGCGTGATCGGCTCGTTGCGCAGCGCCTGGACGATGAAGTTGGAGACGACGCGGCCGTCCTCCAGGTTCATCCGCGGCCCGTAGGTGTTGAAGATGCGGGCGATGCGGATCTCGACGCCGTGGCGCCGCTTGTAGTCGTAGAAGAGCGTCTCGGCGCAGCGCTTGCCTTCGTCGTAGCAGGCGCGCGGGCCGCTGATGCTGACGAGCCCGCGATAATTCTCGACCTGCGGATGCACGTCCGGATCGCCGTAGATCTCGCTGGTCGAGGCCTGCAGGATCGGGATGCCGAGCCGCTTGGCCATGCCCAGCATGTTGATCGCGCCGAGCACGCTGGTCTTCGTGGTCTGCACGGGATCGCGCTGATAGTGCACCGGCGAAGCAGGACAGGCGAGATTGTAGATCTCGTCGACCTCGAGATAGAGCGGGAAGGTCACGTCGTGCCGCAACGCCTCGAAATTGGGTTGTCCCAGCAGTGCGCTCAGGTTCTCGCGGCGCCCGGTATAGTAGTTGTCGACCGCCAGGACCTGATGGCCTTGGGCGACCAGGCGCTCGCAGAGATGGCAGCCGAGGAAGCCGGCACCGCCTGTGACGAGGATACGCTTCTGCATGTCTGAGCTCCGCCGGATCGTGCACGGGAAGGAGCTGAAAGCTTTGCTGCAAGCGCGGCGTTCTCAAAGGACGCTTTGGGAGGTGAGCCCGCCAGCGGCAACAAGGAAGGGCTACTTCCCCCGCGACGCGACCGGGTGCCCCGGCGAGGCGAAGGCAGCCGACCTCGACTATAGAGTTAATCCGGTGGCGACGCGGCTTGGCCTGAATGCCGAAGCGGAAAGCGGCGCCGGTCCTGACATCCTGCCCCCATCGCAGCGCCACGCTTTGGGCAGGACGGTCGGAGCTAGCCTTGGACGCGTCAATTCACTCCTCGAACTCTCGCCCCGCCTCCAGAACCATGGCGCTTCCTGCTCGAACGGAACCGCGCTGGCTCTGGCCGCTCGTCCTGTCGCTGCTCGCCTCAGTGCTTCTCCTGGTCGCGACGGCATCAGCTGCGGAACGCGAGGCGGCCGAGACGCTCTCGATCGGCGACAAGGTCACGATCTCAGTCTTCGGCCAGACCGACCTGTCCGGGGACTTCGTCCTCGATGGCTCGGGCGCAGTCAACATGCCTCTAGCCGGGCGGATCAGGATCGCAGGGCTTTCGGCGCCGGAAGCGGAAGCACGCATCCGTAGCGCATTGATGGACGGCTATCTCCGCGATGCCGTGGTGAGCCTGCGGGTCGCCGAGCTTAAGCCGGTCTACATCATGGGTGAGGTGCGCTCCCCAGGAACCTACCCGTTCCGGCATGGTCTCAACGTCCTCGGAGCAATCGCGCTCGCGGGCGGCTACCGCGCCGGCGACGAGTCGATCGCCGTTCTAAAATCCGACCTCCTGCTCGCCGACGAGCGCGAGAACCTGCTCAACGCATCGCTCCAGACGCTGATGGCACGCCGCCTCCGACTGGAGGCCGAGCGCGACGGCGTAAAGCAGCTCGTGCCCGACGCGCGCACCTCCGGCAGCGCCCAGATCCTGGCCGGCGAACAGGAGATTCTCGATTTCCAGCGCCGGGCTCGCGAAGGCGAGCGCGAATTGCTGAGTCAGCAGATCACCCGCCTCGCATCCGAGAAAACCGCCTTGACCGAGCAGACCGAGCTGGCGGAGCGGCAAGTCGAGCTAACGCGCGAGCAATCCACCGAGTACAACAAGCTGGCGACGACCGGTCACGGGCTGCGCACCGTCCAGG
>Ga0209025_1001611_pt1 | contig 28253 bp, 23 predicted proteins | sample AraplaMF_Col_mLB_FD_184256 | JGI IMG/M metagenome (GOLD analysis project Ga0209025, IMG submission 184256) | Arabidopsis root microbial communities from the University of North Carolina, USA - plate scrape MF_Col_mLB (SPAdes) (version 2) | ecosystem: Host-associated > Plants > Roots > Endosphere... | reverse complement strand
TCTCCAACCGACTCGACTGTGTATGTTCCATTTTGATATATAATCTTCGTCACACTAGCATTTTCTACTCCAAGTTTTGTTTGGCTACTGTCTAACATTTCGATTAATGTAGTAATTAAAAGCCCATGAACGACAACTAAAACGTTGCCGCCTCCATTTGCAGCAGATTCTTCACTAATTTTATCAATCTCTGCTTTTATACGAGTAGAAAATAATTCCCAGTCTTCCGCCTGTTTTGTAGGGTCCGCTGCTCTAATAAGATTAATCACTTCTTGAATAGAAAACTTCATAAGTTCTTCTGGTGATGCAACGCCCGCAGCTTTTCCAACCACATCCCACATATTTTCAAGTTTTTCACCTTCAAAAATACCAAAATTTAATTCTCGTAAATTTTTTCTTTTCTCAAGTTTTAACTTTGTTTGCTCACTATATTTTAATACTAAATTAGCAGTTTCAATCGCTCGGCCACTATCACTACTATACGCATTCGCAAAATGAACATCTTTTAATCCCGTTCCTAAATTAGAGGCAACTTCCACACCTATTTCTACTAACGGAGAGTCTGCCCACCCTTGCGCACGATGATTCGTATTTAATATTGTTTTACCGTGTCTCGTAACATATAACGTAACTACATTCTCATTGCTATCTGTTTCTCGCTTCTTCATTCTCTTCTCTCCCTTTACATTTCTATATCAATTTTACCACCTTAATTATTCATTGAGCAAAATATACGTAAGTGAATTTGCTTAGTAAAAAAGCTATCTTTCTGTATATCCCTACAAAAAGATAGCATCTTTTATGATTACATTTTTTAACCGGTACTCCTACTCAGCAAAAGCACTCGAATATTGCACAACTCCTTCTACACCTTGTAGAGCATTCTCACTTAGCTCCATTACCATAAACACTTCATCTGGTACTTCAAATGGTGATTTTATATTCCACTCACTTGCTTTATTAAAACCAAATTTCGGATAGTACTCTGGATGTCCTACTACTACTACTGATCCGTATCCAAGTTCTTTCGCTTTTTCTAAAGCAGCTACAATAAGTTTTCCACCAATTCCTTTTTTCTGATGGTCCCTAACAACTGAAACCGGTGCAAGTGCTAACGATTCTACAGAAGTTTCACCCTGTTCTATCGTAATTTTAGATAACAGAATGTGACCGACTATTTCCTCATCTACTGCAACGATTGATAATTCTGGAATAAACGCGTCACATTCTCTAATACGTTTTACAAGTTCATGTTCTGTTTTATCACTAAATTCTTCATGTAAAAATGCTTGTTGTACAACTTCTTCTGTTTTTCTATAATCATTTTTTTGTTCTTGTCTAATCGTTACCATTTAAACTTATCCTCTATTCTTTCTTATTTCTTTTTGGATTTTACGAAGCGCTTTTTTCGATCCGCGCTCTATATCATGCTGCATTTTTCTTTCTTTATAATCGACAAATAGTGTATTTAAATCGTATCCCTCTGGGTATAATTCCTTTGCTGCTACCTCTAACGTAATACGTTTTACATTCACTTCAACAAATTCACCGTTATAATATACAACGACGTTATAGAAATTATCTATTTCCTTATAGATAATACCAAAATCATCACGATCTAATAAATTTACACGATCGCCGATTTTGTACTCGTAATGATTCTCTCTTTTTTCTTGCACAAATTTCGGTTTTCTAATTTTACTTTCATTCACTTTTTCTAGCGCATATTCTTTATTTTCCATATACGCTTTCGCTCTTTGCAGTACACGCTCTCTTACGTTCATTTTACTCGCAATCCAAAGTGCATTACTTTCACCTGATTTACCGATTACTAATTTATAAAGCGGTTCTAGTGTCTCACTATTAAATTGCATCGCTGCGTTCATAAAATCATCATGCATTTCTGAAAAGCGTTTAATTTCACCGTAATGCGTACTCGCAACTGTAATACATCCTGCAAGATAAAACTCCTCTAAAATAGAGATTGCAAGTGCTGCCCCTTCATTCGGTTCAGTCCCGCTTCCTATTTCATCAAATAGTAGCAACGTATTATTATTTGACATCCTCATTATTTCAGATAGATTTTTCATATGAGATGAAAATGTACTTAGTGCGTTTTCGATACTTTGATTATCTCCAATATCTACAAATACATTTTCAAAAATAGCAATTTCTGTTTCTTTATCTCCAGCGATGTGCAATCCTGACATTGTCGCTAAAGTTAACAATCCGATTGTTTTTAATACAATTGTTTTCCCGCCTGCATTTGGTCCTGTAATAATTAAACTACGGTAGTTTTGACCGATTTCAAAGTGTAATGGTACTACTTTTCCACTTAAAAGCGGATGCTTACAATTTACTAAATGAATGTAGCCATGATCATTTAACTTCGGCTCTATTCCATCGATTGATTTACTAAACTTCGCTTTCGCAAATACCATATCATATTGGCTAATCAATTCCATGTTAATTTTTATATGATAAATATTTTCTACTACCAAGCCTGATAAAGTCGCTAAAATCTGATACTCTTCCATCGCTTCTTCTGCTTTCAAACTTGCGAGTTCCGCATTTAACTTTGTAACCGTGTGCGGTTCTATAAATACAGTAGAACCTTTAGCTGACGCTTCCACTATACTTCCCGCAACTTGATTTTTATAAGAAGATTTAATTGGAATTGTATACCTGTCATCCTTCTTACTAATAAAGAATTCTTGAATATACTTCTTATTCGTACTACTATTTAAAAACTTCGTTAAACGCTCTTTTATTTTTCCATCTACCGAATCAATGTTATTTCGAATTCTTTTTAGCTCTTTACTAGCAGCTGCATCAATGCTATTTCCTTTAATGGAAAAATTAATTTCCTCTTCAATACTTTTAAATTCAGTCATCGAATTTGCATAAGAAGCTAATACTGGCGCAAAAAATTCTTTATCTAACATAAATTTTTTAATCTTTCTACAGCCGCGTAAAAAATCTGAAACACTTACTAACTCTTCGGGATCTAAAATCATCCCTTTTTCTAATTTTTGAATTGTACTAGCAATATTTGAAATACCGAAGAAAGGAACATGCCCTTCTGCATCTACTATAGCTCGTGCTTCCGTCGTTTCATTCAAGCGATTCCTCACTACTTTTATACTCGTACTTGGCTCTAATTTATTTAATAATTCCTTACCTAGTCCACTTACACAATAAGTTTTCACTATTTCCTTTAATTCGTTATATTGTAACTTTTCAAAAGTCATCGTATTCATTTTGTTTCTCCTCACTATGATTGATTTTTATCATAAATGAAGATACCTACCCATTAGATTCCAATGAGCCCTACATGATTCAATTACCATTTTTATACATTAAAAATATATACAAAAAAGCTGCGGGGATACCGCAGCTTTTACATTTACAAGGCATGAGTAATAACATATGAGGAAATAAGCCATAAAAAACAGATGGCAATCCCCTTATTACACGCTTTATAAAGTATTGTAGGTATCTTCATAGGTATCGAAATAAATCCATGACAAAATTAGGGGTATGGTATACATAAAAATCCCCTGTTCTTATCCGATTTATTTCATTAAATTTTTCCTATTTAGTACCTACCGCACTCACAAAAAGCACCTCTCATTAATTTATATTATAGTCATTGAAATCTAATTTACTGAAATCATCATACTATATGTTTTGTAAGAAGTAAAGGTGTCCCTTTCACACCTTACTAAGGACATTTTTTTCTGATAATACTCTTTTATTTTATAGATTGTAAAATCTTTATATAATCATTTCTTTTCTCAAGGGTATTCTTCGCATCTTCAGCTGTTACTAAATGCTCTACCGCAATATATTGTAAAACATCCTTATTAATATTTGATAGCTGGATTGTTATCTCTCCCACACTACTCTTACTATGTCCAATCGTTTTATTGAATTCCCTTACACTTCTTGCAGCCTCCGCTATTGTTTCCATATGTACAGGATTGTTTACATCTAAAACAGTATTACTTCTAAAAACTAATGTATAATACTGCTTCAAATTTTTCTTCGCTATTTCTTTCTCTTCATTTTTATCGAAAACAGTATCCCCCGCCTGTATTCGATCGAAAATAAGCATAGTATTATTCTCTCTTTTTTCATAATATGTATTGAATCTTTCTTGCAAATTATTTGCTTCTTTTTTTATTTTATAGTTATCATTATTTACTTTTGGAGAGATTTGTCCCTCGAAAGAAATTTGAAATTGCAAATACGGTTCATCGACTTGCTGTACAGTAACTATCCGCCACTTTGGACCAAGGAAATCCTTTCCATTACTCAGTGTTTCAACACTGTTTAATTTAACAGACATACCATACTCAGCTTTTGTATAACTTTGTGCTGTTTGTTCAATTTCTTCATCCGATATATCACATGATGTTAATAGTAGTAAACTAAACATTATACTATATTTCATTATTGTTCTTTTCATATTGCCTCTCCTTTTACTACTACTTCCTATAAAGAAATGTCCTTATCGATTTTAAATTACGATTTATATAAAGAACTTCTTTTAATAACTACAAGTATAAAAAAACTCATTTATTATAAAATTACACTTATAGTGTAATTTTACACTATAAGCATTTTATCGTAAAGCAAATATCATATCTATTTAACTCACGTTGAAAACATACTAATATTTAGTTCTATAGCAATCACAATAAAAATTTAAAAAGCGCCTCCGCTATTGCGAATGTCATTTACTTTCCCTAATACATTTAATAATTATGACAAGCAATCATAGGAGGTTACTATATGAGCGAACAATATATTATTTTACATGGACCTGCTCTTGAACCAGGTTTAATTGGTCCCACACTACCACCAATTCCACCATTTACATTTCCGACCGGACCTACTGGAATCACAGGACCTACTGGTGCGACAGGTTTTACTGGATTTGGAATTACTGGTCCTACTGGGGTTACAGGACCTACTGGATTTGGAATTACTGGTCCCACTGGGGGTACAGGGCCTACTGGATTTGGAATTACTGGTCCCACTGGAGCAACTGTTTTAGGGATCCTCCCCGTATTTGGAACAATAACTTCTGAAATAGGTATTGGTTTTTCAGCAGTAGTTAATACAAATGTTAATTTCACCATTCCAGGACCTGTTAGTGGAACTACTCTAAACCCAGTAGACAACTCCATTACAATTAATACCACTGGTGTATACGCTATATCCTTTTCAATCGTATTTGCGATACAAGCTATTTCATCTAGCATATTAAATCTTACAATAAACGATTCGATTCAATTCGCAATTGAAACACGAGTTGGTGGTGGTTCTGGGGTAAGAGCTACATCCGCCAGAACTGATCTATTACCTTTAAACCAAGGAGACGTTCTTCGAGTACGAATAAGAGAAGCCACGGGTGATATTATTTATTCCAACGCATCTCTCGTTGTTTTAAAAGTCGACTAATTCATTTAGGAAAATAAAAATTTAGGAATGATAACAATATAAAAAGAAGAGGAAGACTTATATTTCAGTCTTCCTCTTCTTTTTTATCACCAATTCACTGCTGAACATATATGGAAACTGATCCTCCACTTACATGGAACTGCCCCCATCCATCCTTATTAATTGTTACAGTATTTGTTTGATTACCCGTCATATCGTGCCATACTTCCCCTGCATTATTCTTTCCAACATCCATCCACTTTGATCCTCCCGGTCCATCAGAGATTAATGTCGCTAAACCAGAATTAGCATGTACACTATCACCTTCTCTTGTCCATCCAATCACATCTGGATGGTCTAAATAATCACGCTGCGTACCATATGCAAAGTTTTTTCGCGCCGTCAAAATCGGATCAATTTTATCTTTTAACGCTGGAATTTCATAACTACTATTTCCGTTTGTCCCATAGTAATCACCATAGAAAACTGAAGGATAGCCCTCTGCACGAGTTAAAATAAATGCATATGCCAACGGTTTAAACCACGGACTTACTACAGATTCCAATGATTGTCCAGGCTGAGAATCATGATTCTCAACGAGAGTAACTGCAAGTGCGGGATGATTTTGCATTACTGTTCCATTTAAAATATTTCTCATATCATAATTCCCATTTCCTTTTGAAGCATAATGAAAATTGTAATGTAGTGGGGCATCAAATACTGATTGATTATAATTGACTTTCGCTAAATAGTTATTTAAAGTCCGGATATCATTTTGCCAATATTCTGCCACCGCAAACATTTCTTTTCCCGTTTGCTGTCTGACATGATTTACCCAATCACGTAAATATTCATGATCAATATGCTTAACAGCATCTAAACGAAAGCCATCTAAATTTAATTCATTCGCATACCATGTTCCCCAATTTTTCATCTCATTCGCAACATCTGGATGATCAAAATCAAGATCTGCATACATCAAATAATCATAATTTCCATTCTCGCTAGACACTTCCCAGTCCCATGCTTTACCTATCCCTCTAAATTTATAAATTCGATTTAATTTCCTTCCTTCATCCCAATCCGTTCCGTCAAAATGATACCATTTCCATTTGAAATTAGAATAAGCATCTCCACGCCCTGGAAAGTTAAACCCTGTCCATGCATTAATTTCATAATCACCTGATACTTCAATATTTCGATTGTTACGGTCTACCTCAACAGCTGTTACAGTTTCAGTATAATCTGCTCCACCTTTATGATTCATAACTACATCACCATATACATCGATGTTTTGCTTATGTAAAGCTTCAATTGCAGATTTCAACTGTGCTTTTGTCCCATATTTCGTCCGCACCGTTCCTTTTTGATTGAATTCTCCTAAATCATATAAATCATACGCTCCATATCCTACGTCATTTTGCGTAGTTCCTTTATATACAGGCGGTATCCAGACAGATGTAATTCCTTTCTGAGCTAAATTTCCAGCATCCGAATGCAAACGATTCCAATGATTCCCATCATTCGGAGCATACCACTCAAAATACTGCATTAACGTTCCATTGTTAACCGTATCTGCATACACTTTACCCCCTCCATATATACTAGATAAAAACAAAACAGCCGACAAACCGACTACTATTATTCTTTTCAACATATTTACACCATCCCCTTTCAAGAAAACGTTTGCATAGTTTATCGAAATTATTATAATATTCACGCTACAATTAGTAAAGTAGCAATCTCTCACTCTCCCACATTATTTTTCAACCTAACTTCACATATTCAACAAATACTTCAAAGTAGTTTTCATTTCACATCTTATTCAAGATTGTTTACAATTTATCTATAAAAGCATGATGGAGGGATTTCTATGACCGACTTTCAAAAACAATTTTTTTCAAGATTACATATAGAAGAAAAAGACAACGTTTCATTTGAAGATTTACCTAACATTATGTACGCGATGGCACAAACTGTCCCTTTTGAAAACTTAAATATACTCGAAAACAACTTTACAGAAATATCAAAAGAAAATCTAAAAGAAAAAATTTTAGCAAACAACCGTGGCGGTCTTTGTTATGAACTTAATCCTACTATGTACTACTTCCTTAAAGACGCTGGATTTGATGTTCATCTCGTTTCAGGAACAGTGTTCAATGCAGCAAATTCTACATGGGCTGTTGATTCTGGACACATCGCAACTGTTTTAACACATCATAATGAACTTTATTTAATTGAAGTAGGATTCGGATCATACTTACCTCTTGCTCCTGTCCCTTTCTCAGGTGAAGTCATTCACTCTGTTACAGGAAATTATCGTATTCGTAAAGAAATGACCGAAAAGGGAAACTACATGTTAGAGATGCGTAAAAACAATGAGTTTTTAGATCAATCTTCTGCTGATGATTGGACGTTAGGCTATGCATTTTATATAGAAGAAGTGAATGAAGAAAAAGCAAATGCAGCACAAAAAATTATCGTTGAACATGAAGGCTCACCATTTAACAAAGTACCTCTTATTGTAAAACTAACTGAAGATGGGCATGCATCTTTAACAAAGGATAGTCTCACAATAGCGAAAAACGGTAAAAAAATGAAAGAAAACGTTACAAATGGGCAATATAAAAATCTTTTACATGCAAAATTCGGAATTACATTATAATTTTTAAAGCCTTGCCATTTTAGCAAGGCTTTTCATTTTCCAGCAGGGATTTTTTGCAATTTGTTGTATTTCATAGTTATATAGGAATATAACTACATATTTAGAAAGGAAATGATTATGACTGAACTTAAAGATCGACTACAAGTAGATGATAAAGAAAAATGGAATTTAACGGATATATACCATAGCATTGAAGACTGGGAAAGCGATTTTCATAAAATTGAAGTATTAACGAAAGAATTACACGAGTTTAATGGAAATATATACGATGGCAATAGCTTATTAGCTTATTTAACAAAGAGTGAAGAAATATCTAGCATAATATCTTTAATGTTCGCTTATGCACGATTACAATCTGATCTTGATACGCGTGATACTGATGCCCAATCTCTTGTCGATAAAGTGTCACAATTACATGTAAAAGTAAGTGCGGCTAAATCTTTCTTTTCTCCATTCTTACTTAGCGTAGATGAAGACACATTACATTCTTACATAGAAGAAGCAGAAGGCTTACAATATTATAAAGAAGACTTATTTGAATTATACCGTTATAAAAAACACGTATTGAATAAGGACCAGGAAGAGATTTTATCACAAATGGGCGAAGCACTTTCCTCTCCTCAGCATACATACGGCATGTTAAATAATGCGGATATTCTATTTGGTGAAATTACGACTGATGATGGAGAGAAAGTAAATTTAACACGCGGAATGTATGCAAAGTTAATAGAAGATGAGGATCGCGAAAAACGTAAGGAAGCCTATAAAGCTTATTACAAACCATACGTTCAATTAAAAAATTCTATCGCTTCTACTTTATCTGCTGCTATTAAAAATAATGTTACGGTTTCAAAGCTAAGAAACTACCCATCAGCTTTAGAAAAATCATTATTTGGCGACATGGTTCCAAAAGAAGTTTATGAAAATTTAATTAATACTACGAAAAAAAACATTCAATCACTACATACTTATAATGAACTTCGAAAAGAAAAATTACATGTAGATGAACTACGCCAGTACGATTTGAGCGTTGATTTAGTAACGGGTGTAAAACAAGGCATTCCATATGACAAAGCGTTTGACATCATGATTGAATCACTAGCTCCATTAGGTGAAGAATATATCGAAACATTAAAAAGCTTTAAAGATAAACGTTATATTGACGTGAGAGAAACGCCAGGGAAACGTTCCGGTGCTTATAACTTTGGTGTATATGGTGTTCATCCTTTCATTCTTTTAAATCATCATGATGATTTAAATAGCCTTTTCACTCTTACTCATGAATGTGGACACGGTATGCATACGCACTACTCACACGGATACCAACCAAGAATTTCTGCACACTATACTATTTTTGTTGCAGAAGTCGCTTCTACAGTAAATGAAGTGCTATTAATTCATCATTTATTAAAAGAAGCAAAAGATGCTAATGTACGTAATCATTTAGTAAATCACTTCATCGACAAATTTAAAGGCACTTTCTTTACACAAATTATGTTCGCTGAGTTTGAAAAAATCACACATGAAATGGCGCAGCAAGGTAAACCATTAAATGCTCAAGTCTTTAGCGAAGTTTATGAAAACTTGTTTAGAGAGTATAATGGCGACTCCCTCGTATTTGACGAAGAAGTAAAATACGGATGGGCTAGAATACCGCATTTCTATCGTCCATTTTACGTATACAAATACGCAACTGGATTCGCTTCTGCAATCCAAATTGCCGATAAGTTATTAAGCGGCGATCCAAATGCTCAAAAACATTATATTGAATTCCTTAAAGGTGGAAGTTCTGACTATCCATTAAACTTACTAAAAAAAGCTGGAGTTGATTTAACTACGCCAGAACCGATTGAAAGTGCACTAAATCGTTTTAGCTCACTTGTTGAAGAATTTTCAGCATTATAAAAAGCATGCAGAGTATATACTCTGCATGCTTTTTTCATTTCGGTTACTTTATTCTCAGTCTATTTTCATAACTAAAAAACAAATTTGCGTCACATACTCCTCTACTAAACAATCACATTCAGGTCCTTTGATGTAAACCTCATATGGTGAACTCTCTACTACATAACCATTTCTTTCAATCCATTTTTCTAACGCTATATATGCGTAACCTATATAGTCGTAACTTCCATAGTGCATAGTAGTAACGATTTGATGCGGATTTAGTTTTTTTATTTCGCATTCTTGTACTACGTCTTTATCGTTCTCATGCAAAATTGGAATTCTTAATTCAATATCGCTTTCATTTGGGATATACTCTTCATCATAAAAAACCGTAGAAGGCGAGCCGACTATTTGAAAGTTATGCTTTTGTACCTTTTCATATAAGTCATAAAAATAATCATCCATATCATCTATATTTATTTGTAACCTTTGAGTAATTACCGTTATTTCATTTCTCATTCCAATTAATATATCGTAACTTCTATGGCGAGCAATATGCAGACCATTATTCACATTTACCATTTCATTCATTTCTGAAATAACCTGTAAATTTTGCTTCACTTCATGAGACAACTCTATAATTTGCGCTTGCATATGTTTCACAAACGAATCTTGATCTGATGACTTCAAAATGATTTTAATTTTAGGTAGAGGGAACTTATACTCTCTTAACTTTTTTATTTTCAACGCTATTTCTAACTGTCCTTGCTCATAATATCTATACCCATTTTCCGGGTTCACATATGCTGGTTTTAATATATCCTCTTTGTCATAATGCCTTGGCATCCGTGTACTCATTTTACAGATCCGCGAAAACTCAGTAATTGTATACATATACTTACCCCTTGAATACATTTTCTTTTACAATTATTTTAAAACCAATCAAAAATCTTCCTAACTGAAAAATGTTCATTCTGATTTTCCAATCTCCTCATTTTTGAAGGTAACAAATGAGAAGGACAATACCACGTTAAACAATTTATTGCGCCTCCCATTGTTGATATTTCTCCTACTTGAATTTGAATAGCTTGTTTCTCCGTATACTGTTGAATATATCGTAAAACTTCCCGATCTTTAGCTAATCCAAACTTAGGAACGTAAATCGTATCACATGTTTCTAACATATTTATATACAACCCTTTTGCCGATGCTATTTCTTCATCATATTGTCCTTTTTCTGCATATGACGATGGAACAACTATAAATTTAGCTTCTGGCATTTGCTCTTGAATAATCTCTTGAACATTATATCTAAATTCATGATCCCCTAAAAAATCACTTATAAACATCGTATGTTCATCAATAAATTTAACCATTCCGTCTGCATGCGCGAGTACGTCCCCTTCTTCAGCAGGAATAATAATAACGCGGCTCACATCCAAATCCCATTCCAGTTGCTCTATAATTTCTTCTTCCGTCCAATCATAATTATCATCAAATATGCGTTCCGTTAATATTACAGTATCTTTTTTATTCCAAATAAGATTTCCACCGTCTAATATCAATGGAGATTTCACATATTCAAAGTCGTTCTTTTTCAACCATTTATTAAATTGTTGATCTAAATATCGCCATTGATCTTTCGGTAAGTAATTTGGTTGATATTTAAATTTAACTAAATGATTTGTGACAACTGGTGCAACATCTCTGAGCCAAATATCATCATACTCAAAAAAGCTTGTATGAAAGTCTTGTTCCTCAACAGATAAAGAGACAAGTTGATCAGCAAAAGATTTATGTTCATTTAAGTATTCATTAAAATAAACCAGATCTTCATAAAATGGTCGATAATATTCATTTGATTTATCTGGTATTGCAGTAAAAATAATTCCATTATGTTTTTGTTCCATAATATTTACCTCACTTTTTAGTAATGGCTAAATAATTTCACTATGCCAACTATTTCTCTTTTCATAACAATTTTCGAAACGTGCACATTTCATGAATGGATTATAGCACGGAGAAATATTATATATTTATATAAAAAATATATCCCTGTAGTTGAGCGGAAAGTTGACTCTTGACAGGATTTTAAAATACAATATTAAAAATTTATATGAAAATATGAAATTGAATAATAGAATCATAAACCCTATCATTATGAAGCTAGTTAATATTATTTCTTTCAATGCTGTTACTCCTTTTTGGCGAAAAATAAAACATAACAAAATAGGTAAAAGTAACAATGTGCCTATTTTGTCCGCATGTTACTAAATTTCAATCCATTACTTCAATGGAATTGGTTGTTGCTGTGTAACACAATGAATCATGCCCCCATTTTTATAAAGCTCTCTCACATCAATCCCAACTACTTTTCGATCTGGGTATAACTTCTGAATTGTATCGTTTGCGATTTTATCATTTGGATCATTATAATTAGGCACTAATACCACCGTGTTCCCAATATAATAATTGATATACGAACCTTTATAATCGAGAGCTTTTCCATTTTTTAAAATAACGTTCTTATTACTAAGAGGTAAGTATTCATACTTATATTTCTGTCCTGACGCATTTTTTGCATCTAACAATGTGTCCATATCTTTGCTCGACAACCCCCACTCGGCTAAGTCATCTTCTTTCATCGTTACAATGGTAGATTTACCATGGAATTTAGCAAATCCATCGATATGGAAATCAGTAATATCTAAATTTGGTACTCCATCTAACCAAATAAAGTTTGATACCCCTAGGTCACTAATATATTTTTCAATTTCCTTTTCTGATAAATCCGGATTTCTATTTTTATTTGTTACCGCACTCCTAGTTAATAAAGCAGTCCCATTACTGTCTAATTCAATTGCTCCACCTTCAAGAACAAATTCCCCCCAATCAATTCTTTCAATCCCTACTTGTTCACTAACATTTTCACGTACACGAGCATCATTTTGATAAGGTGTTTTCTTTCCCCAACCATTAAATGCTGGATCTAATATTTTGAGATTTTTATTATTGTCATAAACAAAAATTGGTCCACTATCTCTCGCCCATACGTCATCAGTAGGAGCAATAATGAAATCAATTTTATCCATATTCAGTCCTTTATCTATTAAAAGATTATTGATGCGCTCTTTCTCCCCATCATCGTATGCGACAATGTGGACATTTTCCCCCTCGGTTAAAGTACTTGTCATCTTAACCCAAATCGGCTCTACTTCCTGTCTATACTCTTCACCATATGTGTATTCATGAGGCCATTGCAGCCAAGTACCTTCATGTTTATCTTTTTCATCTGGCATCGTATATTTTCCAACTTTGTTCTGTACCTCTACTTTTTCATTCTCTTTCCCTTTTGTATTTTCATTACCACCTTCAAAAGAACAACCGCTAATAATCGCAGTGGATAATACACTTATTAAGCCAAACTTTATTACTCTTTTCATTTTTCAACCTCCTGTTCTTGTCTCCAATAATATAAAGCTTCACATAATGTGAAGCTCAAGCTTTTTCAGTAATGTAAAAATCACCAATTATTCCTTGTATTTATATCATTTAACTACCTATATATATTTATTCAAATACTAACTACCTCACCTACTTATTTAGTAAGCCAAACTTTACGCAAAAAAAATCGATATTGATAATTACATATCAATACCGATTTTAAAATTATTATTTTCCTTCTATTAAATCATTCGCCATTTTCCTAAACTCTTGATTAAATGTATCATTCATACCATTTTGAACGTTAGAGAATAATATGACGAACGTTTTTTTATCCCAGTTAAAATTATTAAAAGTATTCCAACCTGCTAATACCCCGTGGTTATGATAATAATCTGGATACGTATAGAAACTAAATCCATATTTTCTTGCGGGTGATGCAGTAAACATATCTAATACACTTTGTTTAGAGAGCAATTTCCCATCCATAATAGCCTCATCTAACCTTTTCATATCTTCAACAGTCGTATACATTTCACCACACCCGTACAACCAGTTCATTTTTAAGCGAGGTGCAGCTATTAACTCATTATCTTTTCTCGTATAGCCTTCTGCTAAAAAAATATCTTCAGGGAGAGTTGCACCCATTCCAGATTCATGCATTTCAACAGGAGTAAAAATATTTTCTTTCACATATTCAGCGAGCGGTTTATTTGCTATCTTTTCTACAATATACGCAAGTACCATATAATTATAGTCTGTATATTTCCAGCCTGTCCCTGCAGGAAATTGCAATTTTTGCCCTCCAATCCACGTTACTAACTTTAAACGTGACGCCGCATTCACCCTACCTTGTCCCTGATCTGGTAAGCCGGACGTGTGTGTTAACAAATTTCGCAATGTAATGTTTTTATCTGCCGGAAACGATGGAATATACTTATTTACATTGTCTTCAATATTTAATTTTCCTTTTTCTTTTAACTGCATAATAGATATTGCAACGACTGTTTTCGTAATTGAACCAATGCGATATTTCGTTCTTGGCGTTGTTACTACTTTATCTTTCACATTCGCATAACCATAACCTTTTCGTAAAATTACATGGTCTTTACTAGCTACAAGAACACTCCCATTAAATCCTTTATCTTTTAAATATTGATCTAGTTTTCCAGCTACAACTTCATAACGCTGCTTCTCATTTGCATCAACTTCTTGCATATCCTCCTTTTGCTTACTATTTACATTAGAAAATGCCTTTATATCATATTTCTTACCTTTATTTGCATGTATTAGTGCAACGACACTTCCACAAAAAATAGCAAAAATAAAGAAAACAATTAACCATTTCTTTAGCATATTAGGAACCCTCTTTTATCTAGTTTCACTTAACGCGCATCCATTCTGTTCTATATCTTTTAATTTTCAAATATTTTATAATACTACCTATTATTCACCTAAATGAACTAGATTCCTTTTTCTCACATTGAGTTTTTGGCTACTCTCTATTGTATTTCTTTCTTGCAAAATTTCCACCTTACAATCGGATACACTCTACTATAATTTCAACAGATTATGTAACATTTGTTACACATTATCAAAAAGGAGTTATAAACATGAAAAATACTGATAAACGCAATCGTTTAGATGATATGATGTTCCATTACAGAGTAACAAAAAACAACATAGTTTTAATTGAATATTACGGAAAACAAATTATGATATTAAAAGGAAATGATGCTGAAAAATTTATAAATAAAATAAATCATGCACATAACGATACAGAAAAACAACTCATTATGGCTAAAGTTACAGGCAACTTCAAAAGAGGCAATGAACGGTATTGAAAACGAATCTCATTTATATTTTGATTATACAACATATAAAAAAAGAAATGTCGCTCCTTCGGCATTTCTTTAGACTTTCTTCATAAAAAATTTACATTGCTAACTTTCTTTTATTTTTTATTTTTACGATATAAACTCACTGCCGAGATACTTAATAACATCACTATACACAACCACGCATACGTATATCCTTTCTCATCGACAATATAACCAAATAAAACAGGTGCAACAATAATCGCAATTTGATTAAATGTAAGTGCCAAACTAACTGTTATTCCCACAGATTCTTCACTTGCCAATTCAGTAACTTCGACGATAAAAAGACTAAACCAACCAATTGAAAAGAAGCCTAACAATGCACTTACACCATACAACACTCCACTGGTTACTGTATGTATGCCCATGACTAACAATAGAATTAAACCGATAGAAGTACAGACAGCAATAAATAATGGCGTGCGCCGATTACCTTTATAAAACAAATCACTACTAGCTGCTAATACAACACGGCCAATCATTCCAGAAAAGAACATCACTGAAAATACTGTTCCAGCTACAATAGATGTAATAGTTTGTTCTCTTACTAAAAATTTCATGAAGTGTCCAACTAACACCATTTGTAATGAAATCATGCAAATACCCGTTATATATATTGGATACAACTCTTTTTTACGTATCACTACTTTTAGCTGCGTCCAAAAAGAAATTTTAATATGTTCTTTCCTTGCATCCTCTTGAACATATGGCTCTTTATAAAACATAAAAAATAATAATCCTCCAATTATACAAATGCATGCCATACTATTTATCGCGTAAGTCACATTATATTGTATTGCCAAAAACGGGATTAGCACTCCTGTTAACGCACCACCAATCGGTATACCAGCTTGCCTTATTCCCATCGCTAATCCGCGGTTTTCATTTGGGAACCATTTTAAAATCACTTTACTTCCTCCTGGCTGAGAAACACTATAGAACATTCCTACTAATAAAAGTACAAATAATAGAACATTAAATCCATTTACTATATTAGTTAGTAAAAACGAACCTCCTAGCAAAAATGAACTGATAGAAATCAACAACTTTTCATTATATTGATCGAGTAACCGACCGGCCAAAAGCATACAAAATAACGGTCCAACATTTACAACACTTACTAATAATCCACTCTCCATATTCGTAAGCGCATATTCTTCTTTCCAAAATAAAGAGAAAGCTCCGACACCATATGTTATAAGTGTCGCCGTTGTTTGAGCAATCGTCGCAAAAATTAACATAACCCACTTATTAGCACGATTCATCCTTTCTTCGATTAACACTGTAATCCCTCCATCCCCTTCCATTGTATGAAAGTTCTGATATCATATAAAATAAAGATTCATCATATAATCCATCAAAAAAATTGATACCTTTTCGGAGGGAAGATGCATGGACATAAAAGATTTAACTGTATTTTACGAAGTTGCAAAAGAAAGTAATATTTCTCACGCAGCTAAAAATTTGAACTATGTACAATCAGGCGTAACAATGCGTATGAAACAACTAGAAAATGAATTAGGTGTACCTTTATTTTATCGTAACGGAAAAGGGGTAACTTTAACTTCCAACGGTGAGATTTTATTAACATACGCCAAACAAATTATAAACTTAATGGATCAATCTATAATAGCGGTTCAAAGTAATGGAACTGATCCTAAAGGGACTTTGAAAATCGGGTGTACAGAATCTACAACCGCGGTAAGGCTGCCATCTATATTAACGGCCTATTATGAGAAATACCGAGAAGTCGAATTGATTTTAGAAACAAATACGACCGAACAACTAATTAGGCTTGTGTTAGAACGAAAACTAGACGGAGCGTTTATAGCAGGATCTACTCAGCATACTGAACTTCATACAAAGGTATTTCGTGAAGAAGAATTAGTTCTCATTAGTAAAAACACTTTATCCTCTCTTAAAAATATAGAAGATATGAATTTACTCGCTTTTAGTCACGGTTGCTATTATAGAAGTTTATTAGAAGACTGGCTTCAAGAAGAAGGCATCTCGCCTAAACGAGTATTAGAGTTTGGAACAATTGAAGCAATACTCGCCTGTGTAAAATCAAATATGGGCGTAGCAATCATGATGAAATCTATATTAAATGGTCATGCACATAACTTATCATTTAATCCTTTACCTAATAGATTCAAAAAAGTTCCTACTACTTTTATCTCTAGAAAAGATATATATCACTCAGCTGCATTACAAAAATTTATGGAGATGATTTAACAATGCGTGAAAAGAAAATACGTGGGATGAAGCGTAAAACAAACACAATGATAAAGCGAATTGAAAAACATACAAAAACGTTCCCTTCTGCTTTCTATTACGATGAATATTGGTATATGCCATTACCAGTTTCCCAAGCTTTTATCAATTCGTGTAAAACACCTAGAAAAGTAAAACGATTATGTATACAAACTCTATTAAATCAAGCAAACCATTTAATAAAAATAAAACCGAGCGATACACATACATATCGAGTTGTTGTTTTGATTTCTATAGAAAGTTTGTGGGACTCACAAATCATTATATTTAAAAATGAAGACTACTTTCATAATTTCTTTAATAGAAATAGTAAATTTCAAAAATGGATTCCTCTTTCAAATGAATCTGATTTTTGGAAGGTATGGGGAATTTTAATTTGTCCTACTGCCCAAATGTTGCATTTTCAAGAAGTCATTTATGATGAAGATGCAATCGATGAAAATGAGATTTGGTTTATTGGAGAGTTATCTTAAAAGGGGTACTTTCGAATGAAAAGCTTCCCTTTTTCCACCTAACAAAATCGCTATATAATGAATTCATCATTTTACTATATAGGAGGTTTTCACATGGTAATCCCCAAATATCCTGATGTCCCTACTCTTACGAAAAAACAAATCGATCAAATTACAGAAATCACTTTTCTAAAAGAAATAACACCACAAAAATGTGATGCCATTTTCGTTTTCGGCGGCTCTCATCCTGGCAATTGGCAAGCTCCTCTAAAAGCTTATCGACAAGGTTTAGGAAACAAAATTATCGTTACAGGTGGTACTAGTTTACATGGCATGAAACATCCGAGCTGGAATTACAGGGATTTGTCAGAAGCAGAAGTAATTGTAAATAAATTAATGGAACATAGCATACCAAAAGACGCTATCATATTCGAGACAAACTCCCTTCATTCTATCGCTAATGTAATGGAAGCGAAAAAGATTTTTGATTTCACAAAAATTAATCGGCTACTATTTGTATGCAAAAGTTTAGGAGCTGGTCGGCAATATAGAGTATTAAAAAAACATTTACCTAACACTGTTACTTGTATTCCATTTACATTTGATACAAGTTTCGATGGTGAGTTTATAATTAATAGATATAATTGGATGGAAAATGAAAAGAGTCGCTCTATGATTTTTGGAGAATACTTGAGAAATATTTGCTATGGTAGAAAAGGCGGTATTGAGCCACCTGAAAAAGAGGTTGAAGGTTTAGAAGAATATGTATCCTACTACTATAATCTAGCATAATAGAAAAAGGTATACCTAAAACACCGGTATACCTTTTTTGTTATCTCACTTTATTTTTCTTTTAACACACTATGTAGTCGATCAGGATAATTTGTAAACATTCCTGTGGCACCCCATTTCATTAACAATCTCATATCTGGTTTCTCATTAATTGTATAAGGATGAATTAACAGTCCATTTTTCCTAGCCAATTTCATATATGACTCATCAATAATTAGTTCTCCGTTATCATTACGTAAGTTCGGTCCAATACCAACTGCATACTTTTTAATTTCTTGAAAATCTTCATTTGTTACACTTTTCGGTTCATGTGTAATGCCAGACCATTCAACAATCTCATTGTTTTCATTTGGATAATACCAAAGCAGTTGAACTAGCGGAATATTTTTATTCATACTATGAATCTTTGTTAAACTATCTTTACTAAATGATTGAATCATAACACGGCTAGAAGACATGTTTTGACCTACTAAATTATATTTATTTAATAAAGCTAATAATTTCTCTTCCATTCCTGGATACACATCTGGTGATTTTGTTTCAATGTAATACTTCATGCTTCTTCCGTACTTTTGGAAAATTTCTTCAAGAGTCGGAACTTTTTGACCAACATACTCTTGCTTAGCCTTTTCTGGATACGCTTTATTGAACCACGATCCTGCATCTAAACTCTTTATTTCGCTTAACGTTTTATCTCGTACTTCGCCTGTTCCATTTGTCGTGCGATCAACTGCTGTATCATGCATTGCAATTAATTGGCCATCCTTAGTTAATTGAATATCTAACTCCAAATAATCCGCTTTCATTTTTTTCACTAAATCATAAGAAGCAAAAGTATGCTCAGGTGCATGTCCACTTGCTCCGCGATGTGCAATATTTAAAAACTTATTCTTATTCCACTCATGCTTCCCTTCTGCTTTCGCATGAACAGCTCCCCCAGCAAAAATACTTCCCGTCATAAAGAATATAACTAATACGCTAATAATTTTTCTCATCCTTTTAACCCTTCCTACGTTGTAAATTTCAACAAGTTAATGAGATTTACACGAAATAGAAGATATACTTTCATTATTTTTATAAGCTTATATGAAAATTCCAATCTTACAAATACAATTCCCCTGTGTTATTACTATACTATTTATTTTCTATATCCCTCCTATTCACATGTAACTCCTTATTGATTACAGTTCATCAATAAAAAAAGCCATAAATTATTTAGAGGACACTATTGCATCCCTAAATAAATTTATGGCTTATCTCAAATATCTCCGGCCTCGATTAACTTGTCGAAATTAATCATACCAAACCTATTAATATTTGTGAATATTATTTTTTCAGTACGGTAAAGCTTTAATCAGTATAAGTTATATATCTATCTTATACTGATTAGTATTTGAACACATCGAATTTTTCCGAACAGCCCGATTCCTATCTAACTTCTTTAATTTCCATTCATACAAGATAAAATTCTATTGTCATTTGACATGATATTTACGTAAATCTAGGCTTTACTTAATTACAAATTCTTAATTTTGTATATCCTTTCTTGCAAGTTTAGGTTTCTTTTGAGAATGTGGTATATTTACATGTCCCGAAGCAGCCACGGATTGTCTCCTTTCCTTCCTTGACAGTTTAGGCTTCTTTTGAAAATATAATTCTTTTAAATGTCGCGAAGTAATACCTTGTTTTTTGAAATCAAAGTAAAAATACAAATGTGTACTTAGCGCTAAGAACACAACGGAAAAAAATGAGGCGAGAATGATTAATAAAATAGCCAAAGCCTTTTGGCTCAAAATTCCAATACTAATTTGACCAATTATATAACCTAAGCTTGAAAAAAATAAAATTTTAGGGATTTTCACATTTTGATCGGTTATCCCTCTTAAGCGAGCTGTAAAATATTTAATCCAGAATAATTCAGATTTATAAACAATTAAACTATATGCAATAAGCGATAGAATAAAAAATAAAGGTGAATCTATTTTTAAGAATTCATAAGCTAACTTTTGCACAGCTATAAAACTACAAAATGAAATACTTAACGAAACAAATCCAGAATATAGTAAATGTTGCAATTGAGGCTGCCGAGGCTTATGAATAGAAACCCAAATTCCCCATAGATTACATATCACATAAAATGGAAAAGCTGCGTAAGAGTATATATTGTACGGTGGAAATATGAATAAAATGATGAGTAGCATAAAATTCATGATAACCCACACAAAGGCCCCTACAATATTTCTTATATCAAATGGTATTAATATTCGCATACAATCAACTATGTTTTTGCCATTATATTTGTCCATTATGCATCCCATCCATTTCCTTCCTCTTCAAATCAACATATACCCATATATATACTCCAGATATACTAAGCACAATAGCAAATAAAGAAAAGACTAAAATTAATACCGTCGCTAAACCGTTTTGTGATAATGTACCTATACATATTTGTCCAATAACATATCCCAATCCTGATAAATAAACAATTGGAGAAATTTTTATATTGTCATTTTCTTCATTGTTTAATCGCCTTAAAAAACTTTTCATTCCAATAGAAATTAATTTATAGATTGTAAGAATGTAAAGCAGAAAAGTAACAATAAAAAACAGAGGTGTTTCAATTTTAATAAAAGTATATGCAAGCTTTTGAATCACTATAAAGCTTCCAAAAGAAAAAGTTATTCCCATAAATCCATTATATAAAATGTGTACCAACCTTGGCTCATTTGGTTTATAAAAAAATACCCATACTCCCCATATATTAGCAATCAAAAGAAAAGGTAAAATTATATATAAGTATATGGTAAAGGTTGGAGGAAATAAAAATGGGGTCAAAATCATAAAATTAATAACTACCCACACCATAACGACACTCGATCTTACACTGCCAGGCATCAATTTCTGAATAATTTGTTCTGTGCTTTTCCCGTGATATTTTTCCATATTACTCTCCTAAAAACTAAAAAATTTTATCTAAAGTTGCTCCGATTACAATCGTAACCTCATTATCAAATATGCTAATTCATACATATATTTATTTGACAAAAATAAATTCAACATTCAAACAATTCAACTCTCTAGCGTAATATATAATCTCTAGGAAAAATAATACAATAAAAAGATAATCTAATCTAGCGATAGATATAATTTAAAACTAAAAACTTAAAAAATTCTAATAAAAAAAGGGGGGGTAATTTAAAATAATGCCTCTACACTACATAATTTTTATTAGCTAAAAAATAGAAGCATCGTCCTATATAAGACAATACTTCCGTAGTTACTTAAAAAACACATAATAAATTACTCATTACCTCCTCCAGCATTACATCTGGATTTACCACTGCTTTTTCCGAACGCCATCCAATAAAGCCGTCTGGTCTAATTAATACAATTCCTTCATTTTCTATCCCATATAATTCACGAAAAACATTTTCTTGAGCAATAAAGTCTCCGCTTACCCCTACTCGATACACATTAATATTTATCCCTAATTTAGATGAAACATCATATACAGCTTCAGCCCAAAAACTATTGTCTACTCCAGTAAGTAATACAAAATTGTTACCAAATAAGTCTAATATAGAAACTTCTTTCCCTTTATACATCCCCCAAAAGTGCGGTGCTCGTGTTCCAGGTCTTCCATTCAAATCTACGATATCCATTCTATGTGGAGTGGCTGATTCATCTAGTATTGCTTTTGAACAATACTGATACCCGACAGTTACAGCTAAACCATCCATATTATTCAAACTGCCTTCTTCTCTATTCGCAGCACGGAACAATAAACTACTCGCATACTCCGTCGTTAATTTTGCAACAGGATACCTCTCTTCATGATATGTTTCTAACAATTTTGAATTTGCCTTCCCTTTTATAACAGCCGCTAATTTCCAAGCTAGATTGTGCGTATCTTGTATCCCTGTATTTGAACCAAACCCTCCAGTTGGCGGCATAATATGGGCAGAATCACCAACTAAAAAAATGCGATTATCTTGAAATTTTGCAGCAGTACTTTCAGTCGCTTCCCACGGTAAAACACTTACTATTTCTGACTCAACTTTTGTACTTCCAATTGCTGTTTGAATAATTTGTTTACAACGATCTATAGTGAAATCCTCTGGTCGCTCTCCTTTTAACGGATCGTAGGATACATGGTAAATCCATCTTCTTTCGTTATCAACTGGAATAAGCGCACCAAGAACTTCAGGATGAAGTATCATAGTAAAACCAAATGCATCTCCTTGTATAAACTCACTTAAATCCGCTTCAAAATAAATATTCATATAATAGCCACCGATTGTACCTCTTCCCTCCGTACTTATCCTTAGTTGCTTACGTATTTTACTTTTCGCTCCATCCGCGGCAATTACATAATCACAATAAATAATACTTTCTTCTTCCGTTTCGCGATCCCGAATCATTGCGATTACTCCTTGCTCATTTTGTTCATAAGAAACTAATTCATGATAAAAAGATAACTCTCCGCCTAGTGTTCTCGCTTCTTGTAACATCATCTCTTCTAAAGTAATTTGATAACAAGCCGTTTGTTTTGATGGACTAATCTCTTCTATTTTTTGAAGTAACTTCTCATCGTTTCCATACTGGTCCGCCCGCATTTTTTCCAATTCTTCCTTATTCGCCTCAGCTATTGTATGAACTGCTATTCTTCCTCGACAATTTTCTAACGCTTTACCCGCTGATCTAATTCTTTGTTCTAAACCTAATTCTCGAAATAACTCCATCGTACGAAAAGTGATTCCACCTGCTTTTGGATGAATTGCAGTAGACGGGTGCCTTTCAACTAGTAAATAATCAACGTTATGTTTTGCAAGGAATAGCGCAGATGCTAATCCTCCTCCAACAATTAAAACTGGTACATCATTCGATTTCATATATTTACCCTCCACATCATTGTTCTGAGCTCAGTGACATAAATATAATCAAAAAAACAACAAAGATATAGACTTATATTTCATTTTAAATTATCATATAGATAGATTACGCCCCAAATTACTTTTACTTTTTCATACATCTATAATCTGTTTGAATTATGCGTGTATGAAAGAGTAAAACGAAACAACTCACTTTAGTAAACACTAAAATAATAAAAACATGATAAGCAGTCGTAACCCTATAAGTTATACAGGGTACGACTGCTTATTTTTTTAAAACTTCAACCCTTCCAGTATGTAACCCTTTTTGATCCCCTATCATTATCAACACATATAATTTCATTCGTCTCGATTTTCTTTCCCAATATTGCAGCTCATATAACAATGATGTAGCATTACCGTATCGATGTAATGGTCCATCATCTTAAACCTTTCGACTAATTCATTGGAGGTAAAGTGATTGAAATGAATAAACAAGAACAATTAAACGTTATAAAAAAAGATTTTATTGATTCTCAAAAAGTATTATTGGCAATTGGTGATGAAACACGGCAAGCTATTTTGTTAGTTCTAATGGAAACAGAATGTCAAACCGGATTACGTGTAGGTGAAATTACGAAACAAACACATCTTTCTCGACCAGCAGTATCACATCACCTTAGAATTTTACGAGAAGCCGGTATTATTTTAATGCGAAAAGAAGGTACAAAAAACTTTTATTATATTGATATACGTACAAAATTAGGCTTATTAAAAAATCTTGTATTAGATATTGAACAGCTATTGCACAACTTTTATCCCACTTTAACGGGCAGTAAGACCCCCACCTCAAAATTCAGCGAAAGCAAAGAAGTTTGATGGGGATCAAATGCCCATAAAAGTCCGATTGGTGAGGGCTAATAACCAGTGGGGGATGAAGAACCCCCCACTGGTTAAAGTTTCACTTTATTGAAATGTGGAGGTATAAGAAATGAAAGCAATGATAATTGATAAGTACGGGAAAGTTCCAATGCGTATGGCAGAGGTACCTACTCCTGAAATAAATGAGCATGAAGTACTCGCAGAAATTCATGCAGCTAGTATTAACCCAATTGACTTTAAAATACGCGATGGAAAAGTAAAGATGTTACTTAAATATGAAATGCCCTTAATTCTTGGTAATGACTTTTCCGGTGTCATCGTAAAGGTTGGATCAAAAGTGACTCGTTTTAAAGTCGGCGATGAAATATATGCACGTCCAAGAAAAAATAAAATCGGTACTTTTGCGGAATATATAGCCATTCATGAGGATGATATAGCTTTCAAACCAAAAAATTTAAGTTTTGAGAAAGCGGCGTCGATTCCACTCGTTGGCTTAACATCATATCAAGCACTACATGACATTATGCATTTACAAAAAGGACAAAAAATATTAATTCACGCTGGGTCTGGTGGTGTCGGTACTTTCGCAATTCAGTTAGCAAAAATAATGGGCGCTACCGTTACAACAACTGCTAGTGAAGCTGGTTCCGATTTAGTAAAGTCTCTTGGCGCAGATGAAATTATTAATTACAAAACAGAAAAATTTGAAGAAATACTAAAAGATTATGATGCAGTATTTGATACAATCGGCGGTACAACACTTGAAAAATCATTCGATATTATAAAAGGCGGCGGCAACATTGTTTCCGTTTCAGGAATGCCAAATGCTCGTTTCGGTAAAGAGTTTGGTTCCGGATTTTTTAAAACACTCTTATTTTCATTAGCGAGCAAAAAACTTACAGCACTTGAAAAGAAGCATAATGCGCAATATTCATTTTTATTTATGAAGCCAAGTGGAGATCAATTACGTACTATCGCAAACTATATTGAAGCTGGTGAAATCAAACCGGTCATCGATCGAGTTTTCCCTTTTGAAGATGCGCAAAAAGCAATGGAATATTCAGAGGCTGGAAGAGCAAAAGGAAAAATAATCGTAAAAATTAGGTAGTAATAACAATTCCATTTTTTTAAATGGAGTTGTTATATTTGCTGTTAAATAGACATAGTGCATTGAAGTCCTTACAATAGATTGCAAGGGGAAATATCATATTATACTTTTAGCTAATTTTACAAAGAATACATACGTACAAATACATAATAAAAAAATAAACAAGGAGGAGATAAAATGACTAAAAAAAATGAAACTGGTTGGAATTTAGATAATAGTTATACGACTTTACCACAATCATTTTATACAGAAATCCCCCCTACTCCAGTAAGTTCACCGGAGCTAGTTAAACTAAATCATTCACTCGCAATATCTCTTGGCTTTAATCCTGAAGAATTGAAAAAGGAAGCTGAAATTGCTATTTTCGCTGGTAATGCTCTCCCAGAAGGAGCTCATCCATTAGCTCAAGCATATGCAGGTCATCAATTCGGACATTTTAATATGTTAGGCGACGGTCGTGCCCTTTTAATAGGTGAACAAATTACTCCTTCAGGTAAACGTTTTGACATTCAACTGAAAGGTTCTGGCCCTACTCCGTATTCACGCCGTGGTGATGGTCGTGCTGCACTCGGTCCAATGCTACGTGAGTATATTATTAGTGAAGCAATGTATGCACTCGATATTCCGACTACTCGCAGTTTAGCAGTTGTCACAACTGGTGAACCAACCTATCGTGAAACAAAATTACCTGGAGCAATTTTAACTAGAGTCGCTAGCAGTCATATACGCGTCGGCACATTTCAATATGCTGCTGCTCGTGGTTCTATCGAGGATCTACAATCACTAGCTGACTATACGATAAAAAGGCATTATCCAGAAATTGGAGCTCATGAAAACCGATATACTGCACTACTACAAGAAGTTATAAAGAAACAAGCAAATCTCATCGCTAAATGGCAACTTGTTGGATTTATTCACGGCGTAATGAACACTGACAATATAACAATTAGCGGAGAAACGATTGATTACGGCCCTTGTGCCTTTATGGACAATTACGACCAAGGAACTGTATTTAGCTCTATCGATACACAAGGTCGCTACGCATATGGAAATCAGCCATATATGGCTGCATGGGACCTGGCGCGACTAGCTGAATCTTTAATACCTATTTTGCACGAAGATGAAGAAGAAGCACTCAAGATTGCTCAAGACGAAATTTCAAAATTTAGCGTACAGTATGAAAACCAATGGTTCCTTGGAATGAAAAAGAAATTAGGACTATTTAGCAATGAGGGCCAAGATCAATCACTTATTGAGCAACTTTTAAAAATGATGGAGAAACATAAAGCAGATTACACAAATACATTCCGTTCTTTAACTCTTGATACGATCGAAAATACAGCTCTATTTGAAAGTCCTGAATTTAAAGAATGGTACAAACTGTGGCAATCTCGATTAGAAAGACAAGAAGAATCGAAGGAAAACACCTACGAAATGATGAAAAATAATAACCCATCCATCATCCCAAGGAACCACCGCGTAGAAGAAGCACTAGAAGCAGCTGTCACAAATGGCGACTATAGCGTAATGGAAAAACTTCTTGAAGCTCTATCCAATCCTTATGCGTATGCTACAGAGCAAGAAGAATACTGCGTTCCACCTGCACCGACGAATCGTCCTTATCGTACTTTTTGTGGGACTTGATTGTTTAACATGTAAAAAGGTGTGTTCATACAGATTGTGTGAACACACCTTTTTATATTCTCCCCTCTCAACTAGAACTTTAAAATGCACCTTTCCCGATTCCTTTTCTTTACTCAAAAACAAAAATTAAACTATTCCAATAGACTTGCTCATAAGCTCGTTAAACAAATATTGAGAAATAAAAATTACATTTCTAAATATTGTTATTTTTGATAATATATTTTATAAGAATATTCAAAAAGCGAGGGGATTTCATGAACGTTCAACTACAAGGTAATGAACAAATTACGAAATTATTTAATGATTGGTATTTAGCTATGCTTAAACAAGATGTGTCCCAGGCGACAAACTTAAAGCATGAAATTGAGGAAAAGGAACTAAACTTTGAAGAAGATGAAAACTTAGCATTATATCATTCCTTACTAGACTTTCGATATAAAGTTTTAGTAGATAGTTTAAGTATTTCAAAAGATTGTTTTGATAAAATAGATTCTTACTTAATCTCATCCAACCATCCACTGGCTTACTACTATCACTTCTTTAAAGGCATTTATGCAACTTTAACCACAGACTATAACTTAGCTAGCGAACATTATGAACAAGCTAAGTTATTACTAGTAAATAACACTGATAATCTAGAGCATGCTGAATTTTATTATCGAATGGCGATTTTCCATTATCACTTCTATCAACCAATTGAATCCATTGAATATGCAACTAAGGCTAAAGAGATTTTCGATAAACATACTGGCTACGAAGTTAAAGTTGGATTATGCAAAAATACATTAGGTGCCTCATTTGTATATTTAAAACAATATGAACAAGCGGAAGAACAATATAATTCAGCAATACACCTTTTACAAAAATCTAATGAAAAAGAATTAATTTTAAGTGTACGTAATA
>Ga0209025_1001609_pt1 | contig 28293 bp, 25 predicted proteins | sample AraplaMF_Col_mLB_FD_184256 | JGI IMG/M metagenome (GOLD analysis project Ga0209025, IMG submission 184256) | Arabidopsis root microbial communities from the University of North Carolina, USA - plate scrape MF_Col_mLB (SPAdes) (version 2) | ecosystem: Host-associated > Plants > Roots > Endosphere... | reverse complement strand
CTGCGGTTCCACGATCAGGCCTTCACCGAGCACCCACTGGTAACCGGCCTCGACCGACGCGAAGACGTCGTTGGATTCCAGCCGCACCGCACGGCCGCCGGTGGCCGCGCGCACGTCGCCGCGGTACTCGCTGGCGCCGGCCAGGCCATCGATGTACCAGCCCGAATCGTGGCGCCAGGTCGAGGTCAGCACCACGCTGCTGGTGTCGACGGTTTCGTGGCCGACGTCGATCGGCAGACGGCGTCCACCGTTGACGAGTTCCGGCTCGATGTACGACTGGCCGCCGCTGAGCGCCGCGCCCAGGCGCAGGCTGCCCGACTCGCCCTGGAGCTTGAGCCAGTCGCCGCCCAGCTGCAGGCCGTAGATGTCCTGTTCGTAGTCATAGCCTTGCTGCGACGGAGGCAGCTCGCTGTGGTAATGGCTCTGGCCGCCGAAGCCGCGGACGAAGAATTCGCCGTTGCCTTCGGCCGGGCGATGACCCACGCCGGTCTCGCCCAGGCGCTGGTGCAGCGAACTGATCGCCTGCTGGCCGTAGCCAAACAGGCTGTTGTTGTGCACCAGGTACGACGGCGCCTGCGGTGACTGCTGCGCCTGCGCGTGCGTGGCAAGGCCGAGGCCCAGCAGGAGATGGATGCCGGCGATCAGGGTTCTGGTGTTCATGTCGATTACGTTCCTTGTCGTTTTTCTGCGCGCCCGCCATGGGCCTGCCATTGGCCCGAAAGGCTAGATAGCGGTGCTGGCCTGATCCATACGATTCGCCTCAACGACGCTTCTTCTCTCGCGTCGGTACTGCGCGCCCCTTTGCGCAGTTCGCGCGCGCGCTTTAGCCTTGGGCAGGCCTGCCGACGCTGGACAGGTTCCTGACCGGCCCCAACGGAGGCGTCCCATGCTCGAAGCCCTGCAGGTGGCCTGGTCGTCGCTGTTGGACATCGAACACCTGCGGCTGTACCTGGTGCTGGGCTGGCTGGGCTACCTGGTGTGGCTGGGCTTGTGGATCGTGCTGCAGAAGCGCGAACCGGTTGCGACGCTCAGCTGGCTGATCAGCCTGGCCGCGTTGCCCTACGTCGGTTTCCTGATCTATTACTTCTTCGGTCCGCAGCGGATCCATCGCCAGCGGCTGCGTCGCGGACGCACGCGTGCATCGCTGCCACCGCCGCCGGAAGGCATGCACCCGTCAGCCGACGCGGTAGAGCTGGCCCGGCTCGCACAGGCCACCACCGGCCTGCCACCGATCACCGCGACACGCGCCGAACTGCTGATCGACGGCAGCGCCAAGTACACCGCACTGCTGTCCGCGATCGCGCAGGCGCGCGAGCACATCCACCTCGAGTACTACATCTTCCTGCCCGACCGCACCGGTACCGCGTTGCGCGACGCGCTGGTGGAGCGCGCCAAGGCCGGCGTGCACGTGCGATTGCTGCTCGATGCGGTCGGTTCGGGCAGGACCAAGCGCCGCTTCCTGCAGCCGCTGGTCGATGCCGGTGCCGAAGTCGCGTGGTTCCATCCGATGAAGGCGTACTGGTTCTGGAAGCGGCCGTGGCTGAACATGCGCACGCACCGCAAGATCGTCGTGATCGACGGGCTGGTCGGCTTCACCGGCGGCATCAACATCACCGACGACGAGGACGAGCGCCTGCGCAAGGATGCGTATCGCGACCTGCACCTTCGCCTCGAAGGCGACGTGGTGCGCGAGTTGCAACTCGTGTTCGTCGAAGACTGGGCGTATGCCACCGGCCAGGCACCGTTGCGGCTGCACAATCCGCCACCGCGACCGGGCCCGATCTCGACGCAGGTGCTGATTTCAGGGCCGGATTCGGACTGGGAGGCGATCCATCGCCTGCATGTCGCGGCGATCCATTCGGCGCAACGGCGCGTCTGGCTGGTGACGCCGTATTTCGTCCCCGGCGAGGCGGCACGCATGGCACTGACGTCAGCCGCCCTGGGTGGCCTCGACGTGCGCCTGCTGGTGCCGAAGATCTCCGACAGCAAGCTGGTGACGTTGGCGGCGCGCTCCTACTTCGACGAGCTGCTCCTTGCCGGCGTGAAGATCCATGAATACGGGCCGCGCATGTTGCACAGCAAGGCACTGTTGTGTGACGACGATCTCGCGATCATCGGCAGTGCCAACTTCGACCACCGCAGCTTCCGGCTCAACTTCGAGGTGTCGGTGATGTTTCGCGACCACGGGGTGGGCAGCGAGCTGGCCCAGCTGATCCAGGGCGAATGCAGCCTGGCGCCGCGGGTCCGCGACGATCGCGCCCGGCCGCTGTGGGGCACGCGTGTGCCCGAGGCGCTGGCGCGGCTGGTGTCGCCGTTGCTGTAGTCGCGCCTTTGCCGCAGGCGGGGCGCACGACGGCTGACCGGCGGTCGCGGCCAGCCGGCAATCGGGCGATCCGCGCGCGATGACGCGAGCTAAACTGCCGGCGCTGTCGCAATCCATTTGGAGCATCGCCCCATGCACTGGCTCTTATTGCTGCTCGCCCTGGCCGCCCTGGCGGTCGCGTTCAAGACGACGTCCGTGGCGCTGCTGGTCATCAGCCTGCTGGTCGCCCTGGCACTGGCCCTGGCCTGGGTGATGAAGCTGCTCGCCGAGCGCGTGGACAGCCAGAGCCGGGACTCGTCGATGATGCTGGACCCGATGGAACTGCGCCGCCTGCGCGAACAGGCCGAGGCCCGTCGCACCGCTGCCGGCAACCCGCCTGGCGCACCGCCGGCTGCCTGAAGCCACTCCTTTCGCCGCGGCCTGCCGTTCACGCGGGCCGCTGCATGACGCCTGATAGCATGGCGCCGCCGCAGGCCACGCTGGCGCGTGCGCGCGGCACGCGTCCGCTCGAAGGAGACCGTCATGAACCTGCCTGCTTTGTGTTGCCTGCCGTTGCTCGGCACGGCGTTCGCGGTTGCTGCGCAGCCGATGCCCCAGGTCGATCCGGCTAGCGCGCCGGCAGCGACCAGTGCGGCGCCGGCCGTTGCCGGTTGCGGACGCATCAGCGTGTTCGACGTCGCGCCGCGCAGCAAGGACCTCTATCGCGCTCGCCTGATCAATGTCGACGGCGAGTTGCCCGGGCCGTCGTCCTCGCGCAGCTTCCGCGTCAGCGCCGGCAAGCACACGCTCGAGGTCGCCGAGCTCATCGACGACAATCAGTTCAACAGCATCGAGTTGCGCCAGCGCGTGCAGAATTCCGATCGCTACAAGACCCTCGAACTGGACGTGCAACCCGACACCACCTACCTTCTCGCCGCGCACCTGATCGAAGCCAAGCGCGGCGACATCATCGGCCAGGGATACTGGGAACCGGTGATCTACCAACACAACAGCGAAGCGTGCAAGTGATCCGAGATTCCCTTCCGGCGCCGCGTCGAGGCTTGGCGTCGTGACTGTACTGAGCGTCAACGTCAACAAGATCGCGGTGCTGCGCAACTCGCGCGGCGGTGACGAGCCGAGTGTGGTCGCGGCCGCCAGCGCATGCCTGGATGCCGGCGCGCACGGCATCACCGTGCATCCGCGCCCGGATGCGCGGCACATTCGCGCCGATGACGTGCATGCGCTGTCCGAGCTGACGCGGCGCCGCGGCGTCGAGTTCAACCTCGAAGGCAATCCGTTCGCGCCCGCGCGTGACGGTTACCCGGGCTTCCTTGCGTTGTGCGAGTCGGTGCGTCCGGCACAGGCGACGCTGGTGCCCGATGGCGATGCGCAGCTGACGTCGGACCATGGTTTCGATTTCGTCCGCGATGCGCAGTCGCTGCGGCCGTATGTCGATGCACTCAAGGCGATGGGCTGCCGCGTCAGCCTGTTCGCCGATGCGCATACGGCGTCGGGCAGGGAAGGCATTGGCCATGCCGCGGTCATCGGGGCCGATCGGGTGGAGTTGTACACCGGGCCGTACGCGGAGGCGTTTGCGGACGGTACCGTCGATGCGATGGCGTCGCAGTTCGCGGAGGCCGCGCGGCGCGCGATGGATGCGGGGCTAGGGGTGAATGCCGGCCACGATCTCAGCCAGGCCAATCTCGGCTATTTCCTCGAGCACGTGCCGGGAATCCTGGAAGTGTCGATCGGCCACGCGTTGATTGGCGAGGCGATCTACCAGGGGATCGACGCGACGATTGCGGCGTATATGCGCATCCTCGCGAAGTGAGGCTGCCGGAACCCGGGTGCGGCCTTTGGCCTTACCCGGGCTACGCGGTGTAGCCCGGGTAAGCGAAACGCACCCGGGGGCCCGTCACTCCCAGGCGATATCGCGAAGCCCGCTACGCTGCGCCTCGGCCAAAGCCCACGCGAACCCCTGGTAATCCGCCTCCGCATCGGACGCGACCTGCAACACGGCATGCGGACTGCGCCGTGCCAGTTCCTGCAACGCCGGCGTCAGCTGCTCCCGCGTCAGCACCGTGCCATCAAGCCGATACCCGCCGTCGCTGCCCACAAGCAGCTCCACCCGCGGCGGTGGTTTGCCCAGGTTCTCTGTCGTTTGCTGCGGCAGGCGCATGTCGAGGCTGCCGGTCAGGGCCGGGGCCGCCACCATGAAGATCACAAGCAATACCAGCAGTACATCGACCAGCGGGGTGATGTTGATCTGGGCGACGGCGCGATGCTCGCCCTGGCGTGAAGAGTCGGAGAGATAGAACGCGGAGACGGCCATATGCAACCTCCATGGGCCCCATGCCCGACTCCACGCTACGCCCGTTCAGGCAGGTCCGGCAAGAGGGCCGCCGCCGCGCGCAAAAAAAAACGCCGCCCGGAGGCGGCGTCTTCACGACGGTAAGCGACACCGATCGGTCAGTCGTTCTGGACGAAGCCGATCTTATCCATTTCAGCGTTCTTCGCGTGCGCCAGCACCTTGGCCAGGATGCCGTAATCGGCATCCGGGCTGGTGTCGATCTCGAGCATGGGCTGGTTGGTCGGGTCACGCTGGACTTCGACTTCCATCATGCTCTGGATTGCGGTGAGCGGCTGCGGCGCGTCGTTCCAATACACCTGACCCGAGGCATCGATGCGCAGCCTGATCGGCGGCGGCGGCTCTCTTGTCTGCGGCGGTGGGTTAAGCGACTTCTGCGGAAGATTAACGTCGATCGAGTACGTCAGCGGAGGCGCCGTCACCATGAAGATGATCAGCAACACCAACATCACGTCCACCAGGGGCGTGACGTTCATGTCCGCCATCGGACCGCCACCGGATTTCGATGCAAATGCCATACCTGGATCTCCGGATTAGCGAGGTTCTTTAAGCGCCATGAAGCCGACCTTGCGCATGCCCTGGGCCTGCGCAATCTGCACCACTTCGGAAACGATGCGGTACTTGGTCGTCTTGTCGCCGCGGACGTTGATCTGCGGCTGCGGGGTCTTCTGCGCTTCGATCGACAGACGGCTCTCGAGCAGGTCCTTCGTCACCGGCTCATCGTTCCAGTACAGGTTTCCGTTGTCTTCCACCGCGATGTTGATCGGCGGAGTCGGCGGAGCCGTGGTGTCACGATTGTCCAGATTCGCTTCTGGAAGATCGACCTGGACCTTATGCGACATCAGCGGTGCGGTGATCATGAAGATGATCAGTAGCACCAGCATCACGTCGACGAGCGGCGTGACATTGATCTCGGCCATAGGGCCGCCGCTATCGTTGCCTGTACTGAAGGCCATGTACGAACTCCAAACCTACTGCGAGAGGGCGTCGGTTATTGCTTAGCGCTTGCTGACAACTTCGCCGACGCGCGAGCCGGTAGCGAAGAAGTCATGCAGGTCGTGAGCGAACGTATCGAACTTGTTGTTCGTAACGCGGTTCAGACGGGTGAAGAAGTTGTATGCCAGCACCGCCGGGATTGCGACGAACAGGCCGATGGCGGTCATGATCAGTGCTTCACCGACCGGGCCGGCAACGGCGTCGATCGAAGCCTGGCCGGTGGCGCTGATGCGGATCAGGGCGTGGTAGATGCCCCAGACCGTACCGAGCAGACCAACGAACGGAGCGGTCGAACCGACGGTGGCGAGCACGGTCAGGCCGGCTTCCAGCTTCGAGGATTCGCGGGTCACACCCTGACGCAGGGCGCGGTCAACGAACTCGGAGCGGTTGAGCGACTCGACCAGGCGCGAACCTTCGTGGCGCTGGTGGTGGGCGGCTGCCTGGGCAGCATCGAGGGCGATCTTCGAGAACGGCTCGAAACGACCCTGCTCTTCCATGAAGCGGATGGCGTCCTGTGCGTTCGGGGTCTCCCAGAACGTGCTGACCACGCGATCAGAACTGGCGCGCAGGCGCAGGTTCTTCACGAAGTTCACCACGATCCAGTAGATCGAGAGGATCGACATGATGGCGAGGGTGAGGAATACGACCCAGCCGACCAGGTCGAAGTTCTGCAACAGATGCGCGAAGCTCATCTGCTGGAGTGCCTCGGCGTTGGAGCCTCCGGCGGTCGCAGCGGTGGTGGTTTCCTGCAGCATGACGCTTACCTTTGAATGTCGTGGAAAGGAAAGAGGTATTACGGATTGCCTACAACTTGTCCCGTGACCCCGATCAGGTCGGCGGGACGAAATCGACCGGGACACGGACGCGGCTGGTCACACCAACGCCGTTCTGCATCTCGGGGTTGAACTTCCACTTCCGGGCGGCGTCCATTGCAGCGCGGTCGAGGTTGCGGTTACGGCTCGACTTCTCGACCGCGACGTCCAGGACATTGCCCTGGCCGTCAATGGTGATGATCAACGTTACCGTGCCACCAACGCCCTGGCGGGCTTCGGTCGGCGGGTACTTGGGCGGGTTGAGCCGCTTGGAGGACGGGTCGACGCTGGAGCCGATGGTCGTGGCCGGCGCGGGAGGCGACGGCGGACTCGGCGGCGGCGCGGCCACGTCAACCGGGCTCGGGTCGTCGACCAGCACCGGCGGTTCATCCGGCGGAGGCGGCAACGGCGTCGGCTGCGGCGGCGTCAGCTTCGGCGGCGGCTTGAGCTCCTTCGGGGGCTCAGGCGGCGGCGGCGGCGGCGGCGGGGGCGGCGGCGGCGGCTTGATCAGGTTGACGAACGTGACGTCTTCCTCTTGCTGCTGCTGGGCCGGAGGGGCCATAGGAGCGAGCAAAAGCAGCAGGGCCGCGACATGGAATGCGATCGCCATGGTCACACCGGCGATACGCGCCCAGTTCAGACCTTCGCGGTCGTCATCTTTTCTTTCGTGGATTTCGAGGTCTTGCGTCATGCGCCGTAGCTCGGGAGGTATTTCCGGACGCCAGGGCGCCTCGGGCCGTCAGTTACGATTCCCGCAGCTACTTCGAGCCGCGGGAACCTCCTAGCATATACCAAATTGCGCTCTTTGGACCAAGTGCAATTGGATGATTTCGCGTTGCCGAATCGAGTCCGGCGTCAACTCGTTACTTGCCAGGCAACGCGATGATCTTCTTGGCGTCGTCGGGCTTCTTAACGCCCTTCGAAAGCGCCTGCTTGGCGGCATCCTTTGCCTCGGGAATACGGTCTTCCTGCCACAGGACACGGGCGAGGTTCAGGTACGCCTCACCGTCCGGCGCCAGGGGGGCGGCCTTCTTGTACGCGTCGATCGCCGGGGCCGCCTGGTCGGAGAAATAATACGCCTGTGCGAGCGCCAGGTAGGTCTGGTAGTCGGGCTTGATCACGCCCTTCTGCAGGCCATCGTTGATCACGCCGATCGCCTCCTTCTCCTTGCCATCCATGTTCAGGTAGGTGGCGTAGAGCTGGCGGTATTCCTTGTCCTCGGTCAGCTGGCCGCTGGCGCGGAGCTTCTCGAGGACGGCGGCGGACTTGTCCAGCATGTCGTTCTGCTGGTAGACGGCCGCGAGGTTCAGCTGGGCACGCTTGTCGCCCGGGCTCTTGGCGGCGAGGCCTTCGGCGATCTTGGCCGCTTCGCCGGCCTGGCCGGACTCGGCGTAGGTCGCCATCAGCAGCTGCTGCCATTCCGGCTTGGGCTCGGGGCTCAGCTCGATGGCCTGCTTGATGACCGGTGCCGCGTCGCTGTAGCGCTCCAGGCGGTACAGGTCGTTGCCCTTGATGATCAGGTGCTCGGGCTTCTGGCTCTTGGTCTCGGCCAGGAACTGGTCGATGGTCTTGAGCGACTCGGCGTACTGGTCTTCCTGCAGCTGCAGCTGGCTGAGCATCAACATCGCGCCGAAGTGGCCGTTGTTGTCCAGGCCATTGGCGTCGATCGCCTGCTTGAGGTACTTCATCGCGCCCGGGGTGTCGTCGCTGTCATAGGCGACCTGGGCAGCAATCTGCGAAGCGAACGCCTTGTCGTAGGCATTGGCTTCCGGCATGGCGATGATCTGGTCGGCGATGGCGCGCGCTTCCGGGCCCTTCTCGTCGTCGTACAGCTTCATCATCTTCTGCAGCTGCGGCGTGCCCTTCTTGGATGCCTTGGCATCGGGCGACTGGCGCGTGGCCTGCGGGTATTCGTTGGTGACCTTGCCGGCGCTGCCCTTCTTGCTCGATTCCTTTTCGGCGCGGCGAGCATCGGCGCGCTCCTGCGCCGACTGGGCATAGACCTGGCTGACCGCACCGAACGCCAGGACCGCGCTGATGGCGGCGGCCAGGATGCGTTGGTTACGGCGGGAGAAGCTCTTCATCGATCACCTCAAATCTGCGGCCGCACGTAATCGGGCGGTTCGGTGGCAAGGCCAAGGGGGCGTCACGCTATCAGAAACGAGCTAGCGAGCGATACGGGGTTTTCGGTCCTTTTTCACGTTCCCTGCACACGGTCATCCGCACTTGGGCGTATGGCCCGAGGCCCGGGCTTGTTCGTACACGGGCATGAGCTTGCCGGCACGGGCGCCGAGTTCGCCGATGCGCGAGGCCGGATCCGGATGGGTCGACAGCCAGGTGGGTGCACGCTCGCCGCCGGCGGCGGCCATGTTCTCCCAGAGGTTGACGGCCTGGCGCGGGTCGAAACCGGCCTTGGCGGCCAGTTCCTGGCCGACCACGTCCGCCTCCGTTTCCTGCGTGCGCGAGTTCGGCAGCAGGTAGAACGTCTGCGCCGCGGCGCCGCCGATCTGGCCGGCGGCGTTGGCCGCGCCGGAGCCATAGGCCGAGCCGAGGATCGCGCTGCCGATGCCGAGCAACGTCGAGGTTCCCTGCTGCTTGGTGATGCGTTCGTCGTGGTGGCGCGACACGACGTGGCCGATTTCGTGGCCGATCACGGCGGCAAGCTGGTCCTGGTTCTTGGCGACGGTGAAGATGCCGGTGTTCACGCCAACCTTGCCACCGGGCAAGGCAAAGGCGTTGGCCGAGCTGTCTTCGAACACCGCCACTTCCCAGTTGGTCTGCCAGCCCTGCGGCAGCTCGCGGGTGATGTCGTTGACGACGCAGCGCACGTAGGCATTCATGCGTGCATCGTTGCTGACCTTCTGCTTGGCCTTGGCCTCGGCGAAAGCCTGCGCACCCATCTGATCAAGTTGCTGCTGCGACACCGCGCCGACGTACTGCTTCCTGCCGGTGGGCGAGGTGGACGTGGCGCAGGCGGTGACAACGGTGGCAATCGCCACGGCGAGCAGGAGGTGCTTCATCGTCGGAGGTCCGTCTTCAGGTTGATGACGCGTTGTAACGGTCGCCGGATTAACACTTCGTCAATGCGGCATCGGCTTGGGGGCCGAAGCCCCCTCACGTCACGATCACACGTCGAGGTTGGCGACCTTCAGCGCGTTGTCCTCGATGAAGATCCGTCGCGGTTCGACCACGTCGCCCATCAGCGTGCTGAAGATCTGGTCGGCCGCGACCGCATCCTCGATGCGCACCTGCAGCAGGCGGCGGGTCTCCGGGTTGACCGTGGTTTCCCACAGCTGCTCGGGATTCATTTCACCCAGGCCCTTGAAGCGCTGGATCTGGCGACCCTTCTTGGCCTCCTCGAGCAACCAGGCCTGGACCTGGGCGAAGGTGGTGATCGCCTGCGCGCGACTGCCGCGCACGATCTGCGCACCGTCGCGGATCAAACCGTGCAGCTGCGTCGCCGCTTCGCGCACGGCGCGAAGTTCGCCGCCTTCGAATGCGGCCAGCGGCAACACCTGGGTCATTTCCTCGCCCATGTGCAGGCGTTTGACCAGCAGTGCCGCCTGGCGCTCGCCGCCGCCTTCGTGCAGCTCGAGCGTGTAGCGCGGCTTGCCGAGTCCGCCAAGGTTGAGGCGCGATTCGACGCGGTCGAACTCGGCGCGCAGCGCGTCGTGGTCGCCGATGTGCGCGGTGTCGAGCGGGATCGAATCGATCAGCGCTTCGACCACGCTCGGGTCGTAACGGTGTGCGTTGCGCTGAATGGCTTCACGCGCGCCGGCGTACGCCAGCAGCAGCTTCTCGAGCGCCGGGCCTTCGATCGGCGGTTCGCCGACGGCCGGGCGCAGCGATGCGCCTTCGACCGCGTTGTTGGCCAGGTACGCATCGAGCGCGGCATCGTCCTTGAGGTAGAGCTCGTTCTTGCCCTGCTTGATCTTGTACAGCGGCGGCAGGCCGATGTAGATGTGGCCGCGCTCGATCAGCTCCGGCATCTGCCGGTAGAAGAACGTCAGCAGCAGCGTGCGGATGTGGCTGCCGTCGACGTCGGCGTCGGTCATCAGGATGATGCGGTGGTAGCGCAGCTTGTCCGGGTTGTACTCGTCCTTGCCGATGCCGGTGCCGAGCGCCGTGATCAGCGTGCCGACTTCGGCCGAACCGAGCATGCGGTCGAAGCGCGCGCGCTCGACGTTGAGGATCTTGCCCTTGAGCGGGAGGATCGCCTGGGTCTTGCGGTTGCGGCCCTGCTTGGCCGAGCCACCTGCCGAGTCACCCTCGACGATGAACAGTTCGCTGAGCGCCGGATCCTTCTCCTGGCAGTCGGCGAGCTTGCCGGGCAGGCCGGCGATATCCAGCGCGCCCTTGCGGCGGGTCAGGTCGCGGGCCTTGCGCGCGGCTTCGCGGGCACGGGCGGCGTCGACGATCTTGCCGGTGATGGCACGGGCCTCGTGGGGGTGTTCCTGCAGGAACTCCTCCAAACGTGCGCCGAACGTGCTCTCAACTACCGGCCTCACCTCGGAACTGACCAGTTTCTCCTTGGTCTGCGAGGAGAAGCTGGGGTCGGGCACCTTCACCGACAGCACGGCGATCATGCCTTCGCGCATGTCGTCGCCGGTCAGGGCGATCTTGGCCTGCTTGGCGATGCCGCTGTGTTCGATGTAGTTCGACAGCGTGCGCGTTAGCGCGGCACGGAAGCCGATCAGGTGGGTACCGCCGTCCTTCTGCGGGATGTTGTTGGTGAAGCAGAACATCGTTTCCTGGTAGGAGTCGGTCCACTGCAGGGCGACGTCCACCGTGATGCCGTTCATTTCGCCCGACACCGAGATCACGTTCGGGTGCAGCGGGGTCTTCAGCTGCGCCAGGTGCTCGACGAAGGAGGCGATGCCACCGGCGTATTCGAAGACGTCGCGCTTGCCTTCGCCGCGCTCGTCGATGAGCGTGATCTTGACACCCGAATTGAGAAACGACAGTTCGCGCAGGCGGCGCGCCAGGATGTCGTAGTGGAATTCGATGTCGGTGAAGATCTCGCGTGCCGGCAGGAAGCGCAGGGTGGTGCCGCGTTTCTGCGACGCTTCGAGTTGCTTGAGCGGGTAGCTCGGTTCGCCCAGCTGGTATTCCTGCTGGTAGTGGTGGCCGTCGCGCCAGATGTCGAGCCACAGGTGCTCGGACAGGGCGTTGACCACCGACACGCCGACGCCGTGCAGGCCGCCGGAAACCTTGTAGCTGTTGTCGTCGAACTTGCCGCCGGCGTGCAGCACGGTGAGGATCACCTCGGCCGCGGAGACGCCTTCTTCCTTGTGGATGTCGACGGGGATGCCGCGGCCGTTGTCGGACACGGAGCAGGAGCCGTCGTTGTGCAGCATCACGGTGACTTCGTTCGCGTGGCCGGCGAGGGCCTCGTCGATCGAGTTGTCGACCACTTCGAACACCATGTGGTGCAGGCCCGTGCCGTCGTGCACGTCGCCGATGTACATGCCCGGACGCTTGCGCACGGCTTCGAGACCACGCAGGACGGTGATCTTGCTGGAGTCGTAGGTCTGGGAAGGTACGGCGGTGACGGTCGGGTCTTGCGAGGGGTCGTGCTCGATATGGGTCATGCGGCAACAGGCTCCGTCGACGCGTTGTCCGGCGGGGCCGGGGGCGTCAAGACACATTAGCTATTCAACGCGGGAGTATACCAGCCGGGCACTTTGAAGGTTGACTGGGAGCTTGAGCGCGGGTATTGGCGGTCTGCGCTCGTCGGCCGTTCCCGGGCCTCTGGGCATGGTCTGCGGGAGGGCGTTGGCCGGCAGAGCGGGGATTGCTCCGTCCCGCGGACGACATCCTGTCTTTACGCGGGACGCGGGACATCCATGTCCCGCTGCTCCGCAATCCCCGCTCCACCGACCAACGCTTCGGCCAGTCGTTGCGCGGTCTTCGTGTGCGTCTGAAAACACCCGTCATCCCGGCGAAGGCCGGGACCCAGGCCCGCACCGCATCCGCCGCCCTCACCGTCATCCCCGCGCAGGCGGGGATCCAAGGACGTCAGCCCTTGATCTCGCCATGTTCCACGTGGAACCGTCGAACCTGGGCCGTTGCATCCAACCCACTGGGCGCCTCGGTACCGGTAATGAAAACCTGCGCCCCGCTAGCCTGCAGCCGTGCGAGCACCCGCCCCTGATGCTGCCGGTCCAGCTCAGACGCCAGATCATCCAGCGCCACCACCGGCCATTCTCCGCGTGCCGCAGCATGGTGCTCCGCCTGCGCCAGCAATGCCGAAAGGGCCGTCAGCTTGGCCTGGCCGCGTGAGAGCGCCTCACGGCCCGGAATCGAGCCGAAGACGATGCGCCAGTCCGCCCTGTGCGGCCCTACGGAGCTGTAGCCGGCGGCGAGGTCGCGTTCCCGGGCTAGTAGCAGTGCGTCTGCCAGTGGGAGCTCGTCCCGGCGCCAACCGGGCACGTAATCGAGGCGACTGGTCCCCAGGGCAGGGGCCAGTTCCGAAAGCAGGGCGGCGAACCGGGGTTGGAGCTGTTCGAGGTACTGCTCGCGGCGCCGACTCAGCGGTTCTCCGGCCTCAGCCAGCTCGTGGTCCCAGGCGTCGAGCTGTCCGTCGCGGGCGCGGGCCTTGAGCAGGGCGTTTCGCTGCTTCAGCGCCCGGGCGTAGCGGCGCCAGAGCGGGAGGAAATCCTGTTCCACGTGGAACAAGCCCCAATCGAGGTAGCGTCGACGGGACTCACCGCCTCCGGTGATGAGGGCGTGGCTGCCGGGTTCGAAGCTGACGACGGCGAGGGCAGCGCAAAGGTCGCCGAGCTGGGAGACGTTGGCGCCGTCGAGACGGCCGGTCCAGTCCTGGCCGCTGTGCCGCATGCCGGCCTTACGGGTGCGCTCAGGCGCTTGGGTACCTGGCGGAGCATCGGAACTCGCCATGAGCCGCTCCTGCCACTCTACGAAGACCTCAAGCGCCTGATCACCGTCCCGGATCAGCCCGTCTCGTACCCGTCCGCGGAAGCTGCGGCCGTAGGCCATCAGGTGCAGGGCTTCGAGCACGCTGGTCTTGCCGGCGCCGTTGTCGCCGGTGATCAGGTTGAGGCCTGGGGAGGGATCGAGGCGGAGCTCGACGAACCGGCGCAAATGGCGCAGTTCAAGGCGGGTGACATGCATTGGGGGCAGTTTACCGGTCCGACCTGGTGGGGGTAAGGACGGTACTGGCTGTGAGGTGTTCCACGTGGAACACGGATCGGGGACGTGTTGCCAGCCGGAGCAAAGAACCACGTCCTTGGATTCCCGCCTTCGCGGGAATGACGGGCGACGGGCGAGGAACATCGGTAGTGACAGGCCTGAAACAAAAAGCCCGGCACTTAGCCGGGCTTTCTGGTGTTGCGTCCTGCTGGATCAGAGGCGCAGCGGCATCACGACGTGGCGGCAGCGGTCGTTTGCGGCTTCACGCACCAGCGCGGAGGAGTTGGCGTCGCGCAGGGCGATCACCACGTGCTCGTCCTTCAGCGCGCTCAGGGCGTCGAGCAGGTAGTTGACGTTGAAGCCCACGGCCAGGTCGTCGACCTTGGTGTCGGCTTCGACTTCTTCCTGCGCTTCTTCCTGCTCCGGGTTGTGCGCGCTGATCTTCAGCTGGCCCGGGGACACTTCCAGGCGCACGCCACGGTACTTCTCGTTCGACAGGATCGCGGCGCGCTGCAGCGAGGCACGCAGCACTTCCCGGTCGATGCGGATCTCGCGGTCGGCGCCGATCGGAATCACCGCTTCGTAGTCCGGGAAGCGGCCGTCGATCAGCTTGCTGGTAAAGGTCACGTCGTCGCGCTTCACGCGCAGGTGGCCACGGCCCATCTCCAGCTCGAGCTCACGATCGCCGCCTTCGAGCAGGCGCTGCAGTTCCTGCACGCCCTTGCGCGGCACGATGATCTGCCGCTTGGTCTGTGCACCGTTCTCGAGCGGCGATTCGCACAGTGCCAGGCGGTGGCCGTCGGTTGCCACGCAACGAAGGCTGGATTCGCGCAGGTCGAACAGCAGGCCGTTGAGGTAGTAGCGGACGTCCTGCTGCGCCATGGCGAAGGCAGTGCGTTCGATCAGTTCCTTCAGGCTTGCTTCCGGCACGCGTACGCGCTCGGTGGCTTCGACTTCGTCGATCGACGGGAAGTCGTTCGCCGGCAGACTCGCCAGGGTGAAGCGCGATCGGCCGGCTTGCACCGTGATCTTCTCCGCCGACTGCGAAATGGTGACCTTGCTGCCGTCGGGCAGGGCGCGAACGATTTCGAACAGCTTTCGCGCCGGGATCGTGGTTTCGCCGTCCTGGGCGTCATCGACCATGACGCGCGACACCATCTCCACTTCCAGGTCGGTACCGGTCAGCGACAGCTGTCCGTCCTTCACCTGGACCAGAAGGTTGGCCAGGACCGGAAGGGTCTGGCGGCGCTCGACGACGTTGACGACCTGAGCGAGCGGCTTGAGAAAGACTTCGCGTTGAAGGCTGAAACGCATGCGGACCCCGTCCCCGTGCCATTACTAAAGATGTGGAATAAATCAAAAGCATGGTGGTGGTGGAGCAGCCGAAAACCCGGGAAAACTGCACCAAACTTTTGATTTATAAGGAATTTATTGCCTGCGAAACTTCGGTAGAACTACCCCGGTAAGTCCCGGACAAACTGTGGACAACTCTAACGCACCGGTGACGGGTGTGAATTGTCCACAACTTGTGCCCGCAACATACACGGCTTACCCGCAGGCCTTGAGGATAAGTATGTCTCGCCCGGCGCAGCTTTGCGCTGCGGCCTCAGGCGGACTTACTCACTGAGCTTGCGGATCAGCTTGTCCCAGTCTTCGCGCAGCTTGCCGTCGGTCTCCATCAGCGTGCGGATCTGCCGGCAGGCATGCAGCACGGTGGTGTGGTCGCGACCGGCGAAGGCGTCGCCGATCTCCGGCAGGCTGTGTTCGGTCAGTTCCTTGGCCAGGGCCATCGCCATCTGTCGCGGACGCGCCAGCGAGCGCGTGCGGCGCTTGGACAGCAGGTCCTTCATCTGCAGGCCGTAGTAATCAGCGACGGTCTTCTGGATGTTGGGAATGCCGATCGCCTGCTGCTGCGCGCGCAACAGGTCGCGCAGGGTTTCCTGGGCGAACTCGACGGTGATCGCGCGGCCGGTGAAGTTGGCGCGCGCGGCCAGGGTGTTGAGGGCGCCCTCGAGGTCGCGCACGTTGCTGCGCATCTTCTTGGCGAGCAGGAAGGCGACTTCCTCGGGGATGTTGGCGCCGCGCTCGCGCGCCTTCGACAGCACGATCTGCGCGCGCGTTTCGAAATCCGGCGGCTCGATCGCCACGCTCAGGCCCCAGGCCAGGCGCGACTTCAGGCGCGGCTCCAGGCCTTCGACTTCGCGCGGGTAGCGGTCGCAGGTCAGGATGATCTGCTGCTTGCCGTCGAAGAGCTGGTTGAAGGTGTGGAAGAACTCTTCCTGGGTGCGGTCCTTGCCGGCGAAGAACTGGATGTCGTCGATCAGCAGCGCGTCCACCTGCTGGAACTGGCGCTTGAACGCATCCATGGTCTTGTCCTGCAGCGACTTCATCATCGCGCTGAAGAACTGTTCGCTGCGCAGGTACAGCACGCGCATGTTCGGGTTGGCACTGCGCATGGCGTTGCCGGCGGCGAACATCAGGTGGGTCTTGCCCAGGCCGGTGCCGCCGTACAGCAGCAGCGGGTTGTGGGCGCGGTCGCCGGGCTTCAGCGACGCCTGCCAGGCGGCGGCGCGACCGAGCTGGTTGCTGCGACCTTCGACGAAGTTGTCGAAGGTGTAGTGATTGTCGAGGTGGCCGTTGAACGGCTCCGACGGCACGGCGCGCGCGGCCGGGGCCGGTTCGTTCTGCGGCATCGGCATGGGCGCGCGCGGCAGCGAGCCGACTTCCAGGCTGACCTCGCCGCTGCCGGCGAAGTAGGTCAGCAACTCGCGGATGCGGGCCAGGTAGCGTTCGCGCACATGCTCGACGACGAAGGCGTTGGGCGCATACAGCACGGTGACATCGTCACGCTGGGTCGCCTGCAGCGGCTTGAGCCAGGTGTGGACATCTTCGGCCGGCAGTTCGGCTTCAAGGCGTTCGAGGCAGCGGGGCCAGGCATCCATCAGGTAGGGCGTCTTCTTCAGTTGCGGTCTGCGGGCCTGCGGCCTCGGACAAAAAGCGGCCCGCCACGCGATGCGCACATCGCGGCGAAACGGGGCGGGGGTGAGGCTCAGACTATCACCGAGAATGAGCTCGCGACAGGACTTGTCCACAGGCAAATTAACAGGTAGTCCACAGGCCTTGGCCCGCCAGCCACGTCGGCCCCGGACTCCGCGGTGGTTTGGCGGGTTGACCTGCGGGCCAGGCACCCGCTAGAATCGCCGGTCCTATTTGACGTTTTCGCAGAGCCGGATCATGGCCACCAAGCGCACCTATCAGCCCAGCAACCTCAAGCGCAAGCGCGACCACGGCTTCCGTGCCCGCATGGCGACTGCCGACGGCCGCAAGATCCTGGCCCGTCGCCGCGCCAAGGGCCGCAAGCGTCTCTGCGCCTAAGCGTTGCTGCCGCCGCATCTCGCGGCGGCCGACCGGCACCCGCCGGTAGTCCCTACATCGGAAGTCACAAGATGACCTCGGCCCGCTTCCCGCGCACGGCGCGGGTACGCGCGCGTTCCGACTTCGACCGCATATTCCAGCATGGCCGGCGCGTTGCGCTGCCCGTGCTGGCTTTGCATTGGCAGGCCAGCGAGAACCCTCCGCGCCTGGGCCTTGCCGTCTCGCGCAAGGTCGATCCCAACGCGGTCGGCCGCAATCGCATCAAGCGCGTCCTGCGCGATACCTTCCGTCAGATCCGCGGTGAACTCGCCGCGGGCGACTACGTCGTGGTCGCACGTCCTGCCGCCGCGCGCAGCACCGGCCCGGAACTCGTCGCGGCCCTGCGCGGTCTGTTGCAGCGCTGCGGCGCCCTGCCCGCCGCCAGCGCATTGCCACCGACTTCATTGCCCCCATCTGCTGTGGACGGCACAATGCCGGCCGCTTCCCCTTCCGCCCCAATGCCTGACCCCGGTCAAGGCTGAGCCCGCCTGTCGCCCATGAACCAGACCCGTGTTTTTCTGATCTTCGCCTGGCTGATGGTGGCGACCCTGCTGTGGATGGAGTGGGGCAAGGAGAAGGCCGCGCCGCCCGAGGCCGCGCAAACCACCGCGACGACCGCGACCGCCGCCGCCGGCAATGGCTCCGTGCCGGGCGTTCCGACGGCCCCGCTCGCACCGGGCGCGGTACCCAGCGCACCGAACATGGCGGCCACCGCATCGCCGGCGACCGCAGCTGCCGCGCCGACGGCCACCGTCACCACCGACGTGCTCAAGGTCGTCCTCGATGGCGGCGAGCTGCGCCAGGCCGACCTGCTGAAGTATCCGAGCACGGCCGACCGCGACAGCGCGCCGGTGCGCGTGTTCGCGCAGGATCCTTCCAACTACTTCGTCGCCCAGAGCGGCTGGGTGCAGAGCGGCGCCGCCGGCGCGCAGAACGCGCCCACGCACGAAGCCGGCTTCGTGCCCGAAGGTGGCAAGACCGACTACACGCTGGCTGACGGCGCCGCGAGCGTCGACGTGCCTTTCGTCTGGACCGGCGCCAACGGCGTGACCATCCGTCGCACCTACACCTTCACCCGTGGCGACTACGTCGTGCGCGTGCGCGATGAAGTGATCAACGCCGGCAGCACGCCGTGGCAGGGCTTCGTCTATCGCCAGCTCAGCCGCGTTCCGCGCGCACTGGTGAAGAAGGGCCCGATGAGCGCCGAGCAGTACAGCTTCCAGGGCGCGGCGTGGTACTCGAGCGCCGACAAGTACGAGAAGCGCAAGTACGACAAGTTCGTCGATGACGGTCCGCTGCAGAAGGAAGTCACCGGTGGCTGGGTCGGCATGCTGCAGCACCACTTCTTCTCGGCCTGGATTCCGGGCGCGAACGACAAGAGCACCTTCTCGCTGGCGACCACGCAGGGCACCGGCGGCACGCAGTACGTGGTGCGCGAAGTCGGTCCGGGCGTGAATGTCGCCCCGGGCACCAACGCCAGCACCGAGGCCCGTCTGTGGGTCGGCCCGAAGCTGGTCAAGGCGATCGAAGCCCAGAACGTCCCCGGCCTCGACCGCGCCGTCGACTTCAGCAGCTTCAGCATCATGGCGACGATCGCCAGCTGGCTGTTCTGGGTGCTCGAAAAGATCTACCACCTGGTCGGCAACTGGGGCTGGGCGATCGTCGGCCTGGTGCTGCTGATCAAGATCGCGATGTTCCCGCTGTCCGCGGCGCAGTACAAGTCGATGGCCAAGATGCGCAAGTTCCAGCCGCGCATGGCGCAGCTCAAGGAGCGCTACGGCGACGACAAGCAGAAGCTGCAGATGGCGATGATGGAGCTGTACAAGAAGGAGAAGATCAACCCGGTCGGCGGCTGCCTGCCGATCCTGCTGCAGATGCCGGTGTTCCTGGCGCTGTACTGGATGCTGTCGGAATCGGTCGAGCTGCGCCACGCACCGTGGATCGGCTGGATCACCGACCTGACCTCGCGCGATCCCTACTTCGTGCTGCCGCTGATCAACGTCGCGGTGATGTGGTTCACGCAGAAGCTCAACCCGACCGCGGGCATGGACCCGATGCAGGCGAAGATGATGCAGTTCATGCCGCTGGTGTTCGGCGTGATGTTCGCCTTCTTCCCGGCCGGCCTGGTGCTGTACTGGGTGACCAACGGCGCGCTCGGCCTGCTGCAGCAGTGGTGGATGGTCAAGCGCTACAGCGAGGAGCCGGCCAAGGCCTGAGCCTTGCGGCAGTGAATCCACAAAGCCCGCCGCAAGGCGGGCTTTGTGTTTGTGGCTTCCCCGCTCCCCTTGTGGGAGAGGGACAGGCCTCCGAAGGAGGCCAGGGAGAGGGCTATCTGCGACCATATCGCCATGACCACGCCCAGCCGCGACACCATCGCCGCGATCGCAACTGCCCCGGGCGCGGGCGGCGTCGGCATCGTGCGCCTGTCCGGCCCGCGTGCACGCGCCATCGCAGAGGTGCTCTGCGCGCGCACGCTCAAGCCGCGCCATGCCCACCACGTCCGCTTCACCGCCGCGGATGGTGTCGTCATCGACGATGGCATCGCCCTCTGTTTCGCCGCGCCCGCCAGCTACACCGGCGAGGACGTGGTTGAACTGCAGGCCCACGGCAGCCCGGCCGTGCTGCAGGAACTGGTGACCCGTTGCGTCGCCCTGGGCGCGCGACGGGCGCGACCGGGTGAGTTCAGCGAGCGCGCCTTCCTCGAAGGTCGCCTCGACCTCGCCCAGGCCGAAGCGGTCGCCGACCTGATCGCGGCTGCCGATGTCCGCGCGGCGCGTGCGGCACGGCGGGCACTGGACGGCGAGTTCTCGCGGCGCGTCGATGCGCTGGCCGACGAACTGCTGGCGATCCGCGTGCACGTCGAAGCGGCGATCGATTTTGCTGACGAACCCATCGACACCCTCGGCGGTGCCCAGCTTCGCGCGCGCCTGGCCACCACGGCTTCGGCCCTGGACGAACTGCTCGCCGCCGCCGAGCGCGGCCGCCGCCTGCGCGACGGCCTGCACGCGGTGATCGTCGGCCCGCCCAACGCCGGCAAGAGCTCACTGCTCAACGTCCTTGCCGGCAGCGACCGCGCCATCGTCACCGACATCGCCGGCACCACCCGCGACCTGCTGCACGAGACCATCCGCATCGACGGTGTCGAGCTGACCCTGGTCGATACCGCCGGCCTGCGCGAGGGCGGCGACGTCATCGAGCGCGAAGGCATGCGCCGCGCCCGTGGCGAACTCGGCCGCGCCGACCTGGCCATCGTCGTGCTCGATGCGCGCGAGCCCGAGGCCGGCCGCCTTGCCGTCCTCGATGCGATTGCGGACGTGCCCCAGCGACTGTGGCTGCACAACAAGGCCGACCTGCTGGACACGCACGACGCCACGACTGACCCGGACACCCTGGCGGTGTCGGCACGCACCGGTCTGGGCGTGGAGGCGCTGCATGCCCGCCTGCGGCAGCTCGCCCAGGGCAACGACGACGCTGCCGGCGAAGGGGCCTTCACCGCCCGCGCCCGTCACGTCGACGCCCTGGTCGAGGCGCGCGGGGAACTGGCCGATGCCCGCATCCACCTGGATCACGAAGCGCTGGACCTTGCCGCCGAGGCCCTGCGCCTTGCCCATGACCAGCTGGGCGAGATCACCGGACGCGTCCGCGCCGATGACCTGCTGGGTCACATCTTCTCGAGCTTCTGCATCGGCAAGTGATCGCGGGCGCTTGGCCGCGCACTGGCTGAACGGGCCGGAGCGGCCAGTGGAATTCAGTAACAGGGCGGGCAGATGGTAGGCTGCTGCCGCCACCGCTTGACAAACACGGCCCGCTCACGCGATTAAGAGCCGTGTGCTCGTGACGGCGCACTTCAGGGGAGCTTTGCCAATATGACCGTCGTAAATCCGCAAGCCCGGCGTTCCAGCCGGCTGTCCGCCGTAAAGCAGTTGTCCGCCGTGCTGGCCATCGCCTGCGCGCTGGCCGCCTGCCAGAAAGAAGAGCCAGCGCCGGAGAGCGCGGCTGCACCTGCAACCACCGCAGCCGCACCCGCGGTAACGGCCGACACCGCAGTGTCTGCCAAGGTTTCGGCCATGACGGCTGACCAGTTGCGCGAGGCGGCCCGCAAGGCCTATGCCGAGAACCGTCTGTACGCTCCGGCCGAGGACAATGCGGTCGAGTACTACCTGGCCCTGCGTGACAAGGCACCCGGCGACGCCGCCGTGTCGAGCGCGCTGACCGACCTGCTGCCGATGACGGTCATCGCCATCGAACAGAGCGTCAACCGCGAAGACTTCATCGAAGCGCAGCGCCTGTCGGCCCTGCTCGAGAAGGCCGACGCGCAGCACCCGGCACTGGCCCGCCTCAAGACCAGCATCACCGCCCAGCAGGAAGCCGCTGGCAAGCGTGCCGCGCAGCAGCAGCTGACGGCCGAGGAAGAGACCAAGCGCAAGGCCGACCTCGAGGCCAAGCGGGTCGAGGACCAGAAGAAGCAGCAGGAAGAAGCTGCCAAGCTCCTGGCCCAGCAGAACAAGGCTGCTGCCGACAAGGCTGCCGCGGACAAGGTCGCCGCCGACAAGGCTGCTGCCGACAAGGCCGCGGCTGACGAGCGTGCCGCCGAGCAGCGTGCCGCGGTGGCACGCCAGACGGCTGCTGCACCGGCTACGGCCGATGCCAGCGATCTGCGTCCGCTGTCGATGCCGCCGCCGCGTTATCCGCCGGAGGCTCTGCGTGCCGGCACCTCGGGTGAGGTGCAGGTCGAGTTCACCGTCGGCACGGATGGTTCGGTCACCGCTGCCCGCGTGGTCCGTTCCAATCCGGCGCGCATCTTCGATCGCGAAGCGGTCAATGCTGTACGCAAGTGGCGCTTCCAGCCGGTCGATTCTCCGGTGACGACGCGCCGCACGATCGGCTTCAATCCGCAGAGCTGATCAGGCCAGCATCGCGGGAACGGTTGGGGAGCCGGACTCGCGAACGCAACGCTCGATACAAGAAAGCCCGGCGAAAGCCGGGCTTTTTCTTTGTGCTGGTTCGGGCTTGCGTCTGCGGAGTGGCGTCGTCCGCCGGGCCGGGGATTGCTCCGCCCCTTAGTCGGACATCCTGTCCGATGCGGGGCGCGGGACATCCATGTCCCGCTGCGGATCAATCCCCGACCCGTCGAACGACGCTTCGGCAATTCATTGCCCGGTCTTCGTCGACAAGCCGTCATTCCCGCGAAGGCGGGAACCCAAGGACGTTGCTTCTGCTCAACCCGAGATCGCCAGCCTCTCCTGGTGATAGCGACGCACCGCCGCGAACCACAGCAGCGCCGCAACACCGAAGCCCGCTGCCAGGTAGATCGCCCACACGCGCGGGTCGATCGACTCGCCGCGGATCACCTTCAGCAGCATCTGGTTCTGGGCGAGGAACGGCACGGCGAACTGCCACATCTGCGTCTTGATCGGGTTCACCGCCAGGGCGATCGTCGGGATCATCGGCAGCAGCATCAGCCACGTCATGTGGCTCTGGGCCTCCTTCATGCTCTTGGCCGTCGCCGACAACAACGTCAGCAGCGTCGTGCCGATGAACAGCATCGGCAACAGCACCAGCAGCATCTTGCCGATCGCAGCGAAGCTCACGTCGAGCATCTTGCCGACGCTCGTGCCGACCTGCGCGCTGAACTTGAACGCGAGCAGCGTCAACAGCAACGACAGCAGGCCCAGCGCACATGCCGCGGCGATCTTGCCGCTGACAATCGCGCCGCGTCGTGCAGGCGTTGCCAGCAGCGGTTCGAGTGACTGACGCTCACGTTCACCGGCCGTCGCATCCATGATCAGGTAGGCGCCACCCAGGAACGACATCAGGATCAGCAGGTACGGCATGATCGACGACAGCACGAGGCCGCGCTTTGCATCCTCGGTGGCGAGGTCGCGACTGCCGACATTCAATGCGCGCGTGATCGACGGATCGATGCCGCGGGCGAGCAGGCGCAACGCGCCGACCTGGTCACCGTAGGCCGTCAATGCCGCGCGCAACCGCGCACCGGGAATGTCGCTGTCGCGACGCGTGCTGTCGCGAACGATCTCCACCAGTGCCGGCTGGCCGTCGTGCCAGTTGCGGGCGAAGCCGACGCTGATGCGCATGGCGACGTCGATGTCCTGTCGCGCGATCGCCGCGTCCAGGTCGGCCGGTGCCGGCTTGGCCTCGATGCCCTGCGTGGCCAGGAACGCCACCAGGTTGGGTGCTCGCTCGATGCCGACCGTCGGCACCTCGAGGACCTTGTCGAGCTGCGTCTTGGCGCGGCTCTCGGCGAGCGTGCCGATGCCGATCATCAGCAGCGGATACAACAGCGGTCCCATCAGCAGCGCGAGCGCCAGCGTGCGGCGGTCGCGCGAGATGTCGCGCAGTTCCTTGCGCATCACCGACCACAGCGTGGCGAAGTTGCCGCGGCGAGGTGCCTTGTCGGACTGGATCGAACTCATGCGTGCAGGCCCTCTTCCGAACCGATCGCCTTGACGAAGGCATCCTCGAGATTCGCCTCGCCGGTCTGCGCGCGCAGTTCGTCGGCCGTGCCGGCGGCAACCACCTGGCCCTTGGCGATGATGACGATGCGGTCACACAGCGCTGCAACCTCCTGCATGATGTGGCTGGAGAAGATCACGCAGCGGCCCTCGGCACGAAGCTGCTGGAGGAAGGTGCGCATGGCGCGCGTGGTCATCACGTCCAGGCCGTTGGTCGGTTCGTCGAGGATGACGTTGCGCGGGTCGTGCACCAGTGCGCGCGCGATCGCGGTCTTGGTGCGCTGGCCCTGCGAGAAGCCTTCGGTCTGGCGGTCGAGGATGTCGTGCATCTGCAAGGCATCGGCCAGCGTCTGCGTGCGCTGCGCAATCGCCTGGGACGACATGCCGTGCAGCTCGCCGAAGTAGGCGATGTTCTCGCGCGCGGTCAGGCGCTTGTAGACGCCGCGCGCATCGGGCAGCACGCCCAGTGCGCGCCGTACGGCCTCCGGGTCGCGCCCGGCATCGACGCCATCGACCAGCACCTGGCCGGCGTCGGGCTTCATCAGCGTGTAGAGCATGCGCAGCGTGGTGGTCTTGCCGGCGCCGTTCGGGCCGAGCAGGCCGGTGATCTGGCCGTCGCGTGCTTCGAAGTTGACGCCATCGACGGCGCGCACGGTGCCGGCCTTGGTCTTGAAGCTCTTGTGCAGGTCGTTGGCGATGATCATGGTTCCCACCCGTTGAAGCCGGTGAACGGCGGCACGTAGCCAATCGCGTCCAGGCACTTGGCGTCGAGCTTGCGTGCATCGGTCGATTCGAGGAACTGGCCCACCAGCTTCGGCAGGCAGCCGACGCCGCTGACGTTGTGGCCCTGCCCGCGCAGCACCAGGTGGCGGCCATTGGGCAGGCCCTTGAGCACCTGCTCGCCGTAAGAGGGCGGCGTCACCGGATCGATCTCGCCCGACAGCAGCAGCGCCGGCACGTTCGACTTCAGCGGTGCGTTGAAGTTGGCCGGGCGCGCGCCATGCGGCCAGCGGCTGCATGCGGCGAAGAAGGCCGTCGCAACGTCGGGGCCAAGCACGGTGTCGGCATCGGCAGGATCGGGACGATAGCGATCGGCATCCTCGGCGCAGATCACCGACCACTGCATGCTGCGCGACATCTGCCCGCCGACTTCACGGGTCATCATCTGCGACAGTGCCATCAGCGGTGCGTAGCGACCGCGGTCGGCTTCGTCGATCACCACCGGCAGCAGCGATGCCATCTGCGGCATGTACGAGAACAGATGGGTCAGGCCGACCACGGTGTCGGCGGTGAGCGTGTCGTGCTTCACCTCGGCACTGGCGGGGTCGCGGTACTCGACGTCGACAGGCGCTGCGGCGAGTCGCGTCTTCAGGGCATGCAGCTGCGTGCGCAGGTCCTGCGGGAAGCGCTTGCGGCAGCTGTCCAGTTTCTGGCACTGCGCGACCTGCAGGCCGAGCGCGCGCTCGAAGGTGCGGGCGAACTCGCCGCCGACAACCAGGTCGTTGGGAGCGATGCCATCGAGCACGATCGCGCGCGTGTGCTGCGGATAGCGCGCCGCGTACTGCTGCGCCACGCGCGTGCCGTACGAGACGCCAACCAGGTTGATGCGTTCAACGCCGAGTGCAGCGCGCACCTCGTCGAGATCGGCGATGGCCTGGGTGGTGGTGTAGAAACCCGGGTCGGCCTTGTTGGCCAGCGCCTGCGCGCAGCGTCCGGCGTAGTCGGCGATGGCGTTGGCGTCGGTCTCGTCGGCGTCGGGCAGCGCAAGCTCGCGGCCGTTGGCATCACGGCAATCGAGCGGGCTGAGCTTGCCGGTGCCACGCTGGTCGATCAGGACGATGTCGCGCTGCTTGCGTGCATCGCGCAGCGCCATGTCGACCTGCGCCGCGTACTCGGTTGCGGCCTGGCCGGGGCCGCCGGCGAGGAAGAACACCGGATCGGCGGTGCCGCCCGACTGGTCGCTGGCCGGCAGCCAGGCCATGTTGAGCGTGATCTTGCGGCCTTTCGGTTCGGCCGGATTCTCGGCGACTTCGTACTTCGCGCATTGCGCGTCGATGCTGGTCGGCGACAGTGGCGCCGACAACGTGCACGGTTCGAACGCGATGCTGCCGAACATCCGCTGCCCGGTGGCCTTGGCGGCCGACGCGGACGCTCCTTCCAACTGCGAACTACAACCCGACAGCAGCGCGACCGAAAGCAGCGCGCCTGACAACAGTGGAACCGCCGCTAGCGCGGCCGTCCTTCCCCTGGTACTGCGCATGATGACCTCTCGTCCATAAGGCAAAGCGCCTTCAAGGATGCCAGACGAGGGGCGCCGGAAGAATGGCAGCCTTATTTGCTGCTTACGTACTTCTCGCGTCGGATCTGCGGAATCGGCAGGCCATGGCCCTTCAAGGCCTCGAAGCAGGCATCGACCATGTTCGGATTGCCGCACAGGTAGGCGATGTCGTCGCCGGCGCTGGGCGCGAACTCGTCGAGGTACTGCTGCACGTAGCCGTGGCGGACGTCGGCATGCGCCTGCTCGGAACCCGGCTCAGGCAATTCGCGCGAGAAGCAGGGGACGAAGCGGAAGTTGTCCGGATGGCGGGCGGCGAATGCGCGGAACTCGTCGCCGTACAGCAGTTCCACTGGGGTGCGCGCGCCGAACAGCAGAACCACCTGGATGCCGCGCTCGCGGATCAGGGCATCGAGCTGCGGCAGCATGGCCCGGTAAGGCGTGACGCCGGTGCCGGTGCCGATCAGCAGGTAGCGCTTGTTGGCGTCGGCCGGCATCAGGCAGAAGCGGCCGAACGGACCGCTGGCGTCGACCCGGCCGCCGCCCTCCAGGCCCTCGAACAGCGCCGTCGCGGCGCCGCCGGCGACGTAGCTGACGGCGATCTCGACCGCCTCGCCAGGCCCCAGGGCGTGGTCGTGGATGGTCGCCAGCGAATAGCTGCGCTTGGTCGCGGTGCCGTCGGCGTAGGTGAAGTGGACCTGGATGAACTGGCCCGGGATGAAGTCCAGCGGCTGGCCGTCGTCGCGGACGAACGTGTAGTGGCCGACCGTGGGGGCCAGCATCCGGCGCGAAACGAGCTTGAGAGGGAAATGCTGGATGGCCACGACAATACCGGTGGAAGTTGCAACAGACTGTAGCCGGAGCGCCGGCACGAGGCCGCCTATACTACCGGTTATCGCTTCGCGGCTCGCAGCGCAGGCGCGCTCTACTACAGGCCTCCCAGATGACCCCGGCTTCGAACCTCTCCACCGCGGCAGCTGCCGCTCCCGCAGGTGCTTCCCCGGCAACCGCGGCCCCCGCACTGTCCGTACGCGACCTGCGCAAGACCTACGACAACCGCGTCGAGGCGCTCAAGGGCGTCTCGCTGGACGTGATGCCCGGCGATTTCTTCGCCCTGCTCGGCCCCAACGGCGCCGGCAAGAGCACCCTGATCGGCGTCGTCAGCTCGCTGGTCAACCTCAGCGCCGGCTCGGTGTCGATCTTCGGCGTCGACCTGGCGCGCAATCGCGATGCTGCGATGCGCCTGATCGGCCTGGTGCCGCAGGAACTGAACTTCAACATGTTCGAGAAGCCCCTCGACATCCTGGTCAACTACGCCGGCTTCTACGGCGTGCCGCGCGAGCAGGCGCTGCAGCGTGCCGAGGTCGAGCTCAAGCGCGCCCACCTGTGGGAAAAAGCCAACATGATGAGCCGCACGCTCTCGGGCGGCATGAAGCGCCGGCTGATGATCGCGCGGGCGATGATGACCCAGCCGCGGCTGCTGATCCTCGACGAACCCACTGCCGGCGTCGACATCGAGATCCGCCGCGGCATGTGGAAGACGCTCAAGGAGATCAATGCCGCCGGCACCACGATCATCCTGACCACGCACTACCTGGAAGAAGCCGAGAGCCTGTGCCGCAACCTGGCCATCATCGACCGCGGCCGCATCGTCGAGCAGGGCCCGATGAAGGCGCTGCTGGCCAAGCTCGACGTCGAAGGCTTCCTGCTCGACATCGACGGCCAGCTGCCGGCGACGTTGCCGACGATCGAAGGCACGACGCTGCTGGCCGCCGACGACCACACGCTCGATATCGAGATGCCGCGTGCGATGGACCTCAACCGCGTGTTCGCCGTGCTCGGCGAGGCCGGGATCCGCGTGCGCTCGATGCGCACCAAGTCCAATCGCCTCGAGGAACTGTTCGTCCGCCTGACCGGCGAGAACGCGCAGGACAGCACCGCGCAGGCTCCGCCGGAAGCCGTCGCATGACGACGCTTGCTGCCGCCCGGGGCACACACCACACCGCATTGCAGGACGAAGCATGAACACCGCCGTCGCCAAGGAACTCACCGACCACCAGCGCAACCTGGTGGCGCTGGGCACGATTGTCCGCCGCGAGATCAACCGCATCCTGCGCATCTGGGGCCAGACCCTGGTGCCGCCGGCGATCACCATGACCCTGTACTTCCTGATCTTCGGCGGCCTGATCGGTTCGCGCGTGGGCGAGATGGACGGCATCAAGTACATGGACTTCATCGTCCCCGGCCTGGTGATGATGAGCGTGATCCAGAACAGCTACGGCAACATCTCGTCCTCGTTCTTCGGCGCCAAGTTCGGCCGCCACGTCGAGGAGTTGCTGGTCAGCCCGATGCCGAACTGGGTGATCCTCGGCGGCTACGTCGCCGGTGCGGTGCTGCGCGGCCTGATGGTCGGCGCGATCGTGCTGGTGATCGCGATGTTCTTCACCAAGGTGCGCATCCCGCACCCGCTGGTCACGCTCACCACCGTCATCCTGGGCGCG
>Ga0209025_1001604_pt1 | contig 28407 bp, 23 predicted proteins | sample AraplaMF_Col_mLB_FD_184256 | JGI IMG/M metagenome (GOLD analysis project Ga0209025, IMG submission 184256) | Arabidopsis root microbial communities from the University of North Carolina, USA - plate scrape MF_Col_mLB (SPAdes) (version 2) | ecosystem: Host-associated > Plants > Roots > Endosphere... | reverse complement strand
ACTTCTGCACTACCAAACAAAGAAATGAAGGCTGGCGTATTAGTATGATAAAAAAAGAACTCATGACAATTGTCTCAAACAGAGAAATTGCCCATCAAATTGTCGAAATGACATTAAAAGGTGAACTTGTTCAGGAGATGCACTCTCCTGGGAAGTTTGTCCATATAAAAGTGAATGGTGGACTAACACCACTTTTAAGAAGACCAATCAGTATATGTCAGGTCGACAAAGAGAAAAGTGAGTTCACGATGATATTCCGCGCAGAAGGTGAAGGAACTAAGCTTTTAAAAGAAGCAAGCGTTGGGCAACAAGTAGATGTATTAGGTCCCCTAGGTCAAGGTTATGATATTGAAACTCTTTCAGAAGGTAATACAGCACTACTTGTAGGTGGTGGAATTGGCGTGCCTCCAATGTATGAACTTTCGAAGCAATTTAAAGCACGTGGCGTAAATGTCATTCATGTACTAGGATTTGCGTCAAGCAATGTAGCTTTTTATGAAGAAGAATTTTCAAAATTAGGGCCAACTTATATGGCGACAGTGGATGGAACTCTTGGTACAAAAGGATTCGTAACTGATGTTATTCGTGAAAAAGAGCTTCAATTTGATCAATTTTTTGCATGTGGTCCAACGGTGATGTTAAAGGCTTTACAACAGCAATATAAAGGTGTAAAGGCTGGCTATATATCACTTGAAGAACGAATGGGCTGTGGAATCGGTGCTTGTTTCGCATGTGTATGCCATACAGAAGATGGGTCATATCGCAAAATTTGTAGCGATGGTCCAGTATTCCAGGCTGAGGAGGTAGTACTATGATTTCATTACAAACAAAACTTCCTGGCTTAGATTTAAAAAATCCTATAATGCCAGCTTCAGGTTGCTTTGGTTTTGGTAGAGAGTTTGCCAATCTTTACGATTTAAGTATTCTTGGAGCTATTATGATCAAAGCAACAACAGTTGAAACACGTTACGGAAATGAAACACCCCGTGTAGCTGAAACGCAAGCCGGGATGTTAAATGCGATTGGACTTCAAAATCCTGGTTTAGAAAAAGTAATAAACCAAGAATTAAAATGGTTATCGAACTATGATGTGCCAATTATTGCAAATATTGCTGGATCAACGATTGAAGACTATGTAAAGGTCGCGAAAGAAATATCAAAAGTAAGTAATGTAAAAGCATTAGAATTAAACATTTCTTGTCCTAACGTAAAATGTGGTGGAATTGCATTTGGAACAGATGCTGCAACAGCGGCTGAAGTAACAAAAAAAGTGAAAGAAGTAAGCGAAGTACCACTTTACGTAAAATTATCACCGAATGTTACAAACATTGTAGAAATTGCAAAAGCAATTGAAAATGCTGGAGCTGACGGTTTAACAATGATCAATACATTACTAGGGATGAGACTAGATTTAAGAACGGGAAAACCGATTCTCGCAAATAAAACTGGTGGTTTATCTGGTCCTGCAATTAAACCAGTCGCGATTCGAATGATCCATGATGTGAGTCAAGTAGTAAACATCCCAATCATCGGAATGGGTGGCGTAATGAACGCAGAAGATGCACTAGAGTTTTTCCTAGCAGGTGCAAGTGCAATCGGTGTAGGAACGGCAAATTTTGTAGATCCATTCATTTGTCCAACAATCATTGATGAACTACCAGAAGTGATAAATAAATATGGATATCAGTCGATCGAAGAATGTATTGGAAGGAGCTGGAAACAACATGTCATCACAAGTGGTCATCGCGCTTGATTTTTCTTCAAAAGAAGAAGTAATGAATTTTGTAAAAAAATTTCAACAATCTCTATATCTAAAGGTAGGGATGGAATTATTTTACAAAGAGGGTCCAGCGATCATAAAGGAACTAAAAGAATTAGGTCATCAAATCTTCCTAGATTTGAAACTTCATGATATTCCAAATACAGTAAAACATGCTATGAAAAATATCGCATCTTTAGAAGTAGACATGGTAAATGTGCATGCAGCCGGTGGAACGAAAATGATGAAGGCAGCATTAGAGGGGCTAGAAGAAGGCACTCCGGCTGGTAAAAAAAGACCTTTACTAATAGCTGTAACTCAACTAACAAGCACTTCAGAGGAACAAGTAATCAATGAACAAGGACTTACATCCTTAAAGGATTCAATTAAACTATATGCTTCAATAACTGAAGAAAGTGGACTTGATGGCGTTGTTTGTTCTCCGCTAGATGTAGAATTAGTCCAAGCAGCTGTTGAAGGTGAGAACTTTATAACAGTAACACCAGGTATACGCTTAGCAGATAATAGTCTAGATGATCAAGTACGTGTAACAACTCCAGCAAAAGCTAGACAATTAGGGAGTAACTATATTGTAGTAGGTCGAAGTATTACAAAAAGTGAAAATCCAGTAGAAGCATATGAAGAAATAATTGCACAATGGGAGGGCGTAATCATATGAAAAAGAATATCGCAGCAAACTTATTAAGCATTGGGGCAGTAAGCCTTCAACCTGAGAATCCATTTACTTGGGCATCAGGAATCAAATCTCCTATCTATTGTGATAATCGCTTAACTCTTGGCTATCCAGAAATTCGTAAAAATATTGCAACAGGACTAGTTCAATTAATCGAAGAAAAATTTGGCACAGTTGATGTAATTGCTGGAACTGCAACAGCGGGAATTCCACATGCGGCTTGGACAAGCGATTTAATGAACTTACCGATGGTCTATGTCCGCAGCTCGGCAAAAGGTCACGGTAAAGGAAACCAAATCGAAGGACCAATTAAAGCTGGACAAAAAGTAGTCGTAGTAGAAGATTTAATCTCAACTGGCGGCAGCGTCATTACATGCGTTGATGCACTACGCGAAGCAGGCTGCGAAGTACTAGGAGTCGTTTCAATCTTCACATACAATCTTCCAGCAGCAGTAGAAAAATTCGAAGCAAATGACGTAACGTACTACTCTCTAACTGATTATGACACGTTAGTAGAAGTAGCTAAAGAGCAAGGCTCAATTAAAGAAGATCATGTAGCAAAACTAACTGCATGGAGAAAAAATCCACAAGACGCTAGCTGGATGACTGTTAGTGTATAAAATAATCTAGTTGTAGGAACACAGTCTTAATTGGCTGTGTTTTTTTATGATTAGTGAGTCTTAAATTTGTAAAATAGCAACAATAATTTTTATACTATTCATATAATTGCTAATATATCTATAACAGGGGGGATTTGGATGTCAGTAGAAGAGCTGTTCATACAAAATAGTTTAAAAGAATTTCAGGGCATTAAAAAACTAGGTGATCTTACGATGAAGCAATTGTCATATGAAGAATTAGTTTGGCAACCTTCTAGTGAATCGAATAGCATTGCTATTATCGTTAAGCATCTAAGTGGTAATATGATTTCGAGATGGACTGATTTCTTGACGTCAGATGGTGAAAAAACTTGGAGAAATCGAGATGAGGAATTTGATGGGTCTTTTTCTTCTGAGGAAGAATTACTAGCGGCATGGGAAAATGGATGGAATGTAGTATTCTCGACAATAAAAAATCTAAAAAAAGAAGACATTCTAAATACAATTACGATAAGAGGAGAAGCACATTTTGTACTTCAAGCAATACATAGACAAATCAGTCATTATGGTTATCATATTGGTCAAATTGTATATATAGGAAAACAAGTTAAAAATGAACAGTTTACGAGCTTAAGTATTCCTAGAGGACAATCGGAACAATTTTTAAACGAAATGCTTAAAAACGGAAAACAATCATGATGATTGTTTTCAATCCTTATAAAAATTCTTATCAAATCTACGACAAAAGTTGTAGATTTTTTTATGGATATTACTACAAAACGAGTAATAAAAATCAATCGTATTGATGAAGAAAAGAAGATTGTTAGAGTGTAAAGTAAGAATGAGGAAGGCAAAGTATCGGATGTTACATAAGAATTTACGAAAAAAGTATATTTGAAGATTTACCTATCTATACATTCTTTGTCCAATTAATTCTTTTTTTAATAATGAAAATAGTTAGAAAATAATGTAAAATGTTACAAGTTAGGGGGGAATATATGAAGATCTTAATTGAAACACTTAATCACTTTAAACCATATTGGAAAATTTTACTCCTTGCTTTTGGTAGTTCATTAATTGCTGGAGCTTTTGCAGTTATTCCACCAATTTTAACGGGAAAAGTCGTAGATGAGTTATTAGGAGATGCTAATTCACAGGTTCTTTTCTATTTAATATTTGGTATCATGTTGGCATTTTTATGTAAGGTTGTATTTGAATCTTTACAAGAATTTATTCAAGTAAAGATCGGTCTCGATGTCATTAGTGATATGCAATTACGTGCATTTAAAAAACTTCAAAAAGCACCAATGTCATTTTTTTCAACTTCACCTCGTGGAGATATGCTTTTTCGATTAACACATGATGTAGAATCTGTTCAAAATCTGAACAATACTGTTGTTCCGCGATTTATACAACAGGTGATCGCAGCGATTGCAGCATTTGTTGCAGTGTTTCCTTTGTATTGGCCAGCTGCTGTAATCATGCTGATTGTTTTTGCAATCTATTTAGTACCTTCATTTATGATTGGGACAAAAGTTCGTAAAATGGGTGCTATTTCACGAGATATGAGTGCTGATTTATATAATCATACACAAGAAAGTATTGAATCAGTTCGACTTGTTCGTACATTTCAAACACAGGAACAGGAAAATAAACGATTAGAAGAAAAGCTTTCAATATGGAAGAGATTTGCAATCCGTTTGGCTCTTTTTGGCAAATTTAATTGGAGATTAGGCAATGTTTTTAATAATGGTGCACCTGGAGTCATCATGTTGGTTGGGGGATTTTCAGTTTGGCAAGATGAAATTTCGATGGGGACATTAATCGCAGTATTGGGGTTTATTCCGACCATGTTTATGCCGGTTCGTTCTTTGGCGGAAAACGCATTAACCATTCAGCAAGCGATTCCTGCTCTTGAGCGTATTTATGAGTATTTTGATTTACCATCAGAGCAATCTGAATCATTCCCTATTTTTGAAAATGTAAAAGGTGATATTGAAGTTAGAAATATCCGTTTTACATATCCAAATGCGACTGAAGAAGTATTGAAGGGTGTATCTTTTTCAATAAAGTCAGGGCAGCATATTGGCATAGTAGGATCAAGTGGTGGGGGGAAAAGTACTTTAATCCAATTATTATTAGGATTATATGAGCCAACATCAGGATCAATATTTGTTGATCAAAAAGATTTAGCAAAACATGATTTTCAAACATTACGCCAAAATGTCGGTGTTGTTTCTCAAGAGACTTTCTTATTGAATAGTACACTGAAACAAAATTTATTATATGCCAAACCAAATGCTACTGATGAAGAACTACGACTAGCAGTAGAAGCTGCTGATTTAGGCGATTTAATAGATTCATTGCCAGAAGGATTTGAGACAATTGTAGGAGAACGAGGTTTAAAGCTATCAGGAGGCCAAAGACAACGCGTAGCATTAGCGCGTGCAATTTTAAGACATCCACCTGTATTGATCTTTGATGAAGCAACATCATCTTTAGACGGAGAAACTGAAGAAAAGGTACAAACTTCACTTGAGAAGTTAATTCCAGGAAGAACGACAATTACGATTGCTCATCGACTCGTTACAGTAAAGGACGCAGATTGTATCCTGTTATTAGACAAGGGTTTAATTGCTGAACAAGGCTCGCATGATGAATTATTATCATTAAAAGGACAGTATTATCAACTATATATGGCACAGTACAGTGAGCTAGATAAGGAGAGTGCCGTATGAACCAAAATAACACACAAAAAATAGGTGATGGAAAAAGAGTTATTAATTTTCTAAAACCTCATAAAAAATGGGTATTTGCGGATTCATTTGTCATTGCTTTAAGTCAAATTTGTGCAGCTTTAATCCCGACTTTAGGTATGGGATGGTTAGTTGATCATATCATCCCGAATCATGAAAATGCATTACTGTGGGGGTTAATGTGGTTACTAGTTTTTGCTGCAATACTTGATTTAATTTTAATGGTAATCGACGAGTATTTTTGTCATCATGTAGCAAAGTCAGTTACTAACTGGCAAAAATTACGTTTATTTAAGCATTTACAAATTTTACCGTATTCATATTTTCATCAATCGAAATCTGGAGAACTTTTAGCTAGGGTATCAGATGATCCAGATACACTTCATAATTTCTTAGCATGGGAAGGTTCTACTTTTATGGCATCCGTTCAAGGAGTTGTCATTTATAGTGTTGTATTATTATGGATTCACCCATACTTAATGGTTACGAGTGTAGTTTTAGGTGTATTGTTTTACTGGACATCAAATAAAGTAGGCGCTAGAACAAGGAATGCATCTGCAAGAGCCAGAGAAGAAGCTTCGCGTTATTTAGAAAGACTACGCGAGTCTGTAACAGGCATTCAGCTTTCTAGAATTCTTGGTGCAACAGATTACGAGATTCAAAGTGTTGCAGCTATTCGAAAATCATTTGTCAAAGAATCGATCATTGAGTTGAAAGCAAGAATGCAATCAATTGTTGTCATCGGAAGCTACAATGGCTTCGCTTTAGCTTCAGTTTATTTCATTAGTGTTTTATTAATATCCAATGAACAAATAACAAGTGGACAAATGCTAACAGCAGGCGGGTTAGTTACCATTGCTGCTAATGAAATTCAAAGAATGTTACGAAACTGGTTATCTGTTAGACGAACCGGTCCAGCACTTGATCGTTCCGAAACATTATTAGCTGAGCCAACTTCTGCTTTTGAAGTTCAAGTGGGTAAGAAACTTGATGTTGTAAATGGTTTAATCGAATTTAAAGATGTAAAATTCGCCTATCCAACTAAAGAAGACTTTGTGCTGAATGGTTTAACATTTCAAGTAAATCCTGGAGAGGCAGTTGCGATCGTAGGACCTAGTGGTGCAGGTAAGTCTACAATTGTAGATTTATTACTTGGTTTTTATCCATTAAATAGTGGTACGATCGACATTGATGGATTATCAATCGAACAATCAAATGCTAAATGGGTAAGAGACTTAATTTCATTTGTTTCACAGGATGTACAGTTAAGAAATGGTAGCCTAGCAGACAATATAAAAATTGGAAATGAGAAGGCGACTGATGAAGAGCTAATCCAAGCTTTAAGGGATAGTGGTTTATCTGATTATTATGATTCACTACAAGATGGTTTACAGTCTTCAATCGGAGAAAGAGGAGCACTACTTTCAGGTGGTCAAAAGCAACGTTTATCGTTAGCTAGAGCACTCGTTAAAAATTCACCAATCTTGATTTTAGATGAAGCGAGCTCAGCACTAGACCCTATTACAGAATTACAAATAAACGAGGCAATTCAAAAAAGGAAATCAAAACAATCGGTAATCGTTATTTCCCATCGTCTATCAACAGTATTAACAGCAGATCGTATTGTCGTTTTAGAAAACGGTATCGTTGTTGAAGAAGGCACGCATCATACATTATTGGAAATAGATGGAGTATATTCTAGATTATTTAAACGTGAGGCAGAAACAGGTGAAAATGTAATGAGTGTTTAAAATCATCTTGTAAATGAAAGGGGTATTCAAATGAAAAGTAAGAATTTAATTCAACACTATGAATCAAATGAAGAACTACTGAAAGGTTTTCAAGTTTTAAAGCAGCTTCGCACACATTTGAACGAAGAATCATTTTTTGAGCTCTATGAGGAAATGAAAAAGGAAGGTTATAAGTTAATTGGTTTAGAAGATGATGGTCAAACTGTAGCAGTAGCTGGAATCATTATTGTAACGAATTTCTATAATGGGAAGCATGTTTTTGTCTATGATTTAGTCACAGATCAGAATCGCCGTTCAAATGGATATGGTAAACAGCTGCTAGACTATATTCATGAATTTGGGAAGGAAAACGGCTGCGAGCTTGTTTCACTTCAGTCAGGCTTACAAAGAATTGATGCACATCGTTTTTATGAAGAAAAAATGGAATTTCGTAAATTATCATATGCTTTTAGTAAAGATATCAAGTAAAAAAGTAAACCCTAGTCAAAGATTAGGGTTTACTTTTTTGTTTGGTTGTTTTAATTGATTGTTATGATTTTAGTGTTGTACTAATGAAAAGAAAACGTTTATTTATGCTAAAATGATAGTAGTGATTTTTTAAAATTGGAGGGAATACCTTGGACAAAAAAGAATTTTGGCGTTTAATAGAAGAATCAAAGAAATTCGAGAATCAAGCAGAATGGTTAACAAAGGTATTATCTCATAAAGAATCAAATGAAATATTAGAGTTTGAATACTATTTTGAAAGTTTTATGAATGAAAGTTATCAATCTCGCTTATGGGGTGCAGCTTATATTCTAATGGGTGGATGTTCTGATGATGCATTTGATTATTTCAGAGGCTGGTTAATCGGTCAAGGTGAAGGGATATATCAAAAGGTAATAGAAAATCACGAGTATCTTGCAACATACATCCGTGAGGAAAATTTAGATGAAGAAGGTTATCCTCAAAATGAAGAGATACTGTCAGTCGGCTTAGATGCTTATACATACAAAAAGACTGGAAATACAGAATGGGATGATGACATTCACGATGAAATGTTAGAGATACTCGACAAAAAAGGACTAAAACCTGCTGTCGACTTTGAATTTGATTGGGAAGAAGATACAGATGATTTAGAAAACATGTTTCCGAAATTATGGGCAAGATTTGGAGAAAATCCATTAGGATAAATAGATGGGTAATCAAAGAACAAACGTCGATAACTAATTGCAAAAGTGTAAAAACAGTTCAAAAACGTGATTTGAGCTGTTTTTTTATCTCTAAAAAAGATGGATGTATCCATTCTTAACCCATCTAAAATGTTCTACTAGGAGTAAAAGAGTTGGCATTCTTTGTTTAATACTTATTTTAAAGGACTCAACGATTTTGTGGTTGATGAGTTTAATTTGCATACAATTTATTTCCTAACAAAGGAAAGTAAAAAGGGGACTTCATCATCACTTGAAGTTCCCCTTTTTAATTGATACTTGTTACACATGCTGTTTCAACAGTTCAAGTACACTAAATAGATAATTGTTTTCATGGATGACGAAGTGCTCTTTATTGACAGTTTTACGCACTGTTATTTTTTCGTCTTGTTCATTAACTTCGAAGCCCTCAACTTCTATGGATTGAAGAAATCCGTATGCAAAATCATAGTATTCATTAAAATTAGCTTTCACAATGCCAGACACTTCTTCTTTTTGTAGATTAAATTTAGTAAATGGTTCATTCCTTTTTAGTAAAAACACATGACTTAATTCATGATCATGGAAGTTTTTCATTTCAATAGAATTCTTAATAATTCCAAGCGGTAAAACTTCATCTATATTGACTTCAATGCCTAGTTCTTCATGAACTTCTCTAATTCCATCAGAAACAGTCTCATGTACTAACAGATGACCAGCCGCAGTGATATCTAGTAAATTTGGAAAATCTTTTTTTGTTTGACTTCTTTTTTGAAAATAGATCATTGGTATGTCGTTTTCTATACTCATTAACCAACAATGAAATGTTTCATGCCAATATCCATGTTTATGTACTTCGTCTCGAGTTGCTTCACCAATATGGTTTCCGAATTCATCAAAAATTTTAAGAGACTCTACTTGCAATGTACTTACCACCTTAACTTTTTAAATTAGTTAACTATATCTATTATATAAATAATTGAGATTGATTGTAATATGATATAAGGTCTATTCATGTTATTTTATTTCGTATAGAAAGTACCACCACCGGATAGGATTGAATCAATAAGAGAAAAGTAGATAAAAGAATAATATGTTTTTTCAAAAAGATGTTTTCTAAAAGATTGTTGCTTTTTGAATTTAAAATGACAAAGACAAAAGTTGATTACAACGGAAGGTGCGAGACTCCTGTGGGAGATGCGGGAAAGGTGAGACCCCGGAGGGCACCGAGGAGGCTCAGCTCACGCCCCACGGAAAGGGAGTAACCTAGAGTTGTAATCAACTAACGCATTCTTAAATAGCAACAACGTATACGAAAACACCCTATCAAAAAAGAACATACAGTATTAAAAAGCTATGTCTAACTGTTAAATTGAATGTAATATTTTTCTGAAAAATTTACTTTCATGCTTAATTAGGTTAATTTATTAGTAGATAGTTTATATGAGTATGTCTAAACGAAATCTTAATGGTATGAAAGACTGCTTAAAAATGACTACATTAAATAAAAATTATTAGGTGAACAAAATGAAAATTGCATTTTTTGACTCGGGAATGGGTGGGTTAACTGTTTTAAACGAAGCAATGAAACAGTTACCAAATGAAGAATTTTTATATTTTGCAGATACTCTTCATGTTCCTTATGGTACGAAATCAAAGGAAGAAGTTAGTTCATTTGTAAAACAATCAGTAGAAGCAATTGTAAAAGAAGATGTAAAAGCACTTGTAATTGCATGCAATACAGCAACTAGTATTGCAGTTTCAGATTTAAGGTCAAACTATGACTTTCCAATTATCGGAATGGAACCGGCTGTTAAACCAGCTATTGAGATGAATCGTTCAACAGGTAAAAGAGTGTTAGTTCTTGCAACACCACTAACTTTAAAGCAAACAAAGTATCATGAGTTAGTTTCAAGAATTGATGACCAAAGTATTGTTGACTCATTACCATTACCGGAATTAGTACGATACTGTGAAGAATTGAATTTTGAAGATGCTACAATGATTGACTATTTTAAGAGTAAGTTAGCAGCATTTGATATTAATTTATACGGAACTGTTGTACTTGGATGTACACATTATCCGTTTTATAAAGAGATATTAAAGAAAATTCTACCTGAGGATGTGCATATAGTTGATGGAAGTGCGGGTACAGTTAAAAGACTAATTCAATTATTAAGCCCTTCAAATCAATTAAAAGATTCTGGTGAATCAACAATTAAGTTCATGTGCTCAGATGATAATCAAGAGTATATTGAAAAGATGAAGTTTGCACTAAACATTCTTCAAAGTAAAAGATAAGCTGATAAAGCTTATCTTTTTTCTGTGATTTTAAAAATTAAATGAATCAGATACTCATATTAAAAGTACAAAAAAAGAAGTAGTGATGAATACTACTTCTCTTTATCATTATTTATATTACCAAACAAATAATCCTACAATCATGGCGCTAAGCATAGAAACACCAATCCCACTTACTAATAGCTTCCAAACATTCTTACCAATACTTGATGATTTATCTTCACCTAATATTGAATTAAATGTGCCATAAATCATTCCGACAGTACTAAAGTTTGCAAAAGATGTTAAGAAAGTAGTAGCAACTGCTACAGTGTGTGGTGCTAGACCATTTATGTTTTCTTTTAAATCCATCATAGCGACAAATTCATTTGTTGCAAGCTTGATACCCATTAATTGCGCAACATACATAGCATCATGTCCAGTTAGTCCTAACAAGAAAGCGAAAGGACTAAATATAAACGAGAAGATTTTTTGGATCGTTAATCCAGATACAAAGAAACCTAAGAAGCCATTAAGAAGTGTAGTTAATGCTACATATCCAATTACCATCGCTAATATAACGATGACCATATTCATTCCAACAATCATACTATTTGAGATCGTTGAGAAGAAATCTTTTTTCTCTTCTTTCGTAGGGACGTACACTACATCTTCTTCTTTGCTAACTTCTACTGGATTTAACATACTTGCTATTAATAGCGCATTTAAACAATTTAAAGGTATAGCAGCAAATACATAAGTAGCAGGTACCATCGTTAAATAGGCACCAATAATTGAACCACTAATACTACTCATACTCATAATGCCAAATGTTAACAAACGATTTTCTTTTAAAACGATTAATTGTTGACGGATAACAGCTAAAGCCTCAGTATTTCCAAGAAACATCATTTGAATTGAAAAGAAGCTCTCTAACTTTGGCAAGCCAGATATTTTTGAAATAACCCAACCAACTTTATCAATAATCCATGTCAATATGCCGAAGTATGATAAAATGTCAAAGAAAGTAATAATGAAAATAATAGGCAGCAATGCACTAAAGAAGAAGTCGACATGTTCATTAGCCATAACAGACGGGAATGCGAATGAAATTCCATCATTTGCACATGCAATTAACCAAGTGAAAAAGGATGCAATTTTATTAATTGTCCATGTTCCAATCTTTGTCTCTAACATGAACCAAGTAATAAGGAATTCAAAGATTAGTAAAATGAAGATAGACTTCCATTTCACATTTCTCTTATTAGGAGAACATAAGAAAATAAGGCCGATTACAATTAATACTCCTAGTAAATTTAATAAAAAGAACACGAAACCAACTCCTGATGATATATATGATCTTCAAAATAAAAAAGCTCTTATTTTTCACACCTTCAGCCCTAAGACAGAAAGTATGAAAAATAAGAGCTTAGGAAGTTTAAACATCAATATATTGAATGCCCTAACTAAAAAAATAAAAAGTAAGGATTCATATATAAACATTATTTCTATGTTTGCTCTATTTTAGTCATACTTCCTTGTAGTCGGGCATTTTGGCTGCCAGGTAGAAACGATCAGACCTTCTAAACTAATATTATACAAGGATAATAAATAAAGAGGTTTATATTTAGAATAAACATCATTTTATAATAATAACTACAAGGAAACAACATATTTATTAATGTTTCAATTGTTATATTTATATAAATAATATGAATATTAAAAAATGCCAGATTACCAACTTGAAAATAAAGTGATCTTCAATGTGTCCAGCGGTTTGTTCATATTCATTACTCAAAAAAGATTTTTCTCTTTGTTGAAAATCACCTTGGATGTAAGGGTCATATTAACAGAATTTATTATTAACCAATATTCATAGAATGGAATTGAGGGAATTGAGGGAATTGAGTCATTACGTTTAAATCATTGTTTTTAAGTCTAGGTTTAGGAGGATGGATATGAAAGTTAAAGATGTATTAAGGTACTTTGGGGTTAGTGTTATGTTTTTATTTGGGGCAATTTCATTAATAAAGTATGTTAAAGAAGATGAATTCTTTATGAATTTATTGATTGGTTTTGCAATTGGTGTTATTGGTTTCATCGCTTCATTTATAGTAAAAGATGAAGATGAGAAAAAAGAGCATTCATCGTAAAAGAAATGCCACCTCTAAATATAGAGGTGGCCATAGGAAAAATAGGAGAAATGGTAACCGAATTATCTATGCATTAAAGTGCACTAAGAGATTTTTACGTTCACGTATCGTTCGTCATTCGTTATCCTAATTAAAGCTTTAAATAGTAAACATTTAACGATAAATATATTTAAGAATAATGGTGATCCCAAAAGGATTAATATAGATTTTTTATTATTTTTTGGTCATCTCTTTTCCCCTAAAGGATTCTTAACAAACGAACTTGTTAAACTGAGAATGATTGAAGTGGAAGGTGCTCGACTCCTGTGGGAGTAGCGGGACAGGTGAGACCCCGCAGGCGCGAACGCGACGAGGAGGCTCAGCGCACGCCCCACGGAAAGCGAGCATCCTGGAGCGTAAATCAAAGAAACACCTTTTTTAAAGAAACAATGTTTACTTGACCAGACAAAATTTGATAATTAATAAAAAAATAGCAACTACTTTATATCATGTAGTTGCCATTTAGTATGTCATTTTCTTGTTTTCTCCCTGGAATCTGTTAATTACATTTAGTTCAATCTTATTTTCTTAATTTTAAAACTAACTCTTCGTCAGGTGTAACGTAGAGAGTATTGTTTTGTTCGTAAATAACGAAACCTGGTTTGGAGCCATTTGGTTTCTTTACATGGCGAATTTCTGTGTAGTCGACTGGAACTGAACTGGATTGGCGAGCTTTGCTAAAGTATGCTGCTATAATCGCGGCTTCTTTGATAGCAGTTTCACTAGGTTCTTTCGCACGAATCACTACATGGGAACCTGGGATATCCTTTGTGTGAAACCAAAGTTCGTCCCTACTAGCAAGCTTATTCGTTAAATAATCATTTTGTTTATTGTTTTTACCGACTAATAGTAGTTCACCAGTTGTTGATACATATTCATCAAGCGTTACTTTTTGTTTGTTATTCTTTTGAGGTTTTTTAGATTTTTTCCTTCTAACATATCCTGTTTCAGCCAATTCTTCTCGAATTTCTTCTAAATCACGAGGTGAAGCTGATTCGATTTGCTGTAATACGGTTTCTAAATAATCATTTTCCTCAAGTGTAAGCTTTATTTGCTCATGTATATGAGCGACAGAATTTTTTAATTTAGTGTATTTTGTGAAATACGATTGTGCATTTTCAGAAGGCGTTTTTAATGGAGATAATGGAATCGTAATCGTTCCACCGTTTTCATCATAATAATTAACGACTTCAACTTCTGTCATTCCTTTTTTTAGAGCAAACATATTTGCTGTAATTAATTCACCTTGTAATTGAATTGCATCTGCTTTTTCAGTATCTACTAAACTTCTTTCTAGCTTCTTTAATTTTTTCTTGTTTTTGGATAGTTCATTTTGTAATAGTTTTTCTAAATCTCCACTTTGCTGCTTTACTCGATCACGTTCTGCTTTTCCAAAGTAAAAGACATCTAATAATTCACTTAAGCTAGAGAAGGTCGTCTGGTCTCCATTCAAATGATTCATTTCAATAAAGTAAAATTGCTCTTTTGACTGGAAACGGTATAAAGAAGGAGTATACTTTTGTTCCTGTATTTCATTTATTAAAGAAACGAATGATTCAAATACGTTATCTTTATTTCGAAAAACAACTTCATTAGCAAATAATGGAGAAATACCAGCGAACTGCTGTACGAGTAATTGAGCAGTCGGTTGGTCCTCTTTTGAAATGATATTTTGGAATTCTGCCTCAGTCATTTCGGCAAAAGGGTCTTGTTTTTCTTGTTTTGGTGGTAACACATAACTAGAGCCAGGTTGAATGATTCGATGACGGTTAACGGCCATTGGTACATGTTTAATACTGTCTAAAATAATCTGTCTTTCATCATCAAGTAGAATAATATTACTATGTCTTCCCATTAATTCAATAATAAGCGTACGAATTTGTTCGTCCCCAATTTCATTTCTGCTTCTCACTTTGATTCTCACAATTCGTTCCCGTTCATTTTGCGAAATACTTTCGATGATTCCACCGTTTAAATGTTTTCTTAATACCATTGTAAACATTGGCGGTTCTGAAGGGGTATCATAGTTTTGATCTGTTATATGGAATCGTGCATAACTTGGATGTGCACTTAACAAAAGTTTATAGTTTGCTCCATTTGCACGTATGGTAAGTAGAACTTCATACATACTTGGTTGTACGATTTTTGAAATTCTTCCTGTTGTTAATTTTGTAGCTACTTCACTTGTCATAGCCCCTGTAAAAAGTCCATCAAAAGACATAACATCACTTCCTAATCTATCAAACATTACTAAACTTCATGTTATCTTTATCAATTAATAAAAAGCATTTTCGAGCTCATTTGTTAAGGAATCAATTTTACATTATTTACCTTACTTTTGTCACATCATTCCATTTGTAAATGTTAGATTTAATTTTCATCATTATATCATTTATTTGGACGAGTCTGAATATGCTTTTATGAGAGGTAAGGGGGACAACTTACCTAATGGAAAATTAGGGGTGACAATACATGAATTTTTATCGGATGAGAGCGGAAGAAGTTCTAAACGTAACAAATACGAACGTTTCCTCTGGTTTAACTGATGAGGAGGCAAGAAAAAGGCGAGAAACTTTTGGAGCAAATGAATTAAGAGAATCGGAGAAAACCTCCAAACTCGTTTTATTTTTAAGTCAGTTCAATGATTTTATGGTGTTCGTATTATTAGGGGCAACAATTATCTCAATCTTTCTAAATGAAGTAGTCGATGCTGTTGCTATTATGGCAATTGTGTTGATTAACGGGGTTTTAGGTTATTTTCAAGAAGCAAAAGCCGAAAAATCATTAGAAGCTTTAAAAGAATTAGCTGCTCCTCAAGTTCTAGTATTAAGAAACGGCCAATATAAAAAGTTACCTTCAAAAGATTTAGTTGTTGGGGATATTATCAAATTTTCTAGTGGTGATCGGATCGGTGCTGATATTCGTATTATCGAGGCATCAAGTTTATACATAGAGGAATCAGCATTAACGGGTGAATCATTACCAGTCCAAAAGAGATTTGAATCAATTCAAACTGAAGGAATTGGAATTGGTGATCAAGATAACATGGGTTTTATGGGGACACTCGTAACTCGTGGAAATGGTAAAGGTGTCGTTGTATCAACAGGTATGAAAACAGCTATGGGTCAAATTGCCGATTTGCTGCAAAATACGGATGCAACTGTAACACCATTGCAAAGAAGACTAGAGCAACTTGGGAAAATTTTAATTATCGTTGCATTATTTTTAACTGCATTAGTTGTATTTATTGGGGTTTATCAAGGAAACGAATTATATCATATGTTTTTAGCGGGTGTGTCATTAGCCGTAGCAGCGATTCCTGAAGGGCTTCCGGCAATTGTAACTGTAGCACTGTCTCTAGGTGTGCAGAGAATGATTAAAAAGAAAGCCATTGTAAGAAAACTTCAGGCAGTTGAAACATTAGGGTGTGCCTCAGTCATCTGTTCTGATAAAACAGGTACAATGACTGAAAACAAAATGACTGTTACAAATATTTGGTCTGGAGGATCGAGCTTTGAAGTTTCAGGAAATGGTTATGTAGTTGATGGGAAATTTACGAATAAAGAACGAACTGTTAATCCAACTTTAAATAAACAATTATTTCAAACGTTAGTTTTTGGTTCAATTTGTAGCGATGCTCAACTGATTCAAAAGAAAAAAGAAATTGTTTTAGATGGCGACCCTACAGAAGGTGCAATCGTTGTAGCTGGATATAAAGCAGGAATAGACCGTGATTATGTTAATAGTCATTTTACTAGAATTCACGAAATTCCATTTGATAGTACTCGTAAAATGATGACTGTAGTTGTTAAAAATCGTGAAGGGGACCACTTTGTTATTACAAAAGGTGCACCGGATGTTTTACTTTCTAAATGTAACTCTATTTTATGGCATGAACGAGAAGAGCAATTAAATACATTTAGACAAAACGCTGTTGAAGATACAATCGCTTCTTATGCTAATAATGCCCTTCGTACAATTGCTATAGCATTTAAACCAATTCTTTCAAATTCAGTTTTAAATGATAGAGATCTTGAAAGTAATTTAACTTTCATTGGTCTGCAAGGGATGATTGATCCGCCGCGGGCAGAAGTTGCACAAGCTGTTCAAGAGTGTAAAGAAGCTGGTATCCGTACGATTATGATCACAGGGGATCATAAATTGACTGCAGCTAGTATAGCAAGAAAGCTAGGGATTTTGAGAGAATCAGGAAAAGTAGTAGAAGGTAAAGAATTAGATTCTCTTTCTGTTGAACAAATACAAGAGTTCGTAGAAGACACTGCTGTTTTTGCTCGAGTGACCCCGGAACATAAATTAAAAATAGTTAAGGCGCTTCAAGCAAATGGCCATGTAGTAGCGATGACCGGCGATGGTGTAAATGATGCACCTGCAATAAAAGCTGCAGATATTGGTATTTCAATGGGGATTACAGGTACAGATGTAGCAAAAGAAGCTTCTGCTTTAATTTTACTTGATGATAATTTTGCAACAATCAAGTCAGCAATCAAAGAAGGACGTAATATCTATAGTAATATTCGAAAGTTTATTCGATACTTACTCGCATCTAATGTCGGAGAAATATTAGTGATGTTGTTTGCAATGCTATTAGCACTTCCACTACCATTAGTTCCAGTTCAAATTTTATGGGTAAACTTAGTGACAGATGGATTACCTGCAATGGCACTTGGAGTAGATTCAGCTGAAGATGATGTAATGAAAAGAAGTCCGAGATCTTTATCGGAAGGGATTTTTGCAAGAGGTTTAGGCTGGAAGATTATTTCAAGGGGATTCTTAATTGGATTTGTAACATTAATCGCGTTTATCATTTCATACAATCAACATCCTGAACAATTAGCGTATGCTCAAACTGTTGCCTTTGCAACATTAGTATTAGCACAGTTAATTCATGTATTTGATTGCCGAAGTGAACGTTCGATTTTCCATCGCAACATTTTTGGAAATATGTATTTAATCGGTGCTGTCATTGTTTCAGTTTTATTGATGCTTGTCGTTATTTACTATCCACCTCTTCAACCAATCTTTAAAACATTACCAATTCAATTAAGGGATTGGATTTTAATCGGTGGACTTTCGGCACTCCCTACATTTATGCTGGCAGGGGCATTATTTAAAAAGAAAAAATAATTTATGAACAAAATGGATTACAAATTTAAAATATGTTATAATCTCTTAAGGTAGTAGAGGTATGCTCTATTACCTTTTCTCTTTTACATAATTGAAAGTTAATACATACTAAAAAATAAGAGAAAATTTCTGTATTGGAAGTGGAACAATGGTTGTAAGTATGACAGGGTATGGAAAAGCCATTTTGTCAAATGAACAGTACAAAATACATATTGAAATGAAAGCAGTAAATCATCGATACTTAGAGTCGATTGTACGTATGCCAAGACAATTATTAGCATATGAAGATTCAATTAAAAAAATCGTATCTGAGTATACTAGTCGAGGTCGAGTTGAAGTTTTTGTTACAATTGAAGGTTTGTTACAACGTACATTACAAATAGATGAAGGCTTAATTAAACAATATAAAGAAGCAATTGAAAATTTAGCAGTTGGGGAGTCAATTTATAATCCAATTGATTTATTAAAGCTTCCAGAAGTTACGACTGTAAGTGAAGTCGAACAGATTAATGATAATTTTGAACAATTATTAGTAACGACGACAAAAAATGCATGTGAGCAATTTTTTGAATCAAAATGTAAAGAAGGTAGTCAATTAAAGAAAGACTTACTTGAAAGACTATCCGCCATTGAAGAGTGTAAAAAGCAGATTACTGAACAAGCACCACTTGTTATTAAATCTCATCGCGAAAAATTACTTGCAAAATTAGCAGATGTTGAATTAGCAAACGTAGATGAGCAAAGATTATTAACAGAGGTTATGATTTTTGCTGATCGTTGTGATATTTCTGAAGAATTAGTTCGACTAGCAAGTCATTTAGAACTTTTTAGCGAAACATTAGAATTGAAAGAATCTATTGGAAGAAAATTAGATTTCGTCGTTCAAGAAATGAATCGAGAAGTAAATACAATTGGTTCCAAAGCAAATTCATTAGAAATTTCAAAGCAGGTTGTTGAAATTAAAAATAATCTTGAAAAAATTAGAGAACAAGTCCAAAATATCGAATAAATGAAGTGAAAGATTTGTTTATAGAGTCTAATGTCCGGTAACAATGGGAATTAGAAGACTAGTTAATTGTATGAATTGACTCAAGCTCTGGGATGATATAATGGATTAACCTTTAATAATTTACTGTTTATAGATTAGAAGGGTAGGGTCATGAATGAGACATGAAAGAGGCTTGTTAATCGTACTATCAGGACCATCTGGTGTAGGTAAAGGTACAGTACGAAAAGCTATTTTTGAAAACAAAGATTTAGACTTACAATATAGTATTTCAATGACAACAAGACAACCTCGTGAAGGGGAAGTACATGGTGTTGACTATTTCTTTACAACGAAAGAAGATTTCCAACAACGTATTGGAGAGAATAAATTTCTAGAATGGGCTGAATTTGTAGGCAATTTCTACGGAACACCTATTGAATATGTTGAAAAAACGTTAAGTGAAGGAAAAGACATTTTCCTGGAAATTGAAGTTCAAGGAGCTCTTCAAGTAAAGAAAGCATTCCCAGAAGGGATTTTTATCTTCTTAGCACCACCAAGTATGAGCGAGCTTCAAAATCGCATCGTAACTAGAGGTACAGAAACAGAAGACATCATTTTAAATCGTATGAATGCAGCTAAAGAAGAAATTGAAATGATGGATGCTTATGATTATGTAGTAGAAAATGACCAAGTTGAATTAGCTTGTGAGCGAATTAAAGCAATCATGGTTAGTGAGCATTTAAAACGTGAACGAGTTGCAAATTATTATAAAAGAATGATGGAGGCAGAATAAACTATGTTATATCCTTCGATTGACCGTTTATTAACTAAATTAGATTCAAAATACACACTTGTAACAGTTGCATCAAAACGTGCACGTGAAATGCAAGTGAATAAAGATGCACGAGTTGAAAAGCCTGTATCTGATAAATTCGTAGGAAAAGCACTTGAAGAAATCAATGCTGGACTTTTATCTTACAGAAAACTTGAAGAAACAAAAGAAGACTAAAACTTACACGTGTGACGAGGCTGTCCCAAACATTGCTATTATCTCTATATGACTGAAAGGACAACATGGTGTTAGACACTATTTCCTTCATTCATAGTGATCTAGCAATGGTATCGGGACAGTCTTATTTTTTGTGAGCCTTAATCAATTTAATTCAAACACATTTGTGGTATCTTAGAAATAAACAATCAAAAGACCTATTTTTTGACAAATATGAAAGATAGACTAAGATTTGAAAGGGTGAAGGTGAGTTGGAACAAAAAAATATACTCCTTTGTGTTACTGGTGGTATTGCAGTATATAAAGCTGCGGCTCTTACTAGTAAACTCGTCCAAGCAGGATATAACGTAAAAGTGATGATGAGTCCTTCTGCTACAAAATTTGTGACACCATTAACGTTTCAAGCATTGTCAAGAAACGATGTATATACAGATACATTTGATGAAAAAGATAGCTCAAAAATTGCCCATATAGACTTAGGGGATTGGCCAGATTTAATTATAGTTGCCCCTGCGACAGCGAACACAATTGGTAAGCTTGCAAATGGCTTAGGAGATGAGATGATCCAAGCGACATTACTTGCTGCTACAAAACCAATTTGGATTGCTCCGGCTATGAATGTAAATATGTATCATCATCCAATTGTTCAAAAAAACATGAACACCTTAAAAGAAATTGGATGTAAATTGATTGAACCAAATGAAGGATATTTAGCATGTGGTTATGTTGGGAAAGGTAGATTAGCCGAACCAGAAGATATTACACAAGCTGTAAATGACTATTTTCAAAACGAATTTGGCATTTTAAAAGGCAAGAAAATCGTAATTTCTGCCGGACCTACACTTGAAACAATCGATCCAGTTCGATACTTATCAAACCGTTCTACTGGGAAAATGGGTTATAGCTTAGCTGAAGTAGCCGTTTCTCTAGGAGCAGAAGTAGTCTTAGTTTCAGGTCCTACAAACCTGACACCACCAGAAGGGTGTAAGGTCATTAAGACTGAGTCAGCCGAGCAAATGTATAATGCAATATTTTCAGAATATGAAAATGCGGATGTCGTGATCAAAACAGCAGCGGTTGCCGATTATACTCCTGCCGTTACATTTGATCAAAAAATGAAAAAAAGTGAGGGAGACCTTTCTATTCCCTTAAAACGAACAAAGGATATTCTATTTTCATTAGGTCAACAAAAAACACATCAAATTTTAGTTGGATTTGCAGCTGAAACTGAACAGGTTGAAGATTATGCAAAAGGAAAACTATTAAAGAAAAATGCAGATATGATCGTTGCAAATGATGTTACAAAAGCTGGAGCAGGTTTTGGTACGGATACGAATATTGTCACGATCTACCACCGAAATGGTGAAGTAACCCCATTACCAATCATGACAAAAAAAGAAGTAGCGAAAGAAATTCTACTTGAAGTACATCGCTTATTAAATGAGGAAGCAAGATGACATATGCATCAGTTTTAGTTGATGTGTCAGTAAGGCAAACTGATCGTCCATTTGATTATCTAATTCCTAATAGATGGCAAGATGCAATACAACCTGGAATGAGAGTAATCGTACCTTTTGGTCCTAGAAAAGTTCAAGGTTTTGTTTTAGCAATTAAAGATACGACGACCTTGGATAAGGTGAAGGAAATTGAAGAGGTATTAGATGTAATGCCGGTCTTAACTGAAGAACTTTTATTACTCGGTTCCCATATTGCACAAAAAACACTTTGTTTTTTAATTTCGGCGTATCAAGCTATGCTACCAACTGCGATTAAGGCGGTTTATAAAAAGCATGTTCAAATTACTTCAGATGAAGTCTATGAGTCCTTACCAACAGAATTAGCAACATTATTTTCTGTAGTTAAAAGAAGAGAATGGACTGAAGTTGAATCTCTTGTTAGTAAAATATCAATTGTACAGCGAGCTATTAAAGAAGGTTTACTTGAAATAGAATATGAAGTAAAAAATAAAGCAAATAAAAAAACAGAGCGTGTTGTTTCACTTTTAAAAGTATTAGATGAAGATTTAAAAAATATTACATCTCCACAGCAAAAAGATATTATTGAATACTTAAGAATGAATGGCCAAACAAGTGTTAAAGAATTAAAGGAATGTCTTCAAATAACCGATTCGCCGATTAAGACTTTACAAAAGAACGAAATCATCTCGATTGATACCATTGAAGTTTACCGTGATCCTTATGTTGGAAGAGACATTGAAAAATCGAAGCCACTACCTTTAGTAGACGAACAAAGAGTAGCTTACGAACATATTGTTTCTTCATTTAAGGAAAGGGAACATAAAATCCACTTATTACATGGTGTAACTGGTAGTGGTAAGACAGAGGTATACTTACAAACGATTCAAGAAGTTCTTTTAAAAGGAATGGAAGCAATTGTATTAGTGCCGGAAATTTCACTTACCCCACAAATAGTAGGTCGATTCAAAAGTAGATTCGGTAATGACGTTGCTGTTTTGCATAGTGGACTTTCGATCGGTGAGAAGTATGATGAGTGGAGAAAAATTCAGCGAAAAGAAGTAAAGGTAGTCGTTGGAGCAAGATCTGCGATTTTTGCGCCATTTGAAAATTTAGGCATTATTATTATAGATGAAGAACATGAAACAACTTATAAACAAGACGAGCATCCAAGATACCATGCAAGAGATATTGCAATTTGGCGAGGGGTATACCACAAATGTCCAGTTGTATTAGGTAGTGCTACACCTACTCTTGAAACGTTTGCTCGTGCTCAAAAAGGTGTTTATGAACTTGAAACAATGTCAATGCGAGTAAACCAAGGACCATTACCAGAAGTTGAAGTTGTCGATATGAGAGAACAATTACGGAATGGTAATCGGACAATGTTCTCAACTTTATTACATGAAAAAATCATAGATCGTTTAGAGAAAAAAGAACAGATCATTTTGTTCTTAAATCGTAGAGGATACTCTTCATTTGTGATGTGTAGAGATTGTGGCTATACGATTCAATGTCCACATTGTGAAGTTTCATTAACTTATCATAAACATAACCATTCATTAAAATGCCATTATTGTGGTTATGAGACATATATGCCTAAACAATGCCCTTCTTGCCAAAGTGAACATATTCGATTTTTTGGTACAGGTACTCAAAAAGTTGAAGAAGCAATCACACAAAGTTTCCCTGAAGCAAGAGTCATTCGAATGGATAATGATACAACTAGTCGTAAAGGTGCTCATGAAAAAATGCTTAAACAATTTGGGAATGGTGGGGCCGATATTTTACTCGGTACACAAATGATCGCAAAAGGTTTAGATTTCCCAAATGTAACGCTAGTTGGTGTACTGGCTGCTGATAGTTCATTACATTTACCAGATTTCAGAGCAAGTGAACGAACGTTTAGTTTACTAACGCAAGTCAGTGGACGAGCTGGACGTCATGAAAAACCTGGTGAAGTTGTTATACAAACATATTCTCCAGAGCATTATAGTATTGAATTAGCAAAAACACAGGATTTCATTGCATTCTATGACGAAGAAATGAAAATCAGGAGATCGTTCCATTACCCACCTTTTTATTACTTAGTATTAATCTCGGTTTCACATACGGACTTAATTAAAGTAGTAAAAGTAAGCGAACAAATTACAGGCTACTTAAGAGAAAACCTATCAAATCGTTCAATCGTCTTAGGACCTGTTGCATCACCAATCGCAAAAATAAAAGATCAATTCAGATATCAATGCGTCATAAAATACAAATCAGAACCAGCACTATACGACGTACTAAACCGAATCCAACAATTCTACCAAGAAGAAACAGACAAAGGAAAACTACAAATAACAATAGACTTTCAACCGACTATGTTTATGTAACGAAAAGCGGAGGCGACTGGGTAGCTCCGACAAGCATAAGGCAAGGGCCAGATAAGGTTGCTTTTTAACCTTAACTGGTCGTTGACTTATGACCTCGAGGAGGTAGGAGTCGGAGCTAGACATCAAGAAAAGCGGAGGCGACTGGGTAGCTCCGACAAGCATAAGATAAAAAATAGTCAAACCTTTTTAAATAGATTAAATAAGAATCAAAATGAGATAAGTGTTACATTAAGAAATCGTAAACAGTTAAGGGGTTATGAATTTGGCCATTTTAAAAATTATAGAACACCCAAATGAAGTGCTTGAAACACCATGTGCAAAAGTGACAACATTTGATAAAAACTTAGTTAAATTATTAAATAATATGTATGAAACAATGATAGCGGCTGATGGTGTTGGGTTAGCTGCGCCTCAGGTTGGCATTTTACAGCAGGTTGCAGTTGTTGATGTTGAGGATGAAAATGGAAGAATTGATTTGATCAATCCGATTGTTATGGAAACAAAAGGTGAACAAACAGATATAGAAGGATGCTTAAGTTTTCCTAATTTATATGGAGATGTAACAAGACCTAGTTATGCAAAAATAAAAGCTCAGAATAAACGTGGAAAATACTTTATTATTGAAGCGAGAGGATTTTTAGCTCGTGCGATTTTGCATGAAATTGACCATCTGAATGGAGTTTTATTCACTTCGAAAGTATCTAAATACTATGAAGAGAGTGAATTAGAAGGGTAGGCTATAAAAGATGACAAAAATAGTTTTTATGGGTACACCAGATTTTTCAGTACCTGTTTTAAGAAGAATCATTGAAGATGGTTATGAAGTAGTTGGTGTCGTAACTCAACCTGACCGTCCTGTAGGGCGTAAAAGAGTATTAACCCCACCGCCTGTTAAAGTTGAGGCACTAAAGCATAACATACCAGTTTTACAACCTGAAAAAATTCGCTTGAAAGAAGAAACGGATCAGGTTCTTGCATTAAATCCTGATTTAATTGTAACAGCAGCATTTGGCCAAATTCTTCCAAAAGAAATACTTGAATCGCCAAAATTTGGCTGTATTAATGTCCATGCTTCACTTCTTCCTGAATTAAGAGGTGGCGCTCCGATTCACTATTCAATTATTCAAGGGAAAAGTGAAACTGGTGTGACAATCATGTATATGGTTGAAAAGTTGGATGCAGGTGATATGTTAGCGAGAGTGGTAGTACCAATAGAGGAAAAAGATCATGTTGGTTCATTACATGATAAATTAAGTATCGCTGGAGCAGATTTACTATCAGAAACAGTCCCAGCTTTATTAAAAGGTGAAATCACACCTGAAAAGCAAGATGAAAGCAAAGTAACTTTTGCTTGGAATATTAAAAGAGAAGAAGAACGAATTGATTGGTCAAAATCTGGTGAAGAGATTTATAATCACGTAAGAGGTTTACACCCATGGCCAGTAGCTTATACTACATTAAACGGAGAAGTTTTAAAAGTTTGGTGGAGTGAAAAAGTTGAAGGTCATCAAAACTTAAACCCAGGTGAGATTATTGAAGTACAAAACGACGGAATCGTTGTTGCAACAGGAAATCAAACTGCTATTAAAATAACAGACTTACAGCCATCAGGGAAGAAACGAATGGAAGCTAAGCAATATATAAATGGCGCAGGTTCGTTTATTGAAAGTGGAATGAAGTTAGGAGAATAAAATGAGTAAAAATGTACGAGAGATTGCCTTAGAGGCCCTTCTTTCTGTTTATAAAAATCAATCGTATAGTAATTTATTAGTTAATAACTATATTCAAAAGAATGACTTATCTTCTGCTGATGCAGGGTTATTGACGGAAATTATTTACGGTACAATTCAAAGGGATCAACTATTAGATTTTTATTTGGAACCTTATATCAAGAATCAGAAGAAATTGGAAGAATGGGTATATATATTAATCAAACTTTCGCTTTATCAATTCCATTTCTTAGATCGTGTTCCTGCGCATGCAGTTTTAAATGAAGCTGTTGAAATAGCGAAAAAACGCGGGCACAAAGGGATTGCTTCTTTAGTTAATGGTGTTTTAAGAAATATCCAACGTAATGGAGTACGTTCTATTAATGAAATAAAGGACCCAATCGAGAAACTTTCGATTGAAACAAATCATCCTTTGTGGTTGATTGAGCAATGGGTAAGTGAATTTGGTGAAGATGAAACAAGAAAAATGTGTGAAGAAAATATCCTACCACCATTTCAAACTGCTAGAGTGAATAGCATGAAAGCAACTAGAGAACAAGTCATTAAAATGCTTGAAGATGAAGGCATAAACGTTGAAGTAGGTAATCTATCTCCTTATGCAATTGAAATTCAAAAAGGTAATGTTGCACACTCAAATGCTTTTAAAGAAGGGTATATTTCGATACAAGATGAAAGCTCTATGTTAGTAGCGCAAGCGCTAGGAGTTAATGAAGGAGATCAAGTTTTAGATACCTGTGCAGCACCCGGTGGTAAATCTACTCATATAGCTGAACTATTAAAAGGAACTGGATCAGTTACTGCATTAGATTTACACAAGCACAAAGTTAAATTAATTAAGGAACAAGCAAATCGTTTAGGGCTTGATAATATAGAAACAAAAGCATTAGACGCTAGAAAAGCACCAGAAGAATTTGAAGGAAAATTATTCGATCGTGTGTTAGTAGATGCTCCTTGTTCTGGACTTGGCGTTATTCGTCGAAAACCTGATATTTTATTAAAGAAAAATGCTACAGATGTATCAAATTTACACAAAGTACAAAAGTCTATCTTATATGAGGCGTCTAAGTTATTAAAACCTGGTGGCACACTTGTATATAGTACATGTACAGTAGGTCATGAAGAAAATATAGATGTTGTCAATTCTTTCCTTGAAGAGCATGATGAATTTGAACTAGACCGTTCATTAATTGAGCATGTTCCTAATGAATTGAAAGAAGATAAAACGGTTCAAAATGGGTATATTCAACTACTACCACATTATTTTGGAACGGATGGATTTTTTATTGCAAGATTAAGAAAGAAGGTGTAACGTTGAAGTTAGAAAATACTACAAATTCAGTCAAAATAGAAAAAACACAAAAACCTTCAATTTACTCACTAAAATTGAGTGATTTAGAGGCATGGTTAACAGAGCAAAAGCAACAGGCATTCCGTGCAAAACAAATTTATAACTGGTTATATGTTAGACGAGTTGAAAGTTTTGAAGAAATGCAAAATGTTCCGAAAGAGTTAAGACAATTATTAGAAGAGAATTTTACGATTACAACACTTAAAACATTAGTTAAACAAACCTCTTCAGATGGTACAATGAAATTTTTATTTGAGTTGCATGACGGATATTCTATAGAAACTGTTTTAATGAGACATAATTATGGCAATTCTGTATGTGTAACGACTCAAGTAGGTTGTAGAATAGGTTGTACATTTTGTGCCTCTACTCTTGGCGGTTTAAAGAGAAATCTTGAAGCTGGTGAGATTGTAGCACAAGTATTATGTGTACAACGCGCAATCGATGAAGTGGAAGAGCGAGTAAGTTCAATTGTAGTTATGGGTATTGGTGAACCATTTGATAACTATAATGGTTTAATGGATTTCCTAAGAATCGTTAATAGTGATAAAGGTTTAAATATCGGTGCTCGTCATATTACTGTATCAACGAGTGGGATTATTCCAAAAATCTATAACTTTGCAGATGAAGGACTACAAATTAATTTTGCGATCTCGTTACATGCTCCTAATAGTGAGCTTCGTTCAAAATTAATGCCAATTAATCGAGCGTATAAATTACCAGATTTAATGGAAGCTGTTCGTTACTATGTTGAAAAAACAGGTAGACGAGTTACGTTTGAATATGGTTTATTCGGTGGTGAAAACGATCAAGTTGAGCATGCAGAAGAGCTTTCTACGTTATTAAAAGGAGTAAAGTGTCATGTCAATTTAATTCCGGTAAACTACGTTCCAGAGCGAAATTACGTTAGAACGCCAAAGGAACAAATTTTTGCGTTTGAAAAAGTACTAAAGCAAAACGGAATCAATGTTACAATTCGTCGTGAACAAGGCCATGATATAGATGCTGCTTGTGGACAGTTGCGTGCAAAGGAGCGTAAAGAGGAGACGAGGTGAAGAAATGCAGACTTTTTTTCAAACTGATACGGGGAAAGTTCGCCAACATAATGAAGATAGTGTAGGTTTATTTCGTAAT
>Ga0209025_1001603_pt1 | contig 28424 bp, 30 predicted proteins | sample AraplaMF_Col_mLB_FD_184256 | JGI IMG/M metagenome (GOLD analysis project Ga0209025, IMG submission 184256) | Arabidopsis root microbial communities from the University of North Carolina, USA - plate scrape MF_Col_mLB (SPAdes) (version 2) | ecosystem: Host-associated > Plants > Roots > Endosphere... | reverse complement strand
GAAAAACAACGTTAGAGCCAAATGAAACATTATCATTCCCTAACTTTCAAATCAAATGGGGTCATAGTTTTTCTTATTCAGGAAGTATCATGGGTTTTACATATTGTGATCAGCTAAAAGATGGCGTCGTTGTCTTAAATCCTATTAATCTTAATGGAATTAGTCATACACAGGAGGATGAAAATGAGTGAGTCTGAAAATATAAATAAAAAAATAGATAGTGTTGTCCATCAACTAATAAAGGAACAGCTTACGAATCTTTCTAACTCTAGTAATACGAAAAATAACAGCTTTGCTTATCTTGAAAAAGGCACATTGAATCTACTTATTGCCTATTTATTGTCAGGAGAAAAGGGTCAAACTGGAGAAATTGGTGATGAGGAAATAGAGATTAAGCTTATTAAGCAGCTTGATGAGATGTTAGAGGATAGTAAGGAGCAATTTGAAGAAGTAATTAGTTTACTTAAAAAATTGTCGTGATAGGAGGTGCAAGTGTGGATAATGATATTGTTAAAAACAATGATCCTGTTCAGCTGCAGCAAATGATCATTTTTTTAAGAGCCGAATTAGCGAAATATAAAAATGAAGTTAAAAGGCTCAGAGATAGTGATTATTATTCACTAGTACTAAGATTAGAGAGAGAAAATGTTCAACTAACGAAACAGAAAAAGGATCTTTCGATGGAGCTTTTAAAGCAGAAGAGAGAACATGAAAAAAAACTAAAAACTTACTATGAAGATATACAAGCGAGAGAAATCCAGAAGAAAAAACAACTTTCTTCGATAGAAGGGTTATTAAAAGAATTAGAAGAACTGCGTGCAGAAAATAAACTAATGAAGGAAGCGTTAAAATCTACTAAAGATGAAATTCATTCTGTGAATTCAGATGCTAATTATAAGATTTTAGTGGATGGCCTTGAAAATAAGTTGAATGTTTTTACAAGGGATATAGGTCAACAAATGAAGACTATAATTGAAGCCATTGAAGGATCGCGTTTAGAACAAGCTAATTCAGATAATCTTAATAAGCAATTAGCCAAAGAAATAGAGAGGAAAAGCACTGAGATAGAAAAGTTATCGGAAGAATTAGCAGATGTAAAAAAACATAAGTTTTCTTTGAGTGGAAAAGCGATAATGGATCCAGAGGTACTTACTAACTTAGATGTTCAAGTAAATAAAGTATTGGCTCAATCGCTGGATTTTGAAAAGCAGTTAAATCATAAATTACGCTTGCTTGATGACATGGAGCACAAATTAAACGAGCTAACAATAGAAATATATACTAATAAAACTGTATAAAGTATGTTGTCGTGGAAGGCTGTTTCAAGGTAAGGGGAAACAGCTTTTTTTATGTTATTAGGAGATTAACGTGGAATGTACAAAAAAGATTTCGGCTAGGATTCCGAAATCTTCTTTTGAAATACATGATTATAATTTGTAGCATCTCGCAATGCCTTTTCCTCAATTGGAATGCGTACGGACAGCATTGTCACATTTAAAAGTGTAAAGCAAAATGCTGTAAAATATGCTTGGAACATTAATGGCAGAAGAATAATTTCTAAACAGACTACAGCGTAATTTGGGTGTCGCATAAATGTGTAAGGGCCTTTACGTACAACTTTGGCATCAGGCAATATGAGTATTTTTGTGTTCCAAAAAGACCCTAGTGAACGAATACACCAAATGCGTAATGCTTGAACGGCAATAAATAGTAAGAACAATACCGGAAATAAAGGCGATAAACTTTTATGATTAGTAACTACTTCAATAATTAAAAATAAGAAAAAACCGACGTGTAAAGAAACCATATATGGATAATGAGAGGAACCAACTTCATATGCCCCTTGTGAAAGCATCCATTTTTCATTACGTTTTGCAATGAAAACTTCTGTCAATCTTTGTAGAATGACGAGGATTAAAATAATGTAAATAATCATGCTACTCCCTCCATTTAAGTAATACAGCTTCAGCACAGAAGCCAGGGCCGAGAGCGACGAGCAAACCAGTATCCTCTACTTGTCCTTCGTTTAACATAAATTGCTCCAATACATATAGCACCGTAGGAGATGACATATTTCCGTGAAATTTCAATATTTCCCGAGAAATATCAGTTTTTTTGGAAGCTAGATACAGAGTATCCTCATAAGCTTTTAACACTTTTTTACCGCCAGGATGTGCAATGAAATGGTTAAGCTGTTCACTGTATAGCTCATGTTCCAATAAAAATTGTTCAATGAATGGCCCGAGCCAATTGGTGATTATGGCAGGAATACTTTTCTGAAAAACGACATGTAGACCATTATTTTTAATATTCCAACCCATAACATTTTCTGAATCTGGCATCCATTTAGATCCAGTCCCGATAATAGCAGGTACTGATTTATTTACTGCAATATTCACTTCATCTCCACAGACGAGTATGCATGCGGCTCCATCTGCAAAAAGAGAGGCACCGATTAAATTACTTTTTGAAAAATCATTTGGCTGAAAGGTTAGACTACAAAGCTCGACACAAACGACAAGAACTTTTGCTTCTGGATGGGCACGACAAAAATCATAGGCTCTACTAACGCCGGCCGCACCACCAGCGCAACCAAGTCCCCAAAGTGGAATACGTTTAAGTCTGTCTGAAAAAGGAAGTTTATTCATAACTCGTGCATCAATACTTGGTGTGGAAATGCCAGTAGAACTCACGAAAATGATGGCATCAATGTCTTTTGGAGAAATCGGTGATTGTAAAAATGCTTCATTTTGTAAACAGGCTTGAATGACGTCAACACTATATTGTGTAGCTAGTTCAATATATAAATCGTTACGTTCCTCAAACGAATGATCGGTACGATGCCATTCTGGAGGCACACAAAAATGGCGTGTTGCAATACCACCATTCTCAAAAACTTTTAAGTAGCGTTCTAATTTAGGAATCTTTGCATGAAAAAGTTCCTTTGTTAATTCCTCCGCATTTGTCTGCTGTAATGTGTACGGTGGTTGGTATGTACTAATAGAAATGATTTTTGCCAATTCAACATCTCCTTCGGAAATAGTGGTCTTGTTCATTGTATGCAGGGGGGGAGTGGATAAATGATTATTAGATTATAATTGACAATTTCGGAATATTTCGCTATATTGAAAATAACTAAATCGGAAGTAGGTGATGTGACATGATGAATAGATCCGTTTTTAACGAACTGCAATTCGGTTTGTTCAGTTTCACACGCCTAAAATATACAATTTGACCACTAGTTGAAGTGAGATTCAATTCACGATTGTGGTGATCTGTATATTCTCTTAAATGTGCCTGTGAACCTTGTAACTGCCGAATTGCGCAGAGACAAGGTTTTTTTATGTTTTTATCGATTAATTACAAATGATATGCACATTTAGGAGGAAAACAAATTGAATTTAACAACTTTAGGATTTTCAACATATTTTGAAGAACAAATGACTGGATTTAAGCAGGAGGCTAAACTGGCGAATTGTGTGCCAGCTAGGGTTACTTTAGAGCATAAGCATTCCTATCGTGTTCTGGCAGAAGAAGGAGAATGGCTAGCGACGATTGCTGGACATTACGCGTATACATCATTAGCACGTGAGGATTTCCCGGCAGTGGGAGATTGGGTACTAGTTGAGAAAATGCCTGGTGAGGAAAAGGCGATTATTCACAAATTGTTTACACGAAAATCAGCCTTTTCCCGCAAGGCCGCGGGACTGGAAATACAAGAACAGATTGTAGCATCGAATGTTGATATCGTGCTTCTAGTTATGAGCTTAAATGCTGACTTTAATATTCGTCGTTTAGAACGTTATTTAATAGCTGCGTGGGATTCAGGTGCGAAGCCGGTTGTTGTATTGACGAAGGCTGATCTCTGTGAAGATGTTGCAAGTATGATACGTGAGGTTGAGTCTGTAGCGTTCGGTGTAGACATTTTTGTGACTAGCGCTCTGTCAGGAGAGGGAATAGAAGATATTCGTGCGCTATTTACAGAAGGTGTGACAGGAGCATTGCTTGGCTCTTCTGGTGCAGGGAAATCCACTTTGACGAATGCGCTTAGTGGTGAAGAGCTTATGAAGGTTTCGGGTATTCGAGAAGATGATGCGAAAGGGCGACATACAACAACACATCGTGAGTTAGTTCTATTGCCAGGTGGCGGTTGTTTAATTGATACGCCTGGAATGCGAGAGCTTCAATTATGGGACCAGAGTGATAGCTTATCTTCTAGTTTTAAGGATATTGAGGAACTTTCTGCGGCCTGTCGCTACAGGGATTGTACACATAAGAAGGAGCCACATTGCGCAGTGCAGCAAGCAATTACAGATGGCGTGCTTGAACAATCCCGTCTTCAAAGCTACTTTAAATTGCAAAGAGAGCTTGCTTTTATTGAACGCAAAACAAATGCTCAAGCAAAATTAAGTGAGCAACGCAAATGGAAGCAAATTTCGAAAGGCTTAAAGAAAGGTAAAAAATCAAATTAAGAGTGAGCGATTTCATAGTTGGAGGCACGAAAATGACAATCCAAAACATAAATCATTTATTATTTTCAGTTTCAAATTTAGAGGAATCCATCGCATTCTATGAAAAGGTTTTTGATGCGAAACTATTAGTGAAAGGTAGAAGCACAGCCTATTTTGATGTAAATGGGCTGTGGCTTGCTCTTAATGTAGAGAAGGATATCCCACGTAATGACATACATCAATCCTATACACATATAGCGTTTTCTATCCAGGAGGACGATTTTGACGATATGTATGAAAAGCTAGTCGATCATAATGTCAACATTCTGGAAGGTAGACAAAGAGATGTACGAGATAAAAAATCGATTTACTTCACGGATCCAGACGGTCATAAATTCGAATTTCATACAGGGACTTTACAGGACCGATTGAATTACTATAAGAAAGAAAAAATGCATATGGAGTTTTTTGATGTCTAATGGTTGCAACACTCCTTCTAATGAAAACGTTGATAATAGTAGAAGGGGTGATTTTATGAAAAAAGCTATTATTTTTGATATGGATGGTACTTTATTTCAAACAAACCTAATATTAGAGCCAGCACTAGCGGCAACGTTTGATGTGCTGCGTACAAAGGGCTTGTGGCAGGGAGAAACACCAATAGAGAAATACCGCGAAATTATGGGGGTTCCATTACCTGTTGTCTGGGAAACGTTATGTCCTATGCATACCCTAGAGACACGTGAAGAAAGCAATGCATTATTCCATGTTAAGCTTATTGAACAAATACGAAATCGTCAGGGCGCATTGTATCCAAATGCAGATCAAACACTTTCTGCTTTGGCAGAAAACTATGATTTATTCATTGCCAGTAATGGGCAAACCGAGTATTTACAAGCAATAGTAGAAACCTATCAATTACAGCGTTTTATCAAAGCTACATATAGTATTCAGTCCATTTCAAGTGGTCATAAATCTGATTTAGTGAAAAAGGTAATTGAGGAAAATGCCATAGAACGAGGTGCAGTTGTAGGCGATCGTTCATCTGATATTCAAGCGGCGCAAGACAATCAGTTACTTTCAGTTGGTGTCCGTTTCGATTTTGCGCAGGATACAGAATTACAGAAGGCAGACATCGTCATTGATGATTTGAAAGAGATACTTTTTATAAAGGTAGGATAAAATATTTCTATTAACTACATTTTATGATTTCTCGCCTAACTTTTTCATTTTATCGAGAACTTTCAGTCATTTATCGACATTCATTGCAATTCAAAAGCAAAAAGAGTAAAATGGTGGAAATCTATAGTAAAAGCATTGATAAGGAAAAGTAAATTGGATAAGCATTATATAGAGAGCCTCTGTTGGTGGAAATGAGGTAAATGACCCCTTTTGAAAATGACCTTTGAGCTTCGTACCGAAAGCAAGTTTGCGAGTAGATTACGACGAGATGGGCACTCGTTACAACAGCGGCAGTATCTTTCATTCCTTTTAAGATGGAACGTACTGATGGAGGCAAATAGTGTGAGCTATTTGTAAATATAGGTGGTAACACGGGTATACTCGTCCTAATCAATTTTGATTAGGGCGTTTTTTTTATATTCATTCAGGACTTGCCTGAATGAATATAAAGCCTCCGGCGGATGTCATGGATTTTAAAAGGAAGAATTGTGCTAGCACAATTCAAAATCCAGACGGCAATTACGCCGAGGCGCAATTGATTTACAATTTTTTGTACAATTTTTCGAGGGGAGCAACTTAGGATGACAATTGTTATTGGAGGTGCGTGGCCATATGCAAATGGTTCTTTGCATTTAGGGCATGTTGCCGCATTATTACCAGGTGATATTTTGGCTAGATATTACCGACAAAAGGGCGAGAAGGTTTTATATGTTTCAGGAAGTGATTGTAATGGCACACCGATTTCTATTCGGGCTGCACAGGAAAACACGACAACGGAAGCAATTGCTAATCATTATCACGAGGAGTTTACAAGATGCTTCAATGATTTAGGATTTACTTATGATTTGTATACGAGAACAGATTCGCAGCACCATCATGAATCTGTTCAAACAATTTTTTTGCAGCTACTAGCGAACAATTTTTTATACAAAAAGAAAATTGAACAGGCATATTGTGAAACGGACAAGCAGTTTTTGCCGGATCGATTTGTAGAGGGGATTTGTCCAAACTGTGGTGCGAAGGCGCGTGGTGACCAATGTGATAATTGCTCAACAATTTTAGACCCACTTGATTTAATCGATAAGCGCTGTAAAATTTGTGGGAATGAGCCAATTATAAGGGAGACAGAGCATTTTTATTTTACTTTTAGTCAGTTTCAAGAGAGGCTGGAGACTTATTTAGCGGAGGCAAAGGCGGAAAAACGCTGGCGAGACAATGCTTTAGGTTTAACTGAACGTTATTTGGCAGAAGGGGTTCCAGACCGCGCTGTAACAAGGGATTTACCAAATGGTATAGATGTGCCCGTACCAGGTTTTGAGGGCAAAAAAATATATGTGTGGATTGAAGCTGTAGCAGGTTACTTAACAGCGAGTATTGAATGGGCGAAGCAGCATCAAATAGCGATTGAAGATTTATGGAATGAAGAAACGATTTCGTATTATGTGCATGGTAAGGATAATATTCCGTTTCATACAGTTATATGGCCAGCAATTCTTATCGGGATAGGAGCGAAGGCCTTACCTACACATATTGTATCAAATGAATATTTAACATTAGAAAAACGAAAGTTATCGACGAGCCAAAACTGGGCGGTATGGGTGCCTTATATTTTGAGTCGATACGATGCAGATTCTATTCGTTATTTTTTAACAATGAATGCACCAGAAAATCGAGATACTGATTTCTCTTGGCGAGAATTTATTTATAGTCATAATGGCGAATTACTTGGCGCTTACGGTAATTTTGTTAATCGAACATTGAAATTTTTAGAAAAATCGTTTGATCGTCAAGTGCCTAATGCCGAGATAGATGACACTATTCGAAAACAAACGATTCAGCTGTTTAATGAAGTTGGAATTCATATAGAAGCGGGGCATTTTAAACAAGCTTTAGAAGCTATTTTTGAATACATTCGTGGAGCTAATCGATATTTTGACGAACAGCAGCCGTGGCTACAGGTGAAAGAGAATGTGGAGGCTGGTAATCGAACACTTGCAACATGTGTTTATATTATTGCTAATCTTGGACAGCTGTTACATCCATTTTTACCGTTTTCAGCTGAGAAGGTGAGAAAAATGTTAGGTATCAATGAAGTGATGTGGCATGAGCAAGTGGAGTTACCAACAAGCATTGGCGAAGTGACACCACTGTTTGAACGTCTGGATGTTGAATTAATTGAAGAGGAATATCAAAAGTTAGTCGAGGGCAGCCAATAGGAAAAATGAAAGCAGTATGACTCAATATTGTCATACTGCTTTTAACTTCTTTCCGAAAGCTACAATTATTTAATTCATAACAGGCGTTAATTTAGCGACAACAATACTATTGATAGCATTAATATAAGCTAACGCACTCGCTTTTAAAATATCTGTATCCGCAGCTTTTGCGATATACTTTTCACCTTCATGCTCGATTGTAATTTTTACTTTACCAAGAGCTTCTTTACCGCGAGATACACTATTGATATTATACTCTACAAGTTTCACATCGATATTTGTAATTTCTGCGATGGCTGAATATAGGGCATCAATTGGACCTGAGCCAACCGCACTCGCTTTAAATATCTCGTCACCTTTACGTACTCTCACACTTGCTGAAGGGAAGCTTGCATTGCTGACGACTTGTAAATCATCGAAGTCGAAGAACTGATCACTATAATGAGTAGCATTAGCATGGTTCGAGTCATGTTTTTCATAATAGCTTTCCACAATAACATATAAATCGTGATCATAAACTTCTTTCTTTGCATCAGCCAGCTTTAAGAAGCCTTCGAAGATTCCTTCAAATTCATCTGCTGAAAGATTGGAAAAGCCAAGTTTTTCAAGGGCATTTTTCACCGCGTGACGCCCAGAGCGAGCTGTAAGGACTAGCTCCATATCGTCAAGGCCTACATCTTCTGGATGTACAATTTCATAGGCATCACGAGATTTTAGAAGGCCGTCTTGATGTATACCAGAGGAATGGGCAAAAGCATTATCTCCAGTAATCGCTTTGTTTACTTGTACGTCTAAGCCCATAAAGCTCGAAACAAGACGAGACGTATTCATAATTTCTCTTGTGTTGATACGTGTCTCAGCATTGTATACAGAACTACGTGTTTTCAACGCCATGACGACTTCTTCTAATGCTGCATTTCCTGCGCGTTCGCCAATGCCGTTAATTGTACATTCTACTTTATCCGCGCCGTTTTTAATCGCAGCTAGTGTGTTCGCAGTAGCCATACCAAGGTCATTATGGCAATGAACACTCAACAAAACGCTATCGTCTAGGTTTTTCATACGCTCATTTAGTTTATAAATCATCGCTCCGAATTCTTCTGGTTCTGCAAAGCCGACTGTGTCAGGTACATTAATCATTGTTGCACCAGCCTTCATGACGGCTTCGATTGTTTTCCAAAGATACTCGAAATCTGAACGCGATGCGTCTTCTGTTGAATATTGGACTTGTGGTAGAAGAGTTTTTGCATACTTTACCGCATCAACGCCAATCTGTAGAATTTGATCCTTGGATTTGCTAAACTTTTTCTCAACATGAATATCAGAAGTACCAAGCACCATATGAATCATCGGATTTTCAGCGTATTTTACAGCGTTATAAACAGCATCAATATCTGCCTGTACAGCACGAGCTAAAGCGGTAATCATAATGTCATTTGTATTTCCGACTTTTTGTGCGACAGCTTTAACTGCATCAAAATCTCCTTGTGATGAAGCCGGGAAACCAGCTTCGATAATATCGACGCCTAATTTTTTGAGTTGCTGTGCAATCTCTACTTTTTCGTATAAATTCAGTTTTGCACCAGGCACTTGCTCGCCGTCACGTAAAGTTGTATCAAACACCCAAATTTTTCTTCCCATTTTCAAACACTCCTTTTGTTGTAGTTGTCATTATATTGATATTGTCTCTGCTTTGAACCGTTAGCTCTCTGTTAGAGACGAAATCCACACCTAGGCCAATAAACTTTTTGGAATCAATAAAAAAACCCGCCTCTATATAAAAATATAGAGACGAGTTATGCTCGCGGTACCACTCTAATTGACCTTCTCTTTACAGAAAAAGTCCCCTTATCAACAGCTGTCACTGTCTATCCCGTTAACGGAGGAAACCGACGTCCCTTACTCAAAGTTCAGGGAGTGGCTCATGGACGAGTTCAAAATGTGTGCCTATCGGTTTACACCAACCACCGACTCTCTACAAGTACACTTGCATTTCTACTATTTCCAATCTTGGCCTACAATAATGTGTTGTTGAAAGCAATAATACGTGGATATTGTTGGTTTGTCAATAATATTCTAAAAATTATTTCTTTTCTGTCTTATTTTATAGTAGTACCTTATTATGGATTCAAACCTTTAATAACATTAAAAAAACTCCCTTATATTTGGCTGAACTCTGAAATTTTGGGATGGCGTTGTTAAAACGTATGCCATGATTGGAGTGGAGGCTGGACGCCCCCAGGCGGAACGTAAATCTCATTATTTCCACAATTAATGTAAATATTTATGAGATAATATTTGGGTAATTAACAGTTTAGAAAGAAGGCGTGACTATGAAATTTGTATTTGATTTAGACGGTACGATTTGTTTTAAGGGTCAACCATTAAGTAAGGGAATTACTAATGCTCTAGAAGCTTGCATCGAGAATGGCCATGAAATCATTTTTGCTTCAGCTCGTCCAATTCGTGATTTATTACCTGTATTACCAGAAACAATGCGAAAATTTTCAATGGTAGGGGGGAATGGTGCATTCGTCGCACGGAACGGGGAAACTGTTGAGGTAACTGCATTTGCAGGAGAAATTGTAAAAGAGGTTCAAAACATTATTTCAGCATTTCAACTGCCGTATTTAGTTGATGGTGATTGGGATTATGCGTATACAGGTAGTGAGGCACATCCGATTTATCAAAATTTAGATCCACTAAAGCTTGCGAAAAATGTGTCATTACATGAGTTAAAAGATATCGTAAAAATTGTTTTATTTCCTGGAGAGCAACATAAAGAAATATTGGCTGAATTACAGAAGTTACCGATATCAGTGTATGAACATACATCAGAAAATATTGTAGATATGAGCCCGAATGGAATTGATAAATGGAATGGCTTAATGAAATTAGGTGTCTCTGAAGGTGGATTTATCGCGTTTGGGAATGATGCGAACGATGCATCCATGTTTGTAAAGGCGAAGGAAAGCGTTTGTGTAGGTGTGCATAAAGTACGTGAGCTTGCATCTTTACAAGTACCAAGTGAGGAAACAGCAGTGATCGAGATGCTAGATGTGTTAAATGAAAAGTACAAATAAGAGGTGACATCAATGGGTTTACGCAATTTGTTAAAACTGTTGCATGAGATGGAAGGCTTGAAACGTGAGCTACGACATAGTGGCTTTCAGAAGGAAGACAGGAAAGTGTAGTGGAGGCATACATAGCGAGTAGCATTATGTTGATGGTACCGCAAAAATATCAGCTATCCAATAAATGATATCATTAAAATATACTAGATTTAAAAGATATAAAAAAGTTATCCTATCCCGAATTGTATTTAATAACCTAATACAATTCGGGATGGATAATCGATGACTTTAATAAAACCGGCTTTTTGAAAAAGATTTTTTACTCCACTTTAAAACGCGAAACCTGAGTTTGTAATTCCTCGGCCATGTTTGATAGTGTAGCAGCAGAAGCAGCAACTTCTTCAATAGTCGCTAGTTGTTCCTCAGAAGCAGAAGCTACATTTTGTAGATTTGAAGAAGACATCTGTGCGATTGTTGCAATTTCATCGAAGGATGCGTAAATTTGCTCAGCACTCGATGACATTTCCTCTGAAACTGTTGTTGCTTCTTGAATTTGATGGGATACTTGTTCGATCAGTTCAACGATTTTAGAGAAGCCTTCCTCAGCTACCTTAACCACTCGCATACCCACTTGTACCTCTTGTGTACCAGTATCCATAACAGTTACGGCACGGTTTGTATCCTGTTGTATTTCTGAAATCAGACTTGCAATTTGTTCAGCAGATTGCTTAGATTGATCTGCTAATTTCTTCACTTCATCAGCTACTACTGCAAAGCCGCGACCATGATCCCCTGCACGTGCTGCCTCAATTGCGGCATTTAGTGCTAGTAAATTTGTTTGCTCTGCGATATCCGTGATAAGACCAATAATATTACCAATTTCAACGGAATGATTTCCTAAATTTTTCACAACGCTAGCAGATTCTAAAACAGCTGCATTAATTGTGTCCATCTGTGTAATAACACGGTGTAGCGATTCATTTCCTTTATTAGCTTCAGTATTTGTTTCTATGGCAAGCTCTGAAACGGCAGATGTCGTCGCAGCCAATTGTTGAATGCCTTTTGTCATAGTTTTCATAGCTGCCGAACTTTCAGTAGCATTTTTTCCTTGGGCCTCGGAGCCACTTGCAACTTCTTGTATAGAGGAAGTAATTTGTTCGGTCGCTTGGATTGTTTGTTCAGCGCTTGCGGTTAATTCAGCAGAAGAACCACTTACTTGCACAGTGTTATGACGTACATTTGTAATAAGGTCCTTTAAATTTACCGCCATTTGATTAAAGGCAAGTGCTAAATCACCTACCTCATCACGATTCTTAATGTGAATTTGTTCAGCTGTTAAATCGCCATCAGCAATCTTTTTCGCAGTTTTAGCCATACGCTTGATAGGGCGGGAAATAAGGCTTCCCATGACCATAGCTATGATGAGACTAATAACAACAGCAAAGATGCCAAGAACAATCATTTGGAATTTAATGGATTCGATTTCTTTAGATGTAGCAGCGATATTTTCTTTTATATATTCATCTTGATAGTTAGCGAGGTTAGCTACACGTTCATCGAATTGTTTATTAATTAGGCGGCCTTGTGTACTATCAAGCTTTTCGTATTGCTCTGTTTCTCCAGCATCCTTTAATGAAAACATTCGATCTGCGAACTTTTGGACATCTTGCTCGCTTTTATTAATTGCCTCTAATAATTCAATCGATTTTTGAGAATCGAACGAAGCCTTTAATTCATCATATTTCTTTTTAAATTCTTCACGTGAAGCCTTATTACTTTGAAAATTTTGCTTGTCCCCAAGTAATAGATATCCTCTCATATTTGCAATTTCTTGTTTAGCAATTGCGCGTAGCTCTTGAATACTAATAGATTTAGTCGTTTGCTCTTCGAGTAACACACGATATGTCTTGTTAACGGAATCAAGCTGTTTAAAATTTAATCCGATTGTGCCAACTAAAACTAAAATAACAATAAAAAAACCGAGTACTAACTTCTTGTAGATAGTAAATCGCATAGTTGTTGTTTCCTTTCTCAGTAATTTAGTAGAAATGTTACAAAAAAATGAAATATGTATATACCATTTATATCAGATTTTATGAATTTTACAAAGTATTATGAGTATTTTCACATTAATCGATAGAATCAAAAAAAGAAGTAAATTGTAGATAGAATGATAAAAAAGGTAGAATAAATTGCCGATTTAATGTTAGTGAAAGCGGATAGTTACTGATGTAACATTAGCAATTATGACAATTTTCATAAATTTGAAACTTAATGAATTGTAGTAACGTAGAATGAATAAAGGAATAAGCAAGGAAGTGGAAAGATGTATAGGCCGATTTTGAAATTGCCGAAAACGAAATATGAAAAGACTTGGGATTATATCGGTGGCGGGTTATTTGTACTGTCCATTCTTTATATTTTTGTAATGTGGGGCAAACTTCCCGAAGAGATTCCAGGTCATTTTAATGGAGCAGGAGAAGTTGATCGTTGGGGTTCAAAAATAGAGTTACTTATCCTTCCGTTCATCGGACTATTTCTATGGATCTTACTAGGGTTGCTTGAAAAAGCTCCTCATATGCATAATTACCCGGCACGCTTAAACGAAAGTAATGTAGAGGCATTTTATTTGAATAGCCGAAAAGGATTGAATGAAATAAAAAACCTCTGTCTAATTTTATTTGCAGCTATATCATTCCAAATGATACGTATTGCACTAGGGGAGGCAGAGAATATCGGTTGGTGGTTCTTACCAATCGTGATAATTGTAATAGCCATTCCAATTATTAAAGGGATAGTGGCGACTACAAAAATAAAGTAGTTGTTAACTTTTAACGCTCGAGAAAATTGTTCGAGCGTTTTTTTTTGTACGAAAATTTTACTAAATCAGCTATACTATCAAAACTAAGAGAAAATTGTATTGATAATTAGAAGAGGTGTCAAAACTATGCAAAAGAAATTTAAAATTAAGGATGGACTGTCCATTGCCATTCATAATCAACCTCAGGAGATGCAATTAGAGGGAATATCCCAAACAGGAAATTCACCTTATGATCGTATAATTGCCTTTGTGTTTAATATTGATGAAATGGTAATGTATTTACAGAATGCACTAAAGTTAAACACTCTTACGGAACAAGGCTATTTATTTTTTGCTTATCCGAAAAAGGGGAATAAGAAGTATGAACAGTTTATCCATCGCGATGAAATCTTCCCAGCAATTCAAGTGGACGAGGAAAAATACATTGTTGGCAGTGATTATAAATTTGCAAGTCTTATGTCGTTAGATGAGACATTTTCTATATTAAGTATAAAGAGAGATGGTAAGGGACGTGGCAGGAAGAAGACAGCGAGTAGTCAGTGCGTTAGTGACTATGAAGGTATGATTCCTCAATTGCGTGATTCGCTTGCGGAAAATCCGGATGATTTAACATTTTATGATGGATTAACACCGGGGTATCAAAAGGACTGGGCTCGTTATATCTATAGTGCGAAAAAGGAAGAGACTCAAGTAGCACGCTTAGAGGAGATGCGTGAAATTATTAGATTAGGCTACAAAACAAAGGAATTATACCGTAAGGCAAAGGCCGAGGGTAAAGCATAAATAACATATAAAGATATACACTTGGCAATAATACTATGTTGAAAAGGGGACAGCGTATGAAAAAGACTTATATTGAGCAAGTAGATGAAAAATGGCAGGAGGGCTTTGCTAAACTTGTAGATGTGGTAGAAAACAATTTACCAGAGGGTTTTGAAGAAAATATGTATTATGACATGATAAGCTATGTTGTCCCTTTATCTACTTATCCGAAGGGCTACCATTGTACCCCGAATACTCCGTTACCCTTTATAAGTCTTGCTGCACAAAAACGTCATATTGCAGTTTATCATATGGGCATTTATGCAGATCAAGCGTTACTCTCGTGGTTCCAGGAGGAGTATGCGAAACGAGTACCGACGAAACTCAATATGGGGAAAAGCTGTATTCGTTTTACAAACACTAAAAATATTCCTTATGATTTAATTGGAGAGCTTGTTTCAAAAATGACACCAGCACAATGGATTACAAAATATGAAGGGGAGTTAAACAAATGAAAAGTGCCACTACATTTTTAATGTTTCAGGGTCAAGCCAATGAAGCGATTCAGCAATATCAACAATGGTTTTCAGAATTACAGGTGGAAAGCTTAACTTATATGGAAGACTCACAACAGGTTGCGATGGCTATTCTTAATTTAAAAGGTTTGAAAATGATGGTGAATGATAGTGTAATAAAGCATAACTTTACATTTACACCGTCAACTTCTATTTTTATGGAATGTGAGTCTGAAGAAGAAATAGACAGTCTAGTTTCTCAAATTTTAGAGGGTGGACAAGCGTTAATGCCACTTAATAATTATGGATTTTCTAAGAAATTTGCCTGGATTCAGGATCGTTTCGGTGTATCCTGGCAACTGACGTATAATTGATTTTCAAAAGAAATATATATAAATGGATGAAATAACTTCATTAGTAGAGAATGATACAAAATCCGTTGCAATAAGGATTTATCATATTAAAAGGAGAATAGCATATGGTAGTAACTTTAGTGAGACACGATATAAAATATGCTGAAGCGATGCATGCACTGTCCTCTATGCCTCAGGTTCGAGATGCACTAGGGTTACCCGCTGGCAAAGTGGAAGATACGATTAATTTTATTAAACGTGAATGTGTGGACGAAGAAGCTGGAAAGACAGTCCCTCGAGTTGTTCTGGATGAGGAAGGGCAACTTATTGGTGTGACGGCATTAATGTTTATTGATTACAATAAAAAGAGCTGTCATATTGGCTCATGGCTTGGCTATGAATTCTGGGGAAAAGGCTATAATCTCCAATCAAAAGTTGCGATTTTAGATATTGCATTCTTTGAGTTAGGGCTAGAGCGTGTTTTTGCAGGAGCTAGAAAGGTCAATATACGCTCACAAAAGGCGCAGGAAAAGTTGTCATTTATTCGATTAGGAGTTGAGAAGGATTTTCCGCAGGAGCATTCATGGCTAGAGGTCAAAGAAAAGCAGCCATGTGTTTTAAATGTTTTTGAGCGCGAAGATTTTGTTCGATATCGCACAGCCTTAAAGAAAGTGGAAGGTGTGCGAGAAGACTATTTACCACAATTATTATTAGCTGATGAAAGTGAAGTCGCTGTTCGAGAATATTTAAATGATGGTGAATTATATGAGATTAAATGTGGCGAGCAGTTAGCGGGTGTAGCGTTACTTCTTGAACAGTCTGATACGACAGTTGAGTTAAAAAATATTGCGATTGTACCGAAGTATCAAGGTAAAGGGCTTGGGAAAGAAGCATTGCGACAAATAATAACAGTTTGTCGATCTCAGGGATATAAAACGATAATAGTTGGAACTGCAAATTCTAGTATTGATAATATTGCCTTCTATCAAAAAGCTGGTTTTCGTATGGAAGCGATTGAAAAAGATTTTTTCAGTAATTACCCAGAGCCAATCTATGAAAATGGAATACGTGCACTAGATATGATTTTCTTTTCAAAGGCATTGTAAAGTAAAATAGACATAAAGAAATACCCGTCCAACTTTGAGTTGTGCGGGTATTTTTATTCGCCAAGCAACAATGCCATCAACTTTTCTTTCGAATGTAAAAAATCATCTAGAGTATAGCGATCTAGGACGGCTAAATAGGCTTGTAGTGCTTCATATAATACGCCTTTTAGCTGACATTCCGGTGCAATTTTACATAGATTATTTTCTTTATCAAAGCATTCGACAAGATGAAAATCCTCTTCTGTATGGCGTACTATTTCACCAATTGTAATGGTCTTTGGATCAATTGCTAGGCGAATTCCTCCGCCACGGCCTCGAATCGTTTCAATATAGCCCAATAATCCAAGTTGGTGTGTCACCTTCATTAAATGGTTTTTCGATATATTATATGCATCTGAAATTTCTTGGATAGTTGATAATTGGCCATCTTCCTTCGCACCTAAATAGATGAGCGTTCGAAGAGAGTAATCTGTGTATAAAGTTAAGCGCATAAGAACACCCTACTTTCTATAGTTCAAAATAATTATAGCATTTTTACCTTGAAGTATTATAAATTCAATACTTTTTTAAAGATGTATTTAAAATACATTAATTATGTCCATTTTGTTAAAGATGTATTTTAAATATTGCTTTAAGGGATTGATAGCGTTATATTGTAATCACGAAAGGATGGTATGCGATATGTTAAAACAAGAAACAGTACAAATTATTAAAGCAACAGTTCCTGTATTAGAAGTTCATGGAGTGGAGATTACTAAAACATTTTACAAAAATATGTTTCAGGCTCATCCAGAATTATTAAATATTTTTAACCATACAAACCAAGAAAAAGGTCGTCAGCAAACAGCGTTAGCAAACACAGTTTATGCTGCAGCAGTCCATATTGAAAATTTAGAAGCAATTTTGCCAGCGGTAATGTTAATTGCCCATAAACACCGTAGTCTAGGTATTTTACCTGAGCACTATCCAATAGTAGGAGAAAACTTACTAAAAGCGATTAAAGAAGTGCTAGGTGATGCAGCGACAGATGACATTATTAATGCTTGGGCGGAAGCATATGGTGTCATTGCGGATATCTTCATTCAAGTAGAAGAAGAGCTATATCAAAAAGCTGAGGGTAATGGTGGATGGCGCTTATTTAAACCGTTGAAAGTGGCGAAAAAAGTAGTAGAAAGTGATCTTGTAACATCTATTTACTTTGAAAATGAAGATGGTTCCCCTCTACCAACTTATGAGCCTGGTCAATATATCAGTATCCGTGTGAAAGTACCAGGCGAAGAATATTTAATGAATCGTCAATATACGCTTTCGCAAGCAAGTACTAAAGACGGCTACCGCATTTCAGTAAAACGCGAAAGCGATCATACGCCAAATGGTAAAGTATCTAACTTTATTCACGACGTATTAGAAGTTGGGGATTTAGTAGATGTAAGTGCTCCAGCAGGGCTGTTTATCTTAGAAGAAACTTCGGCTCCAATTACATTTGTAAGTGGTGGTATCGGTGTAACTCCATTAAACAGTATGCTTCAATCGCTAAAAGGTGATGCGGCGAATGAAGTGAGCTTTATCCAATGTGCACGCAATGAAAAAGTTGTAGCATTTAGCGATGATATTAAAGAGAAAGTAAATGTGCTTCCAAATGCAACGTATACAGTGTTATATTCTGATGAAGATAAGAAAATCACAAAAGAATTATTAGCTGAAAAAGTAGCCAATAATGCTGATGTTTACGTATGTGGACCTGTTGGCTTTATGGAAGCAGTTATTAAAAATTTACATGAGATTGGCGTGAAAGACGAAAAAATTCATTATGAATTCTTTGGTCCAGCAATGCAATTAGTAAAATAAAATTCAAAATTGTGGTGACGTGCTCTTATTTAAAAGCACGTCATCTTTTTAATTTCATAAAGAATTAGTCTTTAAAATAATTTGGTCGGTGAAATCCTTCGTAGTCTTTATTGGATTCAATAAATTTCTGGAAATCTGCAGAATGATATGCCTCAATTAAATCCTTTACAAACTTTTTATCTTTATCCTCAGTACGAACTGCTAATAGGTTTTGGTATTCAAAGGGTGGGTCCTCTAATGCTAAGTTCGATGATAGTTTTCTTCCGGATGACAAAATAAAGTTACCGTTTACAAGTGCAAAATCTACGTCAGACAGTGAACGTGGCAATTGTGCTTGCTCCATTTCAACGAATTCAATGGTGTATACATATTTAGTGATATCTTGTTTACTCACTGCAATGGGTGAATAACCTTCTTTTAATTCAATCCATCCAAGATCGTCTAAGATTCGTAGGGCACGTGCAATATTAGCTGGATCATTAGGGATTGCTACTGTATATTCTTTATTTTTTTCTAAACTGTCGATAGAATCAAAACGGTCTGAATAGATTCCCATTGGTGCAGTAGGAACTTTAAGTATTTCTGTCAAATCTAAATGCTTCTCTTTTTTAAAATTTTCCAAATAGGCCGTGTGCTGAAAAATATTAGCATCAATCGAGCCATCTCCTAAAGCGATATTAGGCTGGACAATATTACTGAAATTAATTGTTTCGATTGTGTATCCTTTTTCTTTTAGTATCGGTGCAATGCCATATTGAAATTGGTCGCTGTATGGACCAGGTGTAAAACCTATTTTAATTGTTTTATTTGATGTTTCTTGTGCAGTCCCGTTTGAACTACAAGCAGCTAATACTAATATCAATAGCATGGTACTTAAAAGGAAAAGAAGTTGTTTCATTATTTTGTCCTCCTAGAAAAGTAATGTTGACACTGACTACTAAATATAAGCAATAAAAAAACGCGTAAACGACAATTGTTTACACGCCTCCGGTGATTCCGGTCAGTAAATATTTTAATACCAATTGGATTAGTAGGATTATAGCAAACGCTTTTTTATAAATCAATAAGGATTTTAACTTCTTTCAGTAAATGCCTTTTACATAGACAAAACACATTGCTGACGCTACGCTTTCGGGCAAAAAACATTTGTTGTCCTAAAGTTTTCGGACGTAATTATGCCGATGCATAATTGATAAATGATTTTTAAAATAGACTTGACTTATCGGTTTTAATTGGTTTAATATGTAAATTAATTTATATAATGTGGCGACTGAAAAAATCGGAGCTTTGGTTTTAGGACTAAAAGCTCCGATTTTGTTTTTTATCGGCCATAAAAAATATTCATAGTGACCATAAAAGTGGAGCTCTCATTAATGTCTTAAGCGAAGATTTGCGAAGGAGATTTGGTGGGAGCTTTTTGTGTTCATGAAAAAGGAGATGGAGATAATAAATGTCTTTTAGTGGAAGTTTGAAAGATGGAAGAAGTGTGTGGCTGGACGGAATAAAAGTGGACGTAACAACTCATCCAGCCTTTGCGGGAACATTAGAAACTATCACGTATTTATTAGCACTTCTAGATGATGAGAGCAATCAAAGTATTGCTGGTTTTAAAAGTCCGAAAAGTAATCGATTTGTTCATAGTGCATTTTATATTCCACGTAGTTATGAGGATTTAATAAAGCGTAAGAAAGCATTTGCTCTCTGGTCGAATAAAACCTATGGAGTGATGAGCCGTTTATCAGATTATGCTAATTCTCTAATCACCGGATACTATTTGGATCGTCATCAGTTTGCGCAATATGATGCTGGGTTCGTTGAAAAAATAACGAAATATTATGAGTTAGCTAGAGACGAACGGCGAATTGTTACTACTGCAATTTTGGATCCACAAATTGATCGTTCGAAACCAGCAGAAGAGCAAGATGAAGATGCATTATTGCGTATTATACGGGAGACCGAGGAGGGGGTAGTTGTACGAGGGGCTAAAATGATTGCAACTGGTGCTCCTTATGCACATGATGTCATTGTCACCTCTCCGCAAAAATTATCACCAAATCAAATAGCACAAGCAAATATGTTTATTGTGCCATTAAGCTTACCTGGAATACAAATCGTTTGTCGAGAATCATTTGCTTCAAATAAAGAGCATCATAAATTAAGTTCAAGATTCGATGAAATGGATGCTGTTTTATTATTTGACGATGTTCTAATTCCGTGGGATAGGGTGCTTATTAAGGGGTCACCTGAAGGCGTATTGAAAGCTCATCGGCATCAGCAACTCGATGCGCTAGCACAGCATCAAACGGTGGTTCGTTTGCTATCAAAATTAGAATTTATTGCTGGAGTTACAACGGCAATAGCTCAATCAATTGGTGCAGATTACTTTCTGCATGTTCAGGAGAAAATAGGAGAGCTTTATACACAAATTGATAGTATTGAAGCTTTATTAATTTCATCAGAAAAAGAAGGGCATCTAAATGAGCAGAATGTTTATTTACCTAATATTACTCCACTACAAACAGCAAGAAATTTAGGTACCCATTTCTATGGCCGTGCTCTAGATATTTTAAAGCAGATTGGTGCAGGAGGCTTTATTCAATTATCGTCAACTCCGATTTTAGAAAACCACGAATTATACCCATTATTTTCTAAATACTATAAAGGGGCTAAGGTAGATGCACGAACAAAAGAAAATTTATTTAGAGTCGGGTGGGAACTTATTGGCAGTCAACTTGGCTCACGTCACGATTTATACGAACGGTTCTACACAGGAGATCCAATTCGGGTTTATGCATTGCAGTATGAAACTTATGATAAGTCCTATTTGAAAAATAAGTTAAATCATTTTTTGAATAATTTGATTGAAAGGGAGGTAAACGAAGATGAATACGCCGATTCCGTATTTGCAGAGGTTGAATAATGGGCGAACAGTTTGGTTAGATGGGGAGATTGTTAATGATTTAGAAAACCATAAGGCCTTTAAAGGGACTGTTCAAACAATACAACATTTATTAAATTTACAAACAGTGGAGCCAACAAAATCGATTTTAACGTATGAAACGGAAAAAGGTGCAAATGCCCATTTATCTTTTTTAGTTCCAACATCAATCAATGATTTGAAAAGGAAAAGTTTAGCTTATAAACGCTGGGTAGATGAAACATTTGGGGTGATGAGCCGTTTATCCGAATATTCTCGTTCGCAGTTAGTAGGTTGGTATGCAAGTAGACAACAATTAGATGTTTTGTCACCGGGCATTGCAACAAAGCTTGAAAAACTATACGAAGCGGCACGTGATTTAGATTTATTATCAACGGTAGCAGCACATGACCCGCAAAAAAACCGTTCAAAATCTGCAGAAGAGATAGAGCATGGGAAGTTGCGTGTAGTTACTAAAAATGAAGAAGGAATTTTTGTGAGCGGTGCCAAAACAATTGCTACAGCAGCGCCATATGTAGATGAACTGCTCATAACCTCTTATCATAAGCGAGGGTTAGACGAAGCACCAATGGCAAATATATTTTATGTTCCAACCTCAGCTCAAGGGCTACATTTGGTATGTCGAGAATCGTTTGCTTCTACGGATACAAGCAACCACCCTTTAAGCTCTCGTTTTGATGAAATGGATGCTGTCTTAATTTTTGATAATGTTTTAATCCCTTGGGAAAGGGTGTTGGTAGCAGAAGATCCTGAATTAGCTTGGAAGCTACGAATTGAAACGGCATCATCTTTGTTAAGTCAGCATCAAACGGTCGTACGCCTGATTAGTAAATTAGAATCTGTAGTAGCAATTGGCAACGAATTAGCCGAAACAGCTGGAGCGACGGAGTTTTTACATGTAAAAGAGAAATTAAGTGAGTTAATCATACAGTTAGAAACTATAAAGGGTTTATTAAATGCGGCTGAATATGAAGCTGTCGAACACAATGGGATTTATCTACCTAAACAACGATTTTTAACGACTGCTCGAAATTTAGGTACACGTTATTATCCACGTGCTTTGGAAATATTACAGCAAATTGAAGCAAGTGGATTACTGCAAGTGCCATCTACTATTCAAGAATTCGATGGGCCAATAGGTGACAAGTTACAGGCGTATTATGGAGGTACACATACAAGTGCATTTGCAAGAACCAGGTTTATTAAACTAGCTTGGGATTTAATAGGTAGTCAGCTTGGAGCTCGTCACGAATTATATGAACGTTTTTATTCAGGTGATCCTGTTCGTACCTTTGCAGCGCAATATCAAAACTATAGTGAAAAGGATCGGCTGTTAAAGTTAGTTGAAGAATTTAATTAGGTAAGGAGAGAGTACTATGAAACCACATTTTTATTGGTTTGCTCCTACAAATGGAGATGGAAAGTATTTAGGGTTAAAGCAGCCTGAAAGAGAGCCGACCTTTGAGTATTTAGTAGATGTAGCTCAAACGGCAGAAAAAGCAGGATTTGAAGGGATTTTGATTCCTACAGGTATTCCTTATTTAGATTCCTGGCTTGTAGGGTCTGCTATTATTCATAAGACAAAGTATATAAAACCTTTAATTGCATTTAGACCCGGCTTTGTTTCACCGACAGTTGCATCTAAAATGGCAGCAACTTTAGATCAATTTTCGAAGGGAAGAGTGTTGGTCAATGTTGTAACTGGAGGTTCAGAAAAAGAGCTAGCCCAAGACGGTGATTATTTATCACATCAACAACGCTATGAACGTACAGATGAATTTTTAACTGTAGTGAAAGAAACATGGCGAGGAGAATCGTTTCATCATGATGGCGAGTTTTTTAATGTAACTGAAGGTAAGTTAATCCCTACTCTCTATCAAGAAAAAGGTATTCCTATTTATTTTGGAGGTTCTTCCGATGTGGCTAAGGAAATAGCTGCTAAAGCTGCAGATGTTTATTTGCAATGGGGGGAGCCAATTGCGGGCATTCAGGAGCAAATTCAAGACGTTGAAAATCGTGCTAAAAAGTATAATCGTCAATTAGAGTACGGTATTCGAATTCATATAGTTGTACGGGATACAGAACAAGAGGCTTGGGATGCTGCTTATAACATTATTAGTAAAATAGAAAACCCTGTACAATCGAATCTTAATCGATATTATGAAACGGTAGATTCTGTGGCTCAAAAAAGAATGAACGTCCTTACTGCTGAAAACGAGCGATTTGATCAATACAGTTGGGCAGGTATCGGGAAAATTCGAAAAGGTGCAGGAACCGCCGTTGTTGGTACACCAGAGCAAGTGAAAGCAGGATTGCAAGCGTATATTGATATCGGTGTAACGCACTTTATTTTATCGGGCTTCCCTCATAAAGAGGAAGCGGAAATTTTCGGTGAAAAGGTATTGCCATTATTTGAATAAATGGAGTGATCATTGAATGGAATTTGTTATTTGGGGCGCAAATTTAGCAGGTGGATTTTTACGTTCTAGGATAGAGCAAAATACAGAAGGAAGCTTTGAGTACAATAAAACATTGATAAAATTAGCTGAAAAGTTAGATATAAATGCTGTTTTATATCCGATTCGATATATAGGGAATATTGGTGGTAATGGTAGTGCTGAAGAAGGACAGCTGGATGCTCTAACGATTGCGGCAGCGTTACTTGCTGAAACGAAAAATATTCACTTTATAGCAGCTGTTTTGCCTGGGTTCATCCATCCAGCAACTTTAGCCAAAATAGGTTCAACGATAGACGTCATTTCAAATGGGAGATTTCATATTAATTTAGTGAGTGGCTGGTTTAAAAAAGAACAAGAAACCTTTGGTATTGAGTGGATCAACCACGAAGATCGCTATCGACGTTCAACAGAGTATTTAGAGGTATTGAAAGGTCTTTGGTCACAAGATAACTTTAGCTACGAGGGAGATTTCTATACAATAAAAAATGCGACGCTTACACCAAAACCAATTCAAAAGCCATATCCTCCAATTTATCAAGGCGGTAATTCAGAGGATGCTCAAGTTATGGCGGGTGCGCACAGTGATGTTTATTTTATGAACGGAGCTCCGATTGTTGAGTTGCAAAAACAGATTGAAAATGTAACTGAGATTGCAAAAAGAACGGGTCGGACGATAAAATTTGCTGTTAATGCATTTGTGATTGCCCGTAAAACTTCTGAAGAAGCGTTCCAAGAATTTCAATCTATTATTGACCATGCCGATGAGGAAGCAATCCTGCAGTTCCAGAATCGCAAAGAAACGTTAGGAATGTGGAAAAATGCTACTCAGTTAAGTGATTTTGTAGCTAATAATGAAGGTTTTCGTACAGGGTTAATCGGTAGTTATAATGAAGTAGCTACTAAATTACAAGAATTAAGTTTCATTGGTATTGAAAAGGTGCTAATTACATTTAAAGAGCCGTTAAAGGAATTACCGGAATTTCATGAACATGTTATCACAAAACTGAATCACAGTATTTCTAACCTTTAAAACATTGTAATTCTATAGATTAAATACAAAATGAGGGGTGTTATAATTACAAAATTTATCTAAGAGATATATTAGTAAGAAAGCTGTATTTGATGCGTTTCATCCGGCATCCTTGAAGATTCATGCTGGCGATATTTATGGAATTATAGGATATAGAATGCAGGGAAATAGCAAAATAAATATACAGACCCTTGTTATAAGAGTGATTATCTGCACTTGTAGCAAGGGTTTTTGCATGCATAGATACGAAAAATTGTTAGATTTTTCAAAGTTATAAAAAAGTAATTGAATTCGTAGTAAAACAAGTGGTAATATACCTTATAAGAATACTAGGTTATTGAAAGGAGAATGATAAATGGGTCAAATGATTATTACAGGACTTATTTGTGGAGCTTTGCTTGGATTTGTTATGCAGCGGGGGCGTTTTTGCTTAACTGGCGGATTCCGCGATATATATTTGGCAAAAGATAACCGTATGTTTTACGCATTACTTATTGCGATAGCAATTCAAAGTGTTGGTGTATATACATTAATTAGTTTGAAGGTGTTTGAATTCAATGCTGGTTCTTTACCAATCGTAGCTGTTATTGCTGGTTCATTTATTTTTGGAATTGGCATTATTTTCGCTGGTGGTTGTGCAACAGGGACTTGGTATCGTGCAGGAGAGGGTTTAATTGGCAGTTGGATTGCGCTAGCTGGTTATATGCTTGTAGCAGCAATGGTGAAATCGGGCGTATTGTTGCCATTGGATAAGGCTATTAAAGAAACGAGCATTGAAAGTAATTCTATTGCCGAGACAATTGGCGTAAACAACTGGTTGATTATAACGATTTTTGTAGTAGTTGTTGCTTTTATCATTTACCGTGAGCTAAAGAAGCCACGAGTGAAGATCCCAGGGTTAAAGCCGAAGAAAACGGGATTAGCACATATTTTATTTGAAAAACGTTGGCATCCATTTATTACTGCAATAATTATTGGTGTGATTGCGACTTTAGCATGGCCATTAAGTGTTGCTACTGGTCGCATAGGTGGATTAGGCATTACAACACCTTCTGCTAATATTTTGCAATTTTTAGTGACTGGACAAATTAGCTTCATCAACTGGGGTGTTTTCCTAGTGCTAGGGATCTTCTTTGGATCATTATTCGCAGCAAAAATGAGTGGTGAATTTAGATTCCGTATTCCAGATACAAAAACAGCGATTAACAGCTTTTGTGGTGGACTTTTGATGGGATTAGGCGCAGGTTTAGCAGGAGGTTGCTCAATTGGTAATGGATTGGTGATGACAGCGATGATGACTTGGCAAGGTTGGATTTCATTAGGGTTTATGATTTTAGGTACATGGACAGCATCTTACTTTGTATTCGTTCGACCAAGTAAAAAAGCTAAGCAAGCCGCTCGCGTAATAACAGCGTAAAAAAGGAGTGTTTTTATATGAAAAGAACATTAGAAGTGATGGGGATGGTTTGTCCATTTCCTTTAGTGGAAGCAAAAGAAGCCATAAAAGACTTAAATTCAGGAGATGAATTAGAAGTGCAATTTGATTGCACACAAGGTACAGAATCCATTCCTCGTTGGGCTGCTGAAGAAGGGCATGAGGTAACGGAGTATGAACAAGTTGGCGAAGCTGCTTGGACAATAACTATTAAAAAGAAATAAGTCTTCTCAAAGTCTATTTAGCGGGAAATTCGATGATAAATTCGTCGGATTTCTCGCTTTTTTTGTAACTGAAAGATAAGAAAATAAGGGTAACAACCTGAAAGTGACAGATTAAAACGTTCATACAAGAGGGAAATGACGTTGTAACAATGATTTAAAAAAATTCGAGCTTGCATGTTGACATTATACCTGATGGGGTATATTATGAATCACGTAAGCAAGTTCAATCAATCGTTATGAAGGGAGGCGTGATAGTATGGCTTACGGTACAAAAACGGCTAATCGAGTAAAGCGAATAGAAGGTCAATTGCGTGGTGTTTTACGCATGATGGAAGAAGATAAAGACTGTAAAGATGTGATTACACAGCTATCTGCCGTGCGTTCTGCGGTCGATCGGACTATTGGAGTAATTGTTAGTGAAAATTTATTGGAATGTGTAACTACTGCTGAAGGGGATGCGGAAAAAGTGAATATAGTCATCCAAGAAGCGATGGATTTAGTCGTGAAAAGCAGATAAATTTATATACCCTGAATAGTATGTGGGAGGAGGTAGTATTACTTGGGAATGTGGATTTTACTTGCCGTTATTATAGCGTTTTTCGTTTGGCGAATGAAACCGACGAAAGGAGTGCAGTCAATTTCGGCGGCGCAATTGAGAAATATTTTGCATGATAAGGATAAAGTTTTTATCGATGTGCGTACACCAGCTGAATATAAGGGTCGAAACATCCCTCAATTTAAAAATATGCCACTTGGTTCAAGTTTTGATAAATTACCGAAAGACAAAGAGATAGTGGTCATTTGTCAAAGTGGGATGCGTAGTAGTCAGGCGTGTAAGCAATTAAAAAAGCAAGGATTTGAACGTGTAACAAATGTCCGCGGAGGCATGAGTGCGTATTAGGAGGAGAACGGCATGAAGGAAATTTCAACAAAGGAAGTACAACAAGCTTTGGAGCGAGGTCAGGCAATAAATTTAGTTGATGTACGTGAAGTAGATGAAGTGGAGTCAGGACACATTCCAGGAATTATTCATATCCCACTTGGCTTACTTGAATTTCGTATGCATGAGCTAAATAAAAATGAATCATATGTTATGGTCTGTCGATCAGGTGGTCGTAGTGGCAGTGCAACTCAGTTTTTAGAAAGCCGAGGCTTCGATGTATCCAATATGGTTGGTGGTATGCTTGCTTGGGATGGTGAAGTAAAGTAAGGGGATGCATGGAACCTGTAGAACTTGCTATATTTTTTTAGCGGAAATAATACCCATGTAGGTATGAGGGAGGAAGTTATGAGTATTAAGGCGGATTTTCAACTAGATGCCAAGGGGCTTTCTTGTCCTATGCCGATTGTTAAAACGAAAAAGGCGATGGCTGATTTAGTAGATGGTCAAATTTTAGAAGTATCAGCAACAGATAAGGGCTCGAAGGCGGATATTGCTGCATGGGCTGAATCTGTGGGTCATCAATACGTTGGGACAGTGGAAGAAGAACGTGTACTTAAACACTACATTCGTAAATGCTCAGACGACACAATGGATGAGCGAACATTTGAACGAACAATTGGGTTAGGAGAGGCCGTGAAAAGAGGAGGACTTATTCTCGATGTTCGCGAGGAGGCGGAGTTTGCTTTTGGACACATCGAGGGAGCGAAGTCTATTCCGATGGGTGAGCTAGATGCACGTCTTTCTGAACTTGAGAAAGAGCAAGAGATTTATGTCGTATGTCGAACAGGGAAGCGTAGTGATTTAGCTGCTCAAAAGCTTACGGCACATGGCTTTACAAAGGTATTTAACGTTCTGCCGGGTATGACTTCCTGGACGGGCGATTTAACTTCTTTCAGCTCAGCTGAAAGAAGTTAAAGCCTCCGGCGGATGTCACGGAATCGGAAAGGAGTTCAATAAAGGATGTTAGCCTAAGATCATCGCATCCATGCGATAACGGCTAACTGACCTGCATCACGCAGGCCTAAGCACAAAGCCGATTCCGGACGCAATTATGTCGGGGCATAATT